>Ga0070665_100000482_pt1 | contig 57252 bp, 57 predicted proteins | sample KBSS13metaG_FD_65862 | JGI IMG/M metagenome (GOLD analysis project Ga0070665, IMG submission 65862) | Switchgrass rhizosphere microbial communities from Kellogg Biological Station, Michigan, USA - KBS S1-3 metaG | ecosystem: Host-associated > Plants > Roots > Rhizosphere > Soil ...
GTGCGGTCGCGGAGCACGTCCTCGTCGCGCGGCATGTCGATCTCGCCGAGCGCGACGGCGATGCCCAGCGCCGTACCGCCGTTGGAGACGTCCATCGACGTCAGGGTGTCCTCGGTGAACACGTCGTGCCCACGTCGCTTGGCGTCGCTGATCGTGTCGATGGTCAGCAACGGCGTCTTGGTCTGGACGTAGTGCACGTCGGCGACATCGGTGATGCCGGCCCGTTCCATCGCCACCTTCACCGCGTCGGCGACCTTCGTCACCATCGCCGTCCGTCCGATGTCCTCCGGCAGCAGCACCTCGCTCATCGCGAACCCGACCGTGAGGCGCGGCTCGTCCGACGGCTCCGCGTCGGTGGTCGCGAAGATCGTCGCGTGGGGGCTGATCACCCCGTCGGTGCCACCCGACCAGACGATCGGGATCTCCTTGACGGCGTCGGCGTCGGCGCCCTTCGCGACCAGCGCCTCGCGGAAGGCCCGGTCGGCGAGGATCCGGGTGTAGTCGTTGACGCCGCCGTTGCCCTCGGTCTTGCCGATGATCGCCACCACCCGGTCGGCCCGGATGACGCCGTCGTCGACGAGCTTGGTCAGCTCCGACGCATCGGAGACGGAGTGGATCGGGACCTTGCGCACTTCGATCGCGGACGGCATGCCGCGATCCTTGCAGGTCTCGACTTCGCTCGACCACCGAGAGTGGTCAGTCCGGTACCACGACCGTGCCGGTGCCGCCGAGGTCGTTCACGGCGTCGACGATCCGATCGAGACTGGTGATCACCCCAGGCAGGTCGGTGCCCTCGACGAAGCGGCAGATCGCGTCCACCTTGGGACCCATCGAGCCGCTGGCGAAGTGGCCCTCCCCGGCGTACGCCTGCATCTGCGACAACGTCACCTTGCCGAGCGGCTCGGCCTCCGGGGTGCCGAAGTGCAGGACCGCCTGGGGTACGTCGGTCGCGACCACCAGCACATCGGCCCCGACGAGCACGCCGAGCAGCGCAGCACCCAGGTCCTTGTCGATCACGGCCTCGACGCCCGACAGCGACCCGTCCGCCCGGCGTACGACGGGAATCCCGCCACCGCCGTTGGCCACGACCACGAACCCGGCCCGGATCAGCTCGAGCACCGCGGGCGCATCGAGGATGTCGAGCGGCTCCGGCGAGGCCACCACCCGGCGCCAGCCCTTCTCGCCGCGGTCCTCCCAGACCTCGCCGTGCTCGACGAGCAGCTGGGCCTCGTCGGCCGGCAGGAAGCGCCCGATCGGCTTGGTCGGCTTCACGAAGCCGGGGTCGTTCGGGTCGACCAGGGCCCGCGTCACGACCGTGGCGCTGCGCTTGTCGATGCCCCGCCGGGCCAGCTCGGCGTCGAGGGCGTCCATCAGCACGAACCCGAGCGTCGCCTGCGTCTGGGCGCCGCACCAGTCGAGCGGCACAGGCGGTACGACGGCGGCGGCCAGCTCGTTCTTGACCAGGAGGTTGCCGACCTGGGGTCCGTTCCCGTGCGTGATCACCACCTCGACGTCGTGGGCGATCAGCTCGGCCACCGCTGCCATGGCGACCTCGGCGGCCGCGATCTGGTCCTCCACACGCGCGCGCCCGTCGGGGTTCGTCATCGCGTTGCCACCCAGCGCCAACATCACTCGCACAGGGCGACGGTAGTGGCCGTCACGCCGAAAACCCGGGAGGCGGTCACCAGCCCCAGCGGATGCCGAGGATGCCCGGTCCGAACCCGCGGGCCAGGGCCAGCGCACTCGTGCCCTCGCCGAGCTGGAGCTTCTCGCTCTCCTCCTGGTCACCGGCGATCACGTAGCGCTCCACGTGGGCGGGCAGGTGCCCCGGGTCGAACCGCACCCAGACCATCAGCTCCGACAGCCGGCGGGCGGCGTAGTGGTCGAGCGTGGTCTCGTCGTCGGGCGTGGCGAGCTCGATCTCGAGCTCGTAGGGATGGAGGTCGCCCTTGGTCAGCGCGCGCTCCAGCACCAGCTCGGTGGCGTACACACCGGTCTGCTCGTCGACGGCCACCCGCCCCAGGGAGCAGCCGGCGACCGGGACGAACCGCGGCATCCGGCCCCGGTCGTCGGCGGTAATGATCAGGGGCGTACGCCGGGCACCGTCGCGGCGCGCCTGCATCACCGCCTGGATGCGCACGTGCCGGATGCACCCGTCGGCGTCCACGTCGGCGGTGATGTGCCGGACCTGCTCCACCAGCTCGTCGTACAAACCCTCGAAGCCGAGCGTCTCGAGGGCGGTCTCCATGCCGGGGTTGTCGGCGAACAGCTCGCGCAGGGTGCGCTCGGCGGGGCGCGGCCCGGGACGCCGCGACGGGCCGAGGCGCGACACGAGCGAGCCCGGCGGGACGCGGAGCAGGCGCTCGATCTCGATCAGCGCGTCCCGCGAGGTGCCGCGCTCGGGCTGGCTGCGTCCGGAGCGCCAGTAGCTGAGCGCCGCGGGGCTGACCGGATGGCCGCGCTCGACCAGGCGCCGGTGCAGCCACGACAGGCTCATGCCGCGTGCCGCCAGCGCCTCTGCGAACGCCTGCGAGAAGCCCGATCTCCCCATCCCCCGTGCCCTCCTCCCGATGAGCGACCGATCGTTCGATCGCAGGTGGACCAGGGCCATGACAACGCGGATCGGGCCATCACACAACCGGGCGGGGCGATAAGTGACGGGCCAGCCCCTACGCTGCGACCGCGAGCGCCCCGACGAGCACGGGGTCGCTGGCACGAGATGCCGGGTACCGGGGGGTCCCGGCATCTCGTCTTCCCACGAGCTAGCCGAGCTCGAAGTCGGCGAAGTCGAAGCCCGGCGAGACCAGGCAGCGCACGAGCGCGTCCTGCTCGCCCGGCAGCGTCCGTTGCCAGTGACCAGCGGGTACCACGACCTCGGTCTCCTCGCCGGTACCGGTGCCGACCACTCGCGTCTCACCCTCGCCGGGGGACTCACCGTCCCCGCCGAGCTGGATCCGGACCGACCCGGTGTGGGCGAGCCACACCTCCTCGGAGGCGACCCGGTGCCACGCGGAGGTGTCGCCCGCCGGCAGCAGGAACCAGATGAGCGTGGCGGTGGCGCGCTCGCGGCCGCCCGGCAGGGTGACCGCGACCGGCGACCGCCAGGTCTGGCGGTACCAGCCTCCTTCGGGGTGCGGCTCGAGCCCGAGACGTCGTGCGGTCGCGGGTGCCTCCTCCCGCCGGCTCGTCGACGTGCGCGTCGCAGCCCGGCGGTGGAGGTCGCGGAGCTCGTCCTCGAGCTCCGGCGCCGGGCCGGACGTCTCGATCCCGGGGGCCACCTCCCCCACGGGGAGCACCCGGACCGGACCCGCCGGCAGCTCCCAGCCCTCGCGCCAGGACGCGAGCTGGGCGGCGGACGCGGCGTACACCAGTCGGCCCGGGCCCATCCACGCGTGCGCGGCCGAGCACATCGGGCAGTGCTCGCCGGAGGTGTAGACCGTGGCGGCTGCCCGTTCGGCGGGCGTCAGCGCGGCCGACCACTGCGCGAGGGCGAGCTCGGGGTGCTGGGTCTCGTCGCCGGCGCCGGCCCGGTTGCGCTCCTCGCGGCGGACGACGCCGCCGCCGTCGACGAGCAGCGAGCCGAACGGGTCGTCGCCCGCCTCGAGCGCTTCGCGGGCCAGTTCCACGCAGCGACCCAGGTGGCGCAGGTCGGTCTCGTCGAGCGGCACGGCGGTCACCGGAGCACGTCGACGTCGGCGTACGACGCGCCGTCGGCCAGGCGGGCATAGCCGGGTCCGCGGTCGAAGAACGGCACCTCGCGTCGGTCGAGCCTGTCGAGACCACGCCGCTCGCGCTCGGCCGCGGTCGCGTCGGCGTCGTGCGCCAGGTCGTCGCCCTCGACGGAGCCGGTCAGCACGACGCCGTAGTCGGCGAGCGCCGCCTCGGGCGAGACCTTGCGCCACACCACGTCACGCACGACGAGTGCCGGGTCGCGGTCCAGCGGGTCGCCCCAGCCGCCACCACCCGTGGTCCGGATCCGGATCACCTCCCCGGCCTGCACCGGCTCGGCGTCGGCCAGCGCGTCGACCTCGCGCTCGTGCGGCCCGCCCGGGTCGATGGTGACCTGGAAGGGACGCCCGGCCTTGCCGCCGTTGACGCCCCAGCAGGACAGGATCGACCGGTCGGCGATGGACATGAAGTGGGCGTCCTTGAGCATCCGGATGTGCTTCTCGTAGCCGAGCCCCCCGCGGAACTGCCCGGCACCGCCGCTGTCGGTCGCCAACGAGAGCGCCTCGACCCGGAACGGGAAGCGTGCCTCGGTGAACTCGGTCGGCAGGTTCCGCGAGTCGGGGACGACGTGGATCGTGTCCTCGCCGTCGGCGTAGAACCGACCGCCCGACCCGCCGCCGAGCACCTCGCGCATCAGGTAGGGGCGGCCCTCGAGGTCGTCGCCGTAGACACCGGTGTAGCGGATGGTCTCCTGGTCGGCCGGCATCCGGCCGTCGACGGCCTTGGCCAGCACTCCGGCGAGGACGCCGAGCAGGCGCAGGATCACGAACGTGCGGGCGTTGGTCGGCGCCGGGAAGACCGGGGTGAGGAGCGTGCCGGGCTCGGGGAAGCGCATCTCGATCAGCGGGACGACACCCTCGTTGACGTCGAGCTCGGCCATCCGCTCGGGGGTGTCGGCGAGGTTGCGCAGGACGGGGGCGAGCCACTTCTTGAGGAAGACGCCGTCGCTGTAGTCGCCGCAGTGGTTGATCGGGCCCTTGGCCTGCGGGCCGGTGCCGTCGAAGTCGAGCACCAGCCGCTCGCCGTCGGGGTCGTCGGACGCGGTGTGGGTCAGCGTGATCCGCTGGGTGTGTAGCCGCGGTTCGTCGACGCCGTCGTGCTCGGCGTAGTCCTCCCACACCCACGAGCCGACCGGGATCTTGGCCAGGATCTCGCGCCGGTAGGTCTCGGTCGTGCGGTCGAGGATCGCGTCGAAGCACGCCTCGACCTCGGCCACGCCGTACCGCTCGAAGAGCTCGCCGAGCCGGCGGGCGCCCATCAGGCAGGCCGAGCACTCGGCGTCGAGGTCGGCGGCCAGCGACTCGGGCATCCGGGAGTTGCGGGTCATGATCGACAGGGCCGCGCGGTTGGGGACGCCGGCGTCCCACAGCTTGATCGGCGGCACCATCAGCCCCTCCTCGAAGACCGACGTCGCCGCGCTGGGCATGGAGCCCGGGACGGCGCCACCGATGTCGTCGTGGTGGCCGAACGCCTGGACGAACGCGACGACCCGCCCGTCCGCGAAGACGGGCACGGTGACGCACAGGTCGGGGAGGTGCCCGATGCCGCCCTCGGAGCGGTAGACGTCGTTGTGGAAGAAGACGTCCCCCTCGCGCATCTCCGCGATCGGGAAGTCGCGGGCCACCGGGTGGACGAGCGCGGAGTAGGAGCGGCCCGTGAGCTTGCGGAGCAGCCGGTCGTGGATGCCGGCCCGGAAGTCGTGGGCGTCGCGGATCATCGGGCTGCGGCTGGTCCGCGCGATCGCCGTCTCGACCTCCGCCTCGACGCTGGCCAGGGAGCCCTGGACGATCTCGACCAGCACGGGGTCGGCGCCGGCGCCGGAGTCGGCCGTGAGCGGGCCGTAGGGGAACTGGGTGGGGACGCGGCGGCTCATGCGTCCGTCCTTCGCACCAGGAGGTTGCCGAAGTCGTCGACGGTGGCGGCGAAGCCGGGGTGCACCGGGACGGTGGAGCCGTACTCCTCGATGATCACCGGCCCCTCGACCGTCGTTCCCGGGTCGAGGTCGTTCCGCCAGCGGACCGGGGTGTCGACGTATCCCTGGTCGGCGTCGAAGCACACCAGTCTGGAACGTCGGTCGAGCTCGTCGAGACCATCGTTCGCCCTGGTCTCGACAGGCTCGACCGACGGCCCAGGCTCGACCGACGGCCCAGGCTCGACCGACGGCCCAGGCTCGACCGACGTGATGCGCCGGATTTCCGGTCGGGTGATCGGGCCGATCCCGCTGACCCGGAGGTTGACCCACTCGACGCGTTGGTCCGGGTCGCCGGCGAAGTCGTAGCCGTACAGACCGCGGTGCTCGGCGTGGAACGACGCGGCGACGCCGTCCAGCGCAGCCCGGTCGAGGTCGCCGTCGGGCACCGGCACGCGTACCTCGAACGCCTGGCCGAAGTAGCGCAGGTCGGCCGTTCGCTGGAAGACGTGCGCGTCCTCGGCGAACCCCTCCCGCAGCAGTGCGTCGCGCGCCCGGGTCGTGAGCGCGTCGTACGCCGCGACCAGCGCCCCGACGTCGAGCACGCTGTCGAGGGAGACCTGGGTCTGGACGTAGTCGTTCTTCACGTCCACCGTCAGCAGCCCGAAGGCCGACACGTTCCCGGGATCGGGCGGCACCAGCACGGTCGGGATGCCGAGGATGTCCATCAGCCGGCACAGCAACAACGAGCCCGACCCGCCGAAGGTCGTCAGGGTGAAGTCGCGGACGTCCAGGCCGCGCTTGACGGTGACCTGACGCAGGGCGTTGGCCTGGTTCCACGCCGAGATCTCCAGGACGCCGAGGGCCGCGGCCTCCGGCGACAGCCCGAGCTCGGTTGCCAGCGCGTCCACGCCACGTCGCGCCGCCTCGACGTCGAGCGGGATCTCGCCGCCGAGCAGGTGCGGCGGGATCCGGCCGAGCACGACGTGGGCGTCGGTGATCGTGACGTCGCTCCCGCCCTTGGCGTAGCAGAGCGGCCCGGGGTCGGCACCCGCCGACTGCGGCCCGACCTTGAGCGCGCCCTCGGGCGACAGCCAGGCGATCGAGCCGCCGCCCGCGCCGACGGTCACGACGTCGATCATCGGGATCTTGCTGGGGAAGGCACCCACGGAGCCCTCGGTGGTCAGCGTCGGTTCGCCGTCCACGACCACCGAGACGTCGGTCGAGGTCCCGCCACCGTCGCAGGTGAGCACCCGGTCGAAGCCGGCCGCCTTCGCGATCAGAGCCGCCCCCAGCGCGCCCGCCGCCGGTCCGCTGAGAACGGTGGTGATCGGCTGGTGGATCACCTCGTCGGCGCTGAGGACCCCGCCGTTCGACTTCATCACGTAGAACGGCACGCGTCCCTCGTCGGTCGAGCCCGTCGAGACCACGTAGTCGCCCAGCCGGGTGCTGATGTTCGAGACGTACGCCGAGAGCCGGGGCTTGACCGCGGCGTCCACGAGCGTCGTCATCGCGCGCTCGTACTCGCGGTACTCGCGCAGCACCTCGCTGCTGATGCTGACGACCGCGTCGGGATGCTCCTGGGCCAGGATCTCCCGCATCCGCTCCTCGTGAGCGGGGTTGGCGTAGGCGTGCAGGAAGCAGACGCCGAGCGTGTCGACGCCGCGGTCCCGGAACCAGCGCGCCTCTCGGCGGGCACCCCCCTCGTCGAACGGGCGCACCTCGGCACCGGTGAAGTCGAGCCGCCCGCCGACCGACCGGACCAGGTCGCGCGGGACGATCCGGGGCGGCTTGACCCAGAAGTAGGAGTTCCCGTAGCCGTCGGGCACGGACTGGCGCGCGATCTCGAGCATCGCGTCGTACCCCTCGGTGGTGACGAACCCGAGCCGGTCGACCTTGCCCTCGAGCAGCTGGTTGGTGGCGACCGTCGTGCCGTGGCTGACCGCGGAGACCGCCTCGCCGCCGACGTCACCCAAGAGCCCCAGCACCTTGTCGATGCCCGCCAGGAAGCCGTCCGCGGGGTTCGAGGGCGTGGACGGCGTCTTGGTGGTGACCAGCCGCCCGGTCTCCTCGTCGAGCGCGACCACGTCGGTGAACGTGCCGCCGGTGTCGATCCCGACCCTGATCCGGCGCGACTCCATGGGGTGATTCAAGCAGCCGCCCGGCTCGTGCCGCCTGGCAGACTCGAGGCGTGAGGCTGGTGATCCGCGGGCACGACCTGCCGGGCGCGGCGTACGCCGACCACGACCGGATCGGCGTCGGTCTGCAGGTGCGCACCGAGCCGTACGGCGTCGTCCCGGGCGACGCTGCCCACGCCCGCTGGGAGACCGACGTGCTCGTGGTCGACGGTGACGTCCGCGGGCCGGCGGTGCACGGCAGGCGCGGGGAGCGGTTCCTCTACCTCACGTGGGGCGATCTCGCCGGCGGTGGTTTCGCGATGTTCCGGCGGGCCAAGCTGATGCTGGACCGGGTCGACCCGGTCCTCGTGCTCGGAGCCGAGGAGTCCGGCCGGCCACTGGTGGCCGACGTTCAGCTGACCGACGACTCCGGCGGACCGCGGTGTGCCCGCGTCGACCCCCCGCACGTGACCTGGACCGTCGGCGAGGGCTGAGGGGTCAGAGGGTCGCTCTCAGGCGTCGGGGGTCCGCTCGTTGTAGACGCCGGCCTCCTCCTGCCCGGTCAGCCGCTGGATCTCCGACATCACGCGGTCGGTGATCTCGCGCCGCGCGCGGCCCGGAGGCACGCCGTCGTACCGGCCGCGGACGTCGATCGGCTCGCCGAAGGTCACCGTCACCCGGACCAGCCGTGGCCGGTTGGAGCCCACGGGCTGGAGGCGCTCGGTGCCGACCAGGCCGACCGGCACGATCGGGGCGCCCGAGGTGAGGGCGAGCTGCGCGACCCCCGTACGGCCTCGGTAGAGACGTCCGTCGCGCGATCGGGTGCCCTCGGGATAGATCCCGAAGGCGCCGCCCTCGGCGAGCACGCCGAGTGCGGTGTCCAGGCTCGCGATCGCCGAACGCGAGTCGTCGCGGTCGACCGGCAACGCGCCGAACACCTCGAACCACGCCTTGACGAACCGGCCCTTGAGACCGCGCCCCCGGAAGTAGTCGGACTTCGCCAGGAAGCCCACCGGGCGGGGCGCGACGGCCGGGATCACGACACTGTCGATGAAGCTGCGGTGGTTGCTGGCCAGGATCAGCGCCCCGGTGCGCGGCACGTGCTCGAGGCCGACGACCCGGGGCCGCCAGATCGCGCGCAACAGCGGCGGGACGATCCGGTGGAGGACGCCGTAGAGCACCCGCCCATCTTGCCGCACCCCGCCGGTGCGACCGCGGGGTGTCAGCGCTTCCAGACGTACGGCGTCGTCGTGGTCACCGCGACCAGTCCCGACCGCTCCAGGATGGGCCGGGACATCGCCGTGCAGTCGCTGTTGATGTAGCGGACGCCCTCGGCGAGCGCGGCCCGGGCACGGGCTGCCGTGAGCGCGCGGTAGATGCCCTGGCCCCGCCACTCGGGCAGCGTCGAGCCGCCCCAGATGCCGGCGAACTCGGTGCCCTCGACCCGGGCGAGCCGACCCGAGCAGATGACCTTGCGGTCGTCTCCCGCGCCCGCCTCGGCGACCCAGAACTGCTCGAATCCCTGCATCCGGTCGAGCCGGTCGATCATCTCGGCACCCGAGGGTCCGCCCCCGAAGATCTGCGCGGCGACCGCGCTGGCCTCGTGGACGAGCTCGGCACGCTCGGGGAGCTGGTCCACCCGGCGTACGGTCACGCCGGCCGGCAGCTCGACGTCGACCGCGAGGTGGGACGCCTCACCGACCATCACCGTCTCGACCTCGTCGGGCTGCAGCCCGTGGGCGCGCAGGCGCGCGTCGAGGTCGGTCGGCCAGTCGTGACCCCGGGTCTTCCACTCGAACTCCTCGACCTGGGGGTGACCGGCGAAGAACTCGACCGTCTCGGCGATGAGGGCGTCGACGGCGGCGACGGTGCCGACCTCCTCCAGCGACTCGTAGCTGACGAACCCCCCGCGGTCGAACAGCGCACGCCACAGCGGCCCGGACCGGTCCCAGCTCACGGCACCCTGCACCTCGGCGACCCCGCGGAGCTGAGCGTCGTACGCCGCGAGCAGGACGGCGCGTTCGTCGTCCGTGGCCCGGGAACCGTCGGGGGCGTCGGTCATCTGTTCTCCTCGTCGTCACGCGTGGGACGGCCAGCATTGCCGGTGTGGTCGGGGAGATGCGACTTGATTACGGCGGGCTCCGCCGATCGAGGGCCCGGAAAGCAGAAGGGCCCTCGTCGGTATGAGCGACAAGGGCCCTTCAAGGTGGTGTTCCGTCGGGCCTCGGCACGAGGCCCAGGTCCGGCGGTCCACCGCTTGACCGGTACTGATGACGCTCCCGGTCGATCCAGCCGGTTCCTACGACCCCGGCAGCCTCGTCACCCGGCCACCGCCACCCCCTCCCGGCAAGCCGTTCGGCGGTGGTGCAGATCGTCTTCTCCGACCGATCCCGCACTCCCCGGAGGAGGTGCGTGGGAGAAGTTCTACGGGTCGGAACCCCAGTCCCACAAGGGGTTCCGGCGTGCGATTTCGACGTACCGCCGTTTCCTCAGGATCGTCCACAGCCTGCCCGGTCTCGTCCACAGAAGTTCGGTCGCTGTCCACAGAAACCGGCCCGACCTGTTGAGGAGTGGTCTGGACCAGTGCGTGAACGCTGACCCGGCAGAAGAGTCCCGGCGAACGACGCCGACCCGGCAGAAAGGGACGAGCAGGTCGCCGGTCGCGAGCTGCGTCGCGGGCACGTCGGCCGGGTCAGTGCGGACATGATGAAGGGCCCCTGTCGGTATGAGCGACAAGGGCCCTTCGGTTGGTGACCCGTCTTTCCCCGGCACAAGTCCGTGGTCCGGCGATCCACCGTGGCGACCGGTACTGGTGACACTCCCGGTCGATCCGGTCGGTTCCTGCGATCCCGACGGCCTCGTCACCGGGCCACCGCCACCCCCTCCCGGCAAGCCGTTCGGTGGTGGTACGGATCGTCTTCTCCGACCGATCCCGCACTCCCCGGAGGAAGTGCGTGAGAGAAGTTCTAGGGGCTCGGGGCCTGGTCCGACAAGGGCTTGGGCGACATTTCTTTCAGATACTTCGAGTTCCGGCGAGTCGTCCACATCGCGGGGCGACCTTCTCCACAGAACGGCCCGAGATCTCCACAGCGGACGACCGCCGGCGATGCACGACCGCCGAGTCGTGCCATGACGACTCGGCGTGATCTCGATGCCTCTGTGCGCCGAGTCGGCAAGGGGAACAGCTGCTCTGCGACCGAGGGATCGCTCGAGACGTTGCTCGGACAACGGCGCGCGGAAATAAGTGAAGGGCCCTCGTCGGTATGAGCGACAAGGGCCCTTCGGTTGGTGTCCCGTCGTGCCCCGGAACGAGTCCGAGGCCCGGCGGTTCACCGGATGACCGGTACTGGTGACGCTCCCGGTCGATCGCTCGGCTCCTCCGACCCCGGCGGCCCCGTCACCTGGCCTCCGCCACACCCTCCCGGCAAGCCGTTCGGTAGTGGTACGGATCTTCGTCTCCGACCGATCCCGCACTCCCCGGAGGAAGTGCGTGGGAGAAGTTCTATGCGCTCAGACCCCAGTGCCACAAGGGGTTTCGAGACATTTCTTCGCCAAACCCCGAGTTCCACCGGGTTCTCCACAGATACGCCACCCTTCTTCCACAGACCGGACCCGTGATCTCCACAGCTCACGCCACGGTCTGTGGATGTCGAGGCTCGACCGGCGACGGCTCGGGCTGCGGCCGAGGGCCCCGTCCGGAGGCCACCAGGGCACCGCCCACGAGGACCGGGACGGCGTACCGGAGCACGGACGTGGCGCCCATGCCGGGCACCATCGCCACCAGGTAGACCACGAACAGCCCCGCGGTCGCCTTCCCGACCCAGCGCCACCACGGGCCGAGCATCAGCAGGGTCCCGAGGCTCAGCTCCACGACCGTGGCCGCGACGGCGGCCGGCTGGACCAGCGAGTCCCACGGCACCAGCTCGGCGGTCTCGACCTTGAAGTGGGCCCAGTCGCCCCAGCTCACCATGGGGGCGCCCGGCGGGCCGAGCAGGCCGAACCGGTCTCCGACCGCGCCGACCAGCTCGAACCCGATCACCGCACCGGCGACCCGGGCTCCCCACCATCGCGCCCTCGGGTCTCCGGCCCGGAACGCGACCGCGGTGCCGCTCACCACGGTGGCCGCGACGAGCCAGGTCACGAGGTCGGGTCCGTCCGGAGGCGCCGTCACGGCCCAGCCGAGCACCAGGGCCGCTCCCAGCACCACCCACACGCCACCGGCGACGCGCCGTGCGTGGTCCATCCGTTCCATCGTGCCTCCCGATCGGTAAGGTTCCTGACCAGTTCACGCTACGACGCGGAGGACCGAATGGTCAAGCGCCTTACTAACCCGTTGCAGGAGCGGGACCTACCGCTCGGGACGCTGATGAGCTCGACCGGCGCACGCCTGGCCGCGCGCCTCGACGTCGCACTGCGGGACGCCGGCTTCACCGACCTCCGGTCGTCGCACGCGGCGCCGTTCACCGTGCTCGATCCCGAGGGGACCCGGGCCAGCGTGCTGGCGGCCCGGGCGCACATGACCAAGCAGGCGATGGGTGAGCTGGTCGCCTACCTGGTCGAGCGCGGCTACCTCGAGGCGGTGCCCGACCCGACCGACGGGCGCGCCCGCCTGGTGCGCGCCACCGCCCGGGGGTGGCGGGCGGTGGACACCGGCGTCGAGGTGATCGCGGCGTTCGACGCCTGGCTCGAGGAGCAACTGGGCACCGCCGGTGCCGCCCGGCTGCGCCGCGACCTCCACCTCATCCTGGAGGCCGAGCTCCCCTAGCCGGCTCCTCGGGTGGCCAAGCCCAGGTCCTCGAAGGCCCGCGCGACCCCGAGCAGGCGCGCATCCCGGCCGAACGGCGCGACGAGCTGGACGCCGACCGGCAGTCCGTCAACGGTGTGGCCGGCCGGCACCGAGATCGCCGGGCAGCCCGTCACGGTGATCAGGTACGCCGAGCGCATCCAGTCGAGGTACGTCGCCATCGGGTGACCGTTGATGTCGGACGGGTACTCCTGGTCGGCCGGGAACGGCGGTACCTGCGAGGTCGGCAGGAGCAGCACGTCGTAGGACCCGAAGAAGAGCCGCATCCGCTCGGCCAGCGCCGAGCGCTGTTGGTATGCGCGCGCCACGTCCGCGCCGGTCAGCGACTCACCCAGCCGGATGTTGTCGGCCAGCGACTCCTTGAACGACTCCGGATGGGCCGCGAGCAGCTCCCCGAACGCGCTCTGGAACAGCCAGGCCCGCAGGGTGCGGAACGTGTGGTCGGCGTCGGCCAGGTCGGGCTGCGCCGCGTCGACGTGCGCGCCGGCCGCGGCCAGCGAGGTACCCGCCTCCTCGACCACGCGACGTACCTCGGTGTCGACCTCGATCAGGCCGCCGAGGTCGGGACTCAGCGCCACGCGCAGCCCGCCGAGTGCGACCTCGGGTGGGCGCGCGAACTCGGCACCGGGGTCGCCGAGAGCGGTCGGGACGCGCTCGTCCGGGCCGGCCATCACCGACAGCAGCAGCGCCAGGTCGTCGACGTTGCGGGCGAGCGGACCGCTGGTGGAGGTGGTCTCCCAGAAGTTGTCGGCCGGCCAGGCCGGCACCCGGCCGAGCGAGGGCCGCAGACCGACGACGCCGCAGAACGACGCGGGGTTGCGCAACGACCCACCCATGTCGGAGCCGTCTGCCAACGGCACCATGCCGGCGCGCAGGGCACACGCGGCCCCGCCGCTCGACCCACCCGCCGAGCGGGTGGGGTCGACCGGGTTGAGCGTCGTGCCGAAGACGGTGTTGAAGGTGTGGGAGCCCGCGGCGAACTCCGGCACGTTGGTCTTCCCGATCGTGACCGCCCCGGCCGCCCGGACGCGCTCGACGACCAGCTCGTCGGCGTCGGGCACGTGGTCGGCGAAGAGCGGGGACCCGTACGTCGTCCGCCACCCCCCGACGTCGTGGGTGTCCTTGAACGCGAACGGGAGACCGTGCAGGGGGCCGGGTGCGTCGCCCCGGGCCGTGGCCTCGTCTGCAGCCTCGGCGCCGGCCCGGGCGCGGTCCTCGTCGAGGCTGACGATGGCGTTGAGCTGCGGGTTGCGGTCGGCGATGCGCTCCAGGTGGAGGTCGAGCAGCTCCCGCGCGGAGATCTCCGTGGTCCGGATCGCGGCGGCCATCGTGCGCGCCGAGGAGTCGACGTTCAGCTCACCCATCCGTCACCTCCATCACACGGCACACGGGTTCCCGTCGCTTCGTAGGCGTTGCAACGGCTACAAAGCGACGGAGTCCCCGGCCAGCCGGGGATCCCTGCAGTCACCGCCGCCGCCGCCCGAACAGGCCGCCGGCGACGACGCCCAGCAGGACGAGGCCGGCGCCGACGGCGATGCCCTTGAGGAAGTCCTGCTGCGACGAGGCCGGGCGGGGTGGGGCGGTGAAGACCTGGCCGACCTCTCCGCTGACCGGCGGCGTCGCGCCAGCGGCAGCCGTCCCGGCGACCGGGCCGCCCCCGATCGCCGCGGCCACGTTGCCGAAGAACTCGCCGGCCATCCGCCTCGACACCGAGCCCAGCATCCGCTGACCGACCCCGCCGACCATGCCCCCGACGACGGCATCGGCGTCGTAGACGATCCGCGTGGCGCCGCCATCCGCCGGCGCGAAGGCGACGTTCACCGAGGCGTCGATCGTTCCCGGCGAACCGGCGCCCTGGAGACGCATCACCAGCGACTCGTGCTCCTTCAGGTCCGAGAGCGCGCAGCTGCCGTCGTAGGTGCCGCGGATCGCCGCGACCCCGGCGGTGACGGTCATCGCGTAGGTGTTCTCACCCGTCGCCTCGAGCCGCTCGCAGCCGGGGATCGTGCGGACGAGGACAGCCGGGTCGAGCAGCGCGTCCCAGACCTTCTCCACGGGGTAGGGGATGGTGTTCTGGCCGGTGATCTTCATGACGGCTCCTTGGTCTCGACAGGCTCGACCGACGAGTGGATGCGGCGCAGCTCGAACAGGTCGGACGGCGAGATCGGCATCGCGGTGAGGGCGAACCCCTCGGCGTCGGAGATGGCCGACGCGAAGACCGCGGCCGACGGGATCACCCCCGCCTCGCCGGCGCCCTTGATCCCGAGCGGGTTCAACGGGGACGGCGTCTCCAGGTGGTCGATGTCGATGTGCGCGGGGACCTCGGTGACGTAGGGCATCAGGAAGTCCATGAACGACGCGTTCACCAGCTGCCCGGACTCGTCGTACGCCATCCGCTCCAGCAGCGCACCGCCGACGCCCTGCGCGACGCCGCCGTGGATCTGCCCCTCGACGATCATCGGGTTGATCAGCCGGCCGCAGTCGTGGACGACGGCGTACTTGAGGATCGTGATCTCGGCGGTGTCGGGGTCGGTCTCGACGATCACGGCGTGCATGCCGTTGGCGAACGTCGAGCGCTCCGGGCTGTAGAAGTCCCTGCCCTCGAGGCCGGGCTCGTCGCCCTCGGCCACCGGCGGCTTGCCCGGATCGCCCACCGAGAACTGGGTCGCGGCCTTCGATGCCTCGTCGAACGCGTAGCGCAGCGGGTTGGACAGCACCGCGACCGTGCCGAGGTCGATGGACGCGTCCGTCCCGCGTACCGACACGACGCCGTCGACGATCTCGAGATCCTCCTCCGCTGCCTCCAGCGCGTCGGCCGCGATCCGCAGGACCTTCTCGCGCGCCCGCAGCGCGGCGAGGTGGATGGCGGACCCGCTCATCACGGCGGCGCGGGACGCGAACGTCCCGACGGCGTACGGCATCCGCCGGGTGTCGCCGGTGACGACCTCGATGGTGTCGAAGGGGACCCCGAGCGCGTCCGCGACGATCTGGGCGAACACGGTGGCATGGCCCTGACCTTGCGTGGTCAGCCCGGTGGCGACCTTGACCTTGCCCGACGTCTCGATGTGGACGTGGGCGCCCTCGTAGGGGCCGACACCGGTGCCCTCGACGTAGCAGGCCAGCCCGATGCCCACCCGTCGGCCCTCGCGCGCCATCTCCTCCCGGAACGCCGGGAACTCGTCCCAGCCGACCAGCGCCTTGAGCTTCGCCAGCGAGGCCGGGTAGTCCCCGGAGTCGTACTCGAGCTCGCGCCCGTCCTGGAAGATCAGCCCCTGGTCGTAGGGGAACTCGTCGGGCTGGATGAAGTTGACCGACCTGACCTCGGTGCGGTCCTTGCCGAGGGCGGCCGCGATCGCGTCCATGGTCCGCTCCATCACGTAGCAGCCCTGCGGGCGGCCCGCTCCGCGGTAGGGCGTGACCATCACGGTGTTGGTGTAGAGGCTCTCGAAGACGACCCGGTAGGCGCCCGGCTTGTAGGGACCGAGCAGCTGGGTCGAGGTGATGATCGGGACGATGAGCCCGTACGGCGTGTAGGCGCCGTTGTCGTGCCAGAACTGCACGTCGAGCCCCAGGACACGCCCGTCGTCGTCGTAGCCGACCTCGACGTGGTGCACCTGGCCCCGCTCGTGGGCGGCCGAGATGAAGTGCTCGCGCCGGTCCTCGGTGAACTTCACGACCCGGCCGATCGTGCGGGCGGCCAGGGGGACGAGCAGCTCCTCGGGCCAGGGGTGGTTGATCTTCACCCCGAAGCCGCCGCCCACGTCGGGAGTCACGACGTCGACCTGGGCCAGGTCCATGCCGAGCTTGGCGGCCACCGCGGCGCGCACGCCGGTCGAGGTCTGCGTGGACGTCCAGACGGTCAGCCGGCCGGTGTCCGGGTCCCACCGGGCGACCGTGCCCCGGCCCTCCATCGGCATCGAGGCGCTCCGCTCGATGGTCAGGTCGAGGCCGAGCGTGTGGGGGGCTGCCGCGATCGCGGCCCGGGCGTCACCGTTCTCCTGCTCGAGGCGGGCCGCGACGTTGCCGGGCACGTCGTCGTGGGTCAGGTGCTCGGCCGCCCGGGCCGCCGCGATGCCGACGACGGGCGGGAGGAACTCGTAGGAGACCTTGATCCGACCGACGGCGTCCTCGGCGAGGTAGCGGTCGTCGGCGACCACGAACGCGATCGCCTCGCCGACGTAGTTGACCTCGTCCTTGGCCAGGGCGTACTGCGTGCGGCCGTGGGTGAGCTGGGGGTGCGGGATGAGCAGCGGCAACGGCTCGGACATGGCGCCCGACAGGTCGTCGTGGGTCCACACCACGTGGACCCCTTCGACGTCGAGCACGTCCGAGACGTCGATGTCGACGATCCGCGCATGGGCGTGCGGGGAGCGCAGCACGGCGGCGTGCAGGACGTCGTTTCCGACCAGCACGTCGTCGACGTACCGTCCCTGACCGCGCAGGAACCGCTGGTCCTCGACCCGCTGGACCTTCTCGCCGAACAGCTTGGTGCTCATCGTTCGCCCGCGATCTGGGCCGCGCGCAGCACGGACTTCACGATGTTGGCGTAACCCGTGCAGCGACACAGGTTGCCGGCGATCATGTCGCGGGCCTCGTCCTCGGAGGGCGCAGGGTTGTCGCGCAGCCCGGCGGTGATCGTGGTCAGGAAGCCGGGCGTGCAGAAGCCGCACTGCAGGCCGTGGCACTCGGCGAAGGCCTGTTGGACGGGGCCGAGCCGGCCCTCGCTCGTGCCGTCCTGCTCGGTCAGCCCCTCGACGGTCGTGATCTCGGCATCCACCGCGGAGACCGCGAGCAACAGGCAGGACCGCATCGGACGGCCGTCGACGAGGACCGTGCAGGCGCCGCACACGCCGTGCTCGCAACCGACATGGGTGCCGGTCAGGCCGAGGTCGTGGCGCAGGGCGTCGGAGAGCAGCCGGCGCGCCGGGACGCGCAACGCGTGGGTCACCCCGTTGACGGTGAGCCGGACGTCGAACAGCTCCTCGATCACGCCGCGCCCTCCGCTCGGTGCCGCGCGTCGTCGTACGCCGCTCGCAGGACGCGGCGCGTCAGCACCCGCACGAGCTGGGCTCGGTAGGCAGCGGTGGCGTGGATGTCGTCGGCGGGGTCGAGCCGGGACAGGGCCAGCTCGACGACCGCCTCGTCGTCACCCCACGCCTGGGTCACGTCGACGGCCGTCGGGACGTCGCACACCGACAGGTAGCCCGCCCGCGCGGAGAGCACCTGGTCGCCCTCGATCCGCACCACGCCTCCGACGCCGACCAGCGCGTAGTCGCCGTGCCGTCGGGCGATCTCCGCGAACGCCACGCCCTCCCCCGGTGCCAGCGCCGGGAAGAACGCCTCGAGCGCGATCTCGTCGTGGTGCAGCGTCGACTCCAGCGGGCCGGCGTAGAGCCCCGACGCGGGGATCGTGCGGGTGCCGCCCGCCGACGCCACCGTCACCGAGCCGTCGAGCAGGGTGAGCACCATCGGCATCTCGGCCGCGGCGTCGGCGTGGACGATCGAGCCGACGGTCGTGCCGCGGTTGCGGATCGTGGCGTGCGCGACGTGCGACAGCGCCAGCGAGACGAGCGGCTGGGTCCGGCGTACGTCGGGCGAGGCGAGGACGTCGGCGTGCCGGGCCAGGGCGCCGACCCGGACCCCCGAGTCGTCGACGCGCACGTGGTCGAGGTCGGGGACGCCGTTGATGTCGACGAGCATCGAGGGCGCAGCCAGCCGCATCGACAGCAAGGGGACCAGGCTCTGGCCACCGGCCAGCACCTTGGCGTCCGGATCGTCGGCCAGGGCCGCCACCGCATCGGTGAGCGACCCTGGCCGGCAGTACGAGAACGGCGCCGGTTTCACGGTGCCGAGTATGCGCGAAGCGTCACTCTTCTGGCTGGTCGCGGTGTCGCGCGGCGTGATCGGCCTCGTGCGCGCCGGTGCTGCCGACGGCCATCATCGTGCCTTCGGCGTCGGGTGGGGCGACGACGCGCGCCAGGTGGTAGCCGGCGATGATCACGATGGTCCCCAGGGCGATCCCGCCGAGCTGGAAGTCGTTGGTGATCTTGAAGAAGCCGCTGGTTCCCAGGCCGATGGCCAGGATCAGCCCCGCCGCGATCGGGACCAGGTTGACGGGATTGGCGAAGTTGACGTCGTTCTCGATCCAGATCTTGGCGCCGAGCAGGCCGATCATCCCGTAGAGCACGAGCGTGATACCGGCCAGCACCCCACCGGGTGTGGCCGCCACGATCGCGCCGAACTTCGGGATGAAGCCCAGCAGGATCGCCACGATCGCCGCCACGAAGTAGGCCGCCGTCGAGTAGACGCGGGTCGCCGCCATCACGCCGATGTTCTCGGCGTACGTCGTGGTCGGCGAGCCGCCCACCGCCGAGGTCAGCACCGTGCCGAACCCGTCCGCTGCGATCGCGCGACCCATCACGGGGTCGAGGTCGCGCCCGGTCATGCCGGAGACCGCCTTGACGTGCCCGATGTTCTCGGCGACCAGGGCGATGACGGCCGGCAGCGCGAGCAGGGCGAACGTGATCGAGAAGCTCGGCGCGTGCCAGCCGACCAGGTCCAGGTGGTGCGTCTCGTTCTGGTTGCCGACCAGGCCGTCGGCGGTGTGCCGCGGGAAACCGAACCAGTCCGCGGCCTTGACGCTGTCCCAGTTGACCCGGTCACCGCTGACACCTCCGACGCCGATCGCGTCGAAGATCCAGGAGAGCAGGTAGCCGAAGATCAGCCCGAGGAAGATCGCGATCCGGCCGAAGAAGCCGCGCAGGCCGACCGCCATCAGGATCACCGCGGTCATGGTGATGATCGCCATCCACCGGTCCGCCGGCATGTAGATGCTGGTGGCGACGCCCGCGAGGTTGAAGCCGATCACCATGACCACGCCGCCGGTCACGACCGGAGGCAGGATCGTGTTGACGATGTCGGCGCCGAGGTAGTGGACCACCACGCCGACGAGCGCCAGCACGACGCCGGAGACCAGGATGGCCCCGGTCACGTCGGACGGGCCCCCCGGTCCGCCGCTTCCGGAGTAGGTGTAGATCGCGGTGGCGCCACCGACGAACGACGCGGACGTGCCGAGATAGCTCGGGACGGCGCCCTTGACGATCAGCAGGAAGCAGATCGTCGCGATCCCGCTCATCAGGATCGCGAGGTTCGGGTTGAGACCCATGATGATCGGGAAGACGAACGTCGCACCGAACATCGCGACGACGTGCTGGGCGCCGAGCCCGATCGTCTTGCCCCAGGCGAGCCGCTCGTCGGGCGCAACCGCCTCGCCGGGACCCGGATTGACTTCCTTCCAGGTGAACATCGTCGACATCTGATCCTCCTCGATGCGCAAGGGACCGAGCACCCTGATGTGGTGAGCCACATCAGACACCCTGACGGCCGGATTTCCGCGCAGGAACGCCGGTCGCGACCGCGACCGTCGCGCGGCGCAGCGGAGTCCCGCGAGCGCTAGCGTGAGCGGGTGACCCCCCTCCACGACCCCGCCACCGGACCTCGTGAGCACATCCCCGTGGCTGCCCCGACCCGGGTCGCAACCCTCCTCGCAGCTGCTCCGGACGGGCCGGTCCCGGTCCTCCATGCCTGCGCCGACAGCGTGCATCTCGAGGTCGGCGCACAGGCCGTCGGCGTCACTGCTGCGGGCGCTCCAGGACTCCCGCACGCCCTCCGGACCAATCTCCGCCGACTGCCCGCGGCAGGGTCGTCAGCGAGCGGTCCGACGGCTTATGTTGACTCCGGGCTCCTGCACCTGGGTGGACGCGCTCTGGTGGCCGCTCGGCTCGTGGATGTTCGCGCGCCACGCATCGACGCGGCAGGGATGCCCAAGACGAGCCCGGCTGCCGCACTGGGGACCCCCCGGCCCCGCGGCGCCGGGCTCGTCGCCGTCCCGGCTCGCATCGACCCCCGCTCCGTCGCCGACCTGGTGGGGCGCGGAGACGGGCTGACGCCGCTCGGGGACGACGTGCTGTGCGGGTGGCTGGCGGCCCATCGGGCCGCCGGCGTCCCGACCCCGGCCGTCGACGACGCCGTACGCCGGGCCCTGCCGCGCACGTCGACCTTGTCCGCGACGCTCCTCGAGTGCGCCCTCATCGGCGAGGTCGCCGACCTCGTCGGCGACTTCCTGCGCGCCCTCGGCACGCCGCGAGCCGCGGCCGCCCGTACGGCTCTCGCCGGCCTCGGACACAGCTCGGGCGAGGGGCTCGTGCACGGCATCGACCTCGCGCTCCGCGAGCTCAACGGGCAGGCTGCGGCATGAGCGGCACGTCCGACCACGTCGAGCTCCGCTCCGGCGCCTATGCCGACTCCGTCACCCTGCTCCAGGTCAGCCGCCAGGTGCAGCAGCTGCCCGGCGTCGCGACCGCGCAGGTCGCGATGGCCACGCCGCTCAACGTCGAGGTGCTCGAGCGGATGGGCTTCGTGATCCCGGACGACGCGACGGTCAACCACCTCGTCGTGGCGATCCGCTTGGCGGACGACGGCGCGCTCGAGACGGTCCGGGCCGAGGTCGACCGTGCCCTGACCGACCGCCGCCGCCCGGCCGCCGGTCCGACCGAGGAGGCGCCGCCGCGCACCACGACCGCCGCCCTCCGGCGCGAGCCCGGCTCGCTGGTGCTGGTGTCCGTGCCCGGCCCCAGCGCCGCGGTCGAGGCCATGGACGCCCTCGAGTCCGGCTCCGACGTGATGGTCTTCAGCGACAACGTGCCGGTCGAGCAGGAGGTCGCCCTCAAGCGGTACGCCGCCACCCGCGACCTGCTCGTGATGGGGCCCGACTGCGGCACCGCGGTGCTCGGGGGCCTCGGGCTCGGCTTCGCCAACGTCGTGGCCCCGGGCCCGGTCGGCATCGTCGCCGCCTCCGGCACGGGTTGCCAGCAGGTGCTGGCCCTCCTCGACCGTGCCGGCGTCGGCGTCACCACGGCGTACGGCGTGGGCGGCCGCGACCTGTCCGCCCAGGTCGGCGGGCTCGCGACCCGGACCGCCCTGGCCCGGCTCGACGCCGACCCGGGCGTGGAGCTGGCCGTGCTGATCTCCAAGCCACCCGCCGACGACGTCGCGCGCGAACTCACGGCGTACACCGAGTCGCTCGGGACACCGGTCCGGCTCGCGCTCCTGGGAGCCGGTCGCCCCGACCTCACCGAGGCCACCGAGGAGCTCGTCCGGGCGCTCGGCCGCGAGGTGCCCGCGTGGCCGGTGCGCGGCCGGACCAGGACCGCCACCGGGACGCGGCTGCACGGGCTCTTCGTCGGCGGCACCCTGAAGCAGGAGGCGGAGGTGCTGGTCACCGCCGCCGGTCTGCTCCCCGACCGGGCCGAGCTGATCGACTTCGGAGACGACGAGTACACGACCGGCCGGGCCCACCCGATGATCGACCCGAGCCTGCGCCTCGAGCGGCTGGCCGAGGTCGCCGACGACGACACCACCGGCGTGGTGCTGATGGACGTCGTGCTCGGGCACGGCGCCGAGGAGGATCCCGCGGCCTCGCTGGCCCCGGCGATCGAGGGCATCCGACCACCGGTGGTGGTCACCGTCGTCGGCACCGCCCACGACCCCCAAGGTCTCGACCGGCAGGTCGACGCCCTGGCCGCCGCCGGCGCCGAGGTGCACCTGTCGAACGCCGGGGCCACCCGGCGGGCACTCGAGATCCTGGGAGGCGCCCGATGAGCACCGTCGTGAACGGGCCCGACCGCGTGGTCAGCGTCGGGGTCGACCTGCTCGCCCAGGCCGTCGAGGAGCAGGCGATGCCGGTGTCGCAGGTCGACTGGCGACCACCCCTGCCCGGCACCGAGGACGACCTCGTCAGCGTGGCGCTCGATCCGCTGCGGCCCGACGCCAACGCCGGTGCCCTCGAGCGGATGCTGGCCGTCCAGGCCGTTCTGGTCGACGTGCTCCCCGCCGGCGAGGCGGTCGGCCTCGAGCGCGGCGAGTTCCTGCACGCGGGTCCACCGATCAGCTGGGAGCGCGCCTCCGGCCCGCTCCGGGGTGCGCTGATGGGCGGCGCAGTGCTCGAGGGCCTGGTCGACACCCCCGAGGAGGCGGCGGCGCTGCTCGAGGGGGGCCTGCACGTGCGGCTCGAGCCCTGCCACCACCGCCGGGCAGTGGGTCCGATGGCCGGCGTCGTCACGCCGAGCATGTGGATGTTCGTCCTGGAGGATCCCGCCACCGGCGCCCGCACCCACTGCACGCTCAACGAGGGCCTCGGCAAGGTGCTGCGGTACGGCGCGTACTCGCCGGACGTGCTCACCCGGCTGCGCTGGATGAACGACGTGCTCGGCCCGCTGCTGCAGCGCGCCGTCCGGGCCAACGTCGAGCAGGTGGGTCCGGTCGACGTGACCGCGATCCTCGGCCAGATGCTTCAGATGGGCGACGAGGCCCACAACCGCAACCGCGCGGGCACCCTGATGTTCCTGCGCGACCTGGCGCCGGCGATGGTCGCCAGCGGGGCCGACGCGGCGGACGTGGCGGAGGCGCTGCGGTTCGTCGGCGGCAACGACCACTTCTTCCTCAACCTCGCGATGCCGGCGTGCAAGCTCGCGCTCGACGCCGCGCGCGACGTACCGGGCTCCACCATGGTCGTGGCGATGTCGCGCAACGGCACCGACTTCGGCATCCAGGTCTCCGGCGCCGGCGACGAGTGGTTCACCGGACCGGCCCAGGTGGCCGACGGTCTCTACCTCGGCGACTACGGGCCCGACGACGCGAACCCCGACATCGGCGACTCCGCCATCACCGAGACCGCCGGGCTCGGCGGCTTCGCGATGGCGACGGCCCCGGCGATCGTACGGTTCGTGGGCGGCTCGGTCCCCGACGCGCTCGCGACCACCCGGCGGATGCAGGAGATCACCCTGGGTGAGAACCCGCGCTGGAGCATCCCGGTCCTCGAGTTCGCGGGCGTCCCGACGGGGATCGACACCGCGCTGGTGTGCCGGACCGGGATCCTGCCGCAGATCAACACGGGCATGGCCGGGCGCGAAGCCGGAGTCGGACAGGTCGGCGCGGGACTGGTGAACCCGCCCGAGGAGATCTTCCCGAAGGCGCTGACCCGGCTCGCCGAGCTCACCCGAGAGCGGGCGGCCAGAACGCCCGCTTGAGGTCGACGTTCCCGGTCGGTCGCAGCGGCGTGCCCTCCTCCAGGTAGTGAGGCCGCGCCTCGACGTCGTGGCTGGGCGGCAGCGACCCGTCGGCGCGGACGACGCGCCACCACGGCACCGGGCCACCGTGCTGGGCCATCACCGACCCGACCAGACGCGGCCCGCCGCCTCCGGCCACCTGCCCGACGACCTCGGCGATCGCGCCGTACGTCGTGACCCGCCCGCGGGGCACCTGTTCGACGCAGCCCAGCACCAGCTCGACGTACTGCTCGTGGTCGAGGCGCGCGGCACTCACCCGCGGGTGCCCTGACCGCGCATCGGAACAGCCGCGCCCGCAACGACCGCGCCGACCAGTGCCGCGGCCAGCCCCGTCAGCCAGAACACCGCGGGCGTGCCGTGCCCCGTGTAGGTGCGGGCCACCCCCCACACCACCAGCGCGGCCACCCAGGCCAGGATCCCGCGCCCGGTCCACAGCAGCGCCACCTCGGGTGCGACCGGCAGTGAGGGCGGGCCGTAGGCGAGCACGACGCCGGCCACGTGGGTCGCGAGGAGTCCGGCGGCGGCGACGAGCACGGCCACCGGCATCTCGGTGTCGTGCGCGTAGGCCCACCAGACCACGACCGCGACCATCGTGATCGCCAGCGAGAGGTGCTCGGGGCGGAACGCCGAGAGCGTCGCGCTGACCACCACGAAGACGACGAGCGCGACCGGCGGGTCGTAGCCCTCCGGTACCCCCGCGAAGAGGGCGAGCACGGCGCCGGCCAGCAGCACACCGCGGAGCACCCACACGCTCCGGTGCGCTCCGCGGACCATGCCCGAGCTGCTCATCCGCTCACCCGCGGCAGCTGGTTGCGACGTGAGAGGCGACGCAGGACCTCCTCGAGCGTGCGCGGTCCGTTCCACGGCACGACCGGACAACCGAACGCCGACAGCTGGGCCAGCAGGTGGTTGCGGTCCAGCAGCCGCATCCGCCACGCCAGGTCGGACACGAGCTCGTCGGCGTCGGGGTACACCGTCGGGGTGCTGCCGGCCGGCAGCGGATCGACGACGATCACCGGCAGGCCGCGGCGGACCAGACGGACGGTGGCGGTCGCCAACGGCTCCGAGAGCATCGGGCTGATCACCACCACCACGGTGCCGGCCGTCGCCCGGAAGTCGATCTGGTCGATCTCCACGTCGCGGGGCACTCCCGGCCGGATGTGGGACAGCAGGATCAGGATCCGGCGCAGGTGTCGGGTGCCCGTGCCGTAGCCGGCGTACTCACCGCCGGGGCTGAGGACCCGCAGCGAGACCCGGTCGCCGCCGGCGACGTACTGCTCCGCGATCGCGGCCGAGGCGCGGACCGTCACGTCGAGGCTGCTCTCGCTCGAGCCGATGCCCTCGGACCGGCCGTAGTCGGCCAGCGCGTCGACGATGAGCAGCACCGCGGTGTCCTCCTCGGCCCGCGTGGACTCGACGTGCAGGTCCCCCTGGCGCAGGGAGACCCGCCAGTTGATCCGGCGCAGCCGGTCGCCCGCGTGGAAGCGACGGATCGAGGAGAACTCGGTGCCGTTGCCGTCGCGCCGGGAGCGGTGGCCCCCGATCAGGCCGATCGGCTGGGGTGCCTCGCCACCGGACCGGAGGTGGGAGACCGCGGGGAGCACCCCCACCTCGCGGGCGAGGAACGGGACAGGACCCCAGCGGTAGCCCGCCCACGGCGTGGTCAGGGCGACCTTCTCTGCTCCCAGCATGCGGGTCCCCCATCGCCGTGGTGAGACCGCGATCGGCAGGATCTCGTCCCCGGGCGCCACCAGCTGGCCGACCGTTCCCTGGGCCGGGTTCAGGGCCACGAACGGCTGCGGCGACATGACCCGGGTGAGGTACTCGACGTCGTCCATGTCGCGGGTCTCGAGCCGGACCCGCGTGCCCTGGCCCTCGTGCAGCTGCCGGTGTCCGATCATGGCGAACACCTCCGGCTCGACGGTCGGCTTGTGCAGCAGCGCCATCGCGGCCACCACCAGCAGGGGCGCCACGACGACCACGACCCCGGGGCGACCGGCGACGAGCGCGACGACGATGCCCACACCCGCGACCGAGAGGGCTCGGCCGAGGCTGGTGGTCGTGTGCCAGCGGGTCGGTCCGTCGCTCACGATCGCCTCACGACTGGAGGGCGCGCGGCGTCGGCACCGCGGCGAGCACGGCGTCCACCACGCGAGGGCCGCTGGCCTGGGTCATCCACAGCTCGGGCTTGACCGTGATCCGGTGCGAGAGCACGACTCGCGCCACCGCCTTGATGTCCTCCGGGATGACGTAGTCGCGACCGCGGATGACGGCGAAGGCCCGGGCCGCCAGCGCGAGGCCGAGTGACCCGCGCGGCGACGAGCCGGTGAGCACGTCCTTGTGGTCGCGCGTCGACGTCGCCAGGTCGACGCAGTAGCGGGCCACGGTGTCGTCCAGGGTGACGGTCTCGACCGCCGCCTGGATCGCCCGCAGGCCGGCCGCGTCGGTGACCTGGGCCAGCTCGACGTCCTCCTGTCGGCGCTCGAGCCGACGCGTCACCACGTCGTGCTCCTCGTCGGAGGTCGGGTATCCGAAGCTCACCCGCATCAGGAAGCGGTCCAGCTGCGCCTCCGGGAGCGGGTAGGTGCCTTCGTACTCGATCGGGTTCGCCGTGGCGATGACGTGGAAGGGTTCGGGCAGCGGGAACGTGTCTCCCTCGACGGTCACCTGCCGCTCCTGCATCGCCTCCAGCAGTGCCGACTGGGTCTTGGGCGGGGTGCGGTTGATCTCGTCGGCCAGCAACAGCCCGGTGAACAGTGGGCCGCGCCGGAAGTCGAAGCTGCCGTCCTTCTGGTTGTAGAGGAACGACCCGGTGACGTCGGCCGGGAGCAGGTCGGGCGTGAACTGGACCCGGGCGAAGTCGAGCCCGAGGACGCGCGCCAGGCTGCGCGCCGCCAGGGTCTTGCCCAGCCCCGGGAAGTCCTCGATCAGTACGTGGCCCTTGGCCAGGACGGCGGACAGGACCAGGGTCAGGGGGACCCGCTTGCCCACGACCGCTCGCTCGACCTCGTCGAGCACGGCCTTGGCCTGCTCCGTCGCCTCCGCAACCGAGATCGTGCCTACGGGGGTCTGGGTCATGGGGTCAGCTCCTCGATCCGTCGGACGCACTCCTCGATCTCGGCGCGCTGCAGGCGGCGCGGCGGCCCGTCGAGGACAGCGGTCAGCGTAGGTCCCAGACGACGGGCCACCGCGGGGTCGGTCCGTGACAACCCGAGGCCGGACAGCTGATTGTCGGTCATCCGGATCAGCCGAGCACGCAGCAGCGGGTCGACGTCGCGGGCCGACAGGTGGTTCTCGATCAGGCGCGCGTTGCCGGCCAGTCCGCTGTCCTGTCCGGAGGGGGTCGCGACGTACTCGATCGTGGGTGACCAGTCGGCCGGCTCGGTCCCCGCACTGTCGGACAGAAGCCCGAAGATCGCCACCCCGGCTCCGACGAAGAGTGCGGTCGGCAGCACGCGTGGACGGGTGTCCTCGATCGCGGCGAAGATCGTGAGCCCGGCGACCCCGGAGACGAAGAGCAGACCGCGGACGACCCAGCGGTTGCGGCGGTTCAAGGTCGGTCCGCGCCTCATCGTGCGCTCGCCCCGATCCCGAGCGAGGCGTGGATCGCGCGCAGGGCCGCGACCGCCGCCTCGCGACGCGGCTCGTCGATCTCGTGGTCGGAGAAGCGCGCCTCCCGGTAGAGCGCCTCGAGCCGGGCGACGGCACCGGCATCCGCAGCGACATCGTCGAGGAGGCGCAGGGTGAACTCCGAGGAGGTCTCCCAGGGCTTGCGGGACGCGTTGACCCGCTCGGCCTGCTCCTCGAACCGGTCCCAGCAGGCGACGATGGCGTTGCGTGGCTGGCCACCGAAGAGCAGCTCGAACTGCTCGTCGGCATCCTTCCGGATCTCCTCGACCAACGGGTCCGGGTCGTCCAGCACGTCGAAGTCGACCTCCGCGGGCCCGACTCGCTTCGGGCGGTCGCGCAGGTCTCGGAACCACTCCATGAGCCGCCGGGTCCCGAGGTAGAGCAACCACAGCACCAGGAGCACGCAGGCGACCCTGATCACCCAGCCGATGGCCTCGAAGACCGGGTTGCTGTGCAGCAGTCCCTGCCGGTGCAGACGGCCATCTCCCCCGGGCGGGGTCGGCACGGTGATCGACGGGTTGACCGGGCGGATGCTGGGATCGTGGAGCGGCCCGGCGAAGATCCGGTCGGGCCCGCTCCGGGCCGCGAACATCACCATCAGCAGGAGCAGCCCCACAGCGAGCACGGTGAGCACGACCGCGTTCACACTGGCTCGCCGGGCAGTCACGGCAAGCACGGTAACCGCCGTCCCGGCCGGGTTGGTAACGACGTGGTCACGGTTGGCGGGTGGATCCGTCGCCCACCGCGTGTGCCTCGGACGACGACGAGCCCCCGCCCCGAGAGGCGGGAGCTCGTCGACCGGAGGGCCCGCGGCCGGTGCGCCGCGCGCTACAGGATCGGGTTGAACGGCTCGGTGCCGTTGACCAGCTGGAGCCCGGAGATGCCGGAGTGCGCCTGTGCGAACGCCAGCTCCTTGGACAGGTCACCGATGTTGTTCGACAGCGGGAGCGGGGCCAGGCCGAGCGTCGACAGGACGCCGATGGCCGTGCCGCCCTGGGTCATGAACCCGGAGCCCGAGTCGCCGGGGATGCCCGGGGACAGGGTGTACAGCGGGTGGCTCCACCCGCCGTCGGCGGCGTCGTCCCCGAGGCTGATCCCGGTGTGCGGCGACAGCGGCGACAGGCCGGCCCGCAGGCTGGAGTTCCCGTAGGTCCACACCCGGTCACCGGTCGCGGTGCCGTCCGTGTCGATACCGGTCGGGCCGCCCCAGAACGGGACGCTGGGGTTCACCTTCGAGACGTCGCCGGCATCGATCCTGACCAGGGCGAGGTCGTTGTAGGCGCAGGTGTTGGCATCGGTGGTGCCGAGCTGGTGCTCGGTCACCCACGAGCTGTAGGCGAGCGTGCCGTGGCCGACGATCGTGCCCTCGCTGGCGAGGTTGCCGTCGTTGGTGAGGTCGACCTGCGTCCCGAGCGGCGCCGAGTCGGTCTGGCACCCGTTGGTGTCGGTCGACGAGCCGGTGCCGGCGCAGTGGGCGGCGTACCCGAGGTAGGTGTGACCGGCGGCGTCGGTGAAGACGAAGTTGCCCGTGCACTGCGCCCCCGCGGTGTACATCATCGTGCCGGGGTGGATCGTCGCGCTGGCGGCCGGAGCCCAGGCCGCGCGGGGGCTGAGCGCCGAGTGGACGCCGGCGGCGGCGGGTTGCGCGCTGACCAAGGCGGTCGCGACGGCGGCCGCAGCGAGCGCGGCGACCCCGGCCGCGACACGGCGCCCGAGCGGAGAGACGGATCGGATCATGAGGGAGGTGCCTCCTGTGGTGGGGCACCGGCGGGACGCCGGCGCCGCGTCGTCAACGGAGGGTCCAACGGGGAAGGTCGGCGAAGGTTACGGATCGGTAACCCGGCCCGGCGTGGGCAGGTGATGATGTGCGCGTGCCCGACTACTTCCCGTACGACGTGGGGTCACCGCCGCCCGCGAGCGGGCTCGTGGCCGCCCGCGTCGACGGGCCGCTCGGCGCGATCCGGGTGCTCCGCCCCGCCATCGGCACGCCGACGACGACGATGTTCCTGCACGGCGTCTCGCTCGACAGCACCTGCTGGACGCCCCTGGTCCGGGTCGCCGGAGACGACCTGTCCTGGCTGCTCGTCGACGTCCCGGGGTTCGGCGGCTCCGACCCGCTGCCCGGACCGGTCACGCTCGAGGCGATCGCGGACGCGCTGGTGGCGCTCCTCGACGCGGTGGGAGCCGCCGACGTGCACGTGGTCGGCCACTCCATGGGCGGCTTCCTGGGACTCCACCTGGCCGCCACGCATCCCGGCCGGGTCCGCTCGCTGGCCACCCTGAACGGCACCTACGTCACGATCCTCGACCTGGTGAACCACCCCGTGACCGGCGCCCTGCGCCATCCGCGCACCTGGGCGACGTACCGAGGCGTGCGGATGGTCGCGGGCGGAGGCCGGTGGGTGCAGTCGGCCGTGTCCGCCGGAGCCCGTACCGGCATGCTGCGCTGGGGCACGGCCGGGCTGGCTGCGCACCCCCGGGGACTGCCCGACTCGCTGCTCGACGCCTTGGCGGCGGGGAACCGCCCGCAGTCGTTCCGGTACGCCGAGGCGACCGGCCGTGGGTACGACTGGCGCTCGACCTGGTCCGGGCTCGCCCCACCGGTCCTGGCGGGCTACGGCGCGCGCGACCGCTTGGTCACGGCGTACGACGCCCGGGCCCTGCGCGAGGTGCTCCCCCAGGCCCGCGAGGTGGTCCTCGACGACTCCTCCCACCTGTCGCCGATGGAGCGTCCCGTCGAGTGGCATCGGGAGCTGACCCGCTTCTGGGCCGGCGCCTGAGTCGCGCCGGAGCTGACCGACTCTGTTAAGAGAGGATCATCCGCCGGAACGACGACACCGGAGTCCGGCCCCGATAGCGTCGCTCCCCACACGCCTCACTCGGAGTTCCGATGTCTCAACACCCACCGAGCCAGGCGCCCGACCCCCCGATCGAGCACTGGGTCGAGCTGCGCATCCACGGGGTCAGCGGCACCCCGCCCGAAGTCATGCTCGAGAGCGCCCAGGTGAAGCAGGTCGCGGGTGACTCGTGGGGCCGCTTCTTCCGTCCGGTCGACGGGGTCGGGACCGAGGTCCAGACCGAGCAGGGCCGCACCCTCGAGGGCTACCACTGGGGCAAGTACACCTCCGGCAGCTGGATGAAGGGTCTGTGGCTGATCCTGATCCCGTTCGGCCTGGTCAACGCCGCGGCGTTCATGGTGCCCCACCCCGGACCGCACAGCGACGCGGTGACTCGGCGGCTGTACGCCGCGGTTCAGGCACTGATCCGGGGCGTCGGCGTCGGCGTCACCTGCACGTTCGCCCTGGCCTCCGGGCTGATCCTGGTCGACCTGGTCGCCTGGCAGTGGGCCGCCGGCCTGCCGTGGTTCTCCTCGCACCCGAGCGGCCCGGTGATGACCGTCGGCGTCCTGCTGGCCGGCGCCGTGGTCTACGGCCTCTACGCGCTGGGCGACCAGAACCGGATCTCGCCCTTCGCCTCGCCCGACGAGGGCTCACTCGCCGGTGGCGACGACGCGACCGGCCTGATGCGACACCAGTTCTTCCGGGTCACCGCCACGAGCTCGCCCGTGCTCGGGCGCCTGCACCTCAGCGCCGGCTGGGCCGTGGTCTCGCTGATCGGGGCGCTGACGTGGCAGACCATCGCCTCGCACAGCGCCTCGCACCTGGAGTCGACCTGGCAGCACGTCGCCTGGGGCTCGTCCCTGGTCGTGCTCGTCGCGGTGACCCTGGTCGTCAGCTGCATGGGTGATCCGGACGGCGCCGCCGACGTCGGGCCGCCCAGCCTCCTCGCCCCGGCGCTCCCGGCCATCGCGCTGGCGGCCGAGATCCTCTCAGGCGCGACCCTGCTCGCCTCGGCGCTGGTGCTGTCCGGCACCGACCGGCAACCGCTGCGTCTCGACTTCGACGCCTACACCCAGTGGCTGGCCACCGCGGCCGGGCTCGCCCTGGTCGCGCTCGCCGCGCTGCTCGGCGCGCTCGCGCTGCGCACCCGGCCCCCGGTGGCCGAACCCCGGATGTTCCGCCGCTTCGCCGGCGGCATGGCCGCCTGGGGCGCGACCTGCACCGGCGTCTTCCTCGGCGTCGGCTTCTGCGGCTCGTTCGTGCTCGGCCTGGCCAAGGCGATGAACGTCCGGGCCCAGACCGAGCTGCTCTACCGGGTCGCCTACTCGTGGGGCGTCACCCTGATGCTCGTCGTCGCGGTCGGGGTCATCACGATGACCGGCGTCACCCGCACCCGCCGGCGGATGGCGCCCCGCGCCGAGCACGAGTACCAGGTCGTGACGACACCCGGTCTCGGGCCGCCCACCGGCGGGTGGCTGCGCAAGGTGGCCAAGGCGATGAGCATGGCGCGCCTCAAGCTGCACGTCGCGCCGCTGATCCTGACCTATGGCGTGGCCGGCCTGCTGATGACGGCCGTCACCTCGATCGAGATGCTCGGCCAGTCGGGCACCCGGGGCGTCCGTGGCTGGTACGACGACCTCGGCTGGTTCGGCTACCTCAGCCAGCGCCTGTCACCGGTCGCCGCGGACACGCCCACGTGGGTGACCTTCCTGACCAACCTCGGCACGTACACCCTGATCGGGCTGGCCGGCCTGTTGTTCTGGCTCGGCCGCCGGTCGCTGCGGGCGGAGGAGTCGCGCCGGGGCGCCAACGTCGTCTGGGACGTCATCTCGTTCTGGCCGCACTCGGCGCACCCGTTCGTGCCTCCGGCGTACGCCCAGTTCGCGGTGCACGACCTGCGCCGGAGGATCCGGTTCCACCTCGACCCTCCGGTGTCGTCCGACGGGACGACCGTGGTGCCCCGGGCCGAGCGGCTCGTGGTGTCGGCGCACAGCCAGGGCAGCCTGATCGCGTTCGCGGTGATGCTGTGGCTCGGCGAGGCCGAGCGCGATCGGGTCGCACTGGTGACCTACGGGTCCCAGCTCCAGGTCGCCTACCCACGCGGCTTCCCGTCGTACCTGAGCCAGGCCCTGGTCGAGCGGGTCCACGCCGCTCTGGACGGTCGCTGGGTGAACCTCTACCGCGAGACCGACCCGATCGCCGGGCCGGTGCTCTCGTGGGACCGCAGCCCGATGGAGGTCACCCCGTCCGTGCCGCACCCCGCGACGTCCCACCGGATCGGCTGGCCCGACGGCGCTCATCCCGACCGCTTCGACCCCGCGACGGGACGCCGCGAGAGCGGGGACGACTGGCGGGTGCTCGACCCGGCGCCGGTCGACCCCGGCCTCCAGGTCGGTGCGCTCACCCACCTGGGCAAGCACTCCGGGTTCCCGGCCACGACCGACTACCGGGTCGCGGTCGCCTGCGTGCTGGGGCGGTTCGCGACCGACCCGAACCACTGACGCGTCAGTACGCCGGCTGGCTGGGGTCGATCTGGTCGACCCACGCCGAGACGCCGCCACCCACGTGGATCGCGTCGCCGTACCCCGCACCCTTGACGACCGCGAGCGCCTCCGCGGAGCGGATGCCGGTCTTGCAGTAGAGGACGATCTGCTGGCCGGAGTCGACGCCGGGGAGCTGCCCGATCGCGTGCCCGTTGAGGAACTCGCCCTTCGGGATCAGCACCGAGCCGGGGATCTGGTTGATCTCGTACTCGTTCGGCTCGCGCACGTCGATCAGCACGAAGTCCTTCTCGCCGTTGTCCCGCTCCTTGAGGAGGTGGGACAGCTGGGTCACCGAGATGGTCGACCCGGCGGCAGCCTCGGAAGCCTCCTCGGAGATCGCCCCGCAGAACGCCTCGTAGTCGATCAGGCCGGTGACGGTCGGGTGCTCGCCGCAGAGCGCGCAGTGGGGGTCCTTGCGGACCTTCAGCTTGCGGTACTCCATCTCCAGCGCGTCGTAGATCACCAGCTTGCCGGCGATCGGGTCGCCGATGCCGGTCAGCAGCTTGATCGCCTCGTTGACCTGGATCGCGCCGATGCTCGCGCAGAGCACGCCCAGCACGCCGCCCTCGGCGCAGCTCGGGACCATCCCGGGCGGCGGGGGCTCGGGGTACAGGCAGCGGTAGCAGGGGAGGTCGTCGCCGAGCGTGGGCGCGAAGACGCTGGCCTGACCGTCGAAGCGGTAGATCGAGCCCCAGACGTAGGGGATCTTCAGGAAGTACGCCGCGTCGTTGACGAGGTAGCGGGTGGCGAAGTTGTCGGTGCCGTCGACGATCAGGTCGTAGCCCTCGAAGATCTCCATCACGTTGTCGTTGTCGAGCCGCACGTCGTGGAGCACCACGTCGACCAGCGGGTTGGTCTCGGCGATGGACTCCTTCGCCGACTGCGCCTTCGGCTTCCCGATGTCGGACTGCCCGTGGATGATCTGCCGCTGCAGGTTGGACTCGTCGACCTCGTCGAACTCGACCAGGCCGATCGTGCCGACCCCCGCCGCGGCCAGGTAGAGCAGTGCCGGGCTGCCCAGGCCGCCGGCGCCGATCACCAGCACCTTGGCGTTCTTCAGCCGCTTCTGACCGTCCATCCCGACGTCCGGGATGATGAGGTGCCGGCTGTAGCGGCGGACCTCGTCGATGGTCAGCTCGGCGGCCGGCTCGACCAGCGGCGGCAGGGACACGGCGTACTCCTGGGCTCAGCGATGCGGGTGGCGGTGCTCGTTCCATGGGGCAACAGGCACGCGGCCCTCCATGTTCCCAGGGGCCACCGCGTCCGCGAGCGCGTCCGTCATCCGGACGCTGCACTGCTGGGTAGGGTGCCACCGTGGGCACGACCGAGCAGACGACCGGGCAGAAGCCCCGCGGCGGCAGGCTTCCTCGCCGCGAACGCCGCGTGCAGCTGCTCGACTCCGCGCTCGAGGTCTTCGTGGCCCAGGGCTACCACGCGGCGGCGATGGACGACATCGCCGAGCGCGCCGGAGTCTCCAAGCCGGTGCTCTACCAGCACTTCCCCGGCAAGCTCGAGCTCTACCTCGCGCTCCTCGACTCCGCGTGCGACGAGGTCATCGACAACTGCCGTGCGGCCCTCGCCGCGACCCACGACAACAAGACCCGTGTGGCGGCCGCGATGGCGGCGTTCTACTCCTACGTCGCGGGCGAGCGCGCCGCCTTCCGGCTCGTCTTCGAGTCCGACCTGACCAGCGAGCCCGCCGTGCGCGAGCACGTCGAACGGGTGACCAGCGAGTGCGCGGCGATGATCGCCGACGTGATCCACGACGACACCGGGCTCCCGGGGGAGCAGTCGCGTCTGCTGGCGGTCTCCTTGGTGGGAATGGCCCAGGTGAGCGCGAGGTTCTGGGTCTCGGAGGCGAGTGGCATCACCCAGGAGCAGGCCGTCGAGCTGGTCACCGGACTGGCGTGGCGCGGCATCCGCGGCTACCCCCTCACCGACGAGCACTGACCCGCGGTCCGCGGACATCACCCCCGTAGCTGAAGGAGAACGATGGAAGTCAAGATCGGAGTCCAGCACGCGCCCCGTGAGCTGGTGCTCGAGACCGCCGACTCGGCGGACGAGATCCAGGCGGCCCTCGACAAGGCGCTGGCCGACGGCAGCACCCTGTCGCTGATCGACACCCGCGGCCGTCACGTCCTCGTGCCGGCCGGCGTGATCGCCTACGTCGAGATCGGTGGCGGGGTGAGCGGGCAGGTCGGCTTCCGCGGGTGAACTCGCCTTCCGATGCCGAACACGACATGATCGAGTTCTCGCTCGGGGCTTCCCGGCGACCTAGGAGGTTGTGATGGGCTGGCTCTTCGTTCTCGTGATGGGCGTGATCATCGGACTGCTCGGCAAGTTCTTCGCCCCGGGCGGCAAGGACAACACGCCGCTGTGGCTGACCGTCCTCTGCGGCATCGCCGGCGTCGTCATCGGCTACGGGCTGTTCGGCGGCACCAAGGGCATCGACTGGATCGCGTTCTTCATCTCGATCGTCCTGGCGGCGGTCTTCGTGGTCATCGCGACCCAGGTCACCGGACGCCGGACCAAGGCCTGACCCTCGACAGGGTCTGACTCAGCCACGTCTGAACTCGGAAGGAACACCACGTGACCGTGACGACGATTGCCCCGCTGCTGGTGAAGTGCGGGCACCACTGGGGCCTTGGCGGGATCCTGTTCCTGCTGATCGGGGGTGCCATCATCGGCATCCTGGGCAAGATGGTCGCGCCGGGTGACCGCGACAAGATCCCGTTCTGGCTGACCGTGCTGTGCGGCATCGTCGGCATCTTCGTCGGCAACTGGCTGTACGTCGACGTGCTGGGTGGTCGGTGCACCACCGGCGGGATCGACTGGTTGCGCCACATCGTCCAGGTCATCGCCGCCGCGGTGATCGTGATGGCCGCGGCCGCGCTGACCGGACGGTCCCGCAGCCGGCTGTAACGGAAGGGCTCGTCAGGACGAGAGCCCGAGCTCGGCCATCCGCTCGTTGTGACGCTCGGTGATCCGGGTGAACATCCGGCCGATCGCGGCGAGGTCGAGCCCCGGCCGGTCGACGCCGCCCGCCAGCAGGGCGCTCAAGGCGTCGCGCTCGGCGGCGACCCGCTGCGCCTGCGTGAGCGCCTCGCCCATCAGCCGACGCCCCCACAGGGCGAGCCGGCCCCCGAGCTTCGGGTCGTCGGCGATCGCCTGGCGGATCCGGCGTACCGCGAAGTCCGCCTGCCCCGCGTCGTCCAGCGAGGCGATGATCAGGTCGCGGGTGCCGGCGTCGAGGTAGGCCGCGATCTCGCGGTAGAAGTCGGCCGCGAGCCCGTCGCCGACGTAGGCCTTGACCAGCCCCTCGTACCAGTCGGCCGGCGCGGTGTGGGCGTGGAAGAGGTCGATCGGCGCCTCGAACGGCGCCATCGCGTCGAACGGGTCGGTGCCCAGCTCGCGGATCCGGTCGTGGAGCCGGCCGACGTGCCCGAACTCCAGGCTCGCCATCGCGCCCATCTCGACCTTGTCGCGGACGCTCGGCGCCAGCTTCGAGTCGTCCACGAGCCGCTCGAACGCCGAGAGCTCGCCGTAGGCGATGGCACCCAGCAGGTCGACGACCGCGAGGCGGTACTCCGCGTCCTCGAAGACGACGCCCACGTCGCCCGGGAGGTCGCCCGCGCCGGAATCGACGGGCCGATCCGGCTCGGATTCAGACATGCGCACAGGCTACCGATAGACTGGGGGTGTCCCCGCGGGAGCGGTGAGGACGCGCGCTCGGTCCACGAGCGCCGTGTGTATGTGCGCGGCAGACGCCAAAGGTTTGAGCCTGGGTCAGCCGCACCTGACGACTTGGCTCGAACTGAAAGCGACATCAATATCGTGACGACCTTCCGAGAGCTCGGGGTGCTCCCCGAGATCTGCGACGCGCTCGAGCGCGGCGGCATCACCACCCCCTTCGCCATCCAGGAGATGACCCTCTCGGTCGCCCTGCTCGGCACCGACCTGATCGGCCAGGCCCGCACGGGCACCGGCAAGACGCTCGCCTTCGGCATCCCGGTGATGCAGCGCAGCGTGGTCTCCACCGACCCGGCGTACGCCGACCTGCCGCAGGGCAAGCCCCAGGCGCTGATCGTCGCGCCGACCCGCGAGCTCGCGCTCCAGGTCAGCGGCGACCTCGCGCTGGCCAGCAAGGACCTCGGCCTGCGTGTGCTGACCGTCTACGGCGGCGTCCCCTACGAGCCGCAGCTCGAGGCCCTCAGCAGCGGCGTCGACATCGTCGTCGGGACGCCCGGCCGCCTGATCGACCTGTGCAACCGGCGGTCGCTCGACATCTCCCACGTCCACGCACTGGTCCTCGACGAGGCCGACGAGATGCTCGACCTGGGCTTCCTGCCCGACGTCGAGAAGCTGCTGTCGATGACGCCGGAGACCCGGCAGACCATGCTGTTCTCGGCCACCATGCCGGGCGCGATCGTGGCCCTCGCCCGCACGCACATGCGCCACCCGATGAACATCCGTGCCGAGTCGTCGTACGACACCCAGCTGGTGCCGGCGACCGCGCAGTTCATCTTCCAGGCCCACGACCTCGACAAGCCCGAGATCATCGGCAAGATCCTCCAGGCAGACGACGCCGAGAAGATCATCGTCTTCACCCGCACCAAGCGGCAGGCGCAGCGCATCGCCGAGGACCTCGCCGAGCGCGGCTTCAGCGCCTCACCTCTGCACGGCGACATGGCGCAGGTGGCGCGCGAGAAGGCGCTGACGAAGTTCCGCGACAACAAGTACCGCGTCCTGGTGGCGACCGACGTCGCCGCCCGCGGCATCGACGTGCAGGGTGTCTCCCACGTCATCAACTACACCTGCCCCGAGGACGAGAAGACCTACATCCACCGGATCGGCCGCACCGGCCGGGCCGGCGCCACCGGCATCGCGGTGACCTTCGTGGACTGGGCCGACCTCCACCGCTGGAAGATGATCAACAAGGCGCTGGACCTGCCCTTCGACGAGCCGCAGGAGACCTACTCGACCTCGCCGCACCTGTTCCACGACCTCGGCATCCCGGCCGGCACCAAGGGCCGGGTCGTCGACCCGGCGCCGCCCGAGCCCCGTGAGGACCGCCCCAGCCGCGACCGCGCTCCGCGCGAGCGCGCCCCCCGCAGCCGGGACCGACAGCGCACCCGCACCCGCGGTGGCGAGACGCCGGCCGCCGGCAGCGCCGAGAAGCCGGCCACGTCGGCCGACCAGTCCGCCGGCGCCGAGCGCCCAGCCGGTCAGTCGCGCAACCGCAACCGCCGCCGTCGCCGTTCGGGCTCCAGCTCGCCCTCGACCTCGCCGACCCAGGCCTGAGCACACCGGGTCGGCGCGCACAGACACCCGAAATGGCCCGAGTCGTCGAAGGACGACTCGGGGAGCGGGGCGTCAGGCGACGACGACGACCTTGGTGCCCACCGGGGCGAAGTTCCACAGCGCGATCGCGTTGGGGAGGTACTGCCGGATGCACCCGTGCGACTCGGGCGTGCCGAGCTGGGCCCGCGACTGGAGCGGGACGCCGTTCTTGGTCGGGATCGAGTGGAAGCCGATCGCCGCGCCGGTCGGCCCCTGGGTGAACCGGACGAAGTACTGCATCACGCCCGAGTCGTCGACGCCGACGGCCCAGCGCGACTTGGAGTAGACGGAGTAGGTGCCGGGCTGGAGGTTGTGGGTGACGCTGCCCGAGACCAGGTAGGTCCGCTGCACGTCGTCCGACCGAGCGCCGACGAGCCACACCCGCTGCAGTCCCTGGCTGAAGACGATCCGCCGACCCTGGCCGCTCGCATCCGGGAGCGCCGTCGGCGACGGCGGGTCGGAGCCGGAACCCGGCGTGGGCGTCTCGGCACTCGAGGACGGGTCAGGGGGCGGCTGGTCGGACGTCGTGGTGTCCTGGTCGGCACTGTCGGTCGGTGTCGTGACCGGGTCGCTCGGGCTCTGCGTGTACGACGCGGGCTCGGCCCTGGCGCCCGCCTGCGCCGAGCTGGTCGCCAGCACGCCCATGCCGGCCAGCGCGGCGACGGAGCAGACCGTGACCGACGTGGCCAGGGCTGCGATCCGGCCGTAGCGCGGTCGGACGTCGCGACGGTGGGTGGTCATCGGCGCACCTCCGGCTTGCGGCGCGCCCGCTTCATCAGGTTGGCGGCGACCTCACGGTAGGCAGCGGCCCCCTTGCTGCTCCGGCTCGTGGACAGGATCGACCGGCCGGCCGCGGGCGCCTCGGCGAACCTGATCGTCTTGGGGATCGGCGGCTGGACCACCTCGAGGTCGTAGGTGTCGGAGATGGTCTCGAGCACGGTCCGGGCGTGGTGGGTGCGCCCGTCGTACAGCGTCGGCAGGACGCCCCACACCTCGAGGTCGCGGTTGGTGAACCGGCGTACGTCGTGCACCGTGTCGAGCAGCTGCCCCACGCCGCGGTGCGAAAGCGTCTCGCACTGGAGCGGGATCAGCACGCCTCGGGCGGCGGTCAGCGCGGCGACGGTCAGCACCCCCAGCGAGGGCGGGCAGTCGAGGAGGATCCAGTCGTACCCGGACCCCTCGGTCTGCTCGGTGAGGTCATCGAGCGCGCCCTTCAGCACGTGCTCGCGCCCGGTGCGCGTCAGCAGGTCGGCCTCCGCCCGCGCCAGCTCGATCGTGGCGGGCAGCAGGTCGACGCCCTCGTCGGTCGCGAGGATCACCTCCGACGCGTGGAGTCCCTTGGTCAGCACGTGGTGGATCGACAGCTCGAGGTCCTCGGGGTCGATGCCCAGCGAGAACGTCAGGCAGGCCTGCGGGTCGAGATCGACCAGCAGCACCGACTGCCCCTGCTCGGCGAGTGCGGCGCCGATCGAGGCGACCGAGGTCGTCTTGGCGACGCCGCCCTTCTGGTTGGCGACGGCCAGCACCAGCGGGGCCACGGGGGAAGGTGTGGTGGACATCGCCCCCCATCATGCCCGAACGACCTTGCCCGGAACGCACATACGCCGCTTGGCTGGTGGCATGTCGTCGTCAGCGTCCTCCCCGCGTGATCCGTCCGGCCCCCGCCCGCTGGCCCTCGTGACCGGACCCACGTCGGGCCTCGGACGGGTGTTCGCCGACCGGCTGGCGCGCCGCGGCTACGACCTCGTGCTCGTCGCCCGCGACGAGGCCCGGCTGAAGACGGTCGCCGACGAGCTCGCCACGACGTACGCCGTCTCCTGCGACGTGCTCGTCGCCGACCTGGTCGACCGCGACCAGCTGCGGGCGGTCGAGGACCGGGTGTCCACGCTCGACCACCCCGTCGACCTCCTCGTCAACAACGCCGGCTTCGGCCTCAAGCGGAAGTTCCTGAACAACACCGTCGAGCAGGAGCAGGCCCATCTCGACGTCCTGGTCACGGCCCCGATGCGGCTCACCCACGCGGCGCTCCGCCAGATGACCCGACGCCACACGGGCGGGATCATCAACGTGTCCAGCGTCGCCGGCACCCAGCCCCGCGGCTCCTACAGCGCCGCCAAGGCCTACCTCAACCGCTTCGGTGAGTGGGCCGCGCACGAGTACGCCAAGGACGGCGTCCGGATCATCACGGTCCTCCCGGGCTTCACCCGGACGGAGTTCCACGAGCGGATGGAGGTCGGTCGCGGCGCCGTCCCGAAGCCGCTCTGGCTGGACGTCGACCGGGTCGTCGACGAGGCCCTCGCCGACTTCGACTCCGGGAAGCGGGTGTCGATCCCGAGCAAGCGCTACAAGGTGATCGCGGCGGTCAGCAAGCACGCGCCCGTCCGGCTGCTCCAGCGCTTCCAGAGCCTCGGTCGTCGCTAGCGGATCCCCGATCTAGCGGTACGCCAGCACGAACGCGTGCACCGCGTCGGCGACCAGCTGGACCGCGATCGCGCTCAGCAGCAGCCCGGCGATCCGGGTGACCAGCAGGATCCCCGACTCGCGCAGCAACCGCAGGATCGGGATCGAGAAGGCCATCGCCACCCAGATGCACAGGTGCACCGCGATCACCGCCAGCCCGATCGCGGTGAAGTCGCCGAGCTCGTGCACCCGCTTGGAGAACACCATCGTGGCCACGATCGCGCCGGGCCCGGCGAGCAGTGGCGTGCCCAGCGGCACCAGCGCGACGTTCGTGTCGCCCTCCTGCATCGGGTCCTGGCCGCGGCCGGTCAGCAGCTCGAGGGCGACCAGGAGGAGCAGCAGCCCACCGGAGCACTGGAGCGCCGGCAGCGAGACGTGCAGATAGCCCAGGATCCGCTGACCGAAGAACGCGAACCCCGAGATGACCACGAACGAGACGAGCACCGCCTGGCGCGCCGCACGGCGTACCCGCGGTGGTTCGTAGCCGCCGGTCAGGGACAGGAACAGCGGCACCGTGCCGACCGGGTCCATGATCACGAACAGGGTGACGAAGGCACTCGTGAACAGCGAGGCGTCGAGGAGGCTGCCCATCACGGCAGGTTAGTGGGTGGGTCGACGCCGGACCGCGGTTGCTCACCAGGACGGCGCAGGCCCCCCGAACGGCATCTCGACCAGCGGTGGCCCGAGCCCCGAGACGTCGCGGAGGATCCACTCGTCGCGTAGCAACAGCATCGCCGAGGCCGGCCTGAGCACCACCCACAGCCAGCGGCCCTCCGCCTCGCCGACGACCACCGAGCGGTCCAGGTCGCGGTCCGATCCGGCTGTCGAGACCGCCCACAGCGGGACCGACTGGCTGCCGATCCGGACCCGCGCGGTCGGCCCGCCGGCACCCAGCTCGATGCCGGGGTCGAGGTGCGGCGTACCGGCGCAGCGGGCACCGAGCCCGGTCCCGGACTCCTCGCTGATCACGAACACATCGACCGGTCCGTCCAGCGCACTGGTCCCCGAGCTGCAGGTCATGGTCGCGCGGGCGCTGCGCACTCCGCCGGGGTCGCCCACGACCGCGAAGTCGCTGACGCTCCAGCCCGGGCTCATCGGCCAGGGCAGGTACGTCGGGAAGTCGCCGGCCGCCGAGAGCGCCTCGAGGAACCCGTCGTACGACGCCTCGTCCGGCCGCAGCAGCACCGGCGTCGGCCCGTGGTCGGGGCAGGACCAGCCCTCCTCGGCGGCGTCGCCGACGGGGGCGGGGCAACGCGGACACTCGGCCCGGAGCAGCATGCGTCCACGGTCCCGATCGCTCAGGGAGGCGTCAAGGGCCGTCCGCCTCTCGGTCGGTTCAGGAGTTCCAGCGCAGCACGACCGGCGTCTCGCGCTCCCAGCCGAGCACCGACACGGTCGCGGTGTCGAGCCGCAGGAGACGCCCGTCGGACACCGGGAGGCCCAGCCAGCGCGCGGCCAGCGCCCGGAGCGAGTGGCCGTGCCCGAACAGCAGCACCCGGCCGTCGACGGCACGGCAGCGCGTGACGACCCGGTCCAGCCGGGTCGACACCGCCTCTGCCGACTCGCCCCCCGGCACCTCGCCCGACCAGATGGTCCAGTCGGGGTACGTCGAACGGATCTGCTCGGTCGTCTCGCCCTCGAGGTCGCCGTAGTCCCACTCCGCCAGGTCGTCGTCGACCTCGGCGTCGCCGTGCCCGGCGAGGCGAGCCGTCGCGCGCGCGCGCTCCCGTGGCGAGGTCAGGACCAGGGCGAAGGAGTCGTCGTCCAGTCGGTCGCGCAGCGTCTCGGCCACCCGACGTCCCTCGTCGGTGAGCGGCAGGTCGGTGGTCGACGTGTGTCGCCCGTCGCGGCTCCACTCGGTCTCGCCGTGCCGGACCAGCCACACCTCGTCATCCATGGACGTCATCGTGCCAGCCGACGTCGCTCGGGCTCGCCGTGCCGAGGATCCGGGCGAGCAGCTGCTGCCGGTTGCGCGCACCGGTGCGCGCCAGCACCGCCTTCACGTAGTCGTTGACGGTGTGCTCGGAGAGGGAGAGCCGCCGTGCGATCTCCGGCGACGTGAACCCGGCCGCGAGGACACCGAGCACCTCGGTCTCGCGGTCGGAGAGGCCGGCGCTGCGCGCGACGAGGTCCGCGCGCTCCACCGGTGTGCTCGGCTCGATCGACACTGCGACGTCGTCCCCGAGCCGCGAGGCCCGGACGGTCACCCATCCGCTGCCGCCCAGGTGCACGCGGGCCCGCGGCTCACCGATCGGGACACCCGCCTCCAGAGCCACCAGTGCCGCGCCCACGTTGTACGCCGATGCCGGGATCGGCGACATCGGCTCGTCCGGGGGATTGAGCCGCAGCAGCGCGTCGGCGGCAGCGTCGGTCTGCGAGCGGACGGCGAGCCCGGGATCGAGGACGACGACGGCCGGACCCACGGGCGACGTGTCCCCGCGGGGATCGGTGAAGGTGCGCGCCACGGCGGCCCGCAGGCCGCCGGTCACGGCAGGGACGATCGACGTCAGCAGCGCCAGCTCGTGGTCGGTGAACGGGGTCGTCAACCGCCACAGCTCCAGCAGGCCCCAGACACCGTGCCGATCGGCGAAGGCGACCGAGGCAGTGTCGACCACTCCGAGGTCCCGCTGCACGTGCCGCCACACCAGCGACTCCTCCGGCGAGGTCGTGCCTCCGAGCAGCGACCGCGCCCCGGTCCCGAGCAGCGCGTCGACCCGGTCCACCGTGGTCAGGTACCGCCAGCGCACGAGCTCGGGCAGCCGCGGCCAGGACAGGCCGGGCACCTCCGCCAGCGGTGACGTGTACACGCGCGTGACCGGGTCGCAGAGGACGAACACGTGGCCGTCGAACTCGAGGCGCTCGCGCAGCCGCGCCAGCACCTCCTCGCGCAGGCGCTTGGCCGGAACGGGACGTCGGCACACGGCGTCGACCCGCGGCAGCCAGTCCCCGCCCACCCCGGTCACCGGGTCAGGGTAGAACCCCCAGGATCGGGGGTGGGCACGTCGCGGCCCACGCCCGAGGCTCGTCGTACCCGGCCCCGGCGAAGGGGTCCGACACAGAAGGGCCCACCATGGCCACGCTCCAGATCCTCAACGACGTCCGCGACTTCGACACCTGGAAGGCGGCGTTCGACAGCTACGAGCGCCTCCGCGCCGACCACGGCGTGCGCCGGTACCGCATCCTGCGATCGGTCGCGGCGCCGGACCGCGTCCTGGTCCACCTCGACTTCGACTCCGACGAGGACGCCACCGCGTTCCTGCCGCGACTGGCGCGGATCTGGGCCACGCCGCGCTCTCAGGGGCAGCTCGTCGACCACGCGCCACCGGAGCTGCTGACCCTGGTCACCGACCGAGTGCTCGAGCCCTGAGCGGGAGGTCGTCTCCCCGGCGCGTCGCCGTCGTGCCACGATGCCGCCCATGGCGACGACCCCGGCCCACGGCCCGGCGCACGGCCCGGCCGACGAGCGCGTGGCCGCTCCGGAGCACTCCCGGGCGCGGTTCGCGGCCGCCGCCGGGTTCTTCACCCAGGGCTTCGTCTTCATCAGCCTGACCACGCGGCTGCCGAAGGTGCAGGACCACTGGCACTACAGCGACACCACCCTGTCGCTGCTCCTGCTGATGATGGTGCTGCTCGCCGGGCTGGGCAGCGTGCTCGCCGAGACGGCCTGCAAGACCGTCGACAGTGCCACGATCCTCCGGGCCGGGCTGCTCGGCATCGCTGTCGCCGTCCCGGTCTTCGCGGTCGCTGCGAACCGACCGGTCTTCATGGCCTCGATGGCGGTGTACGGCGTCGCGCTGGGCGCCGTCGACGCGACCACCAACATGCAGGCCGTCGCGCTGGAGCACCTCTACAACCGACCGATCCTCCCGTCGTTCCACGGCGCCTGGACCCTGGGCGGCTTCCTGGGCTCGGCCGTGGCACTGGCGATGGGCCACCTGCCGGTCGCCGCCACCGGCGTCGTCGCGATCCTCCCGCTCGTCGTCGCGTTCCGGCCGTTCCTGCGGCGGGCCCAGCAGGCGGTCACCGCCGCTCCGCAGGTGCACGTGCCGTGGCGGCCGATCGTCCTGGTCGGGCTGGCCATGGTGCTCTTCTACATGGTCGACACCGCGGCGTTCACCTGGGGCCCGCAGTACCTCGACAAGGTCTTCCCCACACCATCCGGGCTGGTCGCGCTGGCGGTCTTCCCGTACCTGCTCGCCAGCGGCGCCGTGCGGCTGTCCGGCGACACGCTGGTGGCTCGGTACGGCGCGGTGCCGGTGCTGCGGGTCGGCTCGGTCGTGGCGTGTGCCGGACTGGTCGTGACCGTCTTCGCCCCGGTCTGGCCGGTGGCGGTGCTCGGCTTCCTGATCGTCGGCGGAGGTGTCGCCGTCGTCGCCCCGCTCAGCTTCTCGGCCGCCGCCCGGATCGCCGGCGAGGACGAGCCCGACCCGGTGCTGCGCCATGCCCGCGTGGACCAGGTGATCGGTCGGTTCAACCAGTTCAACTACGCCGGCTCGCTGCTCGGCGCGGTGATGACCGGACTGGTCGGCGCGGGCAACCTGCGGCTGGGCTTCGCCGTCCCGATGGTGCTGGTGCTCGGGATCGTGCCACTGGCCCGCGCCTTCGCGCCGGTGCGGGCTCAGTCGGGCTGAGAGCCCTTCCAGTTCTTGTCGGGCTGCGGCAGCGGGCGGCCCGGCTGCTCACCACCCCGGGCGTCGAGGTAGCTCTGCTTCGGCACCATCACCTTGCGGCGGAAGAGGCACACGACCGTGCCGTCCTGGTTGTAGCCGATGGTCTCGACGTGCACGACGCCCCGGTCGTCCTTCGACGCCGACTCCCGCTTGTCGAGCACCGTGGTCTCGGCGTACAAGGTGTCGCCGTGGAACGTCGGCGCGACGTGCCGCAGCGACTCCACCTCCAGGTTGGCGATCGCCTTGCCGGAGATGTCGGGCACGCTCATCCCCAGCACCAGCGAGTAGACGTAGTTGCCGACCACGACGTTCTTCCCGAACTCGGTGGTCTCCCCGGCGTAGTGCGCGTCGAGGTGGAGCGGGTGGTGGTTCATCGTGAGCAGGCAGAACAGGTGGTCGTCGTACTCCGTGACCGTCTTGCCCGGCCAGTGTCGGTACGTCGCGCCGACCTCGAACTCCTCGTAGCTGCGACCGAACTGCATGGGCAGCATCCTGCCGCAGCCCCGGATTGTCGGAACCCGGGGGCCATGCGGCGTCGATGTCGTCGGCGGAAATCGACGTCATTGGCGACGCGTCTCGTCCGGAATAGTCCCTAGGTTGGGGCTCATGACGAGTACGTTCGGCTTCACTCCCGGCCAGCCACCTGAGTGGGACCTCGAGCGCTTCATGCGCGGCGACGAGGTCGACACGGCCGTGATCACCCTGGAGCGCAACCGGCTCACGTTCGCCTGGAAGTGTCTCGACGTGGACCGCGACGGGTTGCGTCTGCGGCTCGGTGCGTCGTCGGTGACGCTGGGCGGCCTGCTCAAGCACCTGGCCTGGGTCGAGGAGCTGTACTTCCAGGACCGGCTCGCCGGTCGCAAGGTCATGGCCCCGTTCGACCAGCTGGATCTCGAGGGCGACTGGGAGGACTGGGTCTGGAGTACGGCGGCCGACGACACACCCGGCGCCCTGCGCGCACTGTGGGTCGAGTCCGTGCACCGCTCGCGCGACGCCCTGGAGGGGGCTCTGTCCCGCGGGGGGCTGGAGCAGACGACCCACGACGGGATGAGCCTGCGCCGGTTGCTGGCCGACATGATCGAGGAGTACGCCCGCCACACGGGGCACGCCGACCTGCTCCGCGAGCAGGTCGACGGGGCTACTGGCGAAGGCGCTCCGAGGGACTTCCCGGTGCCCTGAGTCCCCCTGGCGCGCCGGGCGCCGGCTTGACACATATCCATATGGAGATATGTTTGGCTGGTGGCCCGAGCATCGACGACCTCCGACGTCTTCAACGCGGTCGGTGACGTCCACCGCCGCGCGATCCTCGATCTGCTGCTCACCGGGGAGAAGCCGGTCGGGGCGATCGTCAGCGACGTCTCGATGTCTCAGCCCCAGGTCTCCCGGCACCTCCGGGTGCTCGGTGAGGTGGGACTCGTGAAGAGCCGGGCCGATGGTCGCCGTCGGCTCTACCGCCTGGCCCCGGAGCAGCTTCGACCCCTGCACGCCTGGGTCGCCCGGTACGAGCGGGCGATCAACCACCGACTGGACCGGATCGAGGACTACCTCGACGAGCTGCAACGCCAAGGAGAGAGAGAAGGACAGGACAGTGACACCTGATCGGCACGGCTCTGCCGTCATCACGTTCCCCAGCGAGCTCGAGGTCGTCATCACCCGAGAGTTCGACGCTCCGATCGCGCTCGTCTTCGACGTGCTGACGAAACCCGAGCACGTGACCAGGTGGGGCGCGACACCCCCGGACCGGATGACCGAGTGCTCGATCGACCTGCGGGTCGGAGGCGGCTACCACTCCTCGTTCGTGACCGGAGACGGGAGAGTGTTCTCGTTCAGCGGGACCTACCTCGAGGTCGAGCCGCCGGTCCGAACCGTGGAGACGTGGCACTTCAACGTGTGGCCGGACGTGGAGGCAGTCGAGACGATGGAGCTGCAGGAACGCGACGGGGTCACGACGTTCACCTGGACCATGGCGTTCAGCGACCAGGCCGGACGCGACCACATGACCAGCTTCGGCGGCCACCAGGACAGCCTCGACGAGATGGACCACATCCTCAGGTCACTGCTCGACCCCAACCCCGCCTGACCAGATCCACCGGGTGGCCTGCCCGCACTTGCAGGCGCCCACGACGGGTCAGCTGCCTCCGCCGCCGGCCTTGCGGCGGTGCATCTTCGGGCCGGCGCCACCGTGGACCTCGGAGCCGTGCGCCTTCTCGGGCACGGGACCGTCCTCCTGGACGCCCTTGGCCTTGGCGTTCTTCCGGTCCAGGGCCTCGCGCATCTTGGCCTTGAGGTCGTCGTTCGCGCTCTTGTCCTGGCTCATGCCTCCACCTTGCCACCCATCCGGTCACAGGGTCGAGCGGTTACTACTGACCGCCCCCGTAGGGATCCCCGGCGAGGCTCTGCTGCGCCGGTGGATGCTGCTGGACGGACTGCTGCTGGGGTGCCCCGCTCTGGCTGTAGCCGAGCCGCGCCGCGGTCTCGCGGGCCGCGTCGGTGACCGGGACGGCGACCACGGCGGTGCCGTAGGCGCAGATCTCGGTCCAGGTGTCACCCATCTCGGAGGTGTCGAAGCGCATCGCGATGACCGCATTGGCGCCGCGGTTGCGCGCCTCGTCGATCATCCGGCCCATCACCTCGTTGCGGCTGTTGACCAGGTTGGAGGTCATGCCCTTCAGCTCGCCGCCGACCAGCGACTTGAAGCCGGCCCCCATCTGCGAGAACGCGTTGCGCGAGCGCACGGTCAGCCCGAACACCTCCCCGCACACCTGCCGGATCTCCCACCCGGGGATGTCGTTCGATGTCACCACCAGCATGTGGGCCTCGCTCTCTGCTCGTCCGCGCCGCGGCTGCGTGCGCAGGCACAGCGTAGGCGTCGACCTCACACCCAGGTGACGGGGAGCCCGTGCGGCGCCATCCGGCCGAGGAAGACCCGCTCGCCGTCGCTCGCCTCCCCACCGGCCCAGGTCTCGGCACACACCCAGAACCGGTGCTCGTCGTCCGGCGTACGCCGCGTGGGCTCGGCGAACAGGTGCACCAGCGGCGAGTCGGCGGTCGCGGACGCCCCGAGCGTCGACAGCCGCGCGGTGACCCTGTGCTGCTGCTGGGGCGGCACGTACTGCCACATCACGCTGTGCCAGAGCACGGTCACGGTCCCCGGCACCAACCGCAGCCGCTCGACGTAGGACGCGGCGTCGGCACGCTCCACCGGCACGGGACGGCTGCGGGCCAGCTCGATCGCGCCCGCCAGCCGGGCATGACGCGCGGTCATGTCCGGCCACACGTACGACGTCAGGGTGAGCCGCCCGGCCTCGGAGGTGACGTCGACGGGGTGCACGTCCGAACCGCCCCGCTCGACCACGTCCAGCGACACGTCGGGCAGCCCAGCCCCGACCCAGGCACCGTCGAGCACCACCGGGCTCGATGGATCTCCCCAGGCGGCCTCCTGGTCACCGCTGATCCGGAACCGGTCGGCCTGCAGGTTGAGCCCACCGCTCGACCCGATCTCGAAGAGCCGCACCGGAAGCGGCCACCGGGCAGCGACCACGAGCAGCCCCCCGACCAGCGCCGCCGCCCGTCCCACCTCGTTGGTCTGCGGCGCCTGGTCGAGGAAGGGTCGTACGTCGTCGCCCCGGCGTTCGAGGAACTCCGCCACGGCCGACACCCCGGGCGCACCCCAGGTGCCGCCGGTCGTCGGGTAGAAGCCGGTCAGCTCGTCCGCCCGTCCCGCCAGCACGAGCCGGTGGATGCTGCCGGCCAGTCGCAGCGCCAGCCCGGACGGCCCGGGGTCGTCCTCGTGCCCCCGGAGCACGTGTGCCGTCGCTCCCCCGGCCTCGAGGTCGTCGGCCAGGGCGGACAGCAGCTCGGCGTACATCGGCGAGCCGAGCTGCTCGCACGCGCGTGCCTGGGCCCGGAACAGGTCCGGCTGGGAGCGGCTCACTCCCAGCCCCTCATGACGTGCGCGTCTTGCCGAACGGGTTGGGGCCGTGGCCGGTCTCGCGAGTGGCGAACATCGCTGCCAGCAGGTCGTCGTCGCAGGAGCCGGTGACGAACTCGGCCAGCCGGCGGAGCAGGTCGCCCGCCACGGCGCTGTCGTCACTGGTCATGTCCTCGAACTGGGTGTCGAAGCTGCGCGTCGGCCGCGACTCGCGCAGGAAGTCCTGCAGCCGGCGGACCCGGGTGATCTGCTTCTCGGCGACACCGGGCTGCTTCTTCTGCCAGAAGCCGGACGTCGAGGTCATCGCGATGTCGCGGCGGTTCAGGACGTAGAGAGGCTGACCGAACGCCGAGTCGAGGAAGTCGAAGAAGCCCGCCCACTCCTGGGGCTTGATCCGGTGCCACAGCACCTCTTTGAACCCCAGCCGGTCGACCTCGGTCGCCGCGACCTCGCCGAGCAGCTGCTGCTGCACCAGGTCGCGCACCGACGTCGCGAACGCGTCCAGGTCGACCTCGCGGAGTCCGTAGAACGCCGAGGACGACTTCGCGGCGCCGGGGCCGCCGAACTTGCCCTGGAACGCCTGCAGGCCGGCGTAGGAACGGAAGAGCGGCAGCAGGAAGAGGTTGTTCTCGCCACGGACCAGGGTGCGCGGCAACGTGTTGAGCATCCCCTGCGTCAACGTCGACCCGGACCGGCCGTAGGTGACGACGAAGACGTACGAAGGCGTGCTCACAGCTTGTAGTCTTCCAGCACCCTGCGCCCGATGATCATCCGCTGGATGTCGGCGGTGCCCTCGCCGATCAGGAGCATCGGCGCCTCGCGGTAGAGCCGCTCGATCTCGTACTCCTTGGAGAAGCCGTAGCCGCCGTGGATGCGGAACGACGCCTCCACGACCTGCGAGCAGTACTCCGAGGCGAGGTACTTGGCCATCCCGGCCTCGAGGTCGTTGCGCTCACCCTTGTCCTTGGTCCGCGCGGCCTTGACCATCATCTGGTGGGCGGCCTCGACCTTGGTCGCCATCTCCGCGAGGCGGAACAGCACCGCCTGGTGCTCGGCGATCTTCTTGCCGAACGCCTCGCGCTGCTGGGCGTAGGCGACGCCGAGCTCGAACGCGCGGTTGGCGACCCCGCAGCCGCGGGCGGCGACGTTGACGCGGCCGACCTCGACGCCGTCCATCATCTGGTAGAAGCCCTTGCCGGGCTCGCCGCCCAGGATCTGGTCCGCCGAGATCCGGTGGCCTTCGAAGATCATCTCCGTGGTGTCGACGCCCTTGTAGCCCATCTTCTCGATCTTGCCGGGGATCGTGACGCCCTGCGCCGTCTCGCCGAAGCCCTCCTCCTTCTCCACGAGGAAGGTCGTCATGTTCTTGTAGACCGAGTCGTTGCCCTCATCGGTCTTGACCAGCACCGCCACCAGGTTGGCCGAGCCGCCGTTGGTCAGCCACATCTTCTGACCGGTGATCTCGTAGCCCGCGTCGTCGTCGGTCCGAGTCGCCTTGGTCGTGATCGCCGCGACGTCGGACCCGCAGCCCGGCTCGCTCATCGAGAAGGCGCCGCGCACCTCACCGGTCGCCATCCTCGGCAGGTACTTCTGCTTCTGCTCCTCGGTGCCGTGCTGGAGCAGCATCCAGGCGACGATGAAGTGCGTGTTGATGATCCCGCTGACGCTCATCCAGCCCCGGGCGATCTCCTCGACCGCCAGCGCGTAGGTGAGCAGCGACTCGCCCAGCCCGTCGTACTCCTCAGGAATCATCAGACCGAAGAGTCCGAGGTCCTTCAGACCCGCGACGATCTCGGTGGGGTACTCGTCGGCGTGCTCGAGCTCGGTGGCGACGGGCAGGATCTCGCGCTCGACGAAGTCGCGCACCGCCTTGAGGATCTCGGTCTGGTCGTCGGTGAGACCGTCGGTCTGGCAGAGGCGACCCATGGCGTCGTCGCGTCCTTCCGGTCGAGGGCGGTGGTGCGGGCAGGGCGCCCGGAACGGGCGGCGACCAGTATGTCCGGCGCCCGCGACGACAGGGAAATGACTGTGACCTATTCGAGCCGGGCCGGCTCGCGCGGCTTCTCCGGCTCGGTCGCCTCGTCCTCGTCCTCGTCCTCGTCGCGCACCCTGCGGCGACGACCGAACCAGCCGAGCACGATCGCCCCCAGCAGGGCGAGGCCGCCGGCAGCGAGCCCGACGGTCAGCCCGGGAGGGGTGTAGGTCAGCTTGAGGCGGCCGTGACTGTGGGCCGGCAGCGTCACGGTCAGCAGACCGGCCGAGTCGCGCCCGACGTGCACGGGATGCCCGTCCAGGGTGGCCTTCCACCCCGGCCAGCCGAGCATCGCGAACACGGCCTGGCCGCCGTTCCCGGTGTCGGTGAGGTCGACGTGCTCGTGGCGGACGTCGTCGTTGGCGGCGGCGGACACCTTCACGCCGTTCGGGACGAAGCTGAGGTGGGAGCCCGGCCACGGCAGCGCTTCGGCACGCCGGTAGACCTGCACCTGGTGGTTGCTCGTCACCTGGGTCCAGCCCGACGGGGGCGTGGTCTGCGCGGCGGCGGCCTGCTTGGGGCCGACCACGATCGTGTCGATCTTCATCAGGTCGGCCAGGGGCGGCAGCGAGGGCTCCGGCGGCTGGAAGATGCTGGAGTAACCGCAGGGCTTGGTGAAGCCGTCGTAGGACATGCAGAGGCTGCGCTGGAAACGGACCAGGCCCATGCCGGTGTAGTGGTTGACCGCCTCGACGTCGGTGACGTCGTACAGGCTGCCGGGCAGGAAGTACTGCCACTTCGCGGTCAGCTCCGGCAACGTCTTCGCGTGCTGGAGGTCCTTGAAGTCCGAGAACTGCAGCACCGTGCCGGTGCGGTCGTCGAAGCGGTGGTTCATCGCCGCGACGTTGCTGGGTGTGTGCCAGCCGCGCGAGGCCTTGTTCTCCCCGAACGACTTCAGCTGGAGCGTCACCGAGAGCCCGGTGCCGACGATGAAGACACCGGCGAGGGCCAGCGTCCGGAGCGGACCCAGTCGGCCGGCGAGCAGTGCGAGCACGGTGAGCACCGCGACCAACGCCGTGCCCGCGGCGAGCCGATGCAGGGCCGACGGGTCGTTCGCCCAGGCGAGGTACGCCGGGACGCCGATCGCGACGACCGAGCCGATGATCCGCGCCCGGACGTGAGAGGTGGCCAGGCCGGCGCTGAGCATCCGGGCGAAGAGCACGAGCAGACCGAGGTAGAGGTACTCGGTGACGCGCAGCGGCCAGCGGAACATCCAGAGCTTGGACGGCGCCAGGACCAGCGCGAGGTAGACCGCCGAGACCGCGAGCGGCCCGACCAGCGGACGCAGCCGGCCGCGCAGGTCGCCCCAGCGCAGCCACGGGAGCAGGGGCACCACGAACCAGGCCAGGAACGTCGCCGGCACGGTCATCGGTCCCGTGATCGCCTTGATCGGGGGCACCGCCGTGGGGTTGCTGGCCTGCAGGAAGTCGCCCGCCACCGGCTGGAGCTTGCCGGTGTTGCCGATCAGGGCGCCGAACGCGCGGACCGTCAGGTCGCTGGTCTGGAGCAACGGCAGGAACACCAGCGGCAGGAGCAGTGCGGAGCAGACACCGACGCCGAGCAGCTTGAGCACGCCGGTCCGGTGGCCGTCGAGCAGGCCCTCGACCACCAGCGCGCCGCCGATCACGACCAGGGCCAGCACGCCGTAGGGGTTGCCCTGGGTGACGGCGAGGGCCCCGACCACGAAGCCCCAGAAGGGGTTGGCCGTGCCGTGCACCACGCGCCGGAGCACGAACCAGACCCACGGGGTGTACGAGAACGCGATCAGGCCGGACGCCCACGAGCCGGCGTCCCAGAACAGGGTGAAGCCGCAGAACGGCAGGGCCACGGCGACCGACGCGGCGGCCCAGCTCGCGACGTCGTACTCACGGCACAGGAAGTAGGTGCCCAGGGCGAGCAGCACCATGAAGACCAGCTTGACGAGGAACATCGTGGTCATCAGGTCCGACCCGGCCGACATGGCCAGCCAGACCGGGATGTTGAGCGGGTCGTAGATCCCGAAGAGGGCCTCGGCGGCGTAGTTGCCGCCGGCCCACGTGTCGGGGTCCATCCACGCGGGGAACACTCCGTCGCGGGTCAGCTGGCCGAGGTGGAACCACGTCGGTGCGAACTGCACCGCCGTGTCGCCGCGCTGGTAGAACCAGGTCGTCGCCAGCTTGGGGATCGTGGCGAAGACCCCGCTCGCCACGACGACGACGAGCGGCCAGAACAGCCGCTGCCCGATCGTGCGGGTGCTCGCTGTGACGCCTGCCTTCACTCGTCCTCCAGCTCGTGGATGTCCCAGGCGACCGACGACACCGCGCGGTCCTCGTGCTCCGGCCCGAGGGCGGTGGTCACCGCCAGCGGGGCGCCGTGGCTGCTCTCCTTGAGCAGGAACAGCGGGCGGCGCTTGGTCTCGGCGTAGATGCGGCCGAGGTACTCGCCGATCACGCCGAGCAGGATCATCTGCACGCCACCGAAGCCCGAGATCGCGCAGATCAGGGTGACGTAGCCGGGCGCGGAGTTGCCGTGGACGATCGCGGCACCGAGCACCCACAGTGAGTACAGCACCGCCACGGCGGTGACCAGCACGCCGAACCAGATCGAGAGCCGCAGCGGCCGGTAGTTGAACGAGACGACGCCGTCGATGCCGTAGTTGAACAGGTCACGCATCCGCCACTTGGTGGTCCCTGCGGCCCGCGAGACGTTGCGGTAGTCGACGACGGCGGTGTCGAAGCCGATCCAGGCGAACAGTCCCTTGGAGAAGCGGTTGGTCTCCCCCAGCGTGAGCAGTGCCTGCACCGCGGTCCGGTCGAGGACCCGGAAGTCGCCGACGCCGTCCTCGAGCTCGACGTCGGTCAGCCGGTTGATCATCCGGTAGTAGATCTTCGACAGGAACGTCCGCAGGGCCGGGTCCTCGTCCCGGGTACGACGCGCCACCACCTGCTGTGCGTCGCCGTCGAGCAAGGGGAGCATCTCGGCCAGGAGCTCCGGTGGGTGCTGCAGGTCGGCGTCCATGATCGCGACCTTGTCGCCGCGCGCGTGGCTGAGTCCGGCCAGCATCGCCGACTCCTTGCCGAAGTTGCGGCTCAGCGCGAGGTAGCGGAAGGCCGGGTGAGAACGGGCGATCTCGCGCAGGATCGGGAGGGTCCGGTCGCGGCTGCCGTCGTCGACGAGGATCACCTCGTACGACGCGGCGACCTTCGGCAGCTCCTCCGACAGCACCTCGACCAGCTGCGGGAGGGAGTCCTCCTCGTTGTAGCAGGGGATCACCACCGACAGCTCGGGTCGCGGCGACCGGCCGTGCTGCTGCCGCGTCGACTCGCCGGGGTCAGCCACGTCGCCCCCGCTCGGCCCGCTGCCCGGACCGCTGCCCGGACCGCTGCCCGGACCGCTGCTGGGCCCTCTCGTGGGCGGCCTCCAGGTGCGGCACCAGGCTCTCCTCGATGCCGGCGACCAGCTCCTCGAGCGGCCCGGCCAGCAGCTCGTTCTCGCGGACGCCCTCCTCGAGCCGCCGGACCCGGCGGGTCAGCCGCACCGTCGGCAGGGCGGCATCGGCCCCGGTCTTCAGCAGCTCCCGGGGCGGCCTCACAGCGACTCCCGGCGGTAGCGGCGTAGGGCCTCCCAGGTGACGCCGTCGTCCTGGAGCTCGGGGTCGAGCAGCAGCTCGCGCACGACGTCCTGGAGGGTCGCGACCCTCAGATGGAGGCGACGGGCCTGCTGCACCTCGCGCTCGAGCTCGTCGACCCGGCGGCTCAGCTGGCGCACCCGCGCGTTGCTGTAGGGACCGGCCGCGCGGGCGGCCAGGTTGCGCAGCTGGCCGCGTCGACCGGACGGCACGGCGTCGGTCGCCGGGCTCGTCGCCGTACGTGCGGACCCCGAGGCGCGGTCGCGCATCGTCACGACCAGCACCGAGATGCAGGCGGTCGCGGCGTCGGCCAGCTCGGAGTCGGTGACCTGGCTTGGCAGCCGGTCGTCGTTCGGGGCGGGCTCGAGATCGGCGAGGTCGCCGTGCACGGCGTAGCCCGCCACACCGATGCGCTCGCTGGCCTCCTTCCAGACCTCGGTGGCCTCGGCGACCCGCTCCGGTGGTACGCCAATCCGCTCGCTGCCGAGCGGGGCGAGCACCTCCTGGGCCAGGAGGTCGCGGATCCAGACCGACCGCTCGCGGCTACCGGTGAACTCCTGGCGGAGCTGGACGTTGACGCGACGCAGCAGCTCGGCCTGGACGACGCCGACCGACTCGTTCGCACGCGGCACCGCGGTGTCGACGTGGACCGACCCGAGGTCGCAGGCATCGGCGAAGCGACGCCACAGCTCGGTCGGACCGGCATCGGGTCGAGGCGCGGTGACGATGTGGACATGGTCCGGTGGGAGCGTCGAGCCCCACCGTTCCGCGACGCCCGAGGGGTCCAGCGTCCGCCAGCCCCACTCGCTGCCCTCCACCGACTCCGGCTTGGGCTGCCACTCCTCCAGCGGGACGGTGAGGCCGAACTTGAGGCGCTCCTGCCACGCCGAGACCACCGACCGGCCGAGGTCGCGGGCGGTCACCACCACGTGCACGTCGTACGCCGCGAGGTCGGCCAGGGCGCGGGCAGCCTGCTCGGCCGAGGCGACGGCGAACAGCTCGTAGCTGAGGACCGCGGCGGGGCCCTTCCAGTCGCGGATCTCGCGGACCAGTCGGGTCCAGGCGGTGCGAGCGGCCTCGGGGAGGTCGGCGAGCCGATCGTCCTCGCGTACCGCCATCGCGGCGTGGATGCGGTCGAGGTGCGTCTTGCCCACCAGGAGGACGCCCGCGGACGCGAGGGCGTCGCGGTTGGCGTCGAGCACGCGCTGGAGGTAGGTGGTCCCGGACTTCGGTGCGCCCACGTGCAGGTAGACGCGCTCCGTCATCGTCTGCTCCTCCCGGTCGGCCCCCACTCGACGGTCATGCGCCATGTGGCGGGAGGTCCTGTACGGACGGCTCGTGCAGCCTCGTCGAACCCGGCGCGGGAGACGATACGCCCTCCGGCTGCCTCGACCTGAGTCGCCACCCGCGCCGGGTCGAGGGAGCGGATCCGCCCCGTCTCGTGCCGCACCTGCCACGCGTGGGCGCCCCGCGGCGTACGGGCGACACCCTCGAGGTAGGCGCGGCCGCCGCGCCGCAGCGCGGTCGCGCAGAACGACACGAACGCCTCGCTGCTGTCGGGCGTCAGCGCCTCGAACAACCGCCGAGCGACCACCGCCTGCTCGGTGTCGCGGCGGGAGAGCTGGACGCCCAGCGTCAGCACGTCGCGCAGGTCGTCGAGGCTGAACTCGCGGGTGAGCACCTGCTGGAGGTCGGCGTACGGCGCCCGGCGACGCGGCGGTGCGTAGTCCAGCCCGATCACGCGCCGGCCCTCACCGGCGTAGGTCACGAGGTCGAAGCCGGCGCCGTGGCCCACTTCGACCACCCGGTCGACACCCTGCAGCTGGGCGGCCACCCAGCGGGAGAACCGTGAGGCTCGTCCCCCCTCGGCCGCCACCCGGGTGTTGTACGCCGACCAGTCGCGGCGCCCCTTCATGAGCGAGCCGAACCACCCGTCGAAGCGTTGCGTGATGTCGGGCCCGGGCAGGTGGCGGAACGACGGGTCGGGCACCCGCCAGTTCGGCCCGTAGGAGACCGCCAAAAGCCGGTCCGGGTCGGCGGGCGCGGGCAGCTGGTGGCCCTCGAACGGCACGTCGTGCAGCGGCAGCACCGCCTCGCGCGGCACCACCTCGCGGACCGTGGCCGTCTCGTGGAGCCGGTCCTCGACGTAGAAGCACGTGTAGACGTCGAGGTTGCCCTGGCCACCATCGGGCACCGGGAAGCGGACCGTGACAAAGCTCGCGGAGCGGTATTGCACGGTGAGACCGGCCCGACGCAGGGCCCGACCGATGTCCCAGAGCTCGACGGCCATCTCGGCCGGGGTCTGCTGCTCGCTGAGGTAGTTCAGGTCGACGTCGGAGTCGTGCCCGATGGCCCGTCCCTCGCGCGCCGCGCCGAGCAGCGTCCCGAACGAGAGCCATCCCTCGATCCCGCAGTCGTCGCGCATGATCTGGAGGACGCGGCGCGCCATGTCGACCATCGCGTCGACGACTCCGGCCTCGCGTCGTCCGTCGAACGGGCGCTGGATCAGGCCCC
>Ga0070665_100000485_pt1 | contig 57209 bp, 42 predicted proteins | sample KBSS13metaG_FD_65862 | JGI IMG/M metagenome (GOLD analysis project Ga0070665, IMG submission 65862) | Switchgrass rhizosphere microbial communities from Kellogg Biological Station, Michigan, USA - KBS S1-3 metaG | ecosystem: Host-associated > Plants > Roots > Rhizosphere > Soil ...
TGTGCGCTGGAGTCGTTTCACTGGTTTACGGTCCATCTCCTCTCGGAACTACCCCGGCTGCGCGACGTTTACAATGCCGCGATTGACGCCTATCGCGTGGCCAATCGGGTCCGCAGCGCCAACCATCCGGCGCCCAATCTGGCCGAAGATGGCGAATGGATCGAGGCGCCTTTCTGGCTCTGGAGCACGGCCAGTCCAAGGCGTCGCCGGCTGTTCGTCCGCCGTCAGGGCGACCGGCTGACACTCTCGAACCGCCGCCGGATCGAGTTCGATTTACCGCTCACGCCGGGCGACGCCAGCGCGGCGGTCGAAGTGTTGGCTGACCTGCCGCGCCGCGGGATCAAGCTCCGCAGCCGAGCGCTGATCACGACGCTGTTTGCGCGGTTGATGCTCTCCGACCTGTTCATTCATGGCATTGGAGGCGCTAAATATGATCAACTTACTGACGAGATCGTGAGGCGGTTCTTTGGGGTCGAGCCGCCCGAATACCTGGTCCTTTCGGCCACGCTGCACCTGACTGGAAGCCAGAATGGCGCCGTGGCGGACGAGACAACGCAGCTCGACAGCGCGCTGCGCGACCTGGAATATCATCCAGAAAAATATCTTGATCGACTTTATCCTTGGCGCGACGCGCCGGTGGATGTGGCTCATTGGGTCGATTTGAAGGCGCGTTGGTTGGCCACCGAGCAGACCCGAGAGAACGCGCGGCAGCGCTGCCACGCGATCCGCGCGGCGAACGAAGCGCTGCAAGCCTGGGTCGAAGCACAGCGCCGAGATTTGCTGCGCCAGCGCCAAGAAGCGGCGCGCACAGCGCGGGCTCGCGCGGTCCTGGCTTCGCGCGAGTATGCGTTTTGTCTTTACCCAGAGGAGGCCCTACGGGATTTTTTGCTGGCATTCTCGCGATCAACTCCCTAGAATCTTGTCAAGACGGATCGAAGATTCTACGAGCGGAAAGGATTCACGCCGATGAGTGGAGCGCTTACAGCCCGTGCGAGAACTGCATCTCGCCCTGCGGGAGCTGCATCAAGCCGGCCAGCTACGGCAAATCAGGGGCAGGCCTCGGGCACTCGGAACCAGGTTGCGGCGCCGCCAAAACAAGTCGCGGGGCCTCGCCTGCAGACTCAAATCGTCGCGGCCAAGCAGCCCTCGCGTCAGCGCGAGAAGAGCGAGCTGGCCCTGGCCTCCGATGGCGTCACGCTCTCGAAATCGATCGCTGCGCCCAGCGCTGCGCGGACGATTCCTGTCGGTGTCGTCCAGGGTCAAGTTGCCCAGAAACCGATCGGCGCCGGGCAAGTTAGTTTAGAGCAGAAGCCAACCGCCGCCAGCATGGCCCGACTTGCTCGCAGGGTGCGCCGCGCTGAAAAGCGAAAAGCTGCGCCCCTGTCATTATATGACGTGGGAGCGCGCGTGGCCGCTGGCTCGGCCGGCGATCATCCGGCGGTGCAGCAATTATTGACGTCGATCTTCCAGGGACCATCGCGCGACGAGTTCTCAGGCTTGCTCGATGATCCGTTCTACGAACCGCGACATCGCTTGCTGGTGCAGCGCAATGATCAAACTGTCTCGCATTTGCTGCTGAGCAAGCGCGTCATGCAGTTCGGATCGCTCAGCTTTCCGACCGATTGCCTGTCCTGGCTCGGCACGCTTCCGGAATTTCGCGCGCAGGGGTTTGCCGGTCGCCTGCTCCGCGCCGCCGAAGAATCGATGCAGCGCGACGGCGCCGTGTTGGGCGTCCTGAAGACCACGATTCCGCATTTCTTCCGTCGCTTTGGTTGGGCCCTCTGCGGCCGGCACAGTCAGGCGCAGGCAGGCAGCCGCGATTTGCTGGCGCAACTCTCGGCCGGCGGACTTGTGCCCGGCCAGGCGTCGGTCGGAATTCGCCCCTGGCGTCAGGTCGAACTGCCGGCGCTGATGCGACTTTACAATGCTCGCATGGCAGGTCGCGCCGGACACGTCGAACGAACCGAGGCCTACTGGCGCTGGCTCGTCAGCCGAAAATGTTTCGAGCGTCTCTATGTGGCCGTCGATGGCGTCGACAACTTCGAACTGGAAGATGATCCGGCGAAGATCGTTGGCTATTTGATCATGCGCGAAGATCGCGTGCTGGAGCTTGTGGCCGCCGATAGCCATCCGCACGTCGCCAGGGAGTTGCTCGCCCGCGCGTGCAGCGAAGCGATCGAGCGCGACTATCATATGGTCACGCTCCACGCCCCGGCGGATGATCCGCTATTGAAGATCTTCGAAGTCGCCGGTGGTTCGCTGCAATGTGGCGAGTCGCACCAAGGCGAAGTCTATATGACTCGACTGATGAATCCGACTGGATTCCTCAAACTGCTCTGCCCAGAGCTGCACTTGCGGGCCGAAGCGGCGCGAATGACGCGCCCCTGCGAGCTGGGACTGTTGGTCGACGGGGAAAAGTATCGGCTGATCGTCTCGCGCCGCAGCGTCAAGCTTAGCCGCAACAAGATCGGGCGCAGTTATCTCGCCTGCACCATGGCCAACTTCACTCGCCTGGTGCTAGGGCATTTCGATCTCGACGACGCGCTGGGCGCCGGCCGCTTGCGGTCGTCAACGCAACTGGCGACCGAAACGGCCCGCGTGTTGTTCCCGCAATTACCACTCTGGCGCCCGCCGCTGGACGAAGTGGGTTCGTAACAAACACACCAACCCGAAGCGCAAGCGAGGGTTCGTCGCCAAATGAACGGACGAAGAACCCTCGCTTGCGCTTCGGGCTGGTTTTGTGAACGGTACGACGTTGATTGCGCATTCCATTGGTACGCACGGAGTGCGTACCCTACGAGCGTTGCGCTATTGTTTTCCCTTTTCGGCTGGTGTGACGCGGAATTCGCGGCGTTCGTCGTCGCGGATTACTAGCGTCTCGCACGGCACGCCGATCCGCTGTTCGATCAGCATGGCGTGCAGATCGTCGATACTTGTGATTGTGCGACCGGCGAATTCGTAGAGCAGGTCTCCTTCGCGCAGGCCCGCTGCCGCGGCCGGTCCGCCGGACTCGACGCCCATCACCAAGACGGCCGAGTCGGCCAGAATGTCATGTCTGCGCGCGAACTCGTTGGTCAGCGGGACGTTCTGCCCAGCGACGCCGATCACGCTCCGCCGCACACGGCCGAAGCCGATCAACTGGCCAGTCACCATGCGAGTTGTGTTGACCGCGATCGCAAAGCAAATCCCTTGCGCCGGCAGGATCATCGCCGTGTTGACGCCGATCACTTCGCCGCGCGAGTTGACGAGCGGGCCGCCAGAGTTGCCTGGATTGAGCGCCGCGTCGGTCTGAATAATATCGTCCATCAAGCGCCCGCTGCCAGTTCGCAAACTGCGGCCGAGCGCGCTGACCACGCCAGCGGTGACCGAGCAACTAAAGCCCAGCGGGTTGCCGATCGCAATCGCCAGTTGACCGATGCGAATCGCCCGCGAATCGCCGAGCGTGACGATCGGCAGGTCCGAGGCGTGCGCTTTGATGACAGCCAGGTCGCTATCGGGATCATCACCAACCAGGTCGGCCATCAAACGCTGTCCGTCGGAAAGCATCACGCGAATGTTCGTCGCGCCATGCACCACGTGGCTGTTGGTCACAATCAATCCATCGGGCGAGATCACAAAGCCAGAGCCGGTTCCGTTCGGTGCATCGGCAGGCCCGCGCGCAGGCCGGCCGGCATGGCGAACTTCGATCTTCACGACCGCCGGGCTGACAATCTCGGCCGCCCGCGTCACGGCTTGAGAATAGGCGTCAAGCAACTGCCCATCGTCCGGCGGCGCGGCGGGCCGCTGCGTGGAGCGGATGGGTTGAGGATCTTCTGGATGAGCAAGGTCAAAAAATCTGGGCATGGTAGCCTCCTTAGCGCCTTCGCACATTAGGACCCGACTCTCTTAGCCAGGGCCCAGCCAGCGAAGGCGGTTAAGAATGCTATGCGCGCGGCGATGTGGCGACAAGCGAGGGGCAATGTCGTGGACTAACCGCCGGCCGAACAGCGATGTAGGGCATGGACATGCGAGTTAGACCAGTTGCCCCCTTTGCGGGGAGCAACTCTAGGGCTCGTTGTGGTCGAATAGCCGACTCGACGTTTCCATACGAGTTGGCGGCCGGGCGAAACGCACCATGAACCGAGCGAAATGCGTTCAAATTGGCACGCACGGGGCGCCCACCCTACTTCTTCGCATCGGCCCGCTCGAAAAACATCAAATGCTGCCATGGTAGCTCGTCGTATTGCTCGACGACCTTCAGGCCGTTGGCGGAGAACTCTTTGACGATCTGCTCCTTGCTCATTTTGTGGAGCAGCTTGATCGGCACGTTGGGGTCTTCGAGACGAAACTCGGCCAGGGCGATCCGGCCGCCCGGCTTCAGGCTTTTACGCATCGCCGCGAGCATCTGCTCGGGATAGCCGAACTCGTGATAGACGTCGACCAGTAGAATCAGATCGACTTCCCCCTCAGGCAGATGCGGATCGATCGGCGTCCCCAGCACTGGCTTGATATGCTTCGTGCCGGCGCGCTTGGCAGTCTTGTCGAGCAGACTGAGCATCTCCGGCTGAATGTCTACGGCCAGCACTGCTCCCTTGTCGCCCACCAGCTTGGCCATCCGCACGGTGTAAAAACCGCTGCCGCATCCCATGTCGCAAACGGTTTGCCCCGGCTTGATCTTGAGCGCGGCGAGCAACTGCTTGCAGTGTTCTTCTTCTTGCCGCTCTGGCCGCATGAGCCAGGGCGCCCCGTGGTAGGTCATGTAGGGAGCGACTTCGCGCCCCATGTACGACTCGAGCGGCTCGGGGAGATCATCGTCGGCTTTCTTCTCGCCAGGCTGCAAGTCGTCAACGACCTCCGCCTGACCTGCAGCTGGAGGATCGGCCGCAAAGGTGCGAGTTAACGCGACGGGCTGAATGGCGAGGAGTGTGAATGCTAGCAGCAGGGATCGTGTCACCACTCGGTCCTCATCGGGCTGGGTTTTTCCGCAGTTCGGCGCGGCCGCCATCTCGATTCTAACAGCCTGCCGCGGAATCCCCTCCCGGAATTCTTCCCCCTTGCCAGGATCGCAGCCGTGCGGCTGACAGCTCGCGAAATCGACGCGCCGCCAAGTGTTACACCCACCGTTACAGTTACGTCAGATCCGGGCTGGCCCCATTCTGTGGTTTCTCGCTAGAATCCCCCGCCCCCATGGGCGACAACGGAACGCTTGCGGTCAGGATGCCCGCACGCGACGCTTCGCGCGAAAGATTCGCGTGACGATCTGCGACATTTTTTGCGACGCCAGGGCGGAAAGGATTTCACCCTCGTGAACGATCCCATCAAACCAGTCAAACTCGGACCAACCGATCCGCTGCGCTGGCCAGTGCTGCTGGCGATCGGCGTGGCGATGATCATCTGGTGCTTGGCCGATGTGCACCGTCGCGGGCGAGTGATCCCGGAGCGACTTGACAAACATCGCACGGACTTCACCGTCTACACCGAGGCGGGCGCGGCGTTCTTCGACGGCCGCGATCCTTACGCGGTGACTAACCCTCGCGGTTGGCTCTATTTGTATCTGCCGATGTTCGCGATCGTGATCTCGCCGCTGCATGCGCTGGCGCCCGAGTGGCAGGTGACGGTCTGGTTCTTCTTCTGTTGCGCGTTCGCGTGGGGAAGCGTGCGCGAGCTGACGCGGATCGCGCGCAGCTTTTCTGCGCCGACCGGACCGCCCGCGAAACCTTCGTTCGATCCAAAACCAACGGCCGCAGATGGCGAGTCAGCCGGTGGCGTGCCGCGGTACGCAATCTGGGCGGCGATCGCCGTGGCCATGCTACCCGCGATGAACAACATGCAGCGCGGGCAGGTCGACCTGCTGAAGCTGTATCTGATCCTGCTCGGCTTTCGCCTTTGTTTGACTGGCGGAACGTGGCGTGCCTGGTTCGGCGGTGGCGTGGCGCTGGGCGCCGCGATTGTGCTGAAGCTTGCGCCGCTGCTCTCGGCCGGTTATCTGGTGCTGCTACTCGCCGGCCGCTGGTTGCGACAGCGCCAGCAGCCGGAAGCGCAATCGTTCGCTCGACTGGCCGGCGCCAGCGGCGGCATGTTCGCCGGCGTCTTGGCGCTGTTGCTGGTGATCCCGGCGTTATTCATCGGCTGGCAAAAAAACCTGGGCTACATCGAAACGTTCGTCGTCGAACGCGTCGCGAAGATGGGAGACGGCGAAGCGACTGACCCGGCGGGCAACTCGCGAACGCTGCGCAATCAATGCCTGACGAACTCGGTGGTGCGCTGCGGCAATTTTCTCAGTTATCAATTCTTTGGTGGCGCGGACGATCGCTTGATCGACTCGGACCCGGCGAACTGCCCGCCGATGGCCATGGACGATCCTGGAGTGGCCGTGGTGACGCTGATCGCGCGGTTGGCGGTGATCGCCATGCTGTTGCTTGCCGGAGGACTCTCCGTCTGGCGTGGCGACACCCTGGGCCAGGTGACAGCGCTCACGCTGGCCTGCGTGGTGACGCTGGTCGTCTCACCGATCGGACGGGCGAGTTACTACACGGAGATGGCGCCGGCCATGATCTTTGTGCCGTTGTGGCTCACGCGCGCCGGCATGCCGCGCGCGGCCCGCTTTGCTGCCTGGACGCCGGTCGTGATCGTCTGGCTGCATTACTGCGCGCTGCCGATCGCCGGCCGAGTTGGCCTGCTGGGGCTAGGCGCCACCTATTGGGTGCTGACCTGCCTGGCACTCTTGGCGATCGGACGGCGGAGCGCTGCCAACGCCACCGACGAAGTCAAAGAACCGAAATTCGCACGGCGTCCCCATTCGAGCGACGCCTTTCCGCTGCGACGACCGCTCACCCAGGAGCATGCATGACCGGCAATTGGAACCGCCCATTTCTGTCGATCGTCGTCCCGGCGCACAACGAAGAGTTGCGCTTGCCGCGCTGCCTGACGCTGATCGAAGCATTTTTGAAGAGACAGCCCTATCAGGCGGAAGTGGTGATCGTCGAAAACGGCAGCCACGACCGGACACTGGAAATCGCTCGTGAGTTTGCGACCACGCGCCGCTGGATTCGTCCGATGCAGGTCGATGGTCGCGGCAAAGGGCAAGCCGTCCGCGCTGGCATGCTGGCCGCGCGCGGCGATTACCGATTTATGTGCGACGTCGATCTTTCGATGCCGATCGAGGAGATCGTGCACTTTCTGCCGCCGAATGTGCGCGGCTACGACCTGGCCATTGCCTCGCGCCAGGGAGAAGGCGCCCGCCGCGTGGGCGAACCGCTGCACCGCTACATCATGGGTCGCGTGCATAGCACGATCGTGCGGCTGATTGCCGTCCGCGGCTTTGCCGACACGCAGTGCGGCTTCAAGATGTTTAGCCGGCAGGCGGCCGAAGATTTGTTTCGCGTGCAACAGATCCAGGGAATCGGCTTTGACGTCGAGCTTCTGATGATCGCCGGCAGTCGCGGCTACAAGATCAAGCAGGTCCCGATCACCTGGCACTACGATTCCGACAGCCGGATCCAATTGGTGAAAGACTCTCTCGGCATGCTGCGCGACACGTGGAGCGTGCGGCGCAACCTGCGCAGTGGCGTGTACGCGCCGATCGAAGCGCCGGCGCCAACACGACGGGCGGCGTGAGAGGCGCGTGGCGTTGTTGGTAATTGGCGCTGCAATACGTTCGTTGTGCGTCTCGTTCTCGCGAGCGCGAATTGAATCTTGATCCCGGCAGGGATCACAGCGCATAGCCGGGGGTCGAAGCGCTAGCGAAGACCCCCGGTACGCACGGCACGTCCACCGTCGTAATTCCGACCCCGGCAGGGGTCGCAGATGATTCGCGATCCATCATTGATAAGGACGTGCAGCGTCCCAAAAGTGCGACCCCTGCCGGGGTCGACGACGAAATTATTGCGACCTTTTTCCGGCGGTGTCGCTGCGCTCAACCGCCGGCTAATATCTTCGACCCCTGCCGGGGTCGGAACTCTGCGCGAGTTCATCGCTGCGACGTCGCGCCGCACGCGCCGGCCTATTTCATCCCCTTGTGCTCGATCTTTTGCCAGTACTTGGCAAAGGCGCCGTTGAAGTGGGGGTCGTTGTCGTCGTCGTGGCATTTGATGCAGACGTTCAGCTCGACCGTGGCCTTGGTCAGCTTCATGGCCTGGCGCTGTTTATCACGGAACACCAGGTCTTTGCCCGCCTCGGCGGCGACGTGTCCGCCACCTGGCCCGTGGCAGTTCTCGCAGCCATTGCCCGTGAGCAACGGCGTCGCGTCGAGACTGACGTAGCCACTCTCATACGGCAGAAACTCCTGCGCGTTCCAGCCGGTGACGTGGCAGCTCAAGCATTCCGGATCATGGATTCGCGGGGGCGTGGCCTTCACCAGCGCCTCGGTCGCGTGTGCGTGGCGTGATTTACTCCAAATGCCGAAGGCCGTCTTGTGGCATTCGCCGCACTTGGTCGAGCCGACGAACTGCCCGGTAGCGTCGCCTTGCGATTTTGCCCGCGGATGAATCTTGGGGCGAATGCCCAGGTCTTCGAAGCCGAGTTGTTCGAGCTGGCCCTGGAATGCTTCCATCAGCGCGAACATTTCCGGGGCGTCGGCAAATCGCGAATCGAGCGGCACGCGCTGGTAGCGGACCGGCTGCTTGGCGTCGTCGTACAGACCGAGCACGATCGCGTACTTGCCCTTCGAGCCGACCTCGATCAACAGCGTTTCCGTTCCTTCGATCTTCTTAGGCGTGTTCGGCGGCACTTCGGCGCCCCCGGCCGAGACCACGATGCTGAAGGCCGGGAACTTGCGGGCCAACGCTTCGGACTCTTTTTGCGTCGCGTGCGAGAGCAGAATCAATCGATCGCAGCCGGCGGCCTTCAGCTTGGGCAGGACCGCGGTCAAGGCTTTCTCAGCCGGCGTCAGTTTCAGTTCCGTGTTGTTGATCTCGCGTTGATACTCATCCCCCAGGATCGACGTCACGCCGATCTTCATTCCGCCCGCTTCGACAACGCGAAAGGGCTGCGTCTGATCGAACAGATTGACGTTTGCCGAGACATACGGGCTGACGTCGGCGCCGCTGGCCGTGGCCGAGAGCAACTCCGTCGCCGGCAGTCGCAGATCCTTCGGTCCAAAGGCAACGGCCGAGTAGCCCATCTTGCCGAGCGCTTCGCTGGTGATCTGATATTTCAGCTCGGCCTGCCGGCCAAAGCGATCGACCAGGCCGCCCAGATCGACGGCCACGAAGGGCCAGCCATCGGCCTTGAGCTTCTCGAAAAACGAATAGCGCCGCGCGAGGCCGCCCAGTTGATTCTCTCGGCCGGTGCAGCCACAGGGTTCGATGTAGCCGTTTTGATCGCCGGTGATTACCAGCGCCAACTTCGGCTTCGGCCAGTCTTCAAAGATCTTGCCGTTGGTGGCGACTGGATCGAGCGCCGGACGTTTCGCTTCGCCGTAACCGGCGGCCGGCGCCTTCGCAGGGGGCGCTGCCGCGAGTGCTTGCTCGACCGCAGGGTCACTCGTTTTTTGCTGAGTGGCTTCTTGAGCGGGCGCTTGCTCTGAGTCTGGCTTGGCGTCCTTGTCGGCGACGGGCTTGGACTTCGCTTCTGCGCTGCCGCCGCCGGATGATTTACTGGGTCCACCGGCAGGACAGCCTGCGAGCGATAGCAACAGCACCGTCCAGAGGGGAACGGTCGCAAGGGAGAGCACAACGCCGACCTGACTGCGGTTCTTCATGATGCACGAACTGGGTTGCGTTTCTCGTCCCACGCCCAACGCCCGCTGCCGTCGGAATCTGCCGCCCTGTGGCCGTGTTATTGCGGGCCGGTCAATCAACGATGGCAAACGAAATCGGCACGACGATTTGCCCCACTTCCGGGTCGTTGGTGTCGATCGTGATTTTAGCGAACGGCCCCTGATCCGTCCCCTGGCGATTGATCGAGAGCATGCCAGCAGGGACTTCGATTGCTAGCGGGATCATCAAGACATTGCCCAAATCCTGCGGCTGGCCCAGGGTTGCCTGTAACTCTGTTGGATCGGCTTTGGGCGTTTCCAACTTGAGCTCATTGCGACGCGGACCGCGGATCATCAGCTTCAAATCGCTCTTCACGCCTTTTGCCTTGCTGACGGATCCGAGCTTCAACACATTGCGGTCCTGGTTCCATTCCGATCCGACGATCTTGACCGGGCTGCCAACTTTCCCGCCGATCCGCAGTTGGGCCGGCGGCGCGCTTTCGACGTTGGTTTGCAATTTGATTGTCTGTTCGATCGTGCCGGACGGCAGTCCCGGGCGCACTGTCACGATGATCTCGCAACCACCTTTGTCGCCCGGCCCCAGGTCAGACGCTGGTAGCGGATTCCACTGCACGTCGTAAAACTCGGCAGTATCTGCCTTGGTGAAGCTGTGACCAACGATCTGCAAATCCTCGCGCACCGTGGTGAACAATCGCGACTTGCCGATCACTTCTTCCGATGGAGTGATCCCGGTGAAGACAATCTCCGGCGGGTTCAGGCTCAACGACTGCACCAGGAACCCGTCGACCGTCAATTCGAGGCTGCGGTGCTTTGGATCATTTGTAAAGATCGTCGCGGTCTGGCGGAACTGCGGCTCTTCGCCTTTGGCGCGCCATTCGAGCGTGACCTCCGCGGTCTGGCCCGGCGCGATGTCAGTGTCCTCCAAACTGCTGAGCGTGCACTTGCAGCTCGTCGGACCTTTTCGCAGTCGCAGTGGATAGTCGCCGCCGTTCTTGAACTTGAACGTGTGCGTGCCGGTTGCGCTCCGCTCCATGAAACCGAAGTTGTAGCGGAGGTGATCGACTTCGACTTTCGGCTGCGGCCCATCGGTCGGCGGCAGCGGCGGCATGCCTGGTTTCTCAGGCGCGATGCGCATCGGCAACTCGCTACGCGCCACGACCATTCCGGTCTGCCACAGCGCCGATCCGAGCCCAACCGCGAGCCCCAGCGCGACCGAGCCGAACATAAACAGCGAGAGTCGCATGAGAGAATGCTCTGGATTCAGAAGAGAAGGGAAGTCGCGTTGCGCCCTGCTTCAATTCTAGTTTTTCGGCGAGAAACGAGCAAATTGGGGGGCCAGAGTGGTGGGCATGGATGGAAGGATCTGTTCGCTCGGAAGTGGAAGACGGCAATACCGTGTCGCGCGACAAGAACTTGATCCCGGCAGGGATCATAGCGCATAGCCGGGGGATGAGCGCAGCGATTCCCCCGGAAAGCAGCCAACATGATTCGTCGTGATTCGACCCCGGCAGGGGTCGGCCGACGCGCGGTGCAACGGACGAGGAACGCACTATGTCCTGTGCGACCCCTGCCGGGGTCGACGACGAACTTGTTGCGACTCTATACCGGCGGTGTCGCTGCCGCTCAACCGCCGGCTAATGTCTTTGACCCCTGCCGGGGTCGACGCACCTACGCGGTGCTGCGATTTAGCGCTGTGCGCGTTTTCTGCGGCTACTCGTTGATCGGAGCGAGCCCGTGCGACCATCGCTGCGCGCGCTACTTCGACTTCGCCTTCGGTTTGGCTTTGTCGGCCTTGGCTGATTTGGCTGCTTCCTTCTTCGCCGCGGCGGCTGCTTTGGCGTCGGCTTTGGCTTGTGCCTTCGCGGCCTTGGCGTCGGCCTTGGCTTTTGCTTTCGCGGCCTTCGCTTCTTTCTTGTCGAGCTTGGGCGCGTTCGGATCTTTTGACTTCGAGAATGAGATGCCGAACAGTCCGCGCTTCTTCGGCGGCGCTGCTTCGCCCTCGGCAGGAGCAGCGGCGGTTTTGCCCTTGGCCTTGGCGGCTGGCTTCTTCGCCGCGGCCTTGTCCTTCTTGGGCTTCTTCGATCTGGAGAACGACAAGAAGCTGATGCCGAACAGACCGGGCTTCTTTGGCGCCTCTTCGGCTTCGTCTCCCTCGGGCTCGTCGTCGATCGGCTCAAAGGTCGCCGCTTCTTCGACTGGCTTCGCCGGTTTGGCGGCAGGCTTGGCCGCGGGCGCTGCTGGCTTGGCTGGTTGCGCGGCGGGCTTGGCTGCAGGCGCCTGGGCCGCCGCCGGTTTTGCCGCTGGCTTATTCGCGACGGCAGTGGCCCCCGCTGCGGCGGTCGCCGGGAATAGACCTTTGACGTTTACGCACTTCGTCCAGGGCCCTTCGGTCTTCTGCGAGATTTCATCGCTCGGGAGCACCTTGCCGGCTGCTGCGAGTTCCTTGAGCTTGGCCACTTCGATCGGTCCGAGAACCTTTTCCCCGCGACGCACATAATAAGCCGGCATGTCCCCCTCCAGGATGTAAATCAGTCTGCTCGGCTATTCTGCGCCGCCAAACGCCCGTCCGCAAGAATGTGCGGCCCCATCTGATTGGACCAATCGGCCCGTGTGCCACTGGCTCCTCCAGTGCTCGCCCCCCAATCGCGGCTAAAGGTCTGATAAACGGCCCTAACGGACCAGCAATTCGACCTGCCAACGGACGTCGTCCGGCAGCTTCTGGTCTTTATGGGGCGTGGCGGCGTCCAGTCGCAGCGCCTCGGTCGCCTGCTGGGCTGCTTCCGCCTTGCGGCCGGCCGCGGCCAGGGCGGTCGCCAGCTTGGCGAACGTAAAAGTGTTCGTTGGGTACAGCGCCGCGCTCCGCTCGAACGCCGCGATCGCCAATTCCAAATCAGCGGCCGCCTGAGTGAGCTGATATGCGCGAAAGCAGATGTCCCCTCGAAAATCAGTGAGCGCCGCGGAGCGCGGATCGCGTTTTTCGGCTTCGTCGAGAAATTGGATCGTCGCCGCGAACGTCGCCGGCGCCGGCAGCTCTTGCCAACGCCCCCACGCCAAGCCGGCCAGTCGATTCCAGGGTTCGGCCGAAAGGGGATCGGCCGCGGCCGCCGCTTCGAAGTACTGCTCAGCCCGTTGCGGATCTCGCTCAGCCGCCGCCAGCGCCATGGCGCGGGCCATCGCCGGTTGATACTCCTCGACGAAACACCCAACCGCCAGCGCGCCCATCACGACCAAGAGCACCGTGGCGCCCCAGGCCGGCAGCTTGCGTAGTGGTTCGACCGCGGCCAACGACAGCGCGGTCAGCAGCCACAGCGATCCGGCGACGCCAGCAAAACTGATTCCGCCCGCGACTAGCAGATTCACCAAGAGCACAACAGCCGCAATCGCCGTGACGGCAACTGGCAACGCGCCGCGTGAAATCCAGAGCCAGAGCGCTGCCAGCACAACCGCCGTCAGCAACACGCCACCAAGGAACGCGTTGATCGAAAGGGGCACGATCGATATCGCGCCGATCGCCAGCGCGAACAAGAACCCAGCGCCGCAACCAAGCAGAATCTGCGGCGTCGCGTCTCGTCCTTGCGACACACTTGCAGGCGAGTTCGACACAGTCTTTTGCCCGGCAAGAATTCGCCAGGCCACCAGCCCGATTGTCAGCAATAGTGCAACCGCCGCGGGCGTGCCGGCGGTTCCCCACACTTCGAGCAGAAAGTTGTGCGGATCCGCGACGACTTCGCTCGCCTCGGGCAGTTTGAACTGAGCGTACGTCGATTGAAACTGACCAGGCCCGCAGCCAAACCAAGGATTGGCCAGGATCATTTGCCAGGTCGCCTGCCAATACTGAAGGCGATAACCGAGCGACTTGCCGGCCTCGGTCAATACCTCGCGGTCAAGCGATCCGCTCCACACTGCGGCAGCGCCGAGCGCGCCAATTGCCACTAGCGCCACGACGCCAACGATGACACTGGTTCGCCAGGTGAAGCGCGTTCCACGCGCAGCCGTCCACATGCCCAATAGCAGTACGCCGAAGCCGACGCCCACAACGGCAGCGCGGCTCTTTGTCAGAATCAGACAACCGAGGATCGCCACGGCGCAAATTAACGCCGGCGCTTCGAGGCGCATGTCACGCAATCGCAAAGCAAGCGCCGCGGCGCCGAGGCCCAATGTCACAGTCAGCCACGGCGCCAAAAAGCCAGCCAGCGAGTTGGCCAGCGCGAAGGTCCCCATCGGTTCGGTGCTGTTGACCCGCTGACCGAACAAGTAGCGTTCGCGCGATCCCTCCGGCGCGTACACGCGCGCGATGCGGACCGCTTCGTCCGGATCCTGAGCGAACAGCGCCCGGTCGGCCGGCATCGTCACGAAAAACTGGTGATAGCCATAGCCACTTTCGGTCACGGCCAAGGCCACCATCACGGCGGAGAGCGCCCGCAGCTCGCGATCACCACGCAGCAATTGCCGGAGCAAGAAAAAGCTGGCGCCGAAGCCAACCCACAGCCACAGCGAAGCAATCGCCGGGCGTGGAGCGCCGTCTTGCGTGGCCACAAGCGCCGAGATCGCGTGCCAGCCAACGAGCGCCACCACGGCAATGTCGACCGCGCCAAAGCGGGCCATCCCGCCGCGCTGCATCGCGACGCGCAGCGCCCAGATCGTGGCAAGCGCCAGCCACAGCAGCACGAATAACGGCCCATCGCCTGTCATCACAGAGCCGGGACCATCGCTAGGCAATAGCGGCCGAGCCACGGTGAGCATTGTCGCGCCGGCCAGCAACCAGGGACGGAACGGATCGTCGACCCCTGTTGGTTTCGCGACAGGTTTCTGGGGGCGTGCCATGAAAGGAGCGATCCAACGAACAAAACGCTTCGTGCGAGTGTGCTACCGTTTGCTGCGCTGGCTGCGGCGAACCGTTGTCTCAAGGACGCCAACCAACATCAAGACGCACGTGACAATCATCATAATGATCACAGCGCCGCCGGTGTTCACCTGATGCAATAGTAGTGCGCTAAGTCCACAGGTGGCGGTCATCAAATAAATGGTCAGCACGGCTTGGACCTTGGTCATGCCCAAGTCGACCAGGCGGTGCGAGAAGTGATTCTTATCGGCCTCGAAAGGGCTGCGACCATTACGGACTCGGATCAGAATCACGGTCGTCATGTCGTACAGCGGCACGGCCAGCACGCAGAGGGGCGCCAAGATCGAATGCCTGGGGAGATTGCCGCCACTAAACGTGGCCATGATCGTGGCGACGGCCAGGCAGAACCCAATGAAGTAGCTGCCGGCGTCTCCCATAAAAATCTTGGCCGGCGGCCGGTTATGTAGCAGAAAGCCCAACAGCGACCCAACCAGCACCAGCAAAAAGCCGGCAACGAAGAGCTGTGGCTGGTTCGTCTCTGGATCTGGCGCGAGCAGCATCACGGCGGCCAGGATCGACGCGGCGACGGCCGCCACTCCGGCGCTGAGTCCATCCATGTTGTCGAGCATGTTGAACGAGTTGATCAGCGCCACGATCCAGAACACGCTCATGACGCTGGTCAGCCCAGGTACGTCGATAAAGAACGTCAGCTTCCAACCTTTGGCGACAACCATCGCCGCCACGGCAAATTGAATCCCCAGCCGCGGCTTCCACGAGAGCTTAAAGCGGTCATCGGCCAGGCCCAACAGCATCAGCACAGTTCCGGCCCCCAGCAGGAACCACAGGTTGGGTGTCTGCTCCGATAGTCCGAGCAGATGGGGGCGAATAAACCCGGGCACGAGCGACGACGCCTGATCCGAAGGCGCGGCAAAGATCCAAAGCGCAACCTGGCCGATCGCAAACGTCAGCACCACGCCCAGCCAGATGGCGATGCCGCCACCCAGGGGCGTTGGTTGCGTGTGTACTTTGCGATGCCCGGGTTGATCGACGAGCCCCCACGCGACCGCCTTGCGGCGGACCATCCACGCCGCGGCCCAGGCGATTGCCAGACTCGGCACAATGGCGCCGATCACGAGCCAAGGAATCATCGCCGCTCCTGCTTCTGGCGAGCCCGCAAATAATTGCGCGCCTCGGTAAAGAATTCCTGGTAGTCGGCCCGTTTATAGTCCGGAAACGTCCAGCGGTGATCTCGCCAAGCGCGCTCCTGATATTGCAGCGTCACCTCGGCGTAGATTCCGCGCGACAGGTAGATGCGGTGCGCGTAGTCTTTGGTCGAGGCCAGAATCAGTTTGGCATTGGTCAGGTAGCCGGGGTCAAGATTCAATGGGCGCGGTTGTTCGTGTCCGGCCAGCCCGGCGTACTGCTGCTCCCAATCGTTGGTTTGCAATTTCGTGTCGACCATTTCCGCCGGATCGTAAAGCGTCTCGAAAGCCCAAAAGCATTTGCCAAGCGCAGGCCCCATCGTCGCCTGATAGTAATCCGTCTGATCAAACGCGAACACCTGACTTTCGAGCGCAACCGGCCCCCACGCGGCGACGGCGGTCTGCCGAGCCCACGCGAGCGCCTCCGGATAGCGACTGAAAGCCGCCAGAATCCGCAGCGCAGGTTCAGAGGGAGTGGGGTTGCCCATCGGCGAGTTGGTCGATGTGAGACGAAATCTTGAAGTGAAAGTCAACAACTATTGTACCGCGGGTCGGCCCCAGCGCAGCGGGCCTGATACAAAGAACCCGCGGCTAGCGCCTTGCGGCTCACGTCAACACTAACCCGAAGCGCAAGCGAGGGTTCTTCGCGCCCATGTTAGCGGAGCGGCGCGAGCCGCCCGGTTGAGTGGAGATCCAATTCGAAGAACCGGAGGGCTCGCGCCCTGCCGCTAACATAAATACGAAGAACCCTCGCTCGCGCTTCGGGTTAGTAGAAATGAACTAATGCCCACCACCAAAATAATTCAACCCCGCAACGCCCAGCACGATCATCGCCAGGCAGGCGGTCTTGGCCAACGTGAAGTGTTCGCCAAAGGCAATCGCTGCGATGACCGCAATCAGCGCCGTGCCCAGCCCGGACCAAATCGCGTACGCCACGCCGACCGGGATCCCCTTCAAGGCCAACGTCAGTAACCCCAGGCTCACGAGATAGAGCCCGAACATGCCGACCGATGGCGCCAGTCGCGTAAAGCCATCCGACAGCTTCATGCAAGTCGTCCCACAGACTTCGCACACGATCGCCAACACCAGGTAAAGCCAGCTCACTGGATCAGTCCCCCTGTGGAGAGATGAGAGTCACAAACGCGCGATCGTTCAAATATCCTCACCAGCCCGAAGCGAAAGCGAGGGTTCTTCGTTTTCGTATTCGTGTCGGTGTTCCTGTTAGCGGAGCGGCGCGAGCCGCCCGGTTGAAGCGAGAGTGGATATCGGGTTCAAAGAACCGGAGGGCTCGCGCCCTGCCGCTGACACAATCACGGACACGGAAGAACCCTCGCTGGCGCTTCGGGCTAGTAAGGCACGGACACGTCGGATCATTCCTCGTCGATCGAGTCGAGGTATTCCTGCGGGAAGATATCCTCGGCGGGCAGCTCTGCTTCAGGCGCTGGGGCTGCGCTGGCCGGCGGTTGTGCCGGGGGTTGTGGTTTCGGCGGGGCTGACGATCGCGCTCTCGGTTTCGGTGGTTTGGCCGCCGGCTCGGTGAATTTTTTGAGCCAGAACTCGACTTCACTCTGCGCTGCCGGCGTGCCAGGCTTTTGCGGCGTAGCCGGCTCATTCTTCCGCGGCTGATTCCGCAGCGCAATCACTTGCGCGTGCCAGACGTCGCTATCCACGGCCTGCGCCTTGCGACGCTTGGCGGCCCGATGCAGACGGTGATCGCTCGAGACCACGGTCAAGCGCCGCGGTGTGGTTGATTTCTGAATCAACTCTTCGATCAACTCGTCGGCGTCGTTGTAGCCCGACGAGAATTGCACGGTGACGCCGCGATGCGTGAGCGTGCGCGGCAAGCCTGGCGGAGCGGCGGCGGCGTCGAAGACAACTGTCGTCGTCGACAGTTCGGACTCGGCCACTGTGTCGGCGACAAAGTTCAACAGCGCGATCCGCGAGCGCTCGGAGCTCTTAGCGCCAGGCCGAGCGCCAGAGTTGGCCGGCAGGATCCCGGCCGCGTGCATCAAGTTGTAGCCGTCGATGATCAGCGACATGGCCCAGACCGCGGTGCGAAAGGCGCGTGCTTCAAGAGACGCGCAATTATACCGCACGCGATGGGCAAGCCATTAAATCCTTCCCCCGCCGGGGGAAGGTGGTGTGCGTCAGCACACCGGATGAGGGCAGAGCAGCGCGATTAGGCGCCGCCAATCCGAAATTGACTCGTCAGCCTACTTGTAGTTCGTATTCTGCGTCGGAATCTGCGAAGTCGGATACTGCACATTCGTTGGCGCGGTTGGGCCGGGGATTGACGCGGCAGGCACGCCGCCTGGCGGAACCGTGTAGGTCGCCGGGCCTGGATACGTCACGGGCGCTGGCGGGTAGGCCGGAGTCGCCGCAGGAGCGCCGCCCATCCAGGCCGGGGCTGACCAGCCCGAGCCGCACCGGTTGCAGCAACATCCTGTCGAAGCCGCGGCCGCAGCCAGTCCGGCCAGCACAACGGTCCATTTGATCGTGTTCATGGTCACACTCCTGTAGAGGTCCGTCCGCATTGGAGGACAAGCAATTTTGTTCGGTTTTCGCCGCAGATGGGCAAAGTCACTCACCAGGGCAGCAGCGCAAGAAAAGGCCGCCGGGCCCCGCAAGGGAGTGGGACAATACGGGCGGCCGACTTTCAGGTCAAGCCGACTGCTATTGACCGCCGGTCCGGCGCCACCGGTAGTCACGCGCTGGCGGGCCGGAGTGAACCGCCGTAGCGTCGACTCGGGCGTCCATCCGGCGGATTTCGTCCCAAAAACCGGCCAAAATAGGCCGAATCCGGGGCTTTCACGGACTGCACAAGCACGCATTGGCGGGCTAAGCTTCTATGTCGCTACTGCCAACGCTACCCGCCTTGCCGAAAGCCCCCGCATGCCCACCCTCGCCAGACTTAGCGGAATTTTCACGCCCAACATTGTGCCGCTCGACGCCGCCGGCGAGATCAACGAGCCTGAGCTGCGGCGCTACACCGATTGGTTGATTGATCGCGGCGTGCATGGCCTTTATCCGAACGGCTCGACCGGCGAGTTCACACGGTTCACAGTCGAAGAGCGCCGACGAGTCATCGAGATCATGGCCGATCAAACGCGCGGCCGCGTGCCGATTCTGGCCGGCGCCGCCGAGGCGAACGTTCGCGAGACGATCCGCGCGTGCGAGTATTACCACTCGCTGGGCGTAAGGGCCGTGGCGATCGTGTCGCCGTACTACTACAAGCTCAGCCCTCCGGCCGTGTACGCCTACTTCAAAGAGATCGGCGACAACACCCCGGTCGACGTCACGCTCTACAACATTCCGATGTTCGCCTCGCCGATCGACGTGCCGACCGTGCAGCGATTGAGCGAAGACTGCGAGAAGATCGTGGCGATCAAGGATTCGTCTGGCGATCTGCCGCACATGATCCGCATGATTGCGGCCGTGCGACCGAACCGCCCCGACTTTGCGTTTCTCACCGGCTGGGACGCGGCGCTGATGCCGATGCTATTGATCGGCTGCGATGGCGGCACCAACGCCACGAGCGGCATTGTGCCCGAGATCACGCGCAAGTTGTACGATCTGACCGTCGCCGGCCGGATCGACGAAGCCCGCCCGCTGCAATACAAGTTGCTGAAGTTGTTCGATGCCATGATCTACTCGGCCGATTTTCCGGAAGGCTTTCGCGCAGCGCTCGGCCTGCGCGGCATCAACCCCGGCGTTGGCCGACAACCGATGGGCGAAGGGCAAAAAGTCGAGCTCGACCAAGTGCGCGACAATCTGCAATGCCTGCTGGCCGAAGAAGGCTTTACGGATGAGCCGATCTCAGGTTGCCCACCAAAATCACGCGTCGACCCGCTGGAAGTAAGCCGGATCGTTGACGGCGTGCTGGCGGAACTGAAGCGGCGGATGTAGCGGGGGAAGGCTTTGAGGACTTGAGGCTTTGAGGAAAAAACAAGCGGTCGCCAAAACCCTTCTCCCGCCGGGAGAAGGTGGTTTGCGTTAGCAAACCGGATGAGGGCAGAGCGCTGTAAAGGGCTCGGCACTTTGCGCTTCAAGTCACGCACGGAGTGCGTGACCTACCTTGGGTTGAATACCCGTTCTCGCGTCCTAGCCCTCACCCCAACCCTCTCCCAAGGGGAGAGGGAGCCATCCAAACCCTTCTCCCGCCGGGAGAAGGTGGTTTGCGTTAGCAAACCGGATGAGGGCAGAGCGCTATGCATCCGCGCTATTCGGCAGCTTGTCCGTTTCGCTTTCCGTGCCGCGCCCGAAGCCGACGATATGTGACGACCGCGCCAAGAATCAGTGCGACGAGTCCTGCCGCAATCGCTCCGAGGAACTGCAACGCCCGCCGGATGGCGTCATCGTGAGGACCACTGCGAACGTCGCGGCGTTCCGAAGCAAGCTGCTTCTTGGCCTCTTCGATCGTCCTATCGAGCGAATCGTAATACCTGGCGGCGAAAGCTTTGTCGACGTCGACTCCCTCGGCAATCCAGCGCTGCTCATCCGCGGCAATCGCGTCAAAGTAGGTTTTGGCCTCGGCCAATTCACGGTTCAGATCGGTAGACAGCTTTTCGAGATCCGCCTCGGCGCCGGGACCTTCACTGGACGATTCGTGCGGAATTGTTTTCCGATGGTTGATGTAGTCCACGTGTCCGAACACCATGTTTGCCCCGGCCTTTTGGAACTCGTCTTTCGATTTCGCGTCATCTGAGACTTGCGCCACTCGAAAGTACGCTCTTGCGGCCAATTGCAGAGCGTCGTCGCTGCGTGCCGGCCAGGCCATCAACAAATCACCCAGAGCCTCCAAGAGCAACGGCGAGTCGTAGTTGGCGAAGTGCATCATCCCCAGCACACCCAATTGCGCCGCAGCTAGTTCCGCCTTGATCGCCTCGGCCTCCTTGGACGGTTCCCCGGTCAACTGCTGACTCTGCAACCCCTGCTTCGCGAGAACAAATTCAGCGAATCCGCAAATCTGCTTTAAATGCACGACGTTCGGCCATTCAGAAGCTGGATGCGGCGATTTCTTCTTTTTGAGAAAATACTCGGCCAGCAATGACTGATACTTTTCGCGGCCGAAATGGGCGTTGGGATTGACCACAATCGCTTGTTCAATGTATTCCTTGCCGACTTTCAAATTGCCGGCGAGCATCTGGATCGTGCCAAGATTCGCGAGTGTTTCATAACGATCCGGATGGGCGGCCAGTACTTGTTCCAACAGCGCAATCCCCTCGGCGTGCCTGCCGAGCTTGGAATACGCCACGGCAAGATCATCGGCCAGATCCGGATCCTCGGCTGGGCTGCGGATCCGCTTCGAACGATCCTGAATTCGCCACTCGTAGTAGGCCGGGCTGTGGCGAACAAACTTCCCGGTGATCATTTCCAGAGTGCCGGGAAACCGCCGACGCTCCATCTGCAGCGTGTCCCAATCCCACAGACACGCCTGCGACACCGAAGTGATGACCAACAGAAACAGCACCGGTATTCCGACGACTACGCGCAGTGACTGACGCAGAGCAGAGATTTGCATGCGAGTGGCCCCCTTGTTTTTGCATTCTATGTCTGCGCACAGCCGCTGGCTATTATTTCATCCGCGATTCGACGAACTCGACGTAGGCGTGGAAAGAAATGCGCCAGCGCGCAGTGAAGTGGATTAGTAACGAATGATTCGCGTACTATCCGACGCGAAACTACTTACCGACGCCACCGCGCCCTTCTCCCGCCGGGAGAAGGTGGTTTGCGTCAGCAAACCGGATGAGGGCAGAGCGCTATAATGGGCTCGGCACTTCACGCTTCATGTCACGCACGGAGTGCGTGACCTACCTTGGGTTGAACACCCTATCTCGCGTCCTAGCCCTCACCCCAACCCTCTCCCAAGGGGAGAGGGAGCCATCCAAACCCTTCTCCCGCCGGGAGAAGGTGGTTTGCGTCAGCAAACCGGATGAGGGCAGAGCGCTATGAAAGGCTCGGCACTTTGCGCTTGATGTCACGCACGGAGTGCGTGACCTACCTTGGGTTGAACACCCTATCTCGCGTCCTAGCCCTCACCCCGGCCCTCTCCCAAGGGGAGAGGGGGAATGCTCTGTCGCCACGGCTCGGGCGACAATCTCATCAATCGTTGCCATCGGCTGGCCGGTGAGTTCCGGCAGGCGGCGGCAGATCAAAAAACTGTCGGCGCTTCGTTTTGCTTTGCCTGGTGGCAGCGCCGGCAATGGCTCGACCAGACTGCCTGGGCAGCCGAGCGCGATGGCGATCTTGCGCACCAGCTCGACGCGCGGCAGCTTGTCGCGCGAGCCAATGTGGAACACGCCGCTGGCGTCCTGGTTCGTGACCAGGTCGAACAACAAGCCCGCGAGCGTGGGCGCGTCGATCGGATTGCGAGATTCGGCGATGGGGACGCTGATCGTTTGACCAGCGCGGACCGTGGCGGCGATCCGGTCCAAGTGGTTGCTCACGCCGGCGCTGCGCGGAAAGCCCAACACCATCGAGTAGCGGACGATCGCCGCCGAGGGCAGGATCTCGCGAATCGCGGCTTCGGCCCTGGCCTTGCTGCGGCCGTATTCATTGGGAGGAGTGGGTTGCGCGTCTTCGTCGTAGCCGCCCAGCGCGCCATCAAAGACGGCGTCGGTCGATGTGTAGAGCAGTCTCGCGCCGCGGCCACGGCACTCGCGCGCCACGCGCTGGGCGCCAGTGACGTTGATCTCCTCGGCCAGGGCCGGCTCGCGTTCGCAACGCTCGACGTCGGCCAGCGCCGCCGCCAGAATTACGCCATCAGGCTGTACGTCTTCAAACGCGGCCTGCACGCTGTCGGAATTGGTAATGTCGAGTTGTAATTGCCGATTGCCCCTGGGTCCGGGCGTGGTCGGTCGCCGGCTGGCTTCGATCAGCTCGAATCGATCCCGCCCGACAGCCGATAGCCAGCCACCGATAAAGCCGCTGGCGCCGATGACGAGCAGTTTTGGTTTCTTCACGGACATGCAGAACGACCTACGACGAGGGACGGTAGAACGGACCGGCGATCGCGGATTCTACCTGATCGAAGGTGGAATTAGGAAATGGCCCGCCCGGGGGTCGCCAGGATTGCAAAGTCCTGAAGAAAGGGGTCAGGCACATGTTTTCGGCCAACGATTCCTCGACAACCGAAAATCTTCTCGCCGAAAAATGAGCCAGACCCCGGACTTTGCAGTTCTCCTGGACCGGGGTGGCGCCTGCCGACACGCAAGTGTTTTTTCCGCTGGTTCTCGGCGGATTGTAGAATCGGGTCATGACAGCAGCCACTCCGAATCGTCGCCGCCGGTTTCCGTTTTGGTTTCGAGTGCTGGTTTACGCCGTGCTGGCGTACGCCGCCCTGCATGTCGTCGGCGAAGCCAAGAAACGCCGGGTTCAGGAGCATCTCGACAACGTCCGGGCCAAGAAAGCAGTCGATTTTGAGCAGGAGTGAAGCGCGCCGGATAAAGACGGGTTCACGTCAATGAGACCGTGTGCCACTGGCTTCGCCAGTGCTCTTTGCATCCGATTGCAGCTTCGGCACTGGCAGAGCCAGTGGCACACTAGACGAAGCGGAATCGTTCGCGCCTCACGGCTCGGCGGGAGCCTCGCCCTCCCGTGTTGCATTCGTCTCTTTGCGGTTCGCGTGCCGCTGACGGTCGCCGCGGCGGCGGACTGCGGCGTCGTGCAGCAGGTACTCGATCTGGCCGTTGACGCTTCGCATCTCCTGCTCGGCCCAGGCCTCGAGCTCGGTGTAGAGCTCTGGCGGGATGCGCAGCAGAAATGATTTGCGTGGCTTCATCGTCAGGCGCCAGTGCGAACCGTTCGGAGGGCAATTTTACGTATAAAGCGTGCCGGCGTTGATGATCGGCTGCGCCTCGGTCTCGCCACAGAGGACTACCAGCAGATTGCTGACCATGGACGCTTTACGTTCTTCGTTCAGTTCGATCACGTTCTTTTCGGCCAGCTCGCGGAGCGCCATTTCGACCATGCTCACGGCGCCGTGCACGATCTTCTGACGAGCGGCGATGATCGCCTCGGCCTGTTGACGACGTAGCATCGCCCCGGCGATCTCGGGCGCGTAGGCCAGGTGCGTCAGCCGGGCTTCTTCGACATGGACGCCCGCTTTTTGCAGGCGCGCGTCGAGTTCGTCGCGAAGCGCCGCCGAGACTTCGTCGACGCCACTGCGAAGCGTGATTTCGTTTTCTTCGCCATGATCGTAGGCGTACGAGTTCGCCAGGTGGCGCACGGCCGTCTCGCTTTGGATCTTGACGTACTCGACGTAATCGTCGACGTCGAAGGTTGCTTCCGCCGTGTTCACGACGCGCCAGACGACGACCGCGGCAATCTCGATCGGGTTGCCTTGCTTGTCGTTCACTTTCAGCTTGTGCCCTTCCATGTTGCGCAACCGCAGCGAGATCCGGCGGCGGAGCATGAAGGGGAAGACCCAATGAAAGCCTGGCGTGCGGACAGTGCCGCGGTAATCGCCAAATAGCGTGAGCACCGCGGCCTGATTCGGCTGCAGCGTGAAATACCCGCCGAGCGAGACCAGAAACGCGAGCGCGTAGGGAATGAAGATGATCACCATCGGCACAACCACCAGCGCTGCCCCGCCACGGTACGCGCCGCGCGGTCCGCCTGATCCGAGAGTCACCATCAGCACAAACCAGATCAGACCGATGACTAATCCAATGGCGTGGTTCCGAAGCATCGTGAACCCGTTGACCGTCGTCGCGTTTCGTTCTGCGTGCATGACTGGTTCTCCCCGTTGTGAAAATAGGTCGTGATATTGATATGATATCACTTTTATCGAAGTGCTGCACATCGCGAAGAAAACCGTGGGACTTAACCCATTACGCCATCATGAGTTACTCGTCAGCCAGACGATACCCAACCCCTTGCTCGGTAATCAAATACCGCGGCTGGGCCGGGTCGGGCTCGAGCTTCCGCCGCAGGTTGGCGGCGTAAACCCGCAGGTAGTGCGTTTCACCCGCGGCGTGCGGTCCCCAGACCTCGCGGAGCAGTTGCGTATGGGTGAGGACCTTGCCAGGATGCCGCGCGAGCGCCGCCAGCAGATTGAATTCGAGCTTGGTGAGATGAACTTCCTGCTCGCCCATAAAGACGCGCCGCGCGGCGAAGTCGACCACCAGCTCGCCAACGGCCAACCGCTCTGCCTGCGCTGCTCCGGCCGCGCCTCCGCGCGATGAATGCCGGAGCGCCACCCGCAGCCGCGCGTGCAACTCAGCAACGCCGAACGGTTTGGTCAGGTAATCGTCAGCGCCGGCGTCGAGGGCATCAACCTTGTCCCGTTCCTGCCCGCGGGCCGAAATCACCACAATCGGCGCTGTCAGCCACTCGCGCAGGCGGCGAATCACGGTCAGGCCATCCAGGTCGGGCAGGCCCAGATCGAGCAGCACCACGTCGGGCGCCTGATCCGCCGCGGCCGCCAGGCCATCAGTGGCGTTCTCGGCTTCGACCACGCGATAGCCGCGATCCGTAAGCGTCGCCCGCAAAAAGCGCCGCAGCGGCGCCTCGTCGTCGATGACCAGAATCGTGGCGGGATGTTGATTCACGTTTGGTAAAGTGCGTCGTGCGGTCCGTGAAAACGGGGCTGGTGATGCTGGGTGTGCAACTACGTACTATAGCTGGCTAGAATAGCAGGATGGCCCTTCCAGCCCAACGAATACCGCTGCGGTTTGGCTTGCGAACGCTGCTCGCAGCGCTCGCGTTCTCGGCATTGGGCGTGTTTGGCGCGAACTGGGCGTATCGGAGCGCAGAATACCAGGCTGCTGCGGCGGCGTACGAATGCGTCAATTGTCCATCTCGTTTCGATCCCTTCACGGCTTGCGTCGCTTCGGAAGATCTGATGAAGGCCACCATGCGAATGCCGTTTTCCAATGTCGCCGTTGCTCGGCGTGAGCATCTGGACCGGATCGTTTCAATTCGAGAGCGAGAGCCGCGGCCGACAGGCCTAATGTGCGGAACAGGGGACCCAAGTCCCTTCATTGAAATGTACTATGAGCGAGCGTTGCGTGCGGCTCAGTAACCGTGTGCTGTGAGAGTTAGCCTCCTGCATTAGGGCCACGTGAGATGAGCGCCACCGCTAAACGCCTGTCGTTGCAGTTCAGCACGCGAACATTGCTGGCCCTCGTCGCGGTCATCGCGATTGCTTCGTTGGCGGCGAATTGGTCCTATCGCCGAGCCGTTTTACGTTCGGCGGTCGCATCTTGGAAGCAGGCGACTGCCAACTGCGGACTTAGCGTTGGCACGCACGCGGCCGTCTGCGCTGCATCAGAAGAATGGCTCGACGCCGAGCTGCGCGTTCCGTTTGCAGACACTCACGCGGCGCGGCGAGCGCATCTTGAGCGGGTCCAAGCGATACGCGATCAATTCGACAAAGAAAAAGACGTTACCATGTGGGGCGACCGCGATACGCCGGTACAGATCATGCAAGAGATCGACGGATACCGTGATCGCGCGCTCGAAGGCGTTCGCTGAGACCTACTGCAAATCAGGCAACCAGAAGTCGCCTAGTTGCCCCGCACGATGGGGGTCGACTTTCTCGCTCGCTACCGACGTTCCGGGCGCAAACCCGTATCTCGCCCCAATTTCGCCCGGCGAATTGCATTCGCTCGCCGCTTGTCGGTTCTTCTCCTTGTCCCTTAGAATACAGGGTCCCCCATGTGGCTGCGCGGGCGCGAGGAGCAACGGGCTCAATTTGCGGCCGGGGCCGGTCGTTCGGGCCTGTATTGCGCAACAGCGCAAACCTGGCCCTGGCCGGTTTACTAACGGATTGTCCCCAATCACGGCTCCTCTCGATGGCAGCTTCCGACATTGTGATCAAGGGCGCCCGCGAGCATAACCTCCGCGGTGTCGACCTGACGATCCCGCGCAATCGCCTCGTCTGTCTGACCGGCGTCAGCGGATCGGGCAAAAGCTCGCTGGCCTTCGACACGCTCTACGCCGAAGGGCAGCGGCGTTATATCGAAAGCCTGTCGAGTTTCGCCCGCCAGTTCCTCGGCCAATTGCCCAAGCCCGATGTCGACTTCATCTCGGGCTTGAGCCCCTCGATTTCGATCTCGCAAAAATCGTCGGGCCAGAATCCCCGTTCGACAGTCGGCACGATCACCGAGATCTACGATTACCTCCGCGTCCTCTACGCGCGCACCGGGCTAGGGCATTGCCCAAAATGCCAGCGGCCGATCACCGCGCAGACGCGCGAGCAGATCCTGGCCCGCGTCGGCGCGCTGCCCGAAGGAACCAAATTTGCCGTTTTGGCGCCACTCGTGCGAGCCCAAAAGGGCGAGCACCGCGATCTGTTCGTCGACCTGATCAAGCAAGGTTTTGTGCGAGCGCGGGTTGACGGCCGGATTGTCCCCCTGTCAGACGATCTGCGGCTCGATCGCCAGATGCGCCACACGGTCGAAGTGGTGATCGACCGCTTGATCGCCACGCCTGATGGCCGCGCCAGGTTGGCAGAAGCCGTCGAGATGGCGCTCAAGATGGGCCAGGGAAACCTGGTAATCGCCATCGATCGCGCGCCAGGCGCCAAACCGACGCGTCCCATCGATGAAGACGACGTCGAATCAAATGACGACGACGAGCAGCAAAGCGCCAAGAACTCTGTCTCGCGCAAGGGCCTCAAGCCGCGCGGCGGGCAACCAGCGCCGGACGAGACGAGCGACGATCTTTATCTCTCCGCCCACTACGCCTGCACGCACTGCGGCATCAGCTTCGAAGCGCCGACGCCGCAGTTGTTCAGCTTCAACAGCCCGCAAGGGATGTGCCTGGGCTGCGACGGACTGGGCGAGGTCTACACGTTCGACGCCGACTTGCTGATCCCGGACAAGGGGCGCTCGTTCAAGCAGGGTTGCATCGAACTGATCGGCCCTTGGAAAGATCTCGGCCGCTGGCGTCGACACATTTACGCCGGCGTGGCCGAAACGCTCGAACACAAGCTCGGCCTGGGCGAAGGCGATGTTCTCGAAACCGCCTGGGAAGAACTCGACCCCGATATCGTCAAGCAATTGCTCTGGGGCACGGGCGATCTGCACATCACGTACACCTGGCGACAAGGCAACGGCGGGCAGAAGTACGGCGGCCGCTACGAAGGGATCATCCCGGAGCTGCTGACCAAATATAAAAGCAGCGAAAGCGGCATGCAGCGCCGCCAGCTCGAAAAGTACATGCGCGTGGTGGGCTGCAAACAGTGCGGCGGCGTGCGACTCAACGAGCAGTCGCGAATGGTCACGCTGACGACGCGCAATCCAGGCTTTGCCGAGAAGGCGGAACGCTCGCTCCCAGAGATCTGCGCGCTCAGTATCGCCGACGCGACGGAATTCTTCAGCGAGTTGGAGCTCGACGCCACGCGGACAATTGTCGCGGCCGAAGTACTGAAAGAAATCCGCGGGCGGCTGGGCTTCTTGATCAATGTCGGGCTCGATTACCTCACGCTAGCCCGCACGGCGCCCACGCTCTCGGGCGGAGAATCGCAGCGCATCCGGCTGGCAGGGCAGATCGGCTGTGGACTGGTCGGCGTGCTCTACATTCTGGACGAGCCTTCGATCGGGCTGCATCCGCGCGATAATGACCGCCTGCTCGGCACGCTCGCGCAACTGCGCGATCTGGGCAACACCGTCGTGGTGGTCGAGCATGACGAAGACACGATGCGGGCTGCTGACACGATTATCGACTTCGGCCCCGGTCCCGGCGTGCGCGGCGGCGAAGTTGTCGCCTACGGCACGGCCGACGAAATCGCCGACGCCAAGCGCAGCCTCACTGGGCAATATCTGGCTGGCAAGCTGAAGATCGAAATCCCGCCCAATCGCCGCGCGCCAGGCAAGCAGTGGCTGAAGATCCTGGGCGCCGCGCACAACAACCTGAAGAACGTCGATATCGAGATCCCGCTCTCGACGTTCGTCTGCGTAACTGGCGTGTCAGGCTCGGGCAAAAGCTCACTGGTCAATGACATTCTGGTCGAAGCGCTCCGTCGCGACCTGAACGGCGGCGAAGGGACCCCAGGCGCGTTCAAAGAAATCGCCGGCCTCGATCAGCTCGATAAGTTGATCGCCATTGATCAATCGCCCATCGGCCGCACCCCTCGTTCAAACCCGGCCACGTACATCAAGGTCTTCGACGATATTCGCCGGCTGTTTGCCATGCTGCCCGAGGCGAAGACCCGCGGCTACAAAGAGGGCCGCTTCAGCTTCAATGTCGAAGGAGGCCGCTGCGAAGCGTGCGAAGGAAACGGATCGAACAAGCTGGAGATGGACTTCCTGGCCGACGTCTGGGTCACCTGCCCGGTCTGCCAGGGGCATCGGTTCAATCGCGAGACGTTGCAGGTCCGCTTCAAAGGCAAAACGATTGCTGAAGTGTTGGAGATGGACATCCAACAGGCGCTCGCCCATTTCGAAAACGTGCCGGCCGTGCAGCACAAGTTGCAAACGCTGCACGACGTGGGTCTCGACTATCTCAAGCTCGGGCAGCCTTCGCCCACGCTCTCAGGCGGTGAAGCCCAACGGATCAAGCTCGCCCGCGAGTTGGTGAAGAAAAGCACCGGCAAAACGCTGTATCTGCTGGACGAGCCAACGACGGGCTTGCACTTTGCTGACATCCACATGCTGCTCTCGGTGCTGCACAACTTCGTCGAAGCCGGCAATACCGTGCTCGTGGTCGAGCACAATCTCGACGTGATCAAAACGGCCGACTGGGTGATCGATCTGGGACCCGAAGGAGGCGCTGGCGGAGGCGAGATCGTGGCGGCTGGTCCGCCGGAAGTAATCGCCGCGACCAAGCGATCGTACACCGGTCGTTCGCTGAAACCGGTTTTGGATCGCAACGGCGAGCCTCCAGCGCACACGCTGGCCGCGCCAATGCGTCCGGCGGCGGCCGTGGCCAAGAGCATCAAGATTCGCGGCGCCCGGCAGCACAACCTCAAAGATGTCAGCGTCGAAATCCCGCGCGACTGCATGACCGTTTGCTCCGGGCCCAGCGGCAGCGGCAAAAGCTCGCTGGCCATGGACACGGTCTACGCCGAAGGGCAACGCCGCTACGTCGAAAGCCTCAGCTCGTACGCGCGGCAGTTCGTCGGCCAGATGCAAAAGCCTCAGCTCGAGCATATCGAAGGGCTGTCGCCGGCGATCGCCATCGAACAGAAGAACCTCGGCAACTCGCCCCGTTCGACCGTTGGCACCGTGACCGAGATTTACGATTACTTGCGCATCTTGTTTGCGCGGCTCGGCAAGTCGTACTGCCCGGATTGTGATTTGCCGATCGGCACGCAAACCGCGGACGAAGTCATCGACAAGGTCATGCAGCAGCCGGCCGGGACCAAGGTCTACCTGATGGCGCCAATGGAGATTGCCGTTGGCGAGCGCTACGAAACGCTGTGGGAAGAGATTCGCGCGGCCGGGTACGTCCGCATGCGGGTCGACGGCCAGACGCACGACGTGGCGCAGCCGCCAGAGATCGATCGCCGGCGCAAGCATACGGTGGAAGTGATCGTCGATCGCGCCACGATCCGACCCGACGGTCGTTCGCGCGTTGCGGACAGCATCGAAAGCGCGCTATCGCTCGGTCGCGGCGTGTTGCACGTGGCGTTTCCGGCCGACGACATCCCCGAGGCCCGCTGGCGGACGGAAGTCTACAGCCAGCATTTTGCCTGCGATAAGTGCGGTCGCAGTTTCGAGGCCCTCACGCCGCACAGTTTTTCGTTCAACAGTGTGCTGGGCTGGTGCACCGCCTGCGAAGGATTGGGGACGCAAACCGGCGCCAACACCGCGGCGCTGTTGCGAGATCCCAAGCTCTCGCTGGGCGCAGGCGCCGTGGCGCTCTGGCCGGAGCCGGAGAACAAACTCTTCCGCGATATGGTGGCGGCGCTCGCGCGTCAGACCGGCGTGCCGCTCGACGTGCCGTTCGAGCAACTTACGGCGCGCCATCGGCGGATTGTGTTGCACGGCGCCGGCGAAGCTTGGATCGACGTTCCGGCGCACGGCGCCAAGGCCAACGCGCCGCCGCAATTCCGCTTTCAATACAAGGGGCTCTACCCGACGCTCGAAGAAGCGTCGCGACTCTCGGCCGCCATGCGAGGCCGGCTCGATCACCTGGTCGACGTGGTCGAATGCTCGACCTGCGGCGGCAGCCGGCTGCGCGACGACGCCTCGGCCGTGCGCTTCCGCGATGAGACGATGGACGAGGTCTGCCGCAAGCCGCTCGGCGAGCTGCTCGCGCAGTTCGACAACTGGAAGCTCACGACCGTCGAACGCAAGATCGCCGGCGAGTTGGCGCGTGAAGTCCGCAATCGGTTGCAGTTTCTGGTCGACGTTGGCCTGGAATACCTCACCATCAATCGCGCGGCGCCTACGCTCTCGGGCGGAGAAGCGCAACGGATCCGGCTGGCAAGCCAGGTGGGCAGCGGCCTGACCGGCGTGCTGTATGTGCTGGACGAACCGACGATCGGACTTCATCCGCGTGACAACAAGCGGCTGTTGAGCGCGCTGCTGCGATTGCGCGATCTCGGCAACACGCTATTGATGGTCGAGCACGATCGCGAAGTGATCGAGAACGCCGATTGCCTGCTCGATTTCGGCCCGGCGGCTGGTGAACATGGCGGGCGGATCGTCGCCCACGGAACTCCGGCGGTCGTCGCCAAGACGAAGGGCTCGGTCACCGGACCGTACCTCTCGGGCGAGAAAGCTATTCCGGTCCCAACCAATCGCCGGCTAACGCCCATCACATCGCAAGAGGCGAATGGCAAAGCCGCGACGAAGAGCGCCACGGCCAAAAGCGCGGCCAAGCGCAAGCCCGGCAAGACACAAAAGGGCGCCCCAGCCTCAGCGGCAGCCGCAGAAAGCCTGATGCAGCCACCAGGCGGCGGCTGGCTCGAAGTCATCGGCGCCCGTCACAACAATCTGCGCAACGTCGACGTGCGGATTCCGCTTTGCGCATTCACCGTGGTCACCGGCGTCAGCGGTAGCGGCAAGAGCTCGCTGGTCGAAGACGTGCTTTACAATTCGCTGGCCAAGACGTTGCATCGCGCCACGACCTTCCCCGCGGCGCACGACGCCATCCGCGGCGTCGAACGGATCAACAAGGTGATCCGCGTCGATCAGCAACCACTCGGTAGCACGCCGACGTCGAACCCGGCCACGTACACCGGCGTCTTCGAGCTGATTCGCAATCTGTTTGCCGAGCTGCCAGACGCCAAGCTCCGCGGCTACGCCCCGCGCAGGTTCAGCTTCAACGTGCCCGGCGGACGCTGCGAAAAATGCGAAGGGAACGGCCAGCTGCGGATCGAGATGCACTTCCTGCCTGACGTGTGGGTCGAGTGCGACGAGTGCCGCGGCCGGCGCTACAACCCAGAGACGCTCGCCGTCCGCTTTCACGGGCATTCCATTTCCGACGTGCTCGATCTGCCGTGCGGTCGCGCAGTCGAACTGTTCCGCAACATTCCCAAGATTCGCCGCGTGCTCGAAACCTTGTGCGATGTTGGCCTGGATTATCTCCGGCTCGGTCAATCGGCGCCCACGCTCTCAGGCGGTGAAGCGCAGCGCGTAAAGCTGGCCGCCGAGCTCGCGCGGCCGGACACCGGGCAGACTCTTTACCTGCTGGACGAGCCGACGACCGGTTTGCACTTCAATGATCTGGCCCGCTTGCTCGACGTGCTGAACCGTCTGGTCGACCTCGGCAATACCGTAGTCGTGATCGAGCACAATCTCGACGTGATCAAAACGGCCGATTGGATTATCGACATGGGCCCCGAGGCGGGCGAAGGGGGCGGATTTGTCGTCGTCGCCGGCACGCCGGAGCAAGTCGTCGCGCATGCCGAAGCCGCCACGGCCGCCGGCGCTGGCAAGCGCAAGCCGAAAAAGGAAACGGCCGCGAAGAGCGCGACGAAGTCGCCCGATAAAAAATCCGCCGCCGGCGAGTTGCTTCGTTCGCATACGGGCGAGATGCTCGCGCCGGTGCTGGCCGCGGATCCGCACCAGGAGCGCAAACCATTCGACTTCGAAGCGGCGCACGCTGCCCGGATGGAAGATCTCGAGATCGAAGAAGTCGGCAGCGATGTGCAGATGCCATGGCAGGCCGACGGGCGCGGCTGGCACACGCGCGATCGGGTCGGCCGCAACGGCAAGCCCTGCATGTGGGAAGGCGAGATCCTGGCTCGCGTTGTTGATCGCATTCACGAGCTCGGCGCCTTCGCGCCGACGAACTGGAACAATCGCTCGATCGTCGAAGTGACCGGCGAAAAGAAGAGCGATGGCTGGTTCCTGCACGCGGTGACCGGCGATCCTTGGCTGCTGCAATTGAAGTTCCGCGTCGCCCGTCGGTCGTTCCAAAAAGACGACCTGATCGCGCGACTGGATCTGAAGCCGCTCAACGAGATCCCCGAATTGCCGGTCTACGGCAACGAGCCGCGCGTGAAGTGCAAAAACCTGCGCGGCCCGTGGCAGGAAGTGCAGTTGCGCGTCCACTGGCTCCACGAAATCGATCGGCCTGAGTTCTGGAAGTTCCTCGAAGACTCCGTCAACGCCTTCGCCAAATTCTCGAAGCAGGCCGAGCAGCGGCCCGAGGATGTGATGCCCTGGAAGGTGCTCGGGCAGAAGTGGCACCTGGCGCGCAAAGGTTTTCCGCCGGGCAAGCGCGTCGATTGGGATGTTGAAGTCCTGGAAGACTTGTGCGAGTTGCTGGCTGAGTCCGCCCCGGGCGCGCAGTTCTTGTGGAACAATCAGCAAGTGGTGCACGTCTGTCCAGCCGGCGGCGGCGAACCGTGGGCAACGATCCACACCAAGCGCCTGACCGCGGTCGAACTCTCACTAGCCGGCCCAAAAAACCGCTTCGCGCTCGGAGGCATTGCGACTTTAGGCGCGGATCGAGAGCTGCAAATCGACCGGCCGGACAAGGACCTGGTGAAGCTGAAGTTCGTCGAGGCCGAACAAGTGGCAGCGCAAGAACTGGCGGACTTTCTGCTCGAACATTTCACGGCAGCAACCGAAGCCGCGACGCGATCTCGGCAGAAGTCTTTGTTGTCGTAAAGGCTGGTTCAAACGATCACGTCTAAAAATGGCAGGGTGCCACTGCTAGCTTGCCTAGCAGTGTCTCCCGTCGTCTATGCACTGCTGGACAAGCCAGCAGTGGCGCCCAACGCCTAGTTTTGAAACAGACTAGTAGTCGTCGCGACTTCTTGCACCCTGGCCGCTTCCGGGTGATAAATGGTTCTATCGGAGCGCGCCCAAGTTCCCGATTTCCACCCGACCCCGAGGAGTTCCCTATGCGCGTGCACCGTCGAAACCGAACAACTGGCAACTTGATTGCGACCTTCGCCGTGGCGCTCGTGGCGTTGGTCGTTTACAGCTTGGCGCCGATCGCGACGCCGGCGGCCAGTGCGGACATCGCCACCGACGCTGCGAACGGAGAGCTGGTCTATGTGCCGATCTACTCCAGCGTCTTCTACGAAAACGGCAAGCAAACCCTGGAGCTTGCCGCCACGCTTTCGATTCACAACGTGAACCCTGACCGCGAGATTACGATCACGCGGGCAGACTACTACAACACGGATGGCCGACTGATCAAGCGGTACGCGGACAAGCCGCTGGTGCTGGGGGCGCTACAAACCACGAACGTGGTAATCGACATGGCCAACAAGTCTGGCGGGACCGGCGCGAACTTTCTGGTCGAGTGGCAGGCAAAAGAAGACGTTACCAGCCCACTGATCGAAGCCGTGATGGTCAACGCCACGTCGAACCTGGGGATTGCGTTCACGACGACTGGCAAGGTGGTGCGCAAGACGCAGGCCGTCGCGCGATCAGCGCGTTAGTCGGCTTCCGCCAAGAACTTCGCATAGTATTCCATGGCAGGCGTCTGTAATCCCACGACTTTCGCCGCGTCATCCCAGCGGCGCAGTTGCACGGCGTCGTTCGCGAACGGATGCGCTTCGAGCGCTCGTGCCTCGGCGTCGGTCATCACTCCTCCTTGCAGCTCCAAGCTTTGTTGCGATGGTGCGCTGAGCTGAGCGTGGTACGTGTCGTCAATTGCGCACAAGTAGCGCTTCGCCAACACGTGCATCCGAACCGGCTCGCACACGGCGGGGCCAAATCGCTTCGCCAGCCAGCGGGCGGCCAACTCCTCGTGCGCGTCGTCGATGCCTTGCGTCGGCGCGTCGTCCGGCAGGGCATGCAGTAAATGCCCAACGTCATGCAATAGAGCGGCCGCAATCAAATCGGCGCTCGCCCCGTGCCGCTCCGCGAAAAACGCGGCCTGGAGCGCGTGCTCAAGCTGCGTGACATTCTCGCCCCCATATTGCGAATGTCCTCTTTCAGCGAACAGGCGGAGTATATCTGCAACCCGAGTTGCGCGGTTCGTATCGGACATGCCTTTGCGTTCCCCTCACCCGATCGTAACAATGTGGCGGTATAGTTGACGCGATGCTTCCACGGCCTAGTTCTGATACCACAATCGCGGGCACTCGTCCATGAATCGATCGGACCCCCGCGCCGGTAGTCGTATCACGCCAGGCGGCGCGCTCGACGGAGCGCTGTGGGCGCTCGTGGCGGCCTTCGGCGCCTACTTTTGCATGTACGCGTTTCGTCGCCCGTTCACCGCGGCGAGCTTTGCCGGCGAGTACGCCGGGTTTGGCTACAAATCATTGCTGGTCACGGCGCAAGTTCTCGGCTACGCCACGAGCAAGTTCATCGGAATTCGTGTCGTGGCCGAGACGCCGTGGAACCGCCGCGTCGGTCGGTTCCTGACTTTGATTGCCGCGGCCGAGGGAGCGCTGGTGCTGTTTGCCATGCTGCCGCGACCGTGGAACGCGCTCGCCCTGTTCCTTAATGGGCTATCGCTCGGCATGGTCTTTGGCATGGTGCTTGGCTTTCTGGAAGGGCGCCGCGTGACCGAGGCTCTTTCGGCCGGCTTGTGCGCAAGCTTTATTCTGGCAGACGGCGTGACGAAGTCGGTAGGCTTCTGGCTGCTGCAGCAAGGCGTGAGCGAAATGTGGATGCCTGCCGTGGCCGGGCTGCTGTTCCTGGCGCCGCTGTGCGGATTCGCGGCGATGCTTTCGCGGATTGCGCCGCCCTCTGTGGCAGATCGACAGGCGCGCTCGATCCGCACCACGATGGACGCCTCCGAACGCCGGGCTTTCCTAAGTCGTTATGCGGTCGGTCTTGGAGCGCTGGTGATGATGTACCTGCTGATTACGATTCTGCGAAGCTTCCGCGCGGACTTTCAGCCAGAGCTTTTCCGAGAATTAGGGCTGACCGTAACCGCCAAACTGTTCGCTCGCACAGAATTGGTCGTGATGCTAGGCGTGCTTGTTGTCAATGGACTGGCGGCGACAGTTCACGACAATCGCAAGGCGTTTCAGGCTTCGCTCTGCACCTGCGCTGCGGGTTTGCTGTGCGTGGCGCTGGCGCTCACGGGTTGGCGGCTTGAGTGGTTCGATGGCGTAGCGTTTATGATCCTGATCGGCCTGGGTGTCTACTTTCCTTACGTCGCGGTCCATACAACTGTCTTCGAGCGATTGCTGGCGATGACGCGCGAACGCGGCAATCTGGGTTTCTTGATGTACGTTGCTGACGCCGTGGGATATCTTGGTTACGCGGCCGTGATGTTGTTGCGAAGCGCCGCGCCAGCAAACGGCGCACTGCAGATTTTCGTCTGGCTGTGCGTAGCGTGCGTGGCATTGTCCGCGGTGGCCCTGGGTGTGGCGTGGCGATTTTTCACGGTGCGCGCCACGGTTGCGTCCAATCTGCTGGTGGAGGAGTCGGCTTGAACCAGACCTGTCGCGCGGCTGTGTTTACCGGACAAAGCGGCAAGTTCGAATTTCGCGAATTCGTCGTCCCAGAGCCCACAGGCGATGAGCTCCTGGTGCGCGTGCTCGGCTGCACGCTCTGCGCGAGTGATTTGCACAGTTGCTTTGGCAGGCGTCGCACGCCGACTCCTTCGATCCTGGGCCATGAAATCGTCGGCGAGATTGCCGCGATTGCCGATTCGGCGCCACGCGTCGATCTACGTGGGCGCACACTGTCGATCGGCGATCGCGTCGTCTGGACCCTCGTTGCCAGCTGCGGCGGCTGTGCGTTCTGCCGTAATGGCTTGCCGCAAAAATGTCTGAGCGCCATGAAGTACGGCCACCAGGCGTTCTCGCCGGGGCGAGAATTGCTGGGCGGCCTGGCCGAGTATTGCCTGCTGGTCTCTGGCACAGGCGTGCTGCGACTTCCTGACGAATTGACGCTGGCCGAAGCTTGTCCCGCCGGCTGTGCGACTGCGACGATTGCCGCGGCGATCGACGCGGCCGGCGCGCTGCGCGACACGACCGTGTTGATTGTCGGCGCCGGGATGCTCGGTCTCACGGCCTGCGCCATGGCACGCGCTCAGGGAGCGAAAGACGTCCTCTGCGTCGACCCGCAAGCAGAGCGCCGGGCACGCGCGGTCAATTGCGGCGCCACCCATGCGCTTTCACCCGACGACATCAACCCGGCGATTCACTCGGCGACAGACGGACTGGGCGTTGATGTGGCCCTGGAGATCTCGGGAGCAAACGCCGGGTTCGAAGCCTGTTGGCAGGGCACGCGCCTCGGAGGCCGCATCATTTTGTTGGGCGCGGTCTACCCATCTCCGGCGGTTCCGGTCACGATCGAACAGATCGTACGCCGGAACCTCTCGATCCTCGGAGTGCATAACTACGCGCCGCGGCATCTGGTGCAGGGCGTTGAGTTTCTGGAACGCAATCGCCTGCAATACCCACTGGGAGATTTGGTCTCGCAGTGGTATCCGCTTGCCGAAGCGGAACGGGCATTCCAGCAGGCATCGTTCCCGGGAGCTGTGCGCGTCGGCGTTATTCCTTGACGCAGTAGTGGGCGACAAGATCAAGCGTCGCGAGTCCAGCTGAGCGTATCTTTGCGCTCGCCTGTCTCATAAAAATGCTGCGCGGCTTCGATCGCCCAGGCGATTGGGACGAGCTTGTTGTCTTCGTATTCTTCCTGCTGGCCGGCGATCAACAGCGTGCGGATTTTCGCCGGCCGGGATTCGTCGGTCAGACTGAAGAAGATCTGGCTGTTCCTGGTCGAGTTGACCAGCACCCGGCCGTCCCAGGCGCCAACGACCAACAGGAAGTAATCGCTCCACTCCCGATCGGCAATCGTGACTAGGCTCTTCGACGTGGAGTCCAGCGCGAGAATCCCCGCGTGAATCTGGTCCCAGGTGGGGTCGACGACGCCACTCCCCACGTCAACGCCACCCTGCCATTGATCCGCGTACACATGCCGTACGAACATCACTTCTCACATGCCGTGCGAGTAAACGAATTGCGTGTCGCGAGAAGTGTAGCTTATCGCCAGGGACAGAAGCGCCAGACTACTGCCGGATCCCAAAAAACAAATTGCGTTTAGACCGCACTTCAGCTCATTCCAGGGGAACTCGCTTCAATAGCTCCGCCGGACGGCAGATGTGACCGGCGCGAAGGACCAGCTCGATCTTCCGCGTATTGCGAATATCGTCGAGCGGATTGGCCGTGACGAGCACAATGTCAGCCAGCTTGCCGGCCGTGATGCTGCCGAGCCGGTCTTGTTCGCGCAAGACGGTCGCGTTGTTGAGCGTGGCCGCGCGCAGCGCCGCGGCCGGCGGCAAGCCGGATTCGACCAGCATTTCCAGCTCCTGATGTAGCGAAAAGCCCGGCGGCACGTTCGGCTCCGGCGAATCGGTGCCCGCCAACAGCGGCACGCCGGCGCGGTAGAGCTTGCCGGTCAGTTCCTGGAACTTGGCGAACTCGCGGCGGCGATCTTCGAGCGGGCCACCCTGTGGGCAGCCGCTACGTTTCAGATACTCGGGCCAGAACTCGCGCAGCCGCTTGGGCGCAAGCGCGTTATCTGGATGATCCTTCACTCCCTCAACGTCCGGCAGCAAGATCATGTTGCGAAACACGGCCAATGTCGGATCGACGTACACCTTTCGCTTGGCGAGCTCCGCAATCAGCCCCTCGCAGAGCGGGTTGTTGAGATCCAAGTGGCCGCGATGCCCTGGCTCTTTCGCCACCTCGGGCGGGATCACGTAATTGAACACGCTCCAGATATGCTCGAGCCCATCGACGCCGTCAGCCACGGCGTCTTGCGCGCTGTAGGCGCCCAGGTGCGCCGTGACGAACAGCCCTCGGCGATGGCTCTCTTCGATGATTGCCTTGCCGACCGGCCGCCCCGTGCCCGCGTAGATCTTGACCGTTGTGGGTTGCCAGCGGGCCAGATCGTCGAACAGCGCCGGAACTTTCGCCGGATCGGTAATCGCGCGGCCAACGTCGCGGTGGATCGGCGGATCAGCATCCAACAGCGGGCTGCAAGTAAACACCCGCGGGCAGCTCTCTGGATGCGTCGCCGCGTGCCGCGCCACCAAGGTGGCGGCCACTGGCTCGTCGCCCGTGCTGCGGATACTCGTCACCCCCGCGGCCAGGTAGAGGGGCAACACTTCATCGCCGGTCACATGCGCAAAGTCGAGCACATGCACGACGTGAACATGCGCGTCAATCAAGCCCGGCAGGGCGAAACGGCCACGACCGTCGATCCGCTCGGCGTCGGCCGGCAGCTCGCCGACTTTGCTGGAATCAACAACACGATCAATCTTGGCGCCGACGATGACGATCGTCTGCTCCGGCGTCATCTTGCCCGAGGTTGGATCGAAAACGCTGCAATGTTCGATGGCGATCGTCGAATCGGCTGCATGCGCAGTGCTTTGCACGACGAACCAGAGCAACACTACTACAATGCCGCGCAGGACGAGAAGCTGCGCAGACGGGAGTGCGAGGCTCCCGCCGAGCAAGAAGCGGAATGGATACAACAATGAACTTATCTTTTCCAAAAGAATGCTCTCTCTTTACTCCCACTACTGCGCCGCGCTTTGCACCGGCGCCTTGCGATAATCGAGCGGCGGCTTGCGGTCTGGGTCGATCAGCGATTTGTAACCCGTCTTGCCGACGCGTTCTTTGTGCTCGGCCTTGGCTGCGGCGATCACTTCGGGCTTGGTATAAAGATCGTACGCCGTGGCGGCCAGCACTTTGGCGGCCAGCAGCATTCCCTTGCGGCCGATCGTGGTGCCGCCCGCGGCCGTGGCTTGCCAACTGTGGGCCGGCGTGCCGGGCGCCCAGCAGAGGGCCCGAAAGCCTGTGGTCGGCACAACCCACGAGACGTCCCCCACGTCGGTCGAGCCCTTGGTGACTTCGCCGGTCTTGTCGAGAACTTCCTTCAGATTTTCGAGCGAGGCCGGCTTCGTCAGCGAGGACGCGATCCGCGTGCAGAACAGTTTTTCTTCGGGCGTGAAACTCAGGTCGTTCAGCTCGCGAAAGTTGGCGAGTGTGACCTTGGTGAGCGCGCCGTTGGGCAGCACTTCGACCGAACCGCCGACATGGCCGATCTCGAGCTTCGTTTCGGTCGCCAGCGCTCCAGCCTCGGCGCATTTTAGTAATCGCGCATAAACGCTGCGGGCGACATCGGCGCTCGGATGCCGAACATAATAAAACACCTCGGCGAAGTCCGGCACCACGTTCGGCGCCTGGCCGCCGGCGGTGATCACATGATGGATGCGCGTAAGATCCGGCGTGTGTTCGCGCAAAAGCTCCGCCGCGTAGTTGGTCAGCTCAACGGCGTCGAGCGCCGAGCGGCCTTGCTCCGGAGCGCCGGCGGCGTGCGCGCTCTTCCCGTGGAAACGAAACTTCACGTTGATGCAGGCCAGGCAGGTTGCGTCGCCTGCCGCGTTGCCACTGCCGGGATGCCAGTGCAGCACCACGTCGCAATCCTTGAACAGCCCATCGCGGACCATGTAGACCTTGCCATTGCCCCCTTCCTCGGCAGGGCAACCGTAAAAGCGAACCGTGCCGGAGAGCTTGTCCTTCTTCAACTGTTCGGCCACAACAATCGCCGCCGCGGCCGACGCCGAACCGAACAAGTGATGCCCGCAGCCCTGGCCGTAGCCCCCGGGCGTGCGCGGCGATTGCTCGGGCGTGGCGTTTTGCGAAAGCCCCGGCAACGCGTCATACTCGCCCAAGATGCCAATCACCGGCTTGCCGCTGCCGGCCGTGGCGGTGAACGCCGTGGGAATGCCAGCCACGCCACGCTCGACGGTGAAGCCTTCTTTCTCGAGCATGTCGGCCAACAGCTGCGACGATTGCGTCTCCTGATACCCGGGCTCGGCCCATTCCCAGATCTTTAGCGCAGCCTGCCACGTGGGCTCAGCGCGGGCTTCGATGGCGGCGGAGAGGTCTTTCTTTTCAGCGTGGCAGATGGTGGCAGGACAGACAATGTGGGCCGCGATAAGCGCCAAACCGAACTGACTGATAAGGACCCGACGCATGGTGAAGCTCCAAGTTGATTTCGAAGAACGATCTCAGGTCCGGTTGCAATACGAGATTGATTATGTGCCTTCGGGATTGCACGTGCCGCAGAGCTGCACCGGACCGCCAACGACATCGATTGCCCATTGTTCAATCGCTCGTTGGCTTGTCGAGCAGACTTTTCGGTAGTCTCCACCGGCATAATTCTCTTGCCCTCGCAGAGTGGTGCAGGATCCGCGATGGAGCTTTAGATACGAGGATTTTGGCCTACGATGACAATTAAGCACGAAGCCCGTCGGATTCGCTTCAATCCAGCCGATGAATTCGCTGTCGTCGCATGGTTCAACAATCATTCTGCTTCCCGTTTGGAGAAGTGACTCATAACAACCGGTATTGATTCGCCGATGTCACGCCACAATCGCCTTCAGCACATTCCCCGAGACATCCGTCAGACGAAAATCCCGCCCGGAGTATCGATACGTCAGCCGCGTGTGGTCCAGCCCCAGTAGGTGGAGGATCGTGGCGTGGTAGTCGTGGACGTGGACTGGGTTTTCGACGATCGTGGCGCCGTATTCGTCCGTCGCGCCGTAGGTCATGCCGCCGCGGACGCCGCCGCCGGCCAGCCAGCAGCTGAACGCGGCCGCGTGATGTTCGCGGCCTTTAGCGTTCGGCTTCGACGCCCACGGCGTGCGGCCGAATTCCGTGCAGCCGACGACCAGCGTGCGGTCTAGCAGTCCGCGACGCTTAAGATCTGCGAGCATCGCGCCGAGCGCCTGGTCGACTCGCCGCGCCTTGGGGCGATGATCCTGCATGTCGCCGTGGGCGTCCCAGTTGTTGCTCGACCCAGTATCGATCAGCTCGACCACGCGCACGCCGCGCTCAACCAGGCGGCGGGCGACCAGGCATTGCCACGCGAACGAGCTATGATCGCCCGGCTCGACGCCGTACTGCGCCAATGTCAGGGCGCTTTCGCGGGCCACGTCAAAGGCCTCGGGCGCTTCGCGCATCATGCCGCGGGCGACGTCGAAGCTGCTGGCGCGGGCTGGCAGGTTGAGATCCTCCGCGCGGGCTTCGGCGTGGCGGTCGTTCAGATCGCGCAGCATCTGTTGTTCGAGCTCTGCCAGGCGAACCGATTGCGTGGGCGGGCGCAGATCGGGAATCGGCTCATCGCCCGGGATGATCCGCACCCCTTGATGATGGGGTGGCAGAAAACTGTTGTCCCAGACCTGCGCGCCGGCGTAGGGCAGATGCTCGGCCAGCACCATGTACGATGGCAAATTGGCGTTGTGCGTGCCGAGCGCATAACTGACCCAGGCGCCGAGACTCGGCATTGGCACAGTCGCAGAGCCGGTGTGCATGGCAAGCGCCGCCTGAAAGTGCTCGACGATGTCGGTGTGGAGCGTTCGCAACACGCACAGCTCGTCCGCCATGCGGCCCAGGCTGGGGAACAACTCGCTGATCTCAAGGCCGGACTGGCCGTGCCGGTGAAACTCAAACGGCGAGCCGAGCAAAAACCCACCGCCATGCGGACGGCCATGATCGGCCTTCAGCCGGGGCTTGGGATCGAACGTATCGACCTGCGAATACCCGCCGGTCAGAAAGACGACGATCACCCGATCTGCTTTGGCGGCAAAGTGACCAGCCCGCGGCGCCAGCGGACCAGCGCCACCAAGCTCGGCCGCCAGGCTCAACCGCGCAAAGTGCGAACCGGCCCCGCCCGCCGCGAGCGCAGCGGCGCTGCCCGCGACAAACTGGCGACGGTTGATGTTGGTTTGCTTTGGCATATGGTTCGTCACGGACAGTGGATGCCCACCTGTTGAATTGTGGGTGCCATGCCCACGCTTGTCGTGGGCATGCGCGTTTATTGGACTATCAGCATGCCCACGCAAGCGTGGGCATGGCACCTCAACCGAGTTTCTTTCCTCAAAGCCTCAACCCCTCAAGTCCTCAAAGCCTTCCTTCAATCCACATACAAAAACTCATTGGCCGAAAGGATCACGCGCGCGAAGCTGGTCCAAACGTCCTGCTCCAATCGCTCCGGCGCGCAACCACTGGCCAGCAGCGCCTCGCGGAACTGCGTGACGTATTCCAATAACCTCCGCGATTCCGTTTCGGCCGGCGGTCGTCCCCACGCCAGTTGCGTCGCCGCTGAGACGCGGGCCTGTGGATCGCTCTCCACCGAGATCAATCGCTCGGCAAACGCCCGGGCTTGTTCAGCGACGAGCGGATTGTTCATGAAGAACAACGCCTGCTGCGGCGCGGTTGTTTCGGTCCGCATGGCGGTCGAGTAGTTCGTGTCCGAGCCATCAAACAGCGCCAGAAACGGATGCCGCTGCAAACGCTGCGTCATGAGGTAAACGCTGCGATGCTTCGATGGGTAGACCATCTTGAACGCGTCGTGCTGCGTCCAGTGCCACTCGTTCAGCGGCGGAAACGGATGCGCGCCGGCCGGCGTCAGATCGAGCTGGCCGCTGACCGAAAGCAGACAATCACGAATCGCCTCGGCGTCCAGCCGCCGCCGCTCGCCGCGCCAGAGCAATCGGTTCTGCGGATCGATGGTTCGGGCTTGCGCAAACTCTGCGCCGCTGGCCTCGCTCGACAACTGATACGCTTGCGATAGCATGATCCGGCGATGAAGCTTTTTGATGCTCCAGCCTTCGGCGACAAACTGCTCGGTCAGCCAGTCGAGCAACTCTGGATGCGTCGGCCGCTCGCCACGCAGGCCAAAGTCGGACGGCGTCGCCACGATCCCGCGCCCAAAATGATGCTGCCAGACGCGATTCACCACCACGCGAGCCACCAGCGGATTGTCTGCGGCGGTCAGCCACTCGGCCAGCTGCAGCCGGCCACTGGCGCCGGCCGGGATTTTTAGATCGGCGTTCGGCAGAAACCGCGGCGCCGCGCGCGGCACAACTGGTCCGGGCGTAGTCGGCTCGCCTCGAAGCTGAATCGCCACATCGTGCGGTTTGCCCTCGGTCACTCCATAGGCGCCCGGCACGTCGGGCGGTAGCCCGCTCCGCTGCGCGTCTCGGAGCGCGTTGCGGGCAGCGCCCAAATGCTCGTTCTGTTGTTTGCGCACTTTCTTTTGCTCGCTGACGAGCCTGGCAGTCTCTTCCTGCAGGCGAGCCCCTTCGGCGTCTGCGCTCTCGTCAATCGTCTCAGCGCCGGTGGCGGCCTGCAGCGCTTCGATTCGCGCTTGCGCCTCGGCAAGCCGCGGGGCGAAGGGATCGCTCTTCTCCGCCACTTCAACCGCGGCGCGCAACCGCTCAATCCTTTTCGCATGCGCCGCCACGCGCGGCGCTACCTGGTCTGGCGGCAGCAGTGGCGGAAAGCCGGCGCGGTTGAGATTCTTCGATTGATACTCTTCGGAGCCGGCGTACGGATACTTGGTGCTGGCGAAGATGCCGTACAGCGCGTAGTAATCTGCCGTGGTGACCGGATCGAACTTATGATCGTGGCAACGCGCGCAGCGTAGCGACAGGCCGAGGAACGCCTGCCCGACTGTGTCGATCGTGTCTTCGAGCGTCAGATGCCACAGCTCTTCCGGCATGGTCGCGTAGCGGCGCGAGACGGCGATAAAACCAGTGCCGATCACTTGCTCAGCATAGCGCTCCGGTGGACCGGCCGCGGCCAGCAGATCGCCTGCCACCTGCTCGCGAATGAACTGATCGAACGGTTTGTCAGCGTTGAACGACTGGATAATAAAGTCGCGATAGAGCCGTAGCTCCGGCACCGGGTAATCGGCGTTGTCGCCCGCGGTGTCCGAGTAGCGCACCACGTCCATCCAATGCCGCGCCCAGCGCTCTCCATAGCGCGACGAGGCGAGCAGCCGATCGACCACGCGAGCAAACGCGTCAGGCGATTCATCGGCGGCAAACGCGTTCAACTCGTCCGGCGTCGGCGGCAGACCGATCAAGTCGAACGATGCACGACGCAGCAAGGCGCGACGCTCGGCCGGCGCGGTCGCTTTCAATCCATGCTCGTTGCGCCGCACGGTGAGGAAACGATCGATCTCGTTTTCCAGGTCGCCTGTAGGATCAGCCGGCGGTGTAATTTTTTCGCGCGGACGAAACGCCCAGTGGCGCCCGGCGGCAAAGGCGTCGGCATTCGCGCTCGCCGGCCAAACGGCCCCGGCGCGGATCCACGCTGAAAGATCGGCGACTTGCTCCGCCGAGAGCGTTTCATCGGGCGGCATCTGCAAATCGCCCTCGCGCCGGACTGCCTTGACCAGCAGGCTATCGGCCGGATCGCCCGGCTCAATCGCCGCGCCACTATCACCACCTGTTGCGAGCGCAGCCCGCGAATCCACTCGCAACCCGCCAGACTGCTTGTCGGCCCCGTGGCACTTCACGCACTGCGCAACCAGCAGCGGCCGGACCTTCAGCTCGAAAAAGGCCTCGTCGTCGTTCGCGGCTTGCGCGCAGCGTGGCAGAACAACAACCAGGCTAACCAGCAATGGAAAAGCAAGGCGGGGCATCTGCAGGGGTAACGCAAATCGAGGTCCAAAGGCGCCGCAGGCCGCCAACCGGCCGGTCCTTAGTTTACCCAACCGCGAAGGGAGCCGCGACCGAATGGCTTATGCCGAAGTGACGCGAATTGAACGATGTTCGTCCCGCTTATTGTGGCTAGCGTTGATCCTTTGTCTGCACGGCCTTTGCTTTCGCCTTTAGCCATGCCTTCAGCGGCTCAATTTGATCGGCTGCGTTGGGAAACTCCTTTTTGATGCGCTGGATTTCGGGGTCCTCGGGTGCCAATTGGCCGATGATCTCCGCGGCGATAACGTGGCCGACTCGAGTCCCCTCGGCGTAGCCGGTATTGCCGATCTTGGTCCCTTTGATGTCCAAAAGCGGGAGGTAGCTCAGGTAGCCATCGCCAATTCCGGCCTCGGCGCATTTGTCAACCAAGTGGACTCGAACCCAATCTTGGGGGATTTCGGGATAGAGCTTGTTCTTAAAAATCAGGGCCGCCGTCCGTTTGGACTCGTCTGAGCCTTCTTTGAGAAGCGTGTCAATCAGCGCGGGCAGCGCTTTCTCTTCAAGCTGCCAGGGACTGCCCCGTTCGAGCACGCTGGCAAAGATCTTGGTGCCTTCCGCGCGCTCTCCGCCCGCAAACAGTATATGCCCCGCGGCCAGTTGTACATCGACGACTTTGTGTTTAGCGAACTTTCTTGCGGCCGATTTGAACGCGGTAGGGTCGTAACGCAAACATGTATAGAGCAGACTGTGCAGATCGTATTCAGATTCGGTGGTGTCGAGGTATTTCTGCAGAACCGGCAAAACGCGATTGTCTTTCAACTCGACCAGCTTGTGGATGTTCCCCGGCGGCCACCTCGCGTTGTTTTTGACGTCCTCGCTCAGGCCGTCCCAGAGCAAATCGGCTTCGTTGAGGTCTGCGTTTTCTTTTGCCCAACGAACGATTGCCGCGAGGCACACGTCGATCTCGGCTTCGGTCATGGCGTTCATGGCGTCGGCGTTGCAAAGATCGCGCTTCGCCAGACCGTTAATGATGTTTGCAAACATCGGCCGGGTGGTCTCGAGATCTCGCTCAGGATGGAAATCCCGCCAGAACGAAACGCAGAGAATATGCCAGTTGTCGCGCAACAGTTGCGCCAACGTTGGAATATCGGCCACGGTTAGCTGCATGCCAGGCGACGGCTTTTTCTCTTCGCCGTCGTCGTCATAAGGTTCTTCGCGACCGCCAACCAGCTCGACGTACGGGTTAATGACTCGGGTGACGCCGCGGCCAAGTCCCCATGCCGCGTTGTCCGAAAGTCCGCATGGCTCGGCGTATTGCTCTTCGGCCACCGAGTAGCCGCCAGGTTGTCCCATTTGAAAGCAGTTGAGCAACCGGACTCGCTCGGCCAGGAAGGCAATCTGTTCGGCCCGGCTCAACCTCGCCTTTTGTTCGGCCCATTGTTCTGGAGTGGGGAGCTTGAACTTCTTGAAGTCGTCGAGGCGTTTTGGAATTTCCTTCGATAGCTTGACCGCGTCGGCGTGAGAGCGCGTTTCCGGGTATCGTTCGACAATCGCATTCGCCAGCCGGGCGGCTTCCGGAAAATCGCGGTCGCCAATGAATGCGACCAGCATGCGGTTGCCCACTAATTCACCCATTCGATGACGAATCATTTCGACCATGTGCTGGTCCAGGTACAGCGTATCGAGCGCCGGCAGGAATACTTGCGAGGACAGGTCGTACTGCTTTTTCGCGTACAACCAATGCGCGAGCATCACTTCGTAAACGCCGGCGGCGCGACCTTCGAATTGACCCGTCAAGCCACCTCGCTCGGAAAGCTCGAACTCCGGATCGCCTTCGGCGCGCAACGCAACAATTCGCTGGACCTCGTCCGCAATGGGAAGCTTATCCCAGCGACAAGTGATGATTCGTTCGCCCCCGCGAAACAATTTAATAGTCTCAGTTTTGACGAAGGACTCCCGCTGTCCGAACGGGGTAAGCACATCCCACGTGTCACCATCGTTCTTGACGAGCCAACCTCGCTTGGTGGAAGTTCTGTCGTTTTCACCGTCGGTCCAACTCGTCGTTACCGTCACGAACTCCGCGTCGGGCGAAGGAGGTTGATCGAGCAACGTCCCGATTGTCGTCATCAGCGCGGTGATTGCGGGACCGCGCATCGCCAGTGCGCCGTCGAACGGCTTCGGCTCTGCACGACTCAGCTCTTGATTGAGCTTGCGTGAAGCGGTTCGCAGGCTCGGGCGATAGTGGTTGCAGAGGGGCATTAGAACCGCATCGGTTAATGGAGTATTGCGGCGGGCAACTTCCTGAATCGCGGCCAGCGCCACAGCCGAGTTTTTGTGCGGCGGTTGCAGCAGCTTCACGCAGAAGTCGTCGGCAGCTCGGCCCTTCACTTTCGCAACCGCTGGAAAGACGACCACCTGGAAGCTGGCGACCTTTTCGCGGTCGAGGAACCAGGAAACCACGGTCAGGGTTTCCGTAGAGGCTTGAGCTTTGGCAATGACTTTGGCAATCGACTCGCGTAGATTGCGAGCCGGGTTCTCGCCGCCGCCGCCCCAGAACGGCGTCGCCCTCCACGGCGCCTTGCCGGATAACTCGTCGACTTGTGCCTGATTGAGCAGGCTCACCAGATATTTCGCCGCGTCCGCTCTGGCTGCCGGTTTCTGAGCAGTTAACCGTTTGATCGCATCGGCCCACGGAGGAGCGGCGCCCTTCTCGTAATAGGCCGCAAGCTGCTTGGCGATTACGGGATCGGCCGCAGGCTCGGCGCCAGCGAACGCAGTGGCGACCAGCAACGCAATACAACATGGCGGTATGGAGCGATTCATAGCCGATCTTCCTAGTTCGCGTTCTGATATCCGCTCTCTAGCGACGCCGATCTCAGCGGCATCAGGAGTCGCCGATCGTCGATTTCACCTGCGTGGTTATCGTTTGCATGTATGTCACTTAAACCAAAACCGTTCGCCGCTGGCGAACCGCGCCAGGCCGGCTTGGGTGCTTTTGCTGAGCATGACCGGGAAGAGGTTGCCGGCTTCGATTTCGAGCGCGTCTTCCAGCGGCAGGTGGAAGCCGCGGATGGCCGAGTTCAGGTCGGCCAGCATCGCGTCGCGCGGTTGCATACAAATCTGCCGGGCGATGTCGAGCGCTCGCACGAGCCCTTGGCCTTGCGGCGCGATCTCCCACACCAGGCCGACTTGCTGGGCGCGCTCGGCCGAGATTCGCTCGCCAGTAATGATCAACGGGAGCGCGGCGCCCCAGCCCAACAGCCTGGGCAGGTAAACGGTGCCGCCATCCACCAGTGGCACGCCCCAGCGGCGGCAGGCGACTGAGAACGACGCTTGCGGCTCCGCGATGCGAATATGCCCATGACAAAAAAGTTCCAGGCCGCCAGCATAGGTGTAGCCTTGCGACATGGTGATCACCGGCTTGGTCTGCACCAGCCGGCTGCCCCCCATCGGGCCTGCGCCGCGATCTCGCAACTCAGCGCTGCTGCCAGTCTGATCGCCGAGCGAGGCGAGTTGATCGAGCGCCGAGAGATCGGCCCCGGAGCAAAACGCCTTGTCGCCTGCGCCGTGCAATACGGCGACGAGCAGTCGATCATCGCTTTGAAAACGCCGCCACGCCTCGAGCAGCAACCCGGCCGCGGCGCCGTTCACGCAGTTGTGGACGTCGGGCCGGTTGATCGCAATCTCGAACGTGTCTCCCTGCTCGCCAGGGTGGACTCGCGTCACGATCGGCGGCTGTTCGGCTGCGGTCATCGTTCGATCCGCCTGAAACTGATGCAAGACTCGAAGGCTCTTTCACAGCGAGACTCTCGTGTGCCACTGGCTTCGCCAGTGCTTGACTTCATGTCGATCTTCAAGTTGGCACTGGCAGAGCCAGTGGCACACAGTCCCAAGATCAAACTCGGACTAAGCAACGGCGGTTTACTTGGTTGTCCACTCGACCGGCTCGGGCTCGATATGATCGGCCGGGCGGCCGCCGGAATCTTTGCGTCCGCTCCCTTCGAAGCGGCTGATCGCCCGCACAGACATGTCGGCGTCGCAGGTGATCTGGCAGCTCAACCGCACGCCGGTCAGGCCGCGGGCAGCCAGTACGTTCTTCTCGGCAACCGACATTTTATCCGGCTCGCCGGCGATGAATTCGACCTTGCAAGTCGTGCAGCGGGCTTTGCCGCCGCAGGCGTGCAGTTGATCAATGCCGCAATCATCAGTCAGGGCAATGACGAGACGCTTGCCGGCTGGGACATCGAATGTACCCACCCCTTCGACGGTCAATTCTGGCATCAGGAAGTTTCCTTTGGCTGGATCAAGTTAGGGGTGATGGTTTGTTGGGCGAGGACCCATACGCCCGCATTATTCCGAGGATGCAGGGAGACGGCAAGCGCTTAAGCGTCGATTGATTATGAATGACGCGTGTCGTCGAGCACTGCGGCCGCAGGGAGGGCGAAGCTCCTGCTGAGCCGAGAAGCGCGCACGGTTGTCGAAGACGAAGAGATGTCACGCGGAGGCGCGGAGGTCGCGGAGACGATGGCCTGTTTTGAATTTCTCCGCGTGCTCCGCGCCTCCGCGTGCAAGATCTTCATTATAAAGTCGTGCGCGCCTCGCGGCTCGGCGGGAGCCTCGCCCTCCCGTCTGCGCCGCTTCGGACGTCGTTGCTGCTTGCAGAGTCTGCCGGACCTTTGCCTCATGATTCAATCACCATGCAACTGCCGCAGGCGCGGCGATGTCCTTAGCAGCCACTGCACTCGTTCGAATTCGTTGAACCAGTCTTGCACTACGGCCGCCAACTCTTCGCCGGATGGCAGCACCAGGCCGGTCGGGCAGGCGGCGCCGAATTGTTGTTCCATGATCTGGCGATAGCGCGACAGCGTGCGGTCTCCAAAGCGGCTGACCTCTTGAAGGTCTTCGCTCAAAAAGACGACGATCGGCACTCGGCTGCCGCCACAAACCTTCAGCTCGGCCGCCAGCTCGGGCGCGGCGTCCCGGTCCCAAAAGCGAACCTTGATCTGTGGGCAGGCGGCTGAGATATGATCGAGAATCGGGCATTGGTAAACGCAGTCGCCACACCAGGCCCCGGCCAGGCAGGCGATGTTCATCTCGCGCCGGAAGGTGGCTAGCAGAGTCTGCTGGGCGTCTGTAAGCCGCAGCGCCGCGTGCAGGTCGGCCCAGCGACGCCGGTGCTCGGGCGAACCGTACCGATCGAGAAAATCGGCGTATCCCAACCCGTTTGCGTAAATAGAGTTCCAGTCAATCATGATGAAAATCCCTTAGTTCGACCGTTACCGCTGGGGGCTGATCCTAAAGTTCGCCCCGCGGTTTGCTGGCTCGTGGGGCCAGGTGTGAGGTCTTGTCGAGCCCTGGGCGACCATTTTATTGCCAGACGTCGTATAGTTGATAGATAAATCCGCAACTCCGCAGGTGGCCGATCTCGTGCGCATCATCAGCTACAACATCCACAAGGGGATCGGCGGTCGCGACCGCAAGTACCGGATCGAACGTGTCCTGGAAGTGATTCGGTCACTCGAGCCCGACGTGGTCTGCCTGCAAGAGGTCGACCACAACGTCGCCCGCAGCCGACATGACGACCAGCCAAAGTTGCTGGCCGAGCAGTTGGAACTGCCCACGGCAGTGTATCAGTTGAATGTCCATCTCAAAACGGGCGGCTACGGCAACCTGATCCTGTCTCGGTTCAACGTGCTGGAGAAGCACCACATTTCGTTGCGATTGCGCGAGAAAAAACCGCGCGGCGCGCAGCTCGTTGTGCTCGACACACCGCAAGGTCCGCTCCACGCCGTCAACTGGCACCTGGGGCTGTCCGAGCGCGAACGGGCCTGGCAGGTAGGGCACCTGCTGGGGCATGATCTGTTCCGCCAAGGCTTGCATCTGCCGACGGTGATCATCGGCGATTACAACGACTGGCGAAACCAACTGAAGCACGCCCACCTGGGTGTGCATGGCTTTGAGCAAGTGACTCACCCGGCGTCACGGTTCCGCTCGTTCCCGGCGTTCTTACCGCTGGGCTCGCTCGACAAGGCCTTCGTCCGCGGACTGCACATCCACCGCGCCTACATCGCCCATAGCCCGATAGCGCGCCAAGCCAGCGATCATCTGCCGCTGGTGGTGGATTTCGAAATCGCCAGCGCCGTGAGCAACAACGGCGCGAATAGCGCCTAGCGCGCCATCACTTGGATAACCGGGAGGGCGAGGCTCCCGGGGCGTCTTTCAATATGCGGCGCGTGATAGTGCTTTACGCGCGTCCGGACTAATTCCGCGTCAAATATCGTTTCGGGATTTCCGCCCCGGCTACGTAGTTCAATTTGCCGAGTTTGCACATCTGGTAGACGTTGATCCGGAAGTCCGGGCAGGTGCTGACAAAGCAGTAGGCGTCCGTCGGCGTAAATCCATAGTCGGTAATCAGCCAGTCCATGAGTTGAATCGTCGCCGCTTCGACCGCCACTTCGAGCGGACGGAACGCATGAATCGCGATGATCGAATCGGGCTTTTCGATCCGCATCCAACTGGCGCGCTTCCCTTTGATCACATCGAGGCGCAGGCGGACCGTTGCTTTGGTCTCGGCCGCGGTGCCGGTGAACTCGGTGTCTCCCTGGCTGGCGTGGACATCGCCCAAGTAAAAGAGCGCGCCGGTGTGATAGACCGGCAGAAAGATCCGGTTGCCAGGCGCGACATCACGAATATCGAGATTGCCACCCCATTCGCCCTGGCCATCGACACTGGTCGTCACTTCGCGATCGGGCGCCACGCCCAGCGTGCCGACGAACGGTGTCAGCGGCCAGCGAATATGTTCGTTGAATTCAAGCGTGCCATCGCGCTGCGTGCCGCTAGGGCCAGGCGTGTGCTGAAAGATCAGCGTGGTGTAGTCAGTCGACAACTCTGGCCAGCGCGTCGATTCGCCCAGCGGTCCGCGGCGCGGGCCGACCGCAATCCACGAGTAATCATCGCAGACAATTTCCTCGATCGAGACGACCAGTGTGTCGCCACGCTCGGCGCCGGCGACCGAGACCGGGCCGGCGATGGGATTCACCTGCGGAGGCGAGCGATCGAAGCCGGGGCGGAGCGACGGGTAAGCTTTATCGGCCGGCGTGCGAAAATAACCCACGCTGGCGTCGAACGTTTCCATCTCGAACGTCTCGCCAGACTCCACGCGCAGCAGGGGTTCATCCGCGGCGTTGAAGGCGAACTTGCGCGCCTGGTCTCTGAGAATGCGTTGCACTGCAAAAAGTCTCCGCGCTAGAGAGGGCCAGCGGTGTTCGAGCAACCTATTTCAAACAACCGACGGGCCGCATTATACGCGCGGGAGAAAACAACTGCACGCGCCGCGCTTGGATCCTGCTCTCCGCCAAAGGAGCAGTACCCAGCGTCGGGCGCGTGCGTTGGAACTCACAACGCCTGTTCCCAACCCATCTCGCGGCGGACCAGCGACGCGCGGCCGGCGCCATGCCGACCGACTTGCTGCTACTCCTCTTACTACGGGCGTGAAGCGACCGACGGCGCCGTTACATTTCCGTCACAGCAGGCGCCAGAAACGACAGCTTGAGAGACCGCGCAGCGGAGAAGCGACCGGAGCTATTTCGGCCGGGGTTGTTCCGGCCAGCAGACGGCGCCTTTGGTGTTCAGGCACTGGTTGGGGATCAGCAGATCTTCGAGGATCCGCCCGCCGACAATCGTCTCTTCGACAATTCGCCGCACGTCCTTCAAACGGACGCGGCCGTACCAAATTTGCTGCGGATAGATCACGACGACAGGGCCGTACTCGCACTGGTCGAGGCAACTGGCGCCGTTGGCGCGAACCAGCGGACCGACCTTCGCCCGCTTGAGCTCGTCCTTAAACGTATCGCGCAGCGCCTCCTTGCCGTCTGGATCGCAAGACCCGCGCTTGTGACCGCTTTTGCGATGATTGCCGCAGATAAAGACGTGCGAGGTGTAAGCTGCCATACATTCGAGCGTCGTTGGCCGCGGTGGCCATGTCAAGGGCCGAGAGGCCAACGACAGGCGCGTTCCTGGCGAAACGTGGAACCGGTCTCAACGAATGTAACGACTCACAACGGCCCCACGGAGGCGCTCCAGAGTTAAATCCGAGCAGCGCCACCGTTGAATATAAGTGGCGGAACGGATCCCGGCAGGGATCCCAGATATTAGCCGGCGGTTGAGCGCCAGCGACACCGCCGGAACAGGAACAATAATATTCCGACGTAATTCGACCCCGGCAGAGGTCGCACGAATCGAACCAATTCGATCTCGCAAGACGTGTGCTCTCCGTGAACACGCGAGCGTGCGATCCTCTGCGACCCCTGCTGGGGTCGACGACAATGTTTTTCGCGCTTGCTATCCGGAGGTGTCGCTGCCGCTCAACCACCGGGCTAATGTCTTTGACCCCGCCGGGGTCAGGAGGATGTCGATCCATTCGACGCTTCGTCGTGCGCCGGGCGCGCGTTCAGCACATCCCGCAAGAATCTCCCCGTGTCGTTCCCCTCGATCGCGGCAATCTCTTCCGGCGCGCCAACTGCCAGGATCCGCCCGCCGGCTTCGCCTCCTTCGGGGCCCAGGTCGATGATGTGGTCGGCTGATTTCATCACGTCGAGGTTGTGCTCGATCACGATCACTGTGTTGCCGACGTCGACCAGCCGCTGCAGCACATCGAGCAGCTTACGAATGTCTTCGAAGTGCAAGCCGGTCGTTGGCTCGTCGAGGATGTAGATTGTCTTGCCGGTTTCGACCCGCGCCAGCTCCGTCGCCAGCTTGATCCGCTGCGCCTCGCCGCCAGAGAGCGTAGTCGAGGCCTGCCCTAGCCGGACGTAGCCGAGCCCCACGTCGCGCAGGCTTTCCAATGTGCGACGAATGACTGAGACGTTTTCGAAGAAATCGAGCGCGTCACTGACGCTCATCGCCAGCACGTCGGCGATCGAGCGATGCCGGTAGTGAACTTCCAGCGTTTGGCGGTTCCAGCGGGCGCCATGACACTCGGGGCAGGTGACATACAGGTCCGGCAGAAAATTCATTTCGATTTTCTGCACGCCTTGGCCCTGGCAGACTTCGCAGCGTCCACCTTTGACGTTGAAGCTGAAGCGACTGGCCTTGTAGCCGCGCAATTGCGCGTCTCGCGAAGCGGCGAACAATTTGCGAATCTCGTCGAACAGTCCGGTGTACGTGGCCGGATTGCTGCGTGGTGTGCGGCCGATGGGCGCCTGGTCGATCTCAATCAACTTGTCGACGCCGCTCACGCCGGTCAGCCGCCGGTGCGGACCTGGCTTGTGCGCGACGCCTCCCAAACGGCGAATCAGCGCCGGCGCCAGCGTCTCGTTGACCAGCGAGCTCTTGCCGGACCCGCTCACGCCAGTCACGCAGGTCAGCACCGAGAGCGGAAACGTGGCGGTGACGTCCTTCAGGTTGTTGGTCGTCACGCCTTCGATGGTGATCGCCTTGCGCAGGTTGACCGGCCTGCGTTTCGGAATCGGCACGCAAGTGGCGCCAGAGAGATACCTTCCGGTGAGTGACGCCGGGTTGGCGCAAACTTCGGCGGGCGTGCCTTGTGCGACGAGTTGGCCCCCTTCGACGCCGGCGCCGGGACCCAGATCAATCAAATAATCAGCCGCGCGCATGATCGCTTCGTCATGCTCGACCACCACCACGCTGTTGCCCATCGCTTCGAGCGCTCGCAGCGCCGCGATCAACCGAGCGTTATCGCGTGGGTGGAGCCCGATCGACGGTTCGTCAAGCACGTAGCACACGCCGACCAGGCCCGAGCCGATGCTGCTGGCCAGGCGGATGCGTTGTAGTTCTCCGCCTGAAAGCGAATCGGCCGAGCGATCGAGCGTGAGATACGCCAGGCCGACATTCATCAGAAACGCCAACCGCAAGCGCACTTGCACCAAGATCGGCTCAGCGATCTGCGTCGTCGCTTCCGGAAACTTGCAGTCGTTGAAAAATGCCTGCGCTCGTTCGACCGAGAGGGCCGTCAATTCGTTGATCGCCAGCCCGCAGATCCGCACGCTGCGAGATTCCGGCCGCAACCGCGAACCCAAGCACGACGGGCAAACCACCACGCCGCGGTAGCGCTCCCAGCGCTCCATGGCCGCAGGCGTTTTGGCGCCGGCGAATTCGCGATCGAGCATCCCGAGCACACCGACGAAGTCGCCTTCGCCATAGAACAGTGCTTGTAACGCCGTGGGCGAAAGCGTTTCGAGCGCCTGATCCCAAGTGAAACCATGATTCTGGGCAACCGGCGCAATCTCGCGACGATGCTTGGCAGTGACCGCGGCCACGGCCCCGCGCCACGGCTGCACCGCGCCCTCGGCCAACGACAGGCTGCGGTCGGGCGCCACCAGGTCCGGGTCGAACGCCACGGCCGAGCCCAGCCCGTCGCACGCGCGGCAGGCGCCGTACGGACTGTTGAAGCTGAACGTCCGAGGCTCCATTTCCTCGTAGCTCAGGCCACACTTCGGGCAGGCGTGCTGCGTGCTGAAGAGGAGATCGCGCCAGCGCTCGGTCGGCCGGACGCCATTTTTGTCGGTCGGCTCGTCGTCCTTCTTTTTGGCCGCCGCTTTGGCTTTGCCGCCGTTCTTCGTCTTGTCGTTGCTCGCGTCGGCTGTCTCCACAGGCGTTTCTTCGAGCAGCGCTACAGAGACCAGCCCTTCGCCCAGGCGCAGCGCCAGCTTCACGCTATCGGCCACGCGGCCGGCAGCCGTAGGCCGGATGATCACGCGATCGATCACAGCCTCGATCGTGTGGGCCTTTTGCTTGGCGAGCGTGGGCATCGTCGCCAGGTCATGCACGACGTCGTCAATGCGCACGCGCAACAGGCCCGCCTTGCGGACAGCGTCAAATGCCTCGGGGTGTTGCCCTTTGCGGCCGCGGACCAGCGGGGCCATGATCATCGCCTTGGTCCCCTCGGGCAGGGCCGCGAGCGATTCGACGATCTGCTCGGCGCTTTGCTGCCGGATCGGCTCGCCGCAGCGGTAACAATAGGGCTCGCCAGCCCGCGCGTAGAGCAGCCGCAGATAGTCGTAGACCTCGGTGACCGTGGCGACGGTACTGCGTGGGTTTTGGCTGCCTGCCTGTTGGTCGATCGAGATCGTTGGTTGCAGGCCGTCGATCAGGTCAACGTCGGGCCGCTCCAGCTGGTGCAAAAACTGCCGGGCGTAGACGCTCAGGCTTTCGATGTACTGCCGCTGCCCTTCGGCGAACAGCGTGTCGAACGCTAGCGAGCTTTTGCCCGACCCGCTGGGCCCGGTGATCACAACCAGGGCGTCTCGGGGGATGTCGAGGTCAAGGTTGCGGAGATTATGAACGCGCACGCCGCGCAGGCGAATGACTTCGCCCGCGCCGTTCTTACGCTGCGCGCTCGCGGCCGCTTGACTCATGAAGGCTCACAGACAGAGATGTCGTACAGTGAGGAAATCCACGCGGTGGCCAAACTTCTGAGCCTAACCGGAGCGAGGAAAAGGGGCAAGCGCAGCGAGCGGCCCATCTTCACGAACCCGAAGCGCCAGCGAGGGTTCTCCTTCCCCACCAGGCGCGCAGCGCAAGCGAGGGTGCTCCCTCCCCACTAACCCGAAGCGCAAGCGAGGGTTCTTTGCGTGAGCCGCCAGGCGCTAGCCGCGGGTTCTTCGTGCACGCTGCGAGGCGAGTTGAACCGCTGCCCAATTCGCGTCGGCGAGGCCGAATGCCTACGCCATCGGCCGCTCAGTGG
>Ga0070665_100000487_pt1 | contig 57122 bp, 44 predicted proteins | sample KBSS13metaG_FD_65862 | JGI IMG/M metagenome (GOLD analysis project Ga0070665, IMG submission 65862) | Switchgrass rhizosphere microbial communities from Kellogg Biological Station, Michigan, USA - KBS S1-3 metaG | ecosystem: Host-associated > Plants > Roots > Rhizosphere > Soil ...
CAAGATCGAGCCCGAACCGGGGAACCCGCGCTACATCGGCACCGAGCCTTGGGTGGGATATAGGTTCCTGGCGGAAGAGGAACAAGGGACATAAGGGACAACAGGGACTCCAGGGACTCCAGGATAATTCGTCCCTGGAGTCTCTGGAGTCCCTTGGGTCCCTGGTTTCCCTTACCCCGCCTTCGCCAGCAGGCGTTGCGCTTTGCGGATCATCGCGTGGCCCGGCTTGAGGCGCGCGGCGAAGAGCCGCTCCGCCGCCGCGAATTCCCGGCGGGCGCGTGCGCGGTCCCCCTCGGCCAGGGCGAGCTGGCCGCTTTCGAGCAGGACCTTGGCGTGGATCAGCTCTCGGGAAGGTGGATTGGCGAGGATCGACTGGGCTTCGTCCAGCGCCTGGCGCGCCGCCTGCCGGTCTCCGGCCGCGCCGCGGGAGAGCTTCGCCTGGGCCAGCAGGAGGTCCGAGGTGGCGACCTCGCCGTGATGGATGGTGCCGAAGAGCTTCTCCTCCAGCCGGCGCACGCGCTCCAGCGTCGCCACCGCCCCGGAGGCTTCGCCGATCTCCATCAGCGTCTGCCCCAGCTCCTTGAGCGGCAGGCGCAACTCGTAGCTCTCGGGGCCGGAGAGCCGCTCGATCTGTGCCACCGCCTCCGTGAGCTCCTGCCTCGCCTGCTGCTTCTGCCCCAGCTTCAGGTGAGCCCAGCCGAGGTTGGCGATCGTCCGCCAGCGCTGAGAGTCGTTCGGTCCCCAGATACGGCTGTAGGCCTCGGCGGCGCGGGTGAAGAGCGCGGCGGCATCCTGATAGCGCTCCTGGTCCATCGCCGAGAGCCCCAGGTAGCGCAGGCAGTGGGCGCCCTCGAACCGGTCCGGCCCGAAGATTTCGAGCGCCTCGCCCAGCGCGGCGTCGGCGGCCGCGAGCTCCTGCTGGCCGATCAGCAGCAGTCCATAGGAGAAGAGCGTCTCGCCCAGCTCCTGATGATGGGGGCCGAGGGTGGCGCGCTGGGTGGCGATCGCCTGCTCGAAGAGCTTGCGGGCGGCGGCCGGCTTGGAGAGGCGATCGAGCAGCCCGGCGAGATTGGCCTGCGCCGCCGCCACTTTCGGATGGTGGCTCCCCAGCGCCCGCTCGAGACGCGCCAGCCCCTCCCGGTAAGCCTTCCCGGCCTCCTCGTAGCGCTGGATCTCCTCCAGCGCGATGCCGAGCTCCACCAGCGCTTCGGCGGTTTCGATGTGGGCGTCGCCCAGGCGCAGGCGGAAGGTCGCGAGGGCCTGGCGCTGCAGGTCGGCGGCGCGGGGGCGGTCTTCCGGACGGTGCAGCGTGGTGGCCAGGGAACGGCGGGCCTCGGCGGTTTCGAGACTGCCGGCGCCATGGCCGGCGAGGGTCTCGGCCAGGGCTTTCTCCAGCGTCTGCCGGGCCTGGTCGATGTCGCCGTGCCCTCGCTGCGCGTTGCCCAGCAGGACGCGGCTCTCCGCGATCCGCACGTCCCTTGGCGGCAGCACGGCCTCGCGGAGGTCGAGGGCCCTCCGGGCATGGGCGAGCGCGCGGTCGGGCAGGCCGAGGTTGGCCTCGATGCGGGCCACGGCGTCGAGCACCTCGGCCTGCGTGGCGGGCTCCCCGGCGAGCTCGACGTCGATCCGCTGCGCGCCCCGTTCGAGCAGCTCGCGGGCGGAGATGGCCCCGCCGTCGGACCCCTGGGGATCGGACTGCCGGAACACCGAGAGCAGAAAGGATTTCACGCGCTCGGCCCGCCGTGCCTCGGCGTCGGCCCGCCGCGCCGCGAGCCGGGCGGCATCGGCCTGCCAGAGCGCCGTTCCCAGCCCGGCGAGGAGCGCCGCCAGTCCGAGCGCCGCGGCCGCCACCGCCAGGCGGTTGCGGCCGACGAACTTGCGCAGCCGGTAGCGGGGGTTGTCCGCCCGCGCGCGGATCGGCCGGCCGCCCAGGAACCGCGCGAGATCCTCGGCGAGCGCCGCCGCCGACCGGTAGCGCCGCGCGGGGTCGCGGTGCAGGGCGGTGAGCACGATCAGGTCGAGGTCCCCGGCGACGCGGCGGGCGAGGCGCGGGCCATCCCCGGCGGCGATCCGCCGCAGCACCGCGCTCGGCCGTTCGACCGTCTCCCGCGCCACCGCGCCGGCCATCGCGCCGAGCGACCGGCGCTCGCGCGCGTGCGGCAGCCCGCCGGTGATCAGCTCGAAGAGCAGCACGCCCAGGGCGTAGACGTCGGTCGCCATGGTGATCGGCTCGCCCAGGATCTGCTCCGGCGCGGCGTAGGCGGGAGTGAGGAGGCGGGCGTCGAGCTGGGTGAGCGGGGAGGTCTCTTCCTCCTCGCCGCCGGCCAGCAGCTTGGCGATGCCGAAGTCGAGCAGCTTGACGCCGCCGTCTTCGGCGACCAGGATGTTGGCCGGCTTGAGATCGCGGTGCACCACCAGGCGGCGGTGGGCGCTGTCGACCGCCGCGCAGACGCCCTGGAAGAGCCGCAGCCGCTCCTCCAGGCCGAGCGCCTTGGAATTGCAATACCCGGTGATCGGCACGCCCTCCACCCGCTCCAGTACGAAGAACGGCCGGCCGTCGGCGGCGCTGCCGCCGTCGAGCAGGCGGGCGATGCCCGGGTGGTCCAGCCGGGAGAGGATCTGGCGCTCGCGCACGAACCTGCGCACGATCGCCCGCGAGTCCATCCCGCGCTTGATCAGCTTGAGCGCCGCCCGCTGCAGGAAGGTCCCCTCGTCGCGCTCGGCGAGATAGACCTCGCCCATGCCGCCGCGCCCGAGCAGCCCGAGCAGGCGCCAGGAGCCGACGCGGGTGCCGGCCGGCAGGGAGGGCTCGGCCGCGCTCTCCGCGGCGGCGTCGAGCAGCTCCACGGCAGGCCGGCCGAGGAAGTCCGTGGTCTCGCCGTCCGCTTCCAGCAGCCGCGCCAGGCGGACGGCGAGGGCCGGGTCCTCATCCTCCAGGGCGGCGAGGCGGCGGGCGCGGGCGGGCGGCGGCAGCTCGGAGAGCTCGTCGAAGAGCTCTTCCCAGCGCGAGCAATGGGAGGGGGCGGGGCTCGCCATCAGTGATCGTGCCGCAGCTCGACCAGCAGGAAGGCGCGGGCCTTGCGCCAGTCGCGCTTGAGCGTGCGCTCGCCGACGTCGAGCAGGGCGGCGATGTCCTCCAGGGGGAGCCCGGCGTAGAAGCGCAGCTCGACGACCCGCGCCAGCCGCGGGCTCTCCTCGTGGAGCCGGGCGAGCGCGGTGTCGAGGGCCAGTAGATTCAGCTCCGAGCCCTCGCCGCCGGCCGCGGGGTCGAACCCTTCCGGCCAAGAGACCCGCAGCGCCGCGCCCCGCTTCTCGGCGTCCCGCCGCCGCGCGAAGTCGACCACGACGTTGCGCATCACGCGCGCCGCGAGATTGAAGAAGTGGGCGCGGCTCGCGGCGTCGAGGTGCGAGCCGCCAGAGAGCCGCAGATAGGCCTCATGCACCAGGACGGTGGTGTCGAGCGTATCGCCCGGCCGGCCGCCGCGGGCAAGCTGGGCGTGCGCCAGGCGCTTGAGGTCGGCGTAGAGGCGGCTGAACAGCTCCTCCTCGGCGCCTGGATCCCCTCGGTGCGCGGCGTTCAGCAGGATCGTCACATCGGAGATCGAGAGGGCGGTCTGGTTCATACCCTGTTGATGACGAAGAAGGGGAATGCATTTCAAAGCTGGGATCGAGACCGAAAGGCGGGGTGGCTAGGGGACGGAAAGAGCCTTCCGGAGCGCCGGTGGCGCTCCGGGAGGCACTGGAGATCACCGGGCGCGGGCCGCGGCAGCGTTGCGGTCACACCCCATAGCAGTAGGCCTGACCACACTCCGTGGGGCAGGTGTAGCTGATGCAGGTGTAGGTGCGGACGGGGCAGCCGGTGATCAGCGTGGTAGGCGCCCCTCCCTGGGCGGCTGACATCTCATCGCTGGCCAGGCTCCGCAGGGTCTCACGATTTAGGGTCAGGCGGGTCTTCAGGCTCTTTTTCATGGCCGTGCTCTCTTTCCTGGGATCCGCGGCCCTACACCGGGCCGGCCACCGGGCAGGTGTTCTCACAGTTCGAGGGGCAGGTCCGCTGGGTGATACAGACGCAGTAGGTCTGGAAACAGCTCTGGGTGAGGAGACAGAAGGGGTCCGAGTTCGCCCCTCCCGGAGCGGCTCCCAGCTCCGCCGCGTCGAGGTTGCGCAGGGTCTCGCGGTTGAGGGTCAGGCGGCTCTTGATCTTCACGTTCCTTTTCATGGCATGGCTCTCTTTCCAAAGCCCGGGACGGATCTGTCCGCGGGAGCTCCCTGATGGGGGGCTGTCTGGAGATGCGCAATCCGGAGGAAGCAGGGGACACGCCCGGTCCGCGAAATCTTTAGGAACTCTTTCGGTCTTCCTCCGGACTTCTTAAGGCCCGGCCGGCGATGCTGGCCTGGCCATGAGTACACACCGTTTCCTGCTCGTCCTCCCTCTGCTGTTGATTCCGGCCGCCGCCGCGCCCTCGCCGATCGTCACCGACCGGCCCGGTTTCCTGTTCAGCAGCCTCAACGTCGGCCGCGGCGTCTTCCAGATCGAGCTGGGGCTCCCGGCGGTGACGCTAGACGGTGCGCGCTCCACCAGCCTGTTCGCCCTGGTCCGCTATGGAGTGACCGACAGGTTCGAGCTGCGGATCGACAGCCCGGTCTACAACCAGCGCACCGGCGCCCGCTCGACCGAGCGCGGCTTCGGCGACCTCGAGGTGGGGGCCAAGTGGCACCTCCTCGACAACGCGGGCGCGCGCCCCTCCCTCGCCCTGATCCCCTCGGTGACCGTGCCGGTCGGGGAGACGGGGTTCTCCGCCGGAAAACCGGTCTATCAACTCAACGCCATGGCCGAGTGGACTCTTCAGGACGGCTGGGGGATCGGCGCCCTCGCCGGCTACCTGAACGGCCCGTCCGGCGGCGGCCGTTACGGCCAGGAGACGCTCGGCGTCGCGCTCGGCCGCTCGCTGCCGTCGCCCAAGTGGAGCGCCTACGGCGAGGCGGTCCAAGTGATCACCAGCCTTTCCGGAGCGAACGACTCCTCGTTTCTGGGTGGCGGCGTCAAATACCTGATCTCGGACGACTCCCAGCTCGATCTCAGCTTCGACCGCGGCCTGACCTCCGGCTCGCCCGACTGGCTGCTCGGGCTGGGATTTTCCGCCCGCTTCTGAGAGAGAGACCCAACCATGGACATCCTCCTCATGCTGCTGACCCTCGGCTTTTTCACCCTGTCCTGGGGCTTCGTTCGCCTCTGCGCCGCGCTCGAACCGGCGCGGGAGGAAAAGCGGTGAACGGCCTCTACCTCCTCGGCCTGCTGGTGACGATCGGCCTGACCGTCTACCTGTTCGTGGCCCTGCTCAAACCGGAGCGCTTTTAAATGACCGCCAACGGACTTTTCCAGATCGCCCTGTTCCTCGCCCTCCTGGTGGCGCTCGCCAGGCCGCTCGGCTCCTGGATGGCACGGGTCTACGAGGGACGGCCGCTCGGCCTCGAGCGGCTGATCTATCGCGTCATCGGCGTGCGCCCGGACGAGGAGATGGATTGGAAGGAATATGCCCTCGCCGTCCTGCTCTTCAGCGCCGCGAGCGTCGTCTTCCTCTACCTGCTGCAGCGCGCTCAAGGATGGCTGCCGCTCAACCCGCAAAAATTCGGCGCGGTCTCGCCCGACTCCTCGTTCAACACCGCGGTCAGCTTCGCGACCAATACCAACTGGCAGGGTTATGCCGGCGAGACCACGATGAGCCATCTGACCCAGATGACGGGGTTAGCCGTGCAGAATTTCGCCTCGGCGGCGACGGGGATGGCGGTCTTGATCGCCTTCATCCGCGGCCTCGCGCGCCGGAAGGTGGGGACGATCGGCAACTTCTGGGTCGATCTCACCCGCGGCACGCTCCACATCCTGCTGCCGCTGTCGCTGGTCCTCGCCCTGGCGCTCGCCTCCCAGGGGGTGGTGCAGACGCTGTCGCCGTACCAGACGGTCGCGGCGCTAGAGTCCGGCCAGCAGCGGTCGATCGCGGTCGGGCCGGTCGCCTCGCAGGTGGCGATCAAGCACCTGGGGACCAACGGCGGCGGCTTCTTCAACGCCAACGCCGCGCACCCGTTCGAGAGCCCGAGCCCGTTCACCGATTTTTTGCTGGTGCTGAGCCTGGCCGCGATCCCGGCCGCCCTCTGTTACACCTTCGGCAGGATGGTGGGGGATACCCGGCAGGGGTGGGCGATCCTGGCGGCGATGCTGATCGTCCTCGGTTCCTTTCAGGTTTTCGGCTACTGGGCCGAGGCGGCGGGCAACCCGCGGCTCGCGGCCCTGGGGGTGGAGGGGGGGAACATGGAGGGCAAGGAGGTGCGCTTCGGCATCGCCCGCTCGGCCCTGTTCGCCGCCACCACCACCGCGACCTCGTCCGGCGCTGTCGACTCGATGCATGACTCGTATACGCCGCTCGGCGGGCTCGTGCCGCTGGCCCTGATGCAGTTTTCCGAAACCATTCTGGGCGGCGCCGGCTCCGGGCTCTACGGCATGCTGGTCTTCGTCATCGTCGCCGTGTTCATCGCCGGCCTGATGGTCGGCCGCACGCCGGAGTACCTCGGCAAGAAAATCGAGTCGTACGAAATCAAGATGGCCTCGCTCGTCGTGCTCGTCATGCCGCTCGTCGTGCTCCTGTTCACGGCCGTGGCGGTGGTCACCCAGCCGGGCCTCCAGGGGCTCGCCAACCCCGGCGCCCACGGCTTCTCCGAAATCCTTTACGCCTATACCTCGATGGGCAACAACAACGGCAGCGCCTTCGCGGGCCTCGCGGCCAACACGCCGTTCTACAACGTCACCGGCGCTCTCGCGATGCTCGTCTCGCGTTTCTGGCTGGCGATCCCGGCGCTGGCGATCGCCGGCTCGATGGCGAGGAAGAAGTTGGTGCCCGCCGGACCCGGAACGCTGCCCACGCACACGCCCCTGTTCGCCGTCCTCCTGATCGGCGTCGTGGTGCTGGTCGGGGCGCTCACCTTCTTCCCGGCGCTGGCGCTCGGCCCGCTCGTCGAGCACCTGCAGATGCTGGCTGGAGGCCACTGACATGGCTCAGAAGAAAACCTCGCTTTTCGATCCCAGCATCGTCCGCCCGGCGATCGCCGATTCGTTCCGCAAGCTCGAACCGCAAAAGATGCTGCGCAACCCGGTGATGTTCGTGGTCTACGTGGGGAGCTTCCTGACCACCGGGCTGTTCGTCCAGGCCCTCCGCGCCGGCCACGGCGAGGCGCCGGCGGGATTCATCCTGGCAATCGCCCTCTGGCTCTGGTTCACCGTGCTGTTCGCCAACTTCGCCGAGGCGATGGCCGAGGGGCGGGGCAAGGCCCAGGCCGCGGCCCTGCGCCAGACCCGCAGGACCACCCTCGCCCGGCAGCTCTGGGAGCCCCGCCGCGACGCCACGTTCACCCTCGTCGCCTCGACCGACCTCGGCAAGGGGCAGTACGTGCTCGTCGAGGCGGGGGAGATCATCCCCGGGGACGGCGAGGTCGTCGAGGGGGTGGCCTCGGTCAACGAGGCGGCGGTCACCGGCGAGAGCGCGCCGGTGATTCGCGAGAGCGGCGGCGACCGCAGCTCGGTCACCGGCGGCACCCAGGTGCTCTCCGACTGGCTGATCGTGCGCATTACCGCCAACCCCGGCGAAACCTTTCTCGACCGCATGATCGCGCTCGTCGAGGGGGCCAGGCGGCAGAAGACGCCGAACGAGATCGCCCTGTCGATCCTGCTCGCCGGCCTGACGCTGGTCTTCCTGATGGCCACCGCCACCCTGCTGCCGTTCTCGATCTACAGCGTCACCGCCGCCGGGCACGGGACGCCGGTCACCGTGACCGTGCTGACGGCGCTGCTCGTCTGCCTGATCCCGACCACCATCGGCGGCCTGCTCTCGGCGATCGGCATCGCCGGCATGGACCGGATGATCCAGGCGAACGTGATCGCCACCTCCGGCCGCGCCGTCGAGGCGGCCGGCGACGTCGACGTCCTGCTGCTCGACAAGACCGGCACCATCACCCTCGGCAACCGGCAGGCGACCGAATTCCTGCCCGCCGATGGGGTGGAGGAGCGCGAGCTGGCCGACGCGGCGCAGCTCTCCTCGCTGGCCGACGAGACCCCCGAGGGGCGCAGCATCGTGGTGCTCGCCAAGGAGCGCTACCAGATCCGCGAGCGCGACATCCAGGCGCTCGGCGTCCGGTTCGTGCCGTTCACCGCGCAGACGCGGATGAGCGGAGTGGATCTCGCCGGCCGACAGATCCGCAAGGGGGCGTCCGACGCCGTCGAGGCGTTCGTCACCTCCCAGGGGGGCGGATTTCCCGGCGACGCGCGCAACAAGGTCGAGACGATCGCCAAGGCGGGCGGCACGCCGCTCGTCGTCGCCGAAGGGGCGCGGGTGCTCGGCGTGATCCATCTCAAGGACATCGTCAAGGGGGGAATCCGCGAGCGCTTCGCCGAGCTGCGGGAGATGGGGATCAAGACCGTGATGATCACCGGCGACAACCCGCTGACCGCCGCCGCCATCGCCGCCGAGGCCGGGGTGGACGACTTCCTGGCCCAGGCGACTCCCGAGGCCAAGCTCAAGCTGATCCGTGACTACCAGGCCGGCGGGCGGCTGGTGGCGATGACCGGCGACGGCACCAACGACGCCCCGGCCCTCGCGCAGGCCGACGTCGCGGTGGCCATGAACTCCGGCACCCAGGCGGCCAAGGAGGCGGCGAACCTGATCGATCTCGACTCCAACCCGACCAAGCTGATCGAGGCGGTCGAGATCGGCAAGCAGCTCCTGATCACCCGCGGCACGCTCACCACGTTCTCGATCGCCAACGACGTCGCCAAGTATTTCGCGATCATCCCCGCCGCCTTCGCCACCACCTATCCGGCGCTGAACCGGTTCAACCTGATGCACCTCGCGAGCCCGGACAGCGCCATCCTCTCGGCGGTGATCTTCAACGCGCTGATCATCATCGTGCTCATCCCGCTGGCGCTCAAGGGGGTCAAATTCCGCCGCCGGCCGGCCTCGCGGCTGCTGCGCGACAACCTGCTGATCTATGGCCTGGGCGGGATGATCGTCCCCTTCGCCGGCATCAAGCTGATCGATCTCGTCGTCCACGGACTGGGGCTGGCATGATCCTGAGACAACTTCGAACCGCGATCCTGATCCTCCTGATCTTCACGGTCCTGACCGGGTTGATCTATCCACTCGCCGTCACCGCGATCGCGCAGGCCGTCTTTCCCCGGCAGGCGAACGGCAGCCTGATCGTGAGGAACGGCAAGCCGGTGGGCTCCGAGCTGATCGGCCAGCCGTTCACGGGTCCGCGCTACTTCTGGGGGCGCCCGTCGTCCACGGCGCCGTTCCCCTATAACGCCGCCGCCTCGGGCGGCTCGAACCTCGGGCCGACGAATCCGGCCCTGATCGTCCGTGTCAAGGCGGACGTCGAGCGCGTCCGCGCGGCCAACGGCGGCGGTCCGGTGCCCGTCGATCTGGTGACCGCCTCGGCCTCCGGGCTCGATCCGCACATCAGCCCGGCGGCGGCTTTCTATCAGGTGAGCCGCGTCGCCGCCGCCCGCGGGCTCGATCCCGCGGCGGTGCGCCGGCTCGTCGAGCAGCATGTCGAAGGGCGGTGGCTGGGGATGATCGGTGAGCCGCGGGTGAATGTGCTGAGGCTGAACCTGGATCTGGATGGGCGATGACCGATCACCGCCCTGACCCAGAGGCCTTGCTCGCCCTCGCCAAGGCCGAGGAAGAGCGGGAGCGCCGGGGTAAATTAAAGGTTTTCTTCGGCGCCACCGCCGGGGTGGGGAAGACCTACGCCATGCTGGAAGCGGCGCGGGAGCTGAAGCGCCGCGGCGTCGACGTCGTGGTGGGCTGGGTGGATACCCACGGCCGCCGGGAGACCGAGGCCCTGCTCGCCGGGCTGGAGCTCCTGCCGCCGCGCCTCGACGAGCACCGCGGCGTGACGCTCAGGGAGTTCGACCTCGACGCCGCCCTCGCGCGCCGGCCGGCGATCCTGCTGGTCGACGAGCTGGCCCACACCAACGCTCCGGGCTCGCGCCACGCCAAGCGCTGGCAGGACGTCGAGGAGCTGCTCGCCGCCGGCCTCGACGTCTACACCGCGTTCAACGTCCAGCACCTGGAGAGCCTGAACGACCTGATCGGCAAGATCACCGGCGTCGTGGTCCGCGAGACGGTGCCCGACTCGATCTTCGAACGGGCGGACCAGGTGGAGCTGGTCGACCTGCCGCCCGAGGAACTGCTGAAGCGGCTGCAGGAAGGAAAGGTTTATGTTCCCGAACAGGCGGAACGGGCCGTTCAGGGGTTCTTCCGTCCGGGGAACCTGATCGCCCTGCGCGAGCTCGCCCTGCGCAAGACGGCCGAGCGCGTCGAGGCCCAGATGCAGCGCTACCGCGAGCTGCACGGCGTGGCCGAGACCTGGCCGGTCGCCGAGCGGCTGCTGGTGGCGGTCGGCCCCGGCCCCAGAGCCGCGCGTCTCGTGCGGGCGGCGCGGCGGCTCGCCGAACGGCTGCGGGCGGAGTGGATGGTGGTCTACGTCGAGACTCCCGCCGAGCTGCGCGTCTCGAAACAGGAGAGGGACCGTGTCTGGCAGACGCTGCGCCTCGCCGAGCGGCTGGGAGCGGAGACGGTCACGCTCAGCAGCGAACGGCCGGCGGCGGAGATCCTCCGCTACGCCCGCCGGCGCAACGTCTCCAAGATCGTGGTCGGCAAACCCACCCGTCCGCGCTGGCGGGACCTCCTCGCCGGCTCCGTGCGTGACCAGCTCGAACGCGAGAGCGGCGACATCGACGTCTACGTCATCGCCGGGGAAGCGGGGGAGGGGTGGGCGGCGCCGGCCCTCCGGGAGCGCCGGCCGCGGACCGGCTGGAGCGGCTACCTGGGAGCCGCCCTGGCGACGGCGCTCGCCGCCGGCGTCTCGATCCTGATCCGCCCCGGGTTCAAGGAGGTGAACCTGGCGATGCTCTTCCTGCTGGCGGTGATCTGGACCGCCGCCCGCCATGGCCGCGGACCCGCGATCCTCGCCTCGGTGCTGGGCGTCGCGGCCTTCGATTTCTTCTTCGTCCGCCCCTACCTCACCCTCGCCGTCTCCGACACCGAATACCTGCTGACCTTCGGGGTGATGCTGATCACCGCGCTGGTGATCTCCACCCTCACCGCCCGTCTGCGCCGGCAGGCCGAGGCCGCGGACGACCGCGAGCGGCGCACGGCGGCCCTCTACGCGATGAGCCGGGATCTCGCGGCGGCGAAGGACACCGACGAGATCCTCCACGCCGCCGCGAGCCACATCCATTCCGTCTTCCTGAGCCAGGTCCTGCTGCTGCTGCCGGACGCGGAGGGCCGGGTGAGCGAGAGGGCGGGGGAGAGCGTCACCTTCATCCTCGACACCCGCGAGCACGCGGTGGCGCAATGGGTCTTCGATCACGGCCGCGCCGCCGGCAAGACCACCGGCACCCTCCCCGCCGCCAAGGGGCTCTACCTGCCCCTCAAGACCTCGCGGGGAGTCGTCGGCGTGCTCGGCGTGCACCCCGCGGATCCCGAGAGCCTCGCCGCCCCGGAAAGGCTGCACTTCCTGGAGGCGTTCGCGAATCAGATCGCGCTGGCGGTGGAGTAGGGCCAACCCTCCTGACACCACGCTGTCAGGAGCCCCCCTCTAGGCTTCTCTCACCGCGGATCGGCACGCCGCCGATCCGCGATCCCAAAGGAGAGTAAGCCCATGAGCAACGCCCTGAACTGGTTCGAGATCCCCGTCACCGACCTCGCCCGCGCCAAGGAGTTCTACGGCCGCGTGCTGCAAGCCGAGCTGCGGGAGGAGTCGATGAGCGGCCGGGAGATGGCGATCCTGCCCTATGAGAACGGCGGGGTCGGCGGCGCCCTGATCAAGGGGGAGCACCTCGCGCCGAGCGCCCAGGGGACGATCGTCTATCTCAACGCGGGGGACGACCTCGCCGGCGCTCTCGACCGGGTGGAGGCCGCCGGCGGCAAGGTGGTGATGGGCGCGACGCACCTTTCCGACCAGATCGGCTCGATCGCCATGTTCCTGGACAGCGAGGGGAACCGGATGGCGCTCCACTCGCCGCGGTGAGGCCGCGGAAGTCGCGTTAAGCTTTGCGCCATGCGGCGCGCCGACCGGCTGTTCCAGATCGTCCTCTACCTGCGCCGCCGCCGGATCGCGACCGCCCGCGATCTGGCGCGGGCGCTCGAGGTTTCCGAACGCACCATCTACCGCGACGTGCAGGACCTGAGCGCCTGCGGCCTCCCGATCGAGAGCGCCGCGGGCGTCGGCTACCGGCTCGCCCGCGGCTTCGACCTGCCGCCGCTGATGTTCGACCGCGAAGAGCTCCAGGCCCTGCGTCTCGGGGCCCGCATGGTGCGCACCTGGGCCGATCCCGAGCTTTCGGAGGCGGCGGCCAACGCCCTGCGCAAGATCGAGTCCGTCCTGCCGCCGGACCTGGAAGATCCGGGCGAGGCGCTCTACGCGCCCAATCTCCGCGGCTACCCCGTGCAGTATGTAGGGCTGCTACGCCGCGCGGTGAGCGAGCAGCGCAAGGCCCGCTTCGACTACACCCGGGAGGACGGCGGCACCTCGGTCCGCACGGTCTGGCCGCTCGGCCTCTTCTACTGGGGAGCGGTCTGGACCCTCGTCGCCTGGTGCGAGCTGCGCAACGACCACCGCAGCTTCCGCCTCGACCGCCTCGCCAACCCGGAGATCCTCGCCGAGACCTTCAATTTGGAAGCCGGCCAGACGCTGCAGGATTTCCTGCTGAAAGTCAGGACGCGGACCGCGGGGCCTTGAAATTCAACAACTTACGCCCCAATGATGCTATACTCTCCGCGATGGGCCTGCAAACCGCCGAGGCGCTGATCCTCGACGTCACCGACCTCCACGACCGCGACCGGATCGTCACCTTTCTCACCCGCGAGTACGGCAAGAAGCGCGGCGTGGCCCGGGGTGCGCGGGTGAAGCACAGCCGCTTCGGCGGCCAGCTCCAGCCGCTCGCCAAGGTGGAGGTGACCTGGTTCGAGAAGGAGGGGAGCGATCTCGTCCGCATCTCCACGGTGGAGCTGGTGCGCACTGCCCATCTGTTGCAGACCGACCTCGAAGGGCTCCTGCTCGGCAGCTATCTCGCCGACCACCTGCTGGAGTTCGCCCAGGAGCAGGAGGCCTCGGACCATCTCTTCCGGCTGCTCGATTCCACCCTCGAAGCCCTGCTGGCCGGGGTGGACCGCGACCTCGCCACCCGCTACTTCGAATCCTGGGTGCTGCGGCTGGCGGGGGTCTTCCCATCCCCCCACTCCTGCCCTTCCTGCGGCGGGCCGTTCCCGCCGGAAGGCGCCATCCTGCCGCGCGGCGGCGAGACGATGCTCTGCTTCGAGTGCGGCGGCGTGATCGGCCTCCGGATCTCCGCCGCGACGCTCGACTTCCTGCGGCGGATCGGCCGCGAGGGGCTGCCGGCGGCGGCCGGGAACCCCCCCGCACCGGCGGTGCTGCGGCAGGTGGAGGACCTCTGCGCCCAGGTGCGGCGCCACTTCCTCCAGCGCGAGCTGCGCAGCTATGACGTGATCCAGAAGACGCTCGCGCGTCTGAGCTGACGCCGGAGCTGATAGGCTATCCCGCTCAATCTTTCGGAGGGGCCGAAGTCTCCCCCCTCTCCCCGGGGAAAGCGATTCTCATGCAAACGTTCCAGGAGTTGATCCTCAAGCTTTCGGAGTTCTGGGCCCGCGAGGGGTGCGTGCTGCAGCAGCCGCTCGACCTCGAGGTGGGCGCCGGCACCATGCATCCCGATACCTTCCTGCGCGTCCTGGGCCCCGAGCCCTGGCGGGTGGCCTACGTGCAGCCCTCGCGCCGGCCGGCCGACGGCCGCTACGGCGACAATCCGTTCCGGCTTGGCAAGCACCACCAGTTCCAGGTGATCCTCAAGCCCTCGCCGCTCGACGTGCAGCGCCTCTATGTGCGCAGCCTGGAGGCGATCGGGCTCGACCTCACCCAGCACGACCTCCGCTTCGAGGAGGACAACTGGGAGGCGCCCACGCTCGGCGCCTGGGGCGTCGGCTGGCAGGTGATGCTCGACGGCATGGAGATCACCCAGTTCACCTACTTCCAGCAGGCGGGGGGCCTGGAGCTGAAGCCAATCAGCGCCGAGATCACCTACGGCCTCGAGCGGCTCACCATGTTCCTCTCGCTCTCGCAGAGCATCTACGAGATCGACTGGGTGGAGGGGATCCCCTACGGCCAGGTCCGCAAGCAGGAGGAGTACGAGCTCTCCCGCTACTACTTCGAGGTCGCCGACGTGACCTTTCTGCAGAGCCAGTTCGAGGGCTACGAGCGGGAGGCGAAGCGCTGCCTGGAGGCCGGGCTGGTGCTGCCCGCCTACGAGTGCGCCTTGAAGTGCTCGCACAGCTTCAACGTGCTCGACGCCCGCGGCGCCGTCTCGGTCACCGAACGGGTGGGATTGATGAAACGGGTGCGCGACCTCGCGGTCGGCTGCGCCAAGGCGTACGTCGAGAGCCGCGAGCAGCAGGGCTTCCCGCTGCTCCAGGGAGAGGCTCGCGAGGGGATCGTGACGGAGGTGGCTGATGTCGCGCGGTGAGTATCTATTGGAAGTTCGGAGCGAGGAGATCCCGGCCCGCATGCTGGAGCCGGGGGTGAAGGAGCTGTCGACGCGCGTCTTCGAGGAGCTGATGGCGCGCGGCATCGCCCCCAGCGAGGTCGAGACCGGCTTCACGCCGCGCCGGCTGGTGCTGATCCTCGCCGGTCTGCCCGAGCGCGAGGCCGACCGCGAGGAGCAGGTGATGGGGCCGCCGGTGCGCGCCGCCTTCGGCGCCGACGGCGCGCCGACGCAGGCCCTGCTCGGCTTCGCCAAGCGCACCGGCCTGGAGCCGGACCAGCTCGCGCGGGTGACCACGGACAAGGGGGAGTACCTCGCCGCCACCAAGAAGATCGCGGGGCGGGCCACGCGCGAGGTGCTGGCCGAGATCGTGCCCCGCATCCTCACCGGCATCTCCTGGGCCAAGACCATGCGGTGGGGGAGCGGCGAGGGGCCGTGGGTGCGCCCCATCCACGGCATCGTCTCCCTGCTCGACGGCGAGGTCGTGCCGTTCGACCTCTTCGGCATCACGGCGGGGGACATGAGCTTCGGGCATCCCACGCTCTCGCCGACGGTCTTCCGCGTCGAGAGTGTCGAGGACTACCGGCGCCATCTCGCCGTGCGCGCCCTCGAGGTGAGCCCGGCCGAGCGCCGGCGCGTCCTCCAGGAGACCATGCTCGCCCGCGCCGAGGCGCTGGGCGGCCGGCTGGTCGAGGACCCCGCGCTGATCGAGAAGCTGGCGGCCATCTGCGAGATCCCCGGCGTGATGGAAGGGAAGTTCGGCGATGCCTTCCTGGAACTGCCGGCCGAGGTGCTCTCCACCAGCCTGCGCGACCACCAGAGCGCGCTGACCGTGGCTGCGCCGAACGGCGACGGCCGCCTGCTGCCGTACTTTCTGACCGTGATGGACCGTCCGGATGATCCGGCAGGGCGCGCCCGCTCCGGCAACGAGTGGGTGGTCGCCGCCCGCCTGGCCGACGCCCGCTTCTTCTACGGCGAGGACCGCAAGACGCCGCTTAGCGAGCGCGCCGAGCAACTCCAGCGTCTCAACTTCCACGAGAAGCTGGGCACCTACGCGGTGAAGACCGAGCGGATTGTGGCGCTGTCGGCCGAGATCTGCAGCCAGCTCGGCTGGGGGTCGGTGAAGCCGCAAGCGGTCGACGCGGCGCGCCTGCTCAAGGTGGACCTCACGACCGAGATGGTCAAGGAGTTCACCTCGCTGCAGGGGATCATGGGCGGCATCTACGCCCGCGAGGACGGCGCTCCGGAAGAGGTCTGGCAGGCGATCTACGATCAATACATGCCGGCCTCGGCGGACGACCGCACCCCGCGCGGCCGGGCCGGGCAGGTGGTCGGGCTGGCCGACCGCATGGACACCCTGGTCGGCATCTTCGGCCTGGGGATGATCCCCACCGGCTCGAAGGACCCCTTCGGCCTGCGCCGCGCCGCGCAGGCGGTGGTGCGCATCGCTCTCGAAGGGGGGCTGACGATCGATCTCGAGGCGGTGGCGGTCAAGGCGGCGAGCCTCTACGGCGACCGCCTCACCCGAGGCGCCGAGCAGATCCTGGAAGATCTCCGCCCGTTCCTCTACGACCGCGTCCGCTACATCCTCGGCCTCGCCGGCTACGCCTACGACGAGATCGAGGCGGCGCTCGCGGCCGGCGTCAGCAACCTGCCGGACCTCAAGGCCCGGGTGGACGCCCTGCACAAGGTACGCGAGGAGGCGGCTTTCCTCTCGGTGGTGCTGGCGGCCAAGCGCATCGCCAACATCGTCAAGGACGCTGCCGAGACTCCGCTCGACGAATCCCTGCTGGTGGAGCCCTCGGAGAAAGAGCTCGCCGAGGCCTTCGCCGGGCTGCGCGCCGACATCGAGAAAGCGGCCGCCGCCGGCGACTACGAACGCGGCCTGCGTCGCATCGCCGACCTCGCGCCGGTGCTCGACCGCTTCTTCGTCGAGGTGCTGGTGATGGCCGAGGACCCGAACGTCCGCCGCAACCGCATCGCCCTCCTGCAGGCGATCGGCCGCGCCGTCTCCCGCACCGCCCGCCTCACCGAGGTGGTGGTGGACAAGGCCGAGGCGCGGGCGAAGGCGGGGTAGGCGCGATCGGAATCTGAGGTCGGCGGCAGCACACGCCGGTCCCCTGGCGCTGGGGGACCGGAAGCGTGGCCCCGCGATGAAAGGTGGGAGCAGAGGAGGGTTCCCCGTCTGTTCCTCCGCTAAGCTCGAAGCTGTCAATGAACGTGAGGGCAGGTGCCGCGCGCGCTGAGCCCGGCAAAGCCAAGACCGCGAGTTACACTGCAACGGGCTTATCACAAATTGACCGACCGCAAGGGAGCGGGAATGCCCAAGGATGAGCGAAGGCAGGCGACGTTAGACCAGAAAACGAGTGACCTCAATCACAGGCTGCGACTTCGACTTAAGCCCTTCTCGCCGGAAACAGAAATTGCACGATGGAATGACCGCTCAAATGTTCGGAGCGTCGAATTTAAAAATAGTGCTCCGCCCCCGTATATCGTATTTCTGATGTTTGTCTACTTCTTGAAATTTCGATATTGGGGCCGTTCTGAGAAGGTAGCATGGGAAATCCCCGTGCTGTTTCAGGGCCAGCCTCTTCTTTTAAGACATCAGAAGTTTGGCTTTCAAATTCTCTGTCTAGGCCCAAAATTGCCTGATGAAGCTCTTGTTCAACGGGCGCTCAATACAATCAACAAAGCAATACCGTTGACCGAAAAGCTCGCTGAGCCTCTCCTTCTACAGAAAGTCAACGAAGGCCGAATGACGTTAAGAAATGACTTTCCTAACCTCTATGATCGGTATTCATTCTTCCGATCGAGGTATATTGAACGCCGAAGCGAATCGGCGGGAGCGTCAGCCAACCCTTTCCTTTTGGAAACTGCCGCAGACACCATTCCTATCCGATTCGAGGGTGAATCTAACTTCTCCAGCGAATCTTCCGTGTCTCTCGAGGCTTTCAATGCTAAAATTCGCGCGATGCAGGAATCTAGCCACTATGCGGTGGCGGCAATTGATGCATTCTTCAGCTTGCTAGAACATATCCTGGTTTTGTTGGCTGCTTTTCTTGATGAGTTACCTGCTAAGCCCTCACTGGCCCAGTTCATTGGGCTTAATTGGGATCAGAAGTTTATGTTGGTTTTCGATATAAAGAACGGCTCTAAGGCAAAATTTTTCTGTGACCAACTAAGAATCTTTAAGGAGCGATATCGGAATTTTTTTACCCACGGTAATCTTCAGAAGGGAGGCGGCTCGATACTCGTACATGTTGACGCTGTCGGGGCCATTCCCTTTACGCTGACTAGGTTCGATAACCCGTTTCATCCCCTCTTTCGGCACCTAGAATGTACTGAACTCGACGAAATATTCAAGTTCTTTGATTCTGTCGAAGACTTTATCGAGAACGCTCCCGAGTCACGGTATGGCTATAAATTTATTCGGACAGGACTGAGTGTAGCCTTTGACGTCCAGTCTCGTGAACAGTACAAAGTTGCAATGGGTTCCGACTCCGAATTCGATTCCTTTATTGATCGACATATCTACTTTGCAGATCAGGCCATTAACATGGATTGGTGAAATCGAGAATGGGCAGCACAACGGTGGCTTCAGCGCCAAAGGACTGACGAAGAACCTCAGAGAATCCTTGCGAAACAGGTGCCGAGGAGCGTATGTCAAGCGCTTTCTCTGGGGCGCCGATATCGAGGAAGCAACCGCCGCCGACGACTACGAGCGTGGCCTGCGCCGCATCGCCGACCTGGCGCCGGTGCTCGACCGCTTCTTCGTCGAGGTGCTGCTGATGGCCGAGGATCCACCGCTTCGGCGTCGCCTGCGTCTTCTTGTGGAACACTCCGAGCACCAGCACGAGATCATCCCCAAGATGATAGAAGACTCGCCATTCTTCCTTATCAGCGGTCTGGCCTGAGCGGGGCATGCTCCCCGGGCGACGGCGCGGCCTTCGCAGAGATGATAAGTGGGCGGCATGCGAGTTGCGGCTCGCCGCCCCTTTTTCTTCCCGCCCGCGAATCAAAACGTGCCTTCAGGGCTCCTGGGTGTCACGTTTCAGCCTCGTCGCACTACAAATATCTCTTGGAGGAAGTACTTTTCCGTGGGGGTGGAGTGTGTCGAAACCAAGGCCGTCACCGCTGGGTTCCGTCCTGCGTTCGCTCCGGTCAGCGGCCGGTTTGAAGAGTGCCGAGGCGGCGCGCATTTTCGGTATGAGGCCGGTCCGTCTCTACCGGCTGGAGCAGGACCTGAGCGGAAGGCTCTCGAAGGATCGTGTCGAGGAGCTGCTGGCGCGTCTCGACATTCCGCCGGAGGCGGTCGACGCCGCTCTCTACGCGCTCGATCTCGCCTTTGCTTCCGAGCCTCCCGGCTCGCCCGTGGACCCCACCCCGGCGGAGTGGCAATGCATCCTGCAGGCGGCGATCAGTGCCGGGACGGGCGCGCTGGAGGCCACGCGGGAAAAGCTCACGGCTGACATTCGCCGGGAGAGAACCTCCCGGGCTCGCCAACGGGCCGCGTCGCTCTGGGAAGCCTTGCGGGCTCTCCCCCCGGATCGCCGGTGGCTGGCCGTCGAGACGAAGCGGCGGCACTGGACCTGGGCCCTGGCGGAGCGGTTCTGCGAGGAGAGCGTGCGGAGAGCGGCCCACCGGGCGGACGAGGCGTTAGAACTGGCCCGCCTCGGGCTGCGCGCCGCCGAGTTGGCTCCGGAGGGCGAGCCCTGGCGCTCGCGCCTCCTCGGGTGGGCCTGGGCCTTCCTGGCCAACGCTCGGCGCGTCCATGGAGACCTGCCCGGCGCCGAGGAGGGCTTCCTGCATTCCGACCGCCTGCTGGAAGCCGGGGCGCTTTCCGATCCGGACCTGCTGGACGGCACACGGCCGCTCGACCTGAAGGCTTCCCTGCGGCGCTACCAGGGCCGCTTCGAAGAGGCGCTCGCCCTGCTGGATCAGGCGCTGAATGCGAACGGTTCCCAGGAGGCCAGGGGGCGCCTTCTGATCAAGAAGGCGAACACCCTGGAGCTGATGGGAGACTGCGAGCGGGCTATCAAGGCGCTGAGGCGGGCGGAGCTGCTGCTCAAGGATTCGCAAGATGACCGTCTCGTCCTGGTCGTCCAGCACTCCCTGGCTCATTCCTTGTGGCAGCTTGGCCGGTATGAGGAAGCCGAGGCGTTGTTGCCGGAGGCGCGCAGGAGGGCCATCGGGACCGGTAACGAGCTGGACCTCGTTCGTGTTCTCTGGGTGGAAGGAGGCGTTGCGGCTGGTCTGGGACGGCGGGAGCAGGCCCTCGCGGCCCTGGGTCAGGTGCGGCGGTACTTCAACGCTCACCGGATCGCCTACGACGCGGCCCTGGCCTCGCTGGAGCTGGCGGTCCTCTATCTGGAGGAGGGGCGTGCCGGGGAGGTCAAGCGGCTGGCCGAGGAGATGTACTGGATCTTCAAGGACCAGGGAGTTCGCCAGGAAGCGTCGGCCGCCCTCCGGCTCTTCTACGAGGCCGCCAGGAAGGAAGAAGCTACCGCCGAGCTGGTCCGGCGGCTGGTCGAATACCTCACGAAGGCCCGGCACAATCCCGCGCTGCGGTTTGGGAATGGCGAGTCCGTCGTGGAACCGAAAACGTAGAGGGTGTCTCGAAAGCCGCTTCCCCCGCCCGGCGATGAATCGCCGGGCTAGAAACAGCGCTCCCTGAAGGGAGCTTGAAGCCGGATTCATCCGGCGCTGTTCTTAGCCCGGGGCATTCATGCCCGGGCCGAAGGCTGCGCAGACGTCCCGGAAAGGGTCCGTACTACCCGTCCGGGTCGACCTGGTGGCCGTTGTCCCCGTTCGTCGCCGCGGGAACCGGTGTTTGCAGTCTGTTCCCGTCCGGGTCCATCTGGCTGCCGTTCTTCACCGGCAGTCCGCTTGGATCTATCTGGCTGCCATTCTTGGTCCATGCGCGGGCCAGGAGGCTCCAGAGCCGGGCGGTGAGATCCATGGGGGTGGCGGCCGCGATCTCGATCCGTCGAGGCCGGGCTCCCTGGCGTGAATCCGCCAGGGTGGCGGTGGTCGTGAGAATGGCAGCCATCAGCAGGGCGAAGACCCTGCGAGACAGGCGAGGCATGCGCGACTCCTTTCGTGGAGAGCGCTCCGGGGCGGCCATTCGCTGGTCGCGCGGGCGCTCCTCCACACTAAGAGTGCCTGGAAAGAATAAAAACTTCCCCGAAGAGCCGCGAGGTGGGGCTTTTATGTGAAAGAGGTTGGCTTGGCGGAAAATGCCAACCACTAAAGGTCAGCGTAATGGCCCTCCGGGCTTGACGCAGAGTGCCTGACCCGCGGCATCCAGCGCCGCGCAGGGAGGGAGGAACGGCGACCAGGCCGCGGGATTGAAGGCTAAGATCGATCCGTGCCACGGGCCTTTCCCGTTCCGGTCCCGCGCGAGCTCCAGATAGCCGAACTGGAGGATCGAGAACCCCGAGGCGGGCGCGCCGTCCACCGTCTGGGCGAAGGCGCCGAGCGGCGGTCCGGTGTCTTCGGCGACCCCGCTGTTACCCACGATGAGCAGCGGCGGACGGCCGGTCGGGGGTGCGAAGGAGAGGGTCTCGAAGCGGTGCATGTGGCCGGCGAGGATCTGGTCGAGCTTAGGGAGCAGGGCCTCCCCGGCTTCGCTCCGCAGAGCGCATTGGAGGGTCTGGTTGAGCTCTCCGTAGGGGAGCGCGGGGCCGCTCTGCGGCTGGCCGTCACAGCCGTATAAGGGAGCCGACGCGTCCACGACTCCCCAGATCGGCCGGTGGGTCATCAGCCATGCGGTCTTGCCGCGGAGCCGCCGCGCCGCCGCGGTGAATTGGCCCCGGTAGACGTCGACCAGGCCCGGCAACTGATCGCAGGCGTTGGCGGAATCGATCACCACCAGATCGAGATCGCCGAGGTGAAGCACCTGGGGCCCGGTCAACTGGAGATGGGGCAGGGCCGGACCCTCGCCGTCCTGCGACGGGCAGGCGAGCTGTCTGCCGCCGCCCTCGGGCAGCTCCGAGCTCGGATCGAGAAAGTAGAACCAGCCCGGGCCCGCATGGCTGCACAGCTCGTGATTCCCGCGCGCGAAGACCCAGGGTGCCGCGGTCAGCAGATCGCCGGCGGGCTGAAAGAAGTCCAGCCACCATGCTTCCCAACTGTCGGCGTCGGGATTGCCCTTGCTGTTCTGGCTGAGGTAGGGGCCGGGAAGCCCGCACTTTTCCGAGGGCTCCGCGCCGTCGCCGGCATCGTAATACCAGCGCTGGACCTCTTTGCCGTCGACCGTGATCTTGAAGCCGCTCGGCGTGCCACGGTAGTTGTAGTCCCCGACGTGGAAGACGAGATCCGGCCGGCTGGCGGCGGCGGCTTTGGCCAGGGCCGGGAAGGGCCACTCCGGGTCGTCCAGCCCGCAGCCCTGCTGGTCCTTGGGCTTGCAGCCGGAATCGCCGAGCACCGCGATCCGGGAGGGCTTTTCGACCACCGCCGGGAGCCGCGGACCGCCCGCGACCGCGAGCGCGCGCCCGAAGGGGTAGCGGGCCTCGCAGACCTTGACCGCGAACCCATGCGGATTGCGGCGCGGCGTCGTGGCGATCCGCTTCGCTCCGTCGATCAGCGCCGGGCAGGCCTGGCCGGGATCGACGATCACCCGGGCGAAGGCGACGGTGCTCCCCGCGGGAGACTCCGCGAGCAGCACGTACGCCGCATGCACCGTGGGCTGAGCCGGTGCCTGCGCCGCGCGCAGAGAGCCGCCGGCCAGCAGGAGCGGAGCGAGTGAGAGCGCAACAGCACCGCACACGGCGGGCGAGAGTCGTGGGCTCATAGAGAGATCTCCTCCTGATGGATCTTTGCCACGCAATCATAGCCTCCGAGCCGTGTTTCTGACGGGGAAACCCAAGGATTGCAGCCGCAAACCCGGCTTTCTGGTACGAAAACTCGTTTTCTGGCGTAAGAACTCGCCTTTCTGACGCGGAAACTCATCTTTCTGGCCGGAAAACTCGTCTTTCCGCCGCGGAAACGCGTCTTTCCAGCGGAGAATCCGGGTTTTCGGGAGCGCAATGCGGATTTTGAGCCTCCAATCTCAGGGCTCGGGAGCAAAAAGTCGGATTTTTCGGACAGAAGCTGGGCATTCCCGGACAAAACCCGGGTTTCTACAGCAGAAACTCAGGTTTTTTGGGAGAAAAAGCCTGGTGATTGCGCACGACCCCTGAGGAAATCACCCCTCCCACGTCGTTGTTTTACCGGAACCGGGGGAGATCACCCCCCGGCTGCCGCATTGGAGGAAGCACGAAGTGAAGCCATTCGACGCGATTTTCATCGGCAGCGGCCACAACGCGCTGATCGCCGCCGCTTATCTTGCCCGCTCCGGGTGGAGCGTGCTGGTGCTGGAGCGGAACGACCGCGTAGGCGGCCTGGTGCGGACCGAGGAGCTGACGGTTCCCGGGTTCCGCCACGACGTCTATTCGAGCTCCCACCCCCTGTTCGTCACCTCGCAGGCCTACGCCGAGCTCGGGCCGGAGCTCACCCGACGCGGGTTGCGCTATCTCAATACCGACCGTCCGACCGGCGCCTCGCTGCCGGACGGCCAGTCCGCCGTCTTCTTCCGCGACATGGCTGCGAACGTCGCCGAGGCCGACCGGCTCTCTCCGGGCGACGGCGCCGCCTTCGCGGAGATGATGGGGGAGTTCAACGCCCACGCGGCCGACATCTTTCCGCTCTTCGGGCTCGATCTGGCCTCGCCGGAGGCCGCGCCCTTCCTGCGCCGGCTGATGGTCAATCCGGAGGGGACCGGCCCGTCGCCGTTCGCCTCCGACTTCCTGCTCCCCGCCCGCGACGTGCTGGAGGCGCGTTTCCGCTCGCGGGTGTTCCGCGGCATGATCGCTCCCTGGGTGCTCCACCTCGGGCGGACGCCCGACGGCGCCAACAGCGGCTTCTGGGTGCCGCTGACGCTCGCGGCCATCATGGGCGGCGGCATGGCGACCGCCGAGGGGGGGAGCGAGCAGCTCGCCCGCGCCCTGGCGCGCCTCATCGAGGACCACGGCGGGGTGCTGCGCGCGGAAACCGGGGTCGAGAAGATCCTGGTCCAGGGCGGCCGGGCGGTCGGCGTGCGCACCGAGGGCGGGGAGGAGATCCGCGCCACGCGGTTCGTCGTGGCCTCCACCAATCCGGACCAGCTCTATCTGCGCCTGCTGGCCGACGCCGACGTGCCGGCGCCGCTCCGCCGGGAGGCGGGGAAGTACCGCTATGGCCGGGGGTGCCTGCAGATCCACCTGGCGCTCTCGGAGGCGCCGCGCTTCGCCGACGAGCGGCTCGACACCGCGGGGCTGGTGCACCTGACGCCCGGCCTCTCGGGGCTCGGCATGCACGTGCAGGAGGCGCTCTCGGGGCTGCTCCCGAAGGAGCCCACGATCTCCTTCGACGTGCCCACCGGCATCGATCCGTCGCGGGCGCCGGCGGGGAAGGCGGTGGCGCGGTTGCAGATCCTGGAGGTGCCCTGCAATCCGCGCGGCGACGCGGCGGGGCGGATCGAGACCGGGGACGGCACCTGGACCGAGGACCTCAAGCGGCGCTTCGCCGACCGCGTCCTCGACGTCGCCGGCCGTCATGTCCCGAACCTGCGGGGGGCCATCCTGGGCTGCCACGTCATCAGCCCCGGCGACCTCGCCCGCTTCAGCCCCAACCAGGGGCCGGGGGACCCCTACGGCGGCTCGCACGACCTGGCGCAGAGCTATCTCTTCCGTCCGCTGCCGAGCCAGCCGAGCCATCGCACGGCGGTGCCCAACGTCTATCTCCTGGGCGCCGCCACCTGGCCCGGCCACGGCGTCAACGGCGGCTCGGGCTACATCGTGGCCCAGCAGCTCCTGCGCGGAGCTCAGGAGGAAGGAGGCTGAGAACTCGCGCTCGATGCCGCGCCGCTAGACCGCCCAGGCCGCTTCCGAGTCGAAAGCCGCCTTCTCCGGCTGTACGGAAATGTGCGCGTGCTTGGAGTGCGGGTTGCTGCCGCCATAGGGACGCCAAGTCCAGGCTGCCACCCCGCCGATCACGGACGAGCTCGCGATTCTCCGGTTCCAGATGATGTACTTGACCCGGAGGTCCCGGCTGGCGCGGATCGACTCCGCGAGCGCGCCGGCATCGCAGCCCTTCGCCGGATCGTGAGTGATGTCCATGGCCGTCACCACGCCCATGGCACCGTCCCTGACCCAGGGATTGTGATCGGAGCTGCGAGTCGCGTGGGCGGCATCGCCGATGGTGCCGTCGCTCGCCTTGCTCCGCCTGGGCGCCTTGGCGTCCACCTGGCGACGCAAGGCGAGGAGCGATTTCGCCACCCGCCACGCGGTGACCGCCTCGAGCCCGGTTGCCGGCAGTTCCCTCACCATACCGGGCTCGGCGTACTCATCGTCGCCGCTGTTCGGAGTGGGGCGCTCGAGCTCCTGCCGGTCCGGCTCCTCCACGAGCTCGATCCCGGCCAGGCTGCGCACCGCCTCGCCGGTAGCGGTGCTCGCCTGGTCGGCCTGTCTCACGACCTCGGGGAAGCGGACGATGCCGAGCAACTCCTCGAGATCGCCGATGGCGATCATGTGCCCGCGCCAGGAGGCATCCACCGCGAACTCGAGCGGTACGCTGCTGAGATCCTGGCGCAGGACGAAGGCGAAGGCGCGGAGCTCGCCATCCTCCTCGGCCAGAATGACCTTCCAGTACTGGCGGGGGATCTGGATTCGCACAGGACCCTCGTTGTCGACGCCCACGAAGATCGGATCGTCGCCCGCCAGCACCGGGCCCGCGAAGATACTGAGCCGGTCGCTCCCGATTTCCGAGGACACGTAATTCTCCAGGTCCCCCCAGTTCTCGCCATGCGTCGCTTGGTTGAATCCGGCGACTTGCGGGGTGCAATTAGTCGTGTGGAAGGTGTCGCCGTTGGCGTACTGGACCTCCTGGTAGGAGTGCCCCCACGCAACGTCTTCACGCCGTACCACATGGCCCCTGTCGAACGCCCCCTTGTCCTTGGAGAAGAAGCGGTCGGGGAGCTGATCCTCCGTTTCGATCCTGGGGTCAGCGAACCAGAGCTCGATGTCGTTCTTGCCAAGGCCACCCAGGGCCTTTCGCGTGTAACTCTTCCCGGGTTCGGGCCGCTTCCTGTCCGGGTGAGCGTCTAGGTTGGAAGCCGTGAACATCGTCAGGCGCCGGCTCCTGTGCATCACCAGCGAGAAGTGGTGGTAGGGCAGCACGTAGGTGCCGTCCTCGAGCAGGGGTGCACAGAGATCCGGATCCACGGGCTCGGGCAGCGGTACTTCGATCCCCAGGAACTGGCTGTCGTACCCCTCGCGCGTCGTGTAGTCCGGATCGTGCACCGGCGGGACGACCTTCTCCGTCGTCTCAGCGACGGGGGGCGGGGCCGCCGCGGCAGCCGCAGTCATCTGCGCTCCGCCGCCGACGCGTATCGTGATCTGGATGGGTATCGTCCAGGTCGCCCCGTCTCCGGCATCCAGGGAGACCGGCGAGGGGGGGACCGGCGGCGGCGGGCCGGCGAGCGATGCCGGCGGAGCGGGCGGCGCCGGCGCCGCGCCTTCGACCGCTCCCCACCACTGGCCGGTGACGCCCGCATCGCCCCGGACAGTGCCGCGGAACTTCACTCCCGCCTCGATTACTCGCTGGTCCCTCGCCAGCTCCGAGGAGGGGACCGTGAAGTTGGCGTCGAGATAGACGCCCGCGAAATGAAGCGCCACGACGGTTCCGCTGGCGACGTCCACGACCGCGGAGCCCGAATTGCCGCCGAGGGTGGACGCGTCGTGCGTCATCGCCGAGACGGTGTGGTCAAAGCTGCGGATCAGCCGGCGGGGCCCGAGCTTGCCGGGCTGGAGGCGCTTCACGTAATAAACGCCATTGAAGACCCGGTTCTGTACGTCGGTAGGGTTGCGCGGGTCCAGCGCGGGATAGCCGATGACTGCGACGTCCCGGCCGATGAGCTGATCGGGCTGCTCCAGCGCGAGGACCAGGGACGGGTTGCGGTCCGACAGTCCGTCGACCTGGAGGAGGGCCATGTCCCAGTAGGGGTGGATCATCAGCACCCGCCGGACGCGCAGGAACTGCTTCTCGCTGCGGCCGCGCTCACGCTTGAAATCGACGCCGGAGCTGATCCCGGGCCGGAACACGAGCCTGTCGCGGCCGAGCCCGGAGGAGAACAGCTCGGCCACGTGGCGGTTCGTCATCAGCAACCCCGAGCCGACGACGAAGCCGGTTCCACCGTAGGGCAGGCCCGGTATCCCCGAGACCTCTACCCGGCCGATGGACGGCAGCACCCTGCGGAGGGTGCTCCTGATGGGGTCGGCTGCGTAGTGCAACCAGAGTGGATGCCGCACCTCGAAATCGCCGTTCACGACGTCGACCGCGGGGCGCTTGTCGGGAATGATGATCGCCTCGAGCGCGAACTGCTCGGTCGGCGAGAGCTCCTGGGCGGTCTCGAGCTTCTCGAAGGTGCTGCGCACGACCTTCTGCTCGACGGCGGGCAGTTGCTCCCTCTCGGCAATCGACTCGGCCTCGTCCGGCCCGACGCTCTCCAGTGCGCTGGCCGGCATGACCTTGGCGAGGAATCGCTTGGCCTGGCTGCTGCGGATAGACATGAGATCCTCCTTGTCGTCGCGCCACCGCTCCCTCGGGATCAGCGGATCCCGAAGAAAACTTTATGCTCAATAGACGGACTGAGGGCGGGAATTCCGTTATAAACCCTGAGCAGAGTGTCGCGGGAGGATCGCTGAAGCCGCCGGCGTGCAATGATCCGGCCCCGTGGGCCCACGGTCTTCCTCTTCTCTCGCCACCGCCCTGACCGTGGGCCTCGCGGCGGCGGTCCTTTTCGTCCTTCTCGCGAGCGTGCGGATCGAGGCGCAGGGGCCGCAGTACGACGAGCTGCACCAGGCCGTGGGCGCCTTCACATGGCTGGGGGCGCCGCCGCCGGTCTTCTGCCGGGCGTTCCATGGCGTCTGCGTCCTCAACATGCCCTACAGCGGGGCGATCAAGACGAACCTCTACGGCGCGTGGCTGCGTCTCACCGGGGCGCGGTTCACGCTCGCGAGCTGGCGCCTGCTTGGGATCCTCCTCATCGCCGCCGGGATCGTCCTCTTCTGCGCTCTCGCCGCGCCGGCCCTGCCGCCGTGGGCGATGGCGGTCTTTCTCGCCCTGCTCCTGACGGACGCAACGGTGCTGCTGGCCGGCCGCTTCGACTGGGGACCGGTGGCGCTGTCGCTGGCGATCCGGCTCGCGCTGCTCGGCCTCTGGATCGGCAGCGAGGCGGGGGAGGGGCCTACGGTCCGGAGCTCCATGGCCCTCGGCGGGCTGGTGGGCTTTGCCGCGTTCGAGAAGCTGAGCGCGCTCGTGCTCGTTCCGCCCCTGGCGGCGATGGTCCTCGGGAGCCCCCGCCGGAGGGAGCGCCGCCACCTGCTGGCCGCAGCGGCGGGCTTCACGGCCGGGGCCTTGCCGCTCGCGGCCGTTCACCTCGGAGCGCTCGCCGTCCGCGGCCAGCCGATCTCCCTGGGCGGGGGGCCGGGGGTGGAACGCTCGCCGGCCGGCTTCCTGGCCTTCGTGGGGGATTATCTCGCGCTGGGGCAAGGAGCAGGAGTCAGGAGCTTCGTGCTGGGGCTCGGCCGCTCTCCCCGGCTGGAGATCCTGGAGGCCGCGATCGTTGCCGCCGTCTGCGTCATCGTCGCGGCCATGGCCGTGGAAGGCCGGAGATCCGAGCTATTCATTCGTGGCGCGGGCATCGCCCTCGCGGGCTACGGAGCCGTCTGCCTCGGTCTCTATTTCCTGCCGCGCCCCACCTGGGTCCATCACTGGCTCCTGGGGACCCCTTTCCAATACGCGGCGGTGGCCCTCGCGCTGCCGGCTCTCTCGCGCGGGACCGGGAGACGGAAGGCCCTCGGGATCGCCCTCGCGGCTCTCACCGCCCTCTGGCTGGTCGTGCGGCTACCGGGGCTCATCCAGACCGAGCGGGCGCTGGCGGCCGGCCGGGCGTCGTCCGCCTGGGACCCGTCGCTGGCGGCGATCGGCCGGTTCGCGGCGGAGCGGGAGATGGGAACGGTCTTCATCGCCTCGGACTGGGGTGTGGCCACCCAGATCCTGGCCTTCTCCGGCGGCCGGCCGGGTCTGGTCCACGAGCCGTTCTGGCGTTACCAGGGGCCGAGGCAACTCCGCGCTCTCGAGGAGGAGAGCGGAGCCCGCGTCCTCTACCTCGTCCGCCTCCGCGTTCCTCCGCGGACGGTCCCCGGCGCCCTGGAGCGCATCGAGCACGATCTCCTGGACGATCCCCGCTGGCGCGAGGTGCCGGTGGAGCCCGAGGTGGCCCGCCTGCGGCAGGTCCTCGTCCGCAAGCTCGTCCTCCGGCCCCCCGCGTGACTATCGAGCTCGAGCTTCCAGCCCGCCGGGTGCCGGCTCCGACATGCCGCCCAGCGTCCGGTACAACCCCACGAAGGCGGTGAAGACATCCGCTTCGGCCTGCGCCGCGGCGTCCTCGGCCTGGAGCTGGGTGCGCTCGGCGTCGAGCAGCAACAGGTAGTCGGCGACCCCCTCGCGGTATCGCGCGCGGGCGATGCTCGCGGCGCGGGCGCTCTCGCGCACCTCGTCGGTGAGCTCGACCAAGCGCTCCTGCCGCCGCCGATAGGTCACGAGCGCCGTGTCCGTCTCCTCCAGGGCCAGGAGCATCGTCTTCTCGTACTCCGCGAGCGCCTCCCGCGTGGCCGCATGGGCGCCGCGGAGCCGGGCGCGGGCGCCGCCGAGATCGAAAGCGTTCCATTGCAGCGCCGGGGTGACGGCCCATGCCCGGGAATCGCTCGTCCCGAAGAGACGGCCACGGCCGGCGAGGAGCCCGAGCACGCCGGAGAGGGTGATCCGTGGATAGAGATCCGCCGCGGCGACCCCCTCGGTCGCGGCCGTCGCCGCCAGGCGGCGCTCGGCGGCCCGGACGTCCGGCCGGCGGCTCAGGAGCTGATCGGGGGGACCGAGCGCGATCGTCTTCGCGAGCACCGGATAGGCCCGGGGCGCCAGGTCGGCGGCCAGCTCTCCGGGCGCGTGGCCCGTCAGCACGGCGAGCCGGTGCTCCCGGGCCGCGAGCTCGGCGCGCAGCGAGGGGAGCTCCGCCGCGATCGCCGAGACGCGGGCCGAGGCGCTGGCCACGTCCTGCTCCTCGCCGATCCCCTCGTCGCGCCGCACCGTCGCCAGCCGCAGCGTCTCGCGCTGATTGGCCAGGCTGCGGTCGAGCACCGCCATGCGCTGTTGCAGACCGCGCAGCTCGAAGTAGCCGCGGGCGACGTCGGCGGCCACGCTCACCCGCACGGCCGCCAGCGCCGCCTGGAGGCTTTCGGCGTTCGCCGAGGCCGCGGCGATGGCCGCGCGCACGCGGCCGAAGAGGTCGAGCTCCCACGAGGCGTCGAGCGCCGCGCGATAGGTGTTGATGCGCACCGGCTGCTCGACGAATCCCGGCAACGCCTGATCGCGCAGGTCGGCGGAGGCCCCGGCCGTCACCTTCGGATACAGATCACTTCGGTTCTCGTCGAAGACCGCGCGCGCCTGGTCGAGCCGGGCGATGGCGGAGCGCACGTCGTGGTTGGCCGCGAGCGCCTCGTCCTCCAGTTGCGCCAGCACCGGGTCGTCGAGCTGGCGCCACCAGCGCGGGTCGAACGCCTGATCCGAATAGGCCGCCGGGTCCCAGCCGATCAGCGCGGTCTGGTGGACGGCGGCGGCGGGCGGCGCTGTATGGGCCGTGCATCCGGCGATCGCGAGCCCCGCGGCCAGCAGGGCGGGAATCAGCAATGATTTCGTGGAACGCGTGGATTGTATGGGAAACATGATCAATGACCCTCCGAGAGAGCGGTTTCCCGCGGCACGGTCTGCTTCCGCCGCGACAGCCTCGCCGCCAGCCCCTGCACGACGACGTAGAACACCGGGGTCAGGACGAGCCCGAACAGCGTGACGCCGAGCATGCCGGCGAACACCGCCACACCCATGGCGCGGCGCACCTCGGCCCCCGGCCCGGTCGCCAGCACGAGCGGCACGACTCCCATGATGAAGGCCATCGAGGTCATCAGCACCGGGCGCAGACGGACCCGGCACGCCTCGACGATGGCGGCGCGGCGAGGCCCCCCCTCGTCCTCGCGCTGCCGCGCGAACTCGACGATGAGGATCGAGTTCTTGCACGCGAGGCCGGCGAGAACCAGGAAGCTGATCTGGGTGAACACGTTGTTGTCCCCGCCGGTCAGCCAGACGCCGCCGATCGCCGAGAGGAGGGTCATCGGCACGATCAGGATGACCGTGAACGGCAGCGACAGGCTCTCGTACTGCGCGGCCAGCACGCCGTAGACGAGCAGCACGCAGAGCGGAAAGATCAGGAACATCGTGTTGCCGGAGGTCGCGTCCTGGTAGGCGAGCTCCGTCCACTCGAACGTCATGCCGTTGGGCAGCACGCGCTGGAGCAGGCGGGCCATCGCGTCCTGGGCCTGGCCCGAGCTGTGGCCCGGCGAGGCGCCGCCGTTGATCTCGGCGGCCGGAAAACCGTTGTAGTGCATCACCTGATCCGGCCCGTAGCCGCGGCTCACCCGCAGGACCGAGCCGAGCGGCACCATCTCGCCGCGGTCGTTGCGCGTCTGCAGGCGGGCGATCTGCTCCGGCTGCAGGCGGAACGGCGACTCCGCCTGCACGTTGACCTGATAGGTCCGGCCGAAGCGGTTGAAGTCGTTGGCGTAGAGCGAGCCGAGGTAGACCTGGAGGGTATCGAAGACGTCGGTCAGCGGGATGCCGTAGGTCTTCACCCGCTCGCGGTCGACCTGGACGTCGATCTGCGGCACGCTCACCTGGAAGCTGGAGAACAGCCCGGCGAGCGCCGGGTCCGACCGCCCCGCGGCGGCCGCGCCCTGGACCTGCTTGTACAGCTCCTCGAAGCCGAGCCCCCCGCGGTCCTCGACGTAGAGCTTGAAGCCGCCGACGGTCCCCAGCCCCTGCACGGGCGGCGGCGGGAAGATCGCCACGAAGGCGTCCTGGATGGAGCCGAACCGCTGGTTGAGCTCGCCGACGATGCTGTTGGCGTCCATCCCCGGATGGTGCGCGCGCTCCGCGGACGGCTTGAGGGTCACGAACGCGACACCGGTGTTCGGAGAGTTGACGAAGCCGTTGATCGACAGCCCCGGGAACGCGACGGCGTTGGCGACGCCGGGATGAGCCAGCGCCAGGGACGACATCTGGCGGATCACCCGGTCGGTGCGGTCGAGCGTGGCGCCGTCGGGGAGCTGCGCGAAGGCGACCAGATAGTCCTTGTCCTGCGCCGGCACGAACCCCGGCGGCACCTTGGAGAAGCCGAGACCGGTCAGCGCGATCAGCCCGGCGTAGACGACGAGCGCCAGCACGGCCACCCGCAACACCCGCGTGACGCCCCCCGCATAGAGCGACGAGCCGCGCGCGAACACGCGGTTGAAGCCGCGGAAGAGCCAGCCGAACAAGCGGTCGATCACCCGCTGCACGCGGTCGCGCGGCGCGCCGTGGGCCCGCAGCAGCCGGGAGGCGAGGGCGGGGCTCAGGGTCAGCGAGTTGAAGGCCGAAATCAGGGTCGAGATCGCGATCGTCAGCGCGAACTGCCGGTAGAACTGGCCGGTGAGCCCGCTCACGAACGCGGTCGGCGCGAACACGGCGCAGAGGACGAGCGCGATGGCGACGATCGGGCCCGAGACCTCGGCCATCGCCCGCCGTGTCGCCTCCAGCGGCTCCTGCCCCAGCTCGATGTGCCGTTCGACGTTCTCGACCACCACGATCGCGTCGTCGACCACGATGCCGATGGCGAGCACGAGGCCGAAGAGGGAGAGGGTGTTGAGCGAGAAGCCGAGGGCGAGCATCACCGCGAGGGTGCCGATCAACGACACCGGCACGGCGACCAGCGGGATGATCGAGGCCCGCCAGGTCTGGAGGAAGAGGACCACCACGAGGACGACGAGCAGGATCGCCTCGAGCAGCGTATGGATCACGGCGTTGATCGATTCCCGCACGAAGACCGTCGGATCGTAGACGATCCGGTAGTCGACGCCGGGCGGGAAGCTCTTCTTCAGCCGCTCCATCGTCGCGTGCACGTCGGTCGAGGCCTGGAGCGCGTTGGTGCCGGGCCGCTGGAAGACGCCGATCGCCACCGCGGGCTTGTTGTCGAGCAGGCTGCGCAGGGAGTAGCGGCTCGATCCGAGCTCGAGGCGGGCGACATCCGCGAGGCGGGTGATCTGCCCCTCCCGGGTCGCCCGGACGACGATGTGGCCGAACTCCTCTTCCGTGGTCAGCCGCCCCTGCGCGTTGATGGTGAGCTGGAAGGTGGCGCCGGAAGGCGCCGGCGGCGCCCCGAGCACCCCGGCCGCCACCTGGATGTTCTGCTCGCGGATCGCCCGCACGACGTCGGTCGCCGTGAGCTGGCGCGAAGCCAGCCGGTTCGGGTCGAGCCAGACGCGCATGCTGTACTCGCCGGCGCCGAAGACCTGGACGGAGCCGACACCCGGCAGGCGGGCGAGCTCGTCCTTCACCCGCAGGAGCGCGTAGTTCGAGAGGTAGAGCATGTCGTAGCGCTCGTCCGGCGACACCAGGTGGGCGACGAGGAGGAAGTCCGGCGACGCCTTCTCCGTCGTCACCCCGATCCGCTGAACGTCCTGCGGCAGCCGCGGCAGCGCCTGGGCCACCCGGTTCTGCACCTGCACCTGCGCCTTGTCGAGGTCGGTGCCGACCGCGAAGGTGAGGGTCAGGGTCAGGGCGCCGTCCGAGGTCGCCTGCGAGAACATGTACAGCATGTTCTCGATGCCGGTGATCTGCTGCTCGAGGGGGGCGGCCACCGTCTCGGCGATCACCTTCGGGTTGGCGCCCGGGAAGGCCGCGCGGACCACCACCGTCGGCGGCACGACCGCGGGATATTCGCTGACCGGCAGCTTGAAGAGGGCCAGGCCGCCGGCGACGACGATCACCGCCGAGAGCACGGCGGCGAAGATCGGGCGGGTGATGAAAAAAGAGGCGAATCTCATCGCGCACCGCCCGTCTCGCCCCGCATGGAGGCCACCGCCGCGTTGACCTGCGCGCCGGGCTGAACCCGCTGCAAGCCGTTGATCACCACCAGCTCCCCGGGCGCGAGCCCCTTGCGGATGACGCGCAGCCCGTCGACCAGCGGCCCCAGGGTGACCGTCCGCGACTCGACCTTCCTGTCGCCGCCGACCACCAGCACGAAGCGGCGGTCGAGATCGGTGCCGACGGCGCGATCCTCGACCAGCACGCCGCGGTAGGCCGCGGTCCCCGGCAGCCGGAGGCGGACGAACAGCCCCGGCGTCAGGCGATGATCGGGGTTGCGGAAGACCGCGCGCCCCCGGATCGTCCCCGTCGAGGGATCGAGCTGGTTGTCGAGGAAGTCCAGGGCGCCCTGGTAGGGGAACGCGGCCTGGTCCGCGAGCGCCATGTCGATCGGCAGGCTCCCCTTGCCGTCGGTCTGCCGGCGCACCCGGTCCCCATAGCGCAGGAACGCCTGCTCGTCGGCGTCGAAGGAGGCATAGATCGGATCGAGCGACACGACGGTGGTGAGGAGCGTGGCATCGCCCTGGCCGCCCGAGACGAGATTGCCGCGGGTGACGAGGGCGCGGCTCACGCGGCCGGCGATCGGCGACACGACCCTGGTGAAGCCCAGGTCGAGCTCGGCGGCGCGCAGCATGGCCGCCACCGCCTCGACGTGGGCCGCCGCCTCGGCCGCGGCGCCCGCGCGGCGCTCGCGCTCCTCGACGGTCATCGCGTTCTCGCTCGACAGCCGGTCCCCGCGGCGCGTCTCGGCGGCGGCGCGGTCGCGCGCCACCGTGGCCTGGACGAGCTCCGCGCGCAGGCGGTCGACCTGCGCCCGGAGCGGGCGCGGATCGATCTGGAAGAGCGTCTGTCCCTCCCGCACGAGGCTCCCTTCCTCGAACGACACCTGCGTGATGAGCCCCGAGACGCGGGGGCGGATGGCGACCGACTGCTCGGGCTCCAGCCGGCCGGTGAATTCGTCCCACTCCGTGACGTTGCGAGCGACCGAGGGGGCGACCGTGACCTGGGGGAGCGGGGGAGGCGTGCTGCCGGTCGCGTCCTGGGCGCAGGAGGCGGCGCCCAGCACCGCGATCCCGGCCAGGAGGAGCGCGCCGAATCGGCGAGCCGGGGAAACGAATAGCGAGATGCGGAAAGTTTGCGTGTTCATGGCATGACCAGAATCGCCCCGCGAGGCAGCCGTCCACAATCCGGCGGAAGCCCGAGGCGGGCTTCATCCGAATACGGCATCTCCGCATCGGCCGGGCGGGTCAGTCCGTCCTCATTCGAAAGGACGAGATCGGAATGGTCCGGACGGTCGAATATCCGCGGCTTGGGCGCGGGCCTATAATCTGGCCATGAAAGATCGAGGCATGACTGGCTTTGACGATCCCGCGCCCTGTGGAGGCACTCCGCTCGATCGCCCCATGGAGACCGATCCCGCGCGCCTCCAGGCCGAGCTCTCCTTCCTGCGCGAGGAGCTGCAGCGGTCCGAGTGCATGATGTCCATCCAGCGCGACGCCGTGCAGCTCGCGCTCGACCTGCTCGTCACGCACCCGGACCTGCGCGGCTTCTTCCGCATGTTCATCAAGCGCCTGGTGGACGACTCCGGCGCGCACGCCTGCGGCGTTTGGCTCCTCGACGAGCCGACGAGCGCCTGCGACCTCTGGATGGCGAACATCGGCGGCGAGACGCTCACCGCCGAGAGCCCGGGCTGGGCCGCGCTCGACCTGCCGCGCGAGGGGATGGCCCGTCATCTGGGCTCCTGCGACGAGTGCCGGACCACGATCGTCGAGTACCGCGACGACGACGCGCGCCTGCCGGAGCCGGTCCGCGCGTACAACCGGACGGCCGGCGTGCGGACGCTGCTCGTCGCGCCCCTGCTGCTGCCGCCGAAGACCCTCGGTTGGATCGCGCTCTCGAGCGCCGCCGATTCCGAGTGCGAGCGCGGGTGGCTGGCGGCCCTGCTCGAAGCCACCGCGCGGCAGGCGACGCTCGCCCTCTACTACAGCCGGCTCGTTGAGCAGAGCCTGTTCGAGGCCCGGCGGCAGGCCGTGCTCGAGGAGCGCAACGGGATCGCCCGCGACATCCACGACACGCTGGCTCAAGGGTTCGGCGCCATCCTGATGCAGTTGCAGGCGGCCCAGCGCGTCGCCTCGAATCTGCCGCCGAAGGTGGCGCGCAGCCTGGAGACCGCGGTGGACCTCGCGCGCACGCACCTCGTCGAGGCCCGCCGGTCGGTGGCGGCGCTGCGCCCCCACTCCGACGAGCGCGAGGACGTGCCCGCGGCGCTCCAGCGCATGGTCGACCTGGCGCAGCGGACGAACGACGTGCCGGTCGACCTCGTCCTCGACGAGCTGCCGGCGTTCGAAGCGGGCGCCGAGCGCGAGATCATCGGCATCGCGCAGGAGGCGCTGACCAACGCCGTCCGCCATGCCCACGCGCGCCGTATCGTGGTGCGCGCGGGAGCCGTCCGCGGCGTCGGATTCCGCCTGTCGGTGAGCGACGACGGCCGCGGGATCGCCCGCGACCGCGGCACCGGCGGCTTCGGCATGACCAGCATGCGCGAGCGCGCCGAGCGCATCGGCGCCTCGCTGACCTTCGTGACCGCGGCGCGTGCCGGCACCGAGGTCGTGCTCGCGTGGCAGCCGGCGGCCTTCGCGATCCCGCGCGCCGAACGCCGGGCCGAGCAGGTGGCCGATGGCGATCGCTGAGCCGCACGCGGCGGCGGCGGCCGCCATGCCGGAGCGCGCGCGGGTCCTGGTCGTCGACGACCACTCGCTGCTGCGGACGGGCGTCGCCAACATCATCAACCAGGAGCCCGATCTCGCGGTCGTCGCCGAAGCGGCCAACGGCCGCGACGCCGTCGAGGCGTTCCGGGCTCATCGCCCCGACGTGGTGCTGATGGATCTGCGGATGCCCGAGATGGAGGGGGTCGAGGCGGTCCGCCGGATCCGCGAGCTCGACCCGCAGGCCCGCGTGATCGTGCTCACCACCTATGACGCCGACGAGGACATCGCCCGCGCCCTCAAGGCCGGCGCCAAGGCCTACATCCTCAAGGACATCTCAGCCGACGCGCTGATCGCATGCGTGCGCGCCGTGCTCACCGGCAAGACCTACCTGGCGCCGACCGCCGCGGCCAAGCTGGCCGAGCGGGTGACGCAGGTGCAGCTCACGCCGCGCGAGCTGGCCGCCCTCCGCCTGCTCGCGAACGGCGAGAGCAACAAGGAGATCGCCGCCTCGCTGGGCATCTCCGAGCGCACCGTCAAGACCCACCTCGCGCACCTGTTCGAGAAGCTCGGCGTCACCAGCCGCACCGAGGCCGCGCGCGTCGCCACGCGGCGCGGCCTGGTGCGGTTCGACTGAGCGTTTACGGACCGGAGGCGATCTCCTTCGCCATGCCCCGCTCGACGGCCTCGATCAGGTAGGGGCGCAGCCGCTCCGGCGGGAGGATCCGGTGGATGGAGCCCACCTCGAGCGCGCGCTGGACGGTGTGGACGCCGTCGAACTCGGCGGCCACCTCGTCCAGCTTCCCGGCGCGCACGGCTTCCCGCGTCTCCTCGAGCTGGGAGCGCAGGCGCGCCTTGTCGCCGCGCTCGGGGTCGGCGATCGCCTGCTCCAGTTCGATCACGCTCGAGTCCCGCCGCGTCCGCTCGTCCACCTCGCGGGTGAAGGCCACGGCGGCGGCCGCGGCGCCGCCGATCACCGAGGCGTGAGCCCCCTCCAGCGCCGCCACCTCCATGTTGTCGTGGAGGGTATGGGCGAAGACCACGAAGGCGCCGCCATGGTAGCGGGAGACGACGCAGAAGACGATCGGCCCCCGGAAGTTGACCACCGCGCGGCCGATCTCGGCGCCGTATTCGAGCTGCCAGAGGCGCATCGACTCCGGCGAGCCGTCGAAACCCGAGAGGTTGGCGAGCACGACCAGCGGCCGGTTGCCGCTCGCCGCGTTGATCGCCCGCGCCACCTTCTTGGCGGCGAGGGGGAAGAGGGTGGCGCCGTTCCACTGGTCCGGCCCGTAGACCGGAGCCCAGCCCAGCCGCGGGAGGGGCTTGGACTCGAAGCCCAGCAGGCAGACCGGGTGCCCGCCGAGATGGGCGTCCCAGACCACGGCGATCTCGGCGTCGCGCATGCCGAACCAGCGCTCCAGGGGAGGATGGTCCTGGTCGGCGACGGCGGCCAGCACCCGCCGGATCTCGAACGGCTTCTTGCGCCCCGGATTGGTGGCGGCGGAGAAGACCTCGCCGACGGTGCGGAACAGGCCGCCGTGCGGGGAGTCGCGGACGTCGCGCTCGCGCGGGTCGCTGCTCGGGGCCGGGCGCGGGAAGCGCTCGCCGGGGATCACGTAGGTGTGCTCGTAGTGGCGCAGCAGGATGCGGCAGGCGTCGGCGAGGTCGCGGGCGAAGTACTGCGCCTCGCCGTTGGGGCCCATGATCCGCTCGTAGCCGCCGATCCCGAAGTTGTCCTCGGCGGAGACCACTCCCGAGGAGTCGAGCACCCGCTTGCCGGTGAGCACCATCGCCCCCTCGGGTGTCATGATCAGGACCCCCTTGGTGTGCATCAGCATCGTGGCCTCGGCGTTCCAGTAGGGCTGGGCCCCGGCGTTGATGCCCGCCACCACCAGGTTGACCTCGCCGCCGCCTTGGGTGAATTCCACCAGCCGGCGCAGGACGAGGGCGATCCAGTCCATGTTCTCGGTGCCGCTGTCCATGGCGATGCGGGCGCCGCCGGAGAGGGCGAACCACTCGACGGGCGCGCCGATCTCCTTGGCGAGATCGAGGGCGGCGAGGATCCGCCGGCACTCGGGCTCGGCCAGCGCACCGAGGTCGCGGCTGGGATCGCCGAGCAGCAGCACGCGGGTCATCCCCTCGGGGTACCGCGCCGTGAAGTTGCGCACGACGCCCACCACGACGTTGGCCGTGTTGCCGCCGTAGGGGCGGTCGACCGGCGCCAAGCGCCCCGTTTCGTCGAGATCGTGCTCGACGAAGTCGCCGGTGGGGATGTCGGCCTGCTCCTCGCGCGGTGCCAGCCGTTTGATCACCTCGTAGGGGTAGGGGAGGCCGCGGCGGCGCAGGTCCACCACCTTCTGGGCGTACTCCCGCAGCGGCTTGAGCGGCGTCTCCGACGGCTTGCGGAAGCGCAGGACCACGCCCGCCGCCTCGAAGCTCGAGATCTCCAGCACGCGGTCGAGCAGCTCGCCGGTCTCGCGGTCGGGGATGCGGCAGCGCACGGCCACCTTCTCCAGCCCCACCCCCTCGGTGAGCGGCGCCAGGCGGCGCACCAGGCTGTCGATCTCGTCCGGCCGCAGATCGACCGGCGGCCAGACGTTGAGCAGCACGCGGTTCCACGCCAGCCGCTCGGCGGTGGCGCGGCGGGCCTGGAAGCGGCGCAGCCCGGCCAGCGCCTCCATCAGCCGGTGCTCGAGCTGCGGCAGATGGACGATCCGGCGGATCTCGTCGCGCACCGGGGTCAGGTCGCGCACCTCGGCCACGGCGAACAGCCGCTCGTCGCGGGGGTTCTCGCGGGCGACGCCGTGGAAGAGATAGATGCCGTCGGGAGCGGGCAGGCGCTCGAGGTGGAAGTTGCGCAGCCGCCAGAGCTCCAGCCGCAGGGCGAGCATCGGGTGGATGCCGCGGTAGACCTGCTCCTCGCGGAACGCGCCGTCCGCCTCGCGCCGGAAGGTGAAGTGCTGCGTGCCGGCCGGCCCGGAGAGGGCGGCGGCGACGCGGCGCAATCCCGCCGGCATCGGCAGGCGGGCCAGCAGCCCGGCGATCTCGCCGGCGACCGCTTCCTCCTCCAGGGGCTCGCCCTGCCGCCAGAGGTAGAGATCCACTACGGTCTCCACGTTCTCAATACCGGCGGGCGCCTCGCCGGCGAGGCGGCGCACCGTCTCGAGGCTCCAGGCGAGGCGGTCGTATCCGGCATGGGTGGCGATCAGGTGGACGTGAGAGCCCCGGTGCTCGTAGCCGGCGACGGCGAAGGTCTGCCCCTCGACGCGGAAGCTCTCGATCCCGCCCAGCGCGCGGATGCGATAGAAGCGCCGCACCATGATCTCCAAGAGGGCCGCGCGCAGGGCTTCCGACGGGCCGGCGCTCGCGAACCGCTGCGACAGGATGAGATGGAGCGGCTGTGTGCTCTCGACCAGGGCGCGGACGAGCTCCTCTCTCTCCTCCGGACCGGGGCCGGCCGCCAGCCGCGCCAGATCGGAGGCCGCCGCGGCGTCGATCCGCTCGCGGGCGGCGAGCAGGAGCGGGCGGTCGAAGACGCGGTAGCGCACCTCGCGGGCGAGATCGTGGACCGCCGGCTCGCGGCCCCCCTGCGTGTCGGCGACCATGCGGTCGAGGAGCTCGCGGAGACCGGGGCCGGCCGGGAGATCGGCGCGCTCCAGCCAGCTCTCCAGGATGGCGAGCACCGGCGGCACCTGCCAGGAGAGCCGCTGGGAGATGGAGATCCGGAACAGGCTCTCCTCGAGCTCCGGCGAGCGGTCGAGGCCCTGAATTCCGTAATGGCCGAGGGCGTGGCGGAGCTTTTCGAGAAAGGCGGGCGGGAGGCCCGCCCCGCGCGTGTCGAGGTCGCGCAGATAGGTGAAGAGGTACTCCTCGGGGCTGTGGCGGCCGTCGGATTCGTCCGCCGGCTGGCGGCGGAAGAGGGAGCTGACGTCGGCGAAGACGCGGAGGATCTCCTCCTCGCGGGGGAGGTCCGCGCCGGTGGCGGCCCGTCCGGAGACCAGGCGCTCGACCGTCTGGAGATCGGCGTCGTAGCCGAGCATCAGGCGCAGAGCCTCTTCCAGGCTCTCGCGGCGGGGGGCGGGGGCGCCGTCCGAAGGCGGCACCAGCGCGTCGAACCGCACCTTCCGGCCGGCGGCCGTCGCGGCGCCGTCCCCGGCGGCCAGGGGCGCGAGCACGAGCAGGGGAGCGCCGGTCCCCACATGGGAGCCCTTGCGCGCCAGCACCCTGCGCACCCGGCCGGACCGCGGGGCCACTACCGTGGTCTCCAGCTTCATGGCCTCGAGCACCGCCACGGGATCGCCGGCGGCCACTTCATCCCCTTCCTGGACGGCGAGGGCGACGACCACCGCCGGGCTGGGAGCGCGCACCACCTCGCCGCTCTCGCGCTCGATCCGGTGGGGGATGCCATCCACCTCCACGAGCTGCCGGTCCCCCTGCGTGGCGATGGCGATCCGCCAGCTCCGCTCGCCGCAGGTGATGGCGCGGCCGGTCCGTCCCGGGCGGTCGGCCAGCACCTCCAGGCGTAGGCCGTCCACCTCGACGTGGAAGCGCCGCCGGTCGAGGCGGGAGACGCGGAAGAGGTAGACCTGCCCCCGGTAGCAGAGCTCGACCGCGCGGCCGATCTCCTTCGGCACCTCGAGCCGGCCACGGACCGCCGAGGCGTAGAAGCGGGCGCGGGCGAGGTCGAGATCGGCCTCGTAGCCGGCGACCGCCGCCCCCAGCAGGGCCACCTCGGCACCGCGCCGGGGGAGGTGCTCGCCACTCGCCACCAGGGCGTCGAGCCACCCCGGGTCCACGGGCCCGCGGGCGGTCAGCTCGGGACGGTCCAGAACCTCGGTGAGAAAGGCCTTGTCGGTGGCGCCGTCGCGCAGGGAGGCGGCGGTGCGGGCGAGGCCGCGCTGGAGGCGGTCGAGCGCCTCGGCCCGCGTCCGTCCGTGGGCGGTGACGCGGGCGATCTCCTCCCCCCTCGCGGGCACCTCCCCCTCGTCGACGGCGGCGTCGGCGCGCAGACCCGGACCGGCGGGGAGGCGCAGGGCCTCCACCACGCCGGGGCGGGGCACGAAGCCCGCCTCGGGATCGAGGGCCGAGAGGCAGACCTGGAGAGCATGGCCATGGGGCGCCGGCAGCTCGCCGTCGAGGGTGCCGCCACGCGCGATGTGGCTCTCCAGGGCGGAGAGATCCAGCTCGTTCCGCGACTCGACGACCGCAACCGAAGCCGGCAGGCCGGGCACGGTGCTCAGGAAGCGCTGCTCGCCGCTCGCCGGATCGGCGAGGAACGACACCGTGAAAGTGCCGGAAGAGCCGCGGGCCCCCGCGAAGCGCGTGGCGCCATCCCGCAGGAGCTGCGCGAGCTTCGCCGGCATCTCCGGCGGCGGCGACTCGGCGAGCACCACGCGATCCCCGAGCCGGAGCGTGACGTCGATCAGCCCCGGCATCCAGACCGTCCCCTTGCGGTCCACCAGGACCGGCGCCTCGATCCGGCGGACGCCTGGGGAGGAAGGGGCGAGATTCATGCGTGGCAGGATACTCCGTCCGGAGATGCCGAGCCACCGCGGGACCCCGGGACCCACCGACCCAGGGCGTTGCCCTGGGCTGAGGAAGGGCGGCCCGTTGGGCCTCAAACAAATTCCGGCTGGGGGAAGGGCCAAAGGCCCGGGCTCCCTCAGCCCAGGGCAACGCCCTGGGTCGGTGGGTCCGGCTGCCGTCGCCCTTCGGAGCCCCAAAATCTCCCTGCCCCAGAAACCCCGTTTCACTTATCCTCTCAACGGAGCTTCCCTTCAAGCCGACGGAAGCAGTTCTAAAGAGTATTTCCGACACTCTGTGGAGAATTTCAATGAAAAACAATACCAATGATCAGAAGGGGGAACGTCCCGAGGTTTCCCGCCGGAACTTCCTGCGGGGTGCGCTGGCGGCGGTGGCCGTCGTCGGCTTCGACGCTCATCTGGGGAGCTGGGCGACGGCGGCGGATCTCGCCTCCGGCCGTTCCCGGCCGGTGGACGGCTTCCCTCATTTCGACGGCCAGCTCCTCACCGACGAGGCCGCCTTGAGCGCCGCCGCCGACGATTTCGGCCATGCCGTCCATCGCCGCCCGATGGCCGTGCTGAAGCCGGGCTCGGTCGAGGACGTCGTCCGCCTGATCGACTTCACCCGCCGGCACGGCATCCAGGTCGCGGCGCGTGGCCAGGGGCACAGCACCCTCGGGCAGGCGCAAGTGGCGGCCGGAGTGGTGATCGACATGTCCACCCTCGCGGCCGTGCACGAGATCAACGCCGGCGACGCCCTGGTGGACGCCGGCCTGCTCTGGAGCGACCTGCTGCGGCAGACCCTCCCCCTGGGAGTGGCGCCGGCGGTCCTCAACGACTACATCGACCTCTCGATCGGCGGCACCCTCTCCGTGGGCGGAGTCGGCTCCCAGTCCTTCCGCCGGGGCGCGCAGGTGGACAACGTGCTGGAGCTGACGGTGGTCACCGGCCGCGGCGAGCTGGTGACCTGCTCGTCGACCCATCGCCGGCAGCTCTTCGACGCCGTGCGCGCCGGGCTCGGCCAGTTCGGCGTCATCGTGCGCGCCCGCGTCCGTCTCGTGCCCGCCCTGCCCAGCACCCGCTATTACAAGGCGACGTACGACGACCTCGCGATCTTCCTGTCGGACCTGCTCGTCCTGATCCACGACGGCCGCTTCGACACCGTCCAGGGGTTCGTCAACGCCCTCGAGGGCGGCGGGTGGAACTACACGCTGGAGGCGACGAAGAACTTCGCACCGGGACACGAGCCCGACGACGCGGCGCTCTTCGCCGGGCTCCGCTTCGTGCCGGGCCAGCGGACGTCCGAGGACATCCCCTACTTCGACTACCTGAACCGTCTGGCGCCCACCGTCGAGTTCCTCAAGCAGATCGGGGTCTGGGGCTTCCCGCACCCCTGGATCGATCTGTTCGTGCCCACCAGCCGGGCCGAGAGCTTCATCGGCGGCACCCTCGAGGCCCTCGATCCCGCGGACGTGGGGCAGGGGCCGATCCTCGTCTACCCCTATCTTGGAAACCTTTTCGACACGCCCAACCTGCGCGTGCCGGCGGGGGAGACCTTCTTCCTCTTCGGCCTGCTGCGCACGGCCATCCCGCCGACGCCGGAGCGCTCGGCGGAACTGGTCGCCGCGAACCGCCGGCTCTATGAGCAGGCGCGGGCCGTGGGGGGCTTCTTCTATCCGGTCGATTCGGTGCCGATGAGCCCCGAGGACTGGCGACTGCATTTCGGTGACCGCTGGCCGCAGGTTTTCGCCGCCAAGCGGGCCTTCGATCCCGATGCCCTGCTGGCGCCGGGGCAGGGGGTCTTCACGGGCGGCTGAAGCGGACCCAGGGCGTTGCCCTGGGCTGAGGAAGGGCGGCCCGTTGGGCCTCAAACAAATTTCTGGGCTGGGGGAAGGGCCAAAGGCCCGGGCTCCCTCAGCCCAGGGCAACGCCCTGGGTCCGGGAGGGCCTGGCTCCCGTCCCATCCCGAGGCGATCCCTCGCTCACCCCGCCCGCCGCCGGACCTGCCGGACGACGAGGAGCTGGGCCACGCCGGCGGCGAACAGGTAGTTCTGGCCGAGGCCGCGGAAGAGGTCGTCGAGGGGGATCCGGCCTGGCGGCGCGAAGCTGACCGCGGCGTCGTAGAGCAGCCAGGCGAGGCGGCTGGCGGTGATCAGGCCCCAGGGCCAGGAGAAGAGCCCGCCGCGCAGCGACACGGCGGTCAGCAGCAGGGGGCTGATCAGGCAGAGGGAGAGGATGTCCACCACCGCCGAGACGAGGACGATCAGGGAGCCGCTGTCCCCGTGCGCGACCGCCAGGGCGCTCTTGTAGGCTCCCGGGCCGGCCACCGCGACCGCCAGCGCCGCGGCGATCAGCGCCACGGTCACGAAGCCGGAGCGGCCGCCCGGCATCATGATCGCCGCCATCCGCCACGACCGGGCGAGCATCCAGATGCCGATCAGCAGGGCGACGTTGCTGAGGATTCCCAGCCCGCTGATCAGCGTCTGCGCTCCCGGACCCGCGGTCGCCGGCTGAAAGGGGGGCAGGAACCGCAGCAGGTCCCGCAGCAGGATCAGGACGCTGCCGGCGCCGAGCCATAGCCAGGCGGCGCGCAGGTGGTCGCCGCGCTCGAAGGCCGAGACCGCCAGGAAACATCCGACGATTGCCAGCAGCCGCACCAGGATCTTCTGGCCGCCGGCGAACGTGGCGAGAGCCTCGCCGCCTCCCAGCGACCAGGAGATGGCGACGAAGACCGCCGCGTAGAGCAGGGGGAACGCCGCCAGCCAGCGAAAGCGCATCAGCGAACCTCGCGTCCGATCTGAGCCAGGAGGTCGTCCGCCGCGCCGCGTCCCATCAGCGCGCCGAGGAACGGGCGCAAGCCATCCACCAGGGTGGCGAGATGAGCGGACCTCAGCTCCTCGGGAGACAGGCTGAGCTCCCGCCGGGCGACGGTCTTCACCCACATCCGGGCGTTGAACTCGCCGATATAGGGCGCCAGCCGCTCCGCGACCTGCTCGGAGATAGATAGAGAAAGGCTCGCCAAAACGGACCCCTCAAAAAGACGGTTGAAAATGCGCCGCCAGTATACCGCGCCTGGAGAGAATCAGCTCTCACCGCTCCGGCGGCACGGTCAACTGCGTGGCGGCGCTGATCCCCTCCGCGGCCATCGCGGGGAGGATCCCCTTCTCGATGTAGATCGGCCGCACCCGCTCGCGCAGCCGGGGGAGGAGGCTGGCGAACCAGAGGGCGGCGAGGATGCAGCCGGCGCCGCAGAAGAGGAGCGTGCGCGGGGCGCCGATCCGGCTCGCGAGCCCGCCCGCCAGCAGGCTGCCGAACGGCGTGATCCCCATGATCGACATGGTGTAGAAGCTCATCACGCGGCCGCGCTTGTCGTCGTCCACCAGGGTTTGCAGGAGGGTGTTGCTGGCCGCCATCTGCACCATGAAGCCGAGGCCGGTGGCCACCAGCAGGGGGAGCGAGAGCCAGAGCGAGCGCGAGAGCGAGAAGCCGATCAGGCCGGCGCCGAAGAGCCCCGACATCAGGGGGATTACCCGCCCGAGGCCGAGCACCGAGCGGCGGTTGGCGAGAAAGACCGCCCCCGAGAGCGCGCCGACGCCGGTCGCCGCCATCAGGAACCCGAGGGTATGCGGGCCGCCGCCCAGGATCTTCGAGGCGAAGACCGGCATCAGCACCGTATAGGGCATCCCGACCAGGCTGACCAGCGCCAGCAGCACGAGGATGCTGCGGATCGGCGGCGAGCCCACCACGTAGGCCCACCCAGCGCGCAGCTCCTCGAGCACCCGCGTCTCCTTCCCGGGAGCCCGGCGCTGCCGCGGCGCCAGATGCATCAGGAGGAGCGAGGCGATCACCGCCAGGTAGCTCCCGGCATCGAGCGCGAAGCACCAACCCTCGCCGACGGCGGCGATGATCACGCCGCCCAGCGACGGACCCAGCAGGCGGGCGGCGTTGACCATCGAGGAGTTGAGGGCGATGGCGTTCGGCAGGTCCTCCCGCTTCTCGACCATCTCGACCACGAAGGCCTGCCGCGCCGGCATGTCGAAGGCGTTGATCAGCCCCTGGCAGAGACTCAAGACGAGGACGTGCCAGATGTTGATGACGCCTGCGAGGGTCAGCCCCGCCAGCGCCGCCGACTGCAGCATGGCGAGGATCTGGGTGACCACCAGCAGCCGGTGGCGGTCCCAGCGGTCGACGAGGACGCCGGCGAAGGGGGCGAGCAGGAACGAGGGGATCTGCCCGGCGAAGCCGACGAGCCCGAGCAGGAGCGCCGAGCCGGTCAGCCGGTAGACCAGCCAGCTGGTCGCGATCCGGGTCATCCAGGTGCCGACCAGCGAGACCGTCTGGCCGGCGAAGAAGAGCCGGTAGTTGGGGTGCTTGAGGGCGCGCACCATGAAGCCGAGCCCGCTGGGTTGCCCGCCGGGTTGGTTGACGCCTGCCTCGTTCATGGCGGGGAGCCTACTGCAAGGGATGTGCACGCCCCCTTACATCGACGCGTCCTGCACGATCTCCCAGCGATCCCCGTTGCGCCGCAGCACGAGGAGGGTCAACCCCTCGGCCGTCTTCTTGTCCGGCTGATCGGGGTAGGCGAGCTTCCAGCGGGCGGCGACCGAGAGGCTGTGCACGCGGCTCGGCCGGGCGTCTCCCAGGAGGGTGAATTCGACCCCCTGGGCGGGGCGCGCCTCGATCACCTCCAGGGTCAGCGTGCCCATCGCCTTCTGGTCGGGATAGCGGCGGCGGTAGCGCTCCAGCACCTGCTGCCGGCCGCGGGTGAGGCCGGTGGGGGAGAGGAACGAGGCGTCCTCGGCGTAGACGGAGGTGAAGGTCTCGAGATCGCCGCGGTTCCAGGCGTCGGACTGCGTCGCGAGCAGCGCCTCGACGGCGGCGCGGGCGTCTCCGGCACGGCGGAGGGCGGCGAGCCGGTCCCAGAGGCCGAAGCCGGAGGGGCCGGTGTATCGCGGCTCCTCGGCGAAGGCGGGATCGGCGAGCACCTCGTCGGCGGCGGCGAAGCGGTAGCCGCGCTCCTCGAGCCAGGTGAACAGGCGGTCCCACTGCGCGGCGCCGACCTCGTTGGCGTGAAGGAGGAGGATCTGCGGCACCGGACGGCCGAACAGACGGTCCCCGCGCGCCTCCTGGTCGCGGACCTCAGCATGGAGCGATTCCTGGTACTCCTCGCTGACCCGTGCCCGCGCTTTCGCGTCTTTCGCCTCGATCCAGGGTTTCTCGAAGCTCCAGTCCTGATCGTCGATCGTCACCGGCAGGCTCCGCTGCCCGGAGCGGGCGAGATAGGCGCGAACGGCGTCGAGCTTGGCCTCGGTATCCCCCTCGTCGAGGAAGGGGTAGCGGAAGAAGCGGACCTTGCGGTTCCCCTCTCCGGCGAGGAACTCCGCCAGCCCCGCCCGCGCGGCCTCGACGTCGGCGATATAGGCGTCGGCGCCGGTCTTCGTGAGGTCGAGATGGTGGGCGGAATGGTTGCCGAGCTCGTGGCCGGCGGCCAGCCAGCGGCGGAGGAGGGCGCGGTCGGCGTCGCTCTTCACGTTCCCCCAGATCACCAGCCCCACGGCGGGAACATGATGCTTGGCGAGGACCGCCAGCAGGCCGTCGGTGATCCGCGCCCGCCCGGCCGGATCGGCATGGAGATCGCCGGCGGCGACCGGCAGATCGTCGATCGAGATCAGGAGAGAGCGCCGGTCCGCGGCGAAGGCGGAGCCGGCGAACAGCACGAGCGCCGCGGCGGCAAGCTTCGAGATTCGGTTCATGCCCCGCATGCTACGTCAAAGCACCACTCTCCCGTCCTTGCAGGTCCGTGTAAGTCCGTGTACATCCCCGACGCCACCCTGAGATACCATCCAAACCTCGAAGACAAGGAGACCCGAGATGACCAAGGCGCTTCTGCTCACCCTGCTCGCGGCCCTGGCGGCCCCGGCGCTGGCCGCGCCCCAGCAGCCCGCGGCCCCCTGCGCCGCGCCCGAGTTCCGCCAGCTCGATTTCTGGGTGGGGGAGTGGGATCTCACCTGGCCCGCGCAGGGGGGCGGCCCCGCGGGCACCGGCACCAACCGGGTCGAGAAGATCCTCGGCGGCTGCGTGATCCAGGAGAATTTCACCGGCGGCGGCGCGCAGCCGCTCAACGGGCGCAGCGTCTCGACCTACAGCGTGCGGGAAAAGGTCTGGAAGCAGACCTGGGTAGACGACCAGGGCGGGTACCTCGACTTCACGGGCGCCTTCCAGAACGGCGAGATGCGGCTCAGCCGTCACGCCGTCGGGCCTGACGGCAAGCCGCGCCTGATGCGGATGGTGTTCACCAACATCAAGCCCGACTCGTTCGACTGGCGCTGGGAGGCTTCCACGGACGACGGCAAGATCTGGAAGGTCAACTGGCCGATCCACTACCAGCGGAAGGCGGCGGGCTCAGGTACTCTGCCGCGATGACGCGAAACCGGGCCGTGCGGGCCGTGCTGTTCCTCGGCTTCTTCTCCCTCTATCTGGCGGCGGGGCGGTCCCTCGGCTCGACCGGCGTCTTCGCCTGGGACGACGCGATCTTCCAGTCCGACACCTCGCGCGCGATCCACGACCTGACCGACCGCGGAGCGGACCACTACCGCACCAAGGTGCACCCGCTGTTCGTGATCCTGCTCAATCCCGCCGGCACGCTGCTGCGCAAGCTCACGGGGTCCCCGCTGCTCGCGGCGGTGATCCTGGGGGCCGGCGGCGGCGCGCTCTGCGTCGTGGCCGCTCACGCCTTCTTCGCGGCCATCGGCCTCGGCCCCACGGCGGCGACGGCGCTCTCCTGCCTGCTCGGCGTCTCGACCAGCCATCTGATCTTCGCGTCGATCCCGGACACCTTCATCTTCACCGCCCTGAGCTTCGTGATCGGGGCGTGGCTGGCGGCGAGGCGATCCGGTTCCCTCCGGCTCGGCGTGCCCGCGGGCATCTTTTCGATGGGGATGGCGACGACGAACCTGGGGCCGTTCAGCCTGCTCTTCGCCGCCGGCGCGTGGCGAGCGGATGGGTTTCGTGCCGCCGTCCGCAAGTCCGTGGCGCTGGTCGTCCTCGTGCTGCTGGCGGCGGTGACCTTGAGCCTCCTGCAGAAAGCGGTCTATCCGTCGTCGAACCTGTTCTTCGTGCCGGAATCGTTCCGCGAGGACACCGGCTACGTGTTCATCCCGCATTCGGCCAAGCGGGCCGAGATCCGGGCCCGGGTGCTGCTCCGCCACGTCACGGTGTTCGGCCTGGTGGCGCCGCGGCCGCTGGTGCGGACGCCGGAAGGCTCGCCGGTCCCCTGGGTGACCTTCCACAAGGCGGCGCTCGCGGACTTCGGCGCCGCCGGCCGCTGCGCCGTGGGCCTGCTGCTCGCGCTCTACGCCCTGGCCGTCTATGGGATCTTCCGCGCCCGCCTCTTCCGCGAGCCGGTCCTGCAGGCGCTCGTCCTCGGGATCGCCGCGCTCTCCGCCTTCCACTACTTCTACGGCGACGACCTGTTCCTCTATTCGTGCAGTTGGGTCTTCCTCGTCGTGGCAGCCATGGCCTGGGGACTGCAGGGAGCTTCGCGGTCCGGCAGGATCTGGGAGCGCGCGGTGAACGTGCTCCTGGTGCTCCTGGTGGTGTCGGCGGCGGTGAACAACCTCGGTTTCCTGCGCGGGCTCGTCGACCTGTACCGCGGAGCCGCGGGCTGACCTCAGGGGCCCGGTCCCCCGCGCGGCGAGGGGCCGGGCCGCGGGAGTGTCCGCTAGACGGGGTGGCAGCCCCTCGCGCAGGCCGCGTCCGCGTAGCACTGATTGGTGTAGGTCACGCCGTTGTTGCAGACGACCGGCGCATAGATCTGATAGCAGATCGCGTTCGGGTCCGGCACGCACTGGTCGGCATAGGCAGCGGCGCCCATCGCGCCGGTGAGGGCGAGTCCGAGGATAAGCTTGCGAATCATGTTGAGCTCCTTTCCTGACTCAACCGGAATCCAGCCCGGCTGAGCGTTCCACTGTACAGGGCCGATCCACGGTGATCAAGTCAGTTGTAGATATGCAGAAAAACGCATTCATAGGGTTTACAAGAAGGGCTCTCATCTTGCGTAGGAATCGTGGGCAACGATGACGATCCAGGCCGCGCTGCCGGGCCTCCGCACGATCGACGCCATGCTGGCCCACCGGGCCGGCGAGACTCCTGACGCTCTCGCCTTCGCCGAGGGAGGCGAGCGGCTGAGCTACGGCGGGCTGCACGCCGAGGCCGGGGCGCTGGCCGGCGGGCTGGCCCGCCTGGGCGTGGGGCGCGGCGACCGCGTCGTCCTCTTCCTGCCGGCGGGACTCGATTTCATCCGCGTCTTCTTCGCCCTGCAACGTCTCGGAGCCGCCCCCTGCGCCTTCGCCCCGGGAGGCCCACCGGCCGCCGCGGTCCGCCGCGCCGGCCGGGTGCGTCCGCGCCTCACTCTGATTGCCGGACCCGAGACCGCGGGGCTGGCCCGGGAACTGACCGCGGCCGGGCTGCGCTGCGCGGAGCTCGGGGACGTGCCGAGGGCAGCGCCGCCACCCAGTCTGGAGGTTGGGGAGGGAGAGATCTCCTTCCTTCAGCCGACGTCCGGCACCTCCGGCGAGGCGCGGGCGGCGATGATCACCCAGGCCAACGCGCTCGCCTCGCTGGACGCCGCCCGCGAGATGCTGGAGATCGGCCCGCGCGACGTCCTGGTGAGCTGGGTGCCCCCCTGGCACGACCTCGGCCTGCTCCGTTTCGTGCTCGGCCCCGTCTGCTTCGGGACCCCCTGTCATCTGGTGCCGCCGGCGATCCGCACCCTTCCGCTCTGGCTGCGGACCGCCTCCGAGGTTCGCGCCACCATCCTCGGCGCGCCCGACTTCGCGTGGCGGCTCGCCACCCGGCTCGTCGATCCCGCGGGGCTCGACCTCTCGTCGCTCCGCTTCGCCACCAACGGCGGCGAGCCGGTGCGGCAGAGCACCATCCTCGCCTTCGAAGAGCGCTTCGGCGTGCCGGGGGTGATCCGGCCGGGCTACGGGCTCGCGGAGGCCACCCTGGGAGTGACCGGCCTGCGCCAGGGCGAGCCGCTGCGCGTGGATGCCCGCGGCAACGTCTCCTGCGGCCGGCCGCTCCCCGGAGTCGAGGTCCGGGTGACGGCGGAGGGGGAGATCCTGGTCCGCGGCGCCGCCGTCTTCACGGGCTATTTCGAGGCTGCCGAAGCGAGCGCCGAGGTCCTCCGCGACGGCTGGCTCCATACCGGCGACATCGGCCGGCTCGATACCGAAGGCCACCTCTACGTCCTCGGCCGCAAGCGGGCGATGATCAAGCGCGGGGGTGCCCCCCTGGCGCCGCGCGAGGTGGAGGAGGCGGTGGAAGACGTGCCGGGCCTGCGGATCGCCGCCGCCGTCGGCCTGCCGCCGGGCCCCGAGGCCGCCACCGAGGAGATCGCCGTCGCCGTCGAGGCCGATCCCGCCCGCGAGCCTTCCCGGATCGCGGAAAACGTCGCCGCGGCGATCGAAAAGGCGCTCGGCTTCGCCCCCGACCGGGTGGTGGTGCTGGCGCCGCGAACCCTCCCGCGAACCGCCAACGGTAAGATCCGCCACCCAGAGCTGCGCCGCGAGCTGATCGAAGGGGATCTGGAACGGCGGGGGGCGGTGCTGTTCAGCGCGCGGCGGGGGGTGGGGTGAGCAGCGCCCGCACCAGCCCCAACCCGATCTCCTCGGGAGCTGCCATCAGATACCCTTCCAGCCACCGCGTTGCGCTCGCGGCCAGGGCTCCTTCTTCCATTCCGCCTTCCGTCCCACCGAGCGCCGCGGCCACCTCCGCCTCCACCTCGCTCTGCCGCCAGCGCGCCACCAGCGGCACGAGCGGCGCGCCGGTGAGCCGCGCCAGCGCGAAGGGGCCGCGCGCCAGCTCGAGAGTCCGGCCGAGGCAGGGAACCCGGAGACCGGGACCCGGAAACCCGTCGAGCGCCAGGACGACGAAGCCGCCCTCCTTCAGATGGTAGAGAGCGCGCTGGAAGGCGAGAGCCCGGCTCTGGTCGTCCCCCTCCGTCGACAGGATTTCCACCGGCGGGCTAGGGGAGTAGAGCGCTCCCAAGCGCAGCACGAGCACCGGACCGGGCAGCCGCTCGACCGCCGCGCCGAGCGCCTGCACCGCTCCGACGTGAAAGGTCCCGAGGATGAGCGGCGGCCGGAGCGCGGCGAACGCTTCCGAGGCGGGCCGCATAAGCCGCCGGGCGGGTTCGAGCCCATGTCTCCGGATGGCGTCGACGAGGAGCCGGTTGCGCGCCTCGAGAGCGCCAATCTTCCAGGCGACGCGCGCCGCCGCGCCCGGAGCGAGATGTGGAAAGAGAATCTGGACCTGCTCCGGGCTGGGCCAGCGGCTGGACAGCCGGTTCCGCAGAGCTCCGAGACCGGAGGCCGCCGGCACGGCCATCCGGGGGTACCGCGCCACCAGCGGCGCCAGCCCGCGCTCCAGGATGTCAAAGGTACGGCGGGGCCAGCTCACTGGGGAACAGCGGCGCGCGCGTGAGCGATGAGACGGCCCACGGTGAGGGGAGCGCCTTCGAGCAACCCGGCCGCCGGGACGCCGAACCGCCGTTCGCAGTCGAGCAGCAGCTCGACCATCGCGATCGAGTCCAGCCCCAGGCCGCCCGCGCCGAGCCGCAGATCCGCCGGCAGCGCGCCGTTCCCGGCGAGAGGAGCGCGCGAGCGCAGGAGATCCAGCACGGCGTCCTCGATCTGAGCTCCTGTCGCCATCGCCGGGGAGTCTAGCCGCACCCTCTATGGATAGGAAGGCCAGGGGAACGGTACGACTCCCGCTCGATTGACCCTGCGCTCAAGTTAGAGCGACGTCATACCCAGAGAATTTCGACGTCGTAGGGTTCCAGGAGCCGGTCGTGGGTGATGAGGGTCAAGCCTTCGGCTTGCGCTTGGCCGACCAGCATACGATCAAACGGGTCTCGGTGATGCGGAGGAAGGCCCGCGGCGCGCTCGGCGTGAGAGAATGTGATGAGGAGTTTTTCAAAACCGCTGGCGAGAACACCGGCTTCGATCGTGTCGGGAAGCTCGAGGCGGCCCACGGCGGCTTTGATCGCAGCTTCCCACGCCGAAGCCGCGCTTACGAACACGATATCCGCCATTGCGATGCTGCTCCGCACCCCGGAACTCAGTCGGGAAGGCTCCCCGCGCCACCAGAGGAAGACATGAGTATCGAGTAGAAACCGGCTCGCCGGAGTCACCCTCGTCCCTCGAAAGCGTCTTGAATCTCCGGAGGCAGGGGAGCATCGAAGTCTTCTGAGATGCGCACCTGACCTTCCCATCCGCCGGGTTCGCGCGGCTTGGGAGGCCGGTGGAAGGGCACGAGCTTGGCGAGTGGCTTGCCAGCCTTGGACAGGATGATCTCCTCACCGTTCGCGGCGCGGTCGACGAGCCGGGAGAGAGAAGTTTTTGCCTCGTACAGGTTGTAGATGACTTCGGACATCGTCGGAATCTCCAGGTTGACCAACCCTGACCAAGAGTACCCCCGGATAGGATTCAGGTCAAGCAGGAGATGTTCCATCTCTCGGACCACCCCCCGATGCGTGCCTCCGGCCTTCCCATGCACCCGAGAGGGAGAGGGAAGACCCTCGAAGGGCCGGATTTCAACGAAGAGGAGGAGCGCATGCGGAGATTTTTCCTGATGGAACGCCGCCGTCCCGTTCGGAACGGCGGCGTCCGTCCGTCTGAACGATCAGTTTTTTACGGGCAGACCGATTTCGGCTGCTGGATGTCGTGCAGCAGGCGGCTCATCACCGGCCGGCGGCTGGTCAGCGAGAAGTGATCCACCCCCGGGTTGTCCCTGAGCTCGAACCGGAAGCAGGGCATCTGGCTCCAGGCCTGGATCGAGTCGTTGGTGATGTCCTCCTGGTTGCCGTCGCCGTCCCGCAGGATGAGCTTCGACGGATCGGTGGGGTCGAGCACCTGTCCGACCGTGAGGTCCTGGAGCACCGCGCCCACCATCGTCGGAACCCCGGAGCCCTTCTCGGCGTAGACGTCGACGTTGGGGAAGGAGCCGGGATCGGTGAACTTGACGAAGCCGATGTAGTAGGCCCCCAGCGTCTGCGCGAGGCGGAGCCCGGCGTCCTGGAAGAGCTTCTGGCCGCCGTTCGGCGTGTACGACTTGCCGTTGTTCAGCGTCTCCACGACGACCTCCTGGTTGCCGAAGATCGTGGGGTCGGCGGCGCTCATGTAGCTGGAAGGGTGGCTCTGGTACATCCTGGCACTGCTGGCCGCGTTCGCCGGGTCCTGCGGCAGGGTGAAGGTGGCCACGTTCAGGCCGGTGAACAGCATGGAGTAGAGGCTGCCCTGCCCCGGCCAGTTGCCGGCGAGCGGCGAGAAGCCGTGGATGTACTTGTTCTTCCACGCCTGCGTGGTGTGGGTGAGCAGGTACTGCGCGTAGAGCGGTCCGTTGGAGTGGCCGATCAGGTGGACGGGGGTGTTGCCGTTGTCGCGGTAGGTCTGTTCGATCAGCGCGACGGTGCGGTTCAGGAAGTTGTCCATGTCCGGGGTGAGGCGCGCGTCATAACCGGCGACGCGGATGTTCAGGTCGCGCGTGTAGCCGCCGTGCGACTCCAGGTACAGGTAGAGCGGCTCGTAAAAGGGCGCGCTGGCGGTCTTGCCGAAGTCGCCGATCCAGGTGAGGACCCCCGGCTGGTTGGAGAAGCGCTCGGGCATCGGCTTGGCGGGGTCCGCGTCGTAGACCAGGGTCAGCAGCTTGTCCTTGCAGATCTGATCGAACGGGCTGGGCTGCGAGTTCGGGAAGAAGTCCTCGAAGTTCCCGGACACCGGGCACCCGGGGGCGACGGACTGTCCCACCACCGCCACTTTGAGAACGGTGAGATGGAAGCCCGGGAACAGGACGACCGGCGTGATCGCGCCGCCCTGCCGTGCTTCGAGGTCCTGGGCCGTGCCGGCCAGGCTGCCGAACAGAAAAACGATCAATAAGCAGTGAATCCGCATCAGGTTTCTCATTGTCTTTTCCTCCTGGAATACGCCCCTCACATCCGCGTCATGGCGCTGGAGGAAGCTCGTTTTTGTTGTGGATGGAGCACGCTTTCGTGGTGACGCGCGCTCTGCACGGCTAAACGAGCGGAGACGGAAAAACCCTCACCTGAGAGGACTGCAGGGACTCGAGGGACAGCAAGGATTCGAGAGGGCTCGTCCTTGCTGTCCCTGATTTTCTTAGCGGCCCGCTTTCCCTGCCTGGACCGATCCCAGGTCGACCATGGCGTTGTCGGCCATCACCACGAAGGGGCGCGGCTCGACCGCGAGCCTCCCCTTGCCGTCGCTCCGGACGATCTGCACGGTCCCCATGCCGTAGCCCATCGGGCCGCGCCGGTAGTAGTCCACCGCCAGCCGGTAGGGAGCGGCCTCGCCGGCGGCCGACGCCGGCGCCGTGAAGCATTCGGGGCCGTAGCCGGTGGTGACGTCGGCGTAGAGCTCGCCGCCGGATGGCAAGGTTTTCTGCTGGTAGTAGGCGTGCCCGCCCTGGCGGTCGTAAACGTGGAGGTCGACGTCGTTGGCGTCGGTCTCCCAGGTGAGCACGAAGCGCACGGACGGCTCGTCGTCGATCTCGGCGTTGTGGGCCTGGAGGCGGTCGAGCACCTCTCCGCGGCGGGCCGGCTCGGCGCGCAGCCAGGCGGACGCGAGCAGGCCCAGGTCGTCCGTCAGCACCTGGTCGACGCCGGCGAACCGCCCTCCCGGATACTGCTGTTCGATACCTTTTTCGAGCGCCTCGAAGGCGGCTTCGAACTGGCCGGCGCGCAGCAGGGCCCAGGCGAGGAGACGGTGGCCGGAGGGGTGGTCCGGACGCTCGAGGACCGCTTTGCGATAGGTGTCGATCGCCAGCCCGAGACCGTGCTCGTTCAGCCGCTCGAGGCGCTCCCCGGCCAGCCGGCGCATGTCGGCGCGGCTCGGGAAGAGATCGATCAGCGAACCGTAGGCGCGGGCCGCCGCGGCGGGTTCCCCGGCGGCTTCCCAGGCTTCGCCCAGGGCCAGCAGGGCCAGCACGTCGCCCGGCGCCTCGGCGCTCCAGGCCTCGGCGAGGGCGCGAGCCCGTGCGGTCCGGCCGGCGGCCAGGTGCTGCTTCACCTCGGCGAAACGGCCGGTGTACGGTGCCGCCTGCCGTTCCTTGACCTCGTTCCGGCTCTGCGGCCCTGGCGCCGGCCTGTCGGCGACGATCGTCTCCGCCAGGGCGCCATGGGGCGGGGCGACCCGCGGGGCGGGTGGCGGGGGAGGCGGGGGAGGCGGCGCGGCGACCGGCTGCGGGATTTCGGACACCCTCAAGGGCGCCTCGTCAGGCGCGCCGGCGACCACGCCACCGACCATGCCGCCGGCCACTCCACCGGGCACGCCGCCGACGACTCCGCCCACGACTCCGCCCTCGACTCCACCTTCCACTCCACCCTCGATCCCCGGGGCCTCGGCGTCCTGGGATGGCGCGTCCGTGAGCGGGGTGACGTAGCCGAGAGAGTCGAGGTTGAGATCCCGCCGCTGCTTGGGAGCCGCCTGCGCTCTCTCCGTGCTCGCGAGCCGGGAGGACGCGCCGCGGGCAAGCACGTCCAGCCCGCCCGGGCCGACGGTCAGGATGTTGGCGAGGCTTTGCGGGTCGAGGCCGAAGCGCTGGTATTCGTACTCGGATTCGAGCACCAGCATGGCGGTGAACGGGCTCAGGACCCGGTGCTTGACGCTCACCTCGACGATTTGCAGCCCGAGCGCGCGGCGCAGGTCCTCGTCGCCGTCGGGGGTGGTCTCGCGCAGGTGGAGCAGCCGCTCGATGCGTCCTTGAGCCCAGGCGCGTTCGAGCAGCGGTCGCTCGGCGGACGCCGGCTCGCCGAGCGCGACGGGACGGCCGGCGAGCGAGAGGCGCAACGGCTGGCCGGCCGGCAGGTCGGCGTAGACCAGCGTCTCGTCGCCGGGCTGGACGCCGTCCAGGGTCTCGGGCCAGACCCAGGCCGCGCCCTCGATCGTCACCGGAATGCCGGAGCGGCAGGCGAGGGTCAGCCGGCGGGCGATCTCGGCGAGGGGCGCGGAGCCGGTGATCCGCTGGCCGTCGTGGGCGAGGTTGCCGGTGGTCAGCTCGCGCAGCGCCGCCTCATCGCGCAGGCCGCCGACGGCCAGCACGTCGAGCCGTTGGACCCCCCTGGCGCCGAGGGCGTGCACGGCCGCCTTGAGCGCCCGCGTCTCGGTCTCGCCGGCGGTGGCGATGCCATCGGTGACCAGGAGGACGCGCGGATATTTGCCCCTCCCCCGGCTGGACGAACCGGAC
>Ga0070665_100000493_pt1 | contig 56564 bp, 55 predicted proteins | sample KBSS13metaG_FD_65862 | JGI IMG/M metagenome (GOLD analysis project Ga0070665, IMG submission 65862) | Switchgrass rhizosphere microbial communities from Kellogg Biological Station, Michigan, USA - KBS S1-3 metaG | ecosystem: Host-associated > Plants > Roots > Rhizosphere > Soil ...
GCGAGCTCGACCGGCCTCTACGGCAATTTCGGCCAGGCCAATTACGGCGCCGCCAAGCTCGGCCTCGCCGGCTTCGCCAAGACGCTCGCGCTTGAAGGCGCGCGCTACAACATCAAGGTCAACACGATCGCGCCGACCGCCGCGACCCGGATGACCGAGGACATCTTCCCGCCCGATCTGCTGGCGCTGTTCAAGCCCGAGCTGGTCGCGCCCGCCGCCTTGTTCCTGGTCAGCGAGGACGCGCCGACCAACACGATCCTCGGCGCCGGCGCCGGCGTCGTCCAGGCGGCGAACATCACCCTCACCCGCGGCGTCAAGCTCGATGAGCCGACTCCGGAAGCGGTGGCGGCAAACTTCGCCGCGATCATCGACCGCGAAGGCGAGATCGTCCCGCAATCGGGAGCGGAGCAGGCGATGACGATCATGCAAAGGTTGCAGGGGAATTAGCGTGGCCTGTTCAAGGTCCTCCGCTGCTTTTGCGGGGACGGATCGGAGAGGCACATGCCGGGCTCAGGTCCCTGCTGAGACCTCCGCTAGCCGTGCCTCGAGCGCCCGCGCTAGCGCCGCCGCCTGAACCCGGAGCTCCGGCACCGCGGTCATCTCGAAGGCGCGGCCGCGGGTGAGCGGACCGAGCGCGTAGAGGCCGTGCGACGGGCTGCCGTCGGCGGCGAGGGCAGTACCAGCAGCGTCGGTGTCGAGCCCCAGACGTTGTGGATCGGGGCGGATCAGGCCTTTGGCCACGAGATTGCGAAGCAGCCTCGTGCCGGTCAGGTCGCTGGCGGGCCCGGTGCAATCGACGATCCGCGCGACGTCGAAACGGTCGCAATAAGAGGATCCGCGCAGGCGCAGCGCGACTCGGGCGCCACCCTCGGGCCGAGGTTCCGCGCCCGCCAGCGTGCCGGCGCGCACGATGAGTCGATCGGCGACCGTCAGCAGCCGAAGCCGGTCGGCGATCGCGGGGGCGACTCGGTGCCGGTGCACGTCCCACCAGGGCCGCAGATGGCGCAGGAAGCGGGCGCGCTCCTCATCGCTTGCGCCCTGCCACAGCCCGTTGGTCGACGGCCGCAGCTCGTCGATCGCTGCGCGCCAGCCGATCGCGGCCGCGCGGGCCCGGACTGCGCGCAACTGCCGGGTGAGCGGCAGGCCGGGCGCATAGCCATGCGGCACCGCCGGTGGCTGGCTCTCCTCGTGGCTGCGCGGCAGCAGGCCGCGGCGCGAGGCTGCGACGATCCGGCCGGCGAAGCCCGCGTCGGCAAGCGCAATGGCGGTGTCGATCATGGTGAGGCCGGTGCCGAGCAGCAGGATCGTGTCCTCCGCCCCGAGTCCGTCGACGAGGCCGCCCCGCCAGGGATCGGGCCAGTACAGGCCCGGCGGCAAGCTCGCCAGCGCCCCGGCTGCGGTACCGGGGAGGTTGCCGAGCGCGAGCACGATCGTATCGGCGGAAATGCGGCGGCCATCGTCGAGCAGTACGGCGCGGCCGGCGACGTCGACCGCCTCCGCCGTGATCAGGCTGAGCCGGTCGCCTGCGGCCGCCTTGGCGGCAGCGAGCTGCTCTTCGAGATAAACGCCGTAGCTGCGCCGCGGCGCGAAATCATAGGGGCCGCCCAGCCCGCGCTCGACCAGCCAGCGGGCAAAATGGCCGGGATCGTCGGGCCACGCGCTCATCCTCGCGGCGCGCACGTTGAGCAGATGGTTGGGGTGGCTCGTCGCATAAGCGGCGCCGCGCGCCGGCATGTCGCGGCACTCGATCAGCGCGATGCGCGGGCCGCCCGCCCTGGCAAGCTGCGCCGCCAGCATCGTGCCGGAGAAGCCGGCGCCGATGATCGCGATGTCGGCGGCCGGCATGTCGCGGCCGCGCGCATGGGCGCCGGCCCGGAGCGCGGGCGGCGCGGACGACAAATCCTCCTCATCCTCGTCCTCCCCGGTCGCGGCGCCGCGCAGGGCAGCGACCGGCACGCCAAGCGCGAGCAGCGACATCGAGGCGGAAATGCCGACGTCCGCGCCGCCGAGCCAGGGCATCAAGGCGACGGCGAACGAGAGCAGGAGGAGGATGAGCAGCCCGCCGGCGTCGCTCTGCGCGATGAACGCCGGCTCGGCCTCCGCCCTGCGCTCGAACGCGGCGTGCAGGCGCGCCACAGCCTTGCTCGCCTTGTCCTGGAACAGGCCGGGCAGCAGCGCATGAGCAAGGCAGGCAATCCCGGCCATGACCAGCAGGCAGCCGACCGCGAGCGCGAAATGCATATGCTGTGCGTAGGTCTCGCCGACCGACGCCAGGTGCGCGCGGCCGCGGCCGAGAAGCGGAAGAGAGCGGGCGTTCGCGTCCATGCCTTTGCCTCCATTCCAGTGCGGGGCCAGACCAAGGCAGGCGCCGCGATATGGGCAAGTGTCGCCGATCCCCGTGACAGGCGCGAGTCGCCGACTCACGTCAGGGCGCGTCTTTGGCGCGGATCGTCGCATTTCCAACGGTTCCGGTAGACAATCCGTTCCCGCGGCCGAATCCGCCTGTGCCATAGTGTATTGCATCACCAATACACTCATGCTAATTGGTGCTATTCGCACAGGAGGGACAGCGACATGTATAGTGAGAGCGATCTCGAATCCGCGGTGACCGGGGGTGTGCTGACGCCGGCGCAGGCCGCGAATTTCCGCAATTTCATCGCCGCCGGGCAGCATTCGCCCGCGGTCGACGAAGAGCATTTCCGGCTGCTGACCGGCTTCAACGACATCTTCGTCGCAATCGCTGCGGCGATCCTGCTCGTCGCCGTCGCCTGGATCGGCCATTATCTGCCGCCCAAGATCGATGGCGACGGTCCTTCCTTGTTCAGCGGCCTGTTCGTCGCCGTCACCGCCTGGGGCCTCGCCGAATATTTCACCAGGCAGCGCCGCATGGCCCTGCCCTCGATCCTGCTGCTGCTCGCCTTCGCCGGCGGCACCTTCGCCGCGGCGGTCTTTACCATGGTGAGCGTGATCGGCACGACGAACCTCGATCATAATGGCCAGGCCGGCGCGATCGTCATCGCGGCAGGCGCCGCCATCGCCGCTATCGGGTCGTGGCTGCACTGGCGCCGGTTCAAGGTGCCGATCACGATCGCGGTCGGCGCCGCGGCCGGCGTGGCCCTGGTGCTCGGGCTGATCGCCTCGGCCTTCGTCACACAGGACATGACCGATGCCCAGAGCGAAACGCTGAAGAACGTGCTGCTCGCCTCCAGCCTGGTGCTCGGCATCGGCACCTTCCTGTTCGCGATGCGCTGGGACGCGTCCGACCCGACCCGCGAGACCCGCCGTTCGGACGTCGCCTTCTGGCTCCACCTGCTGGCGGCGCCGTTGATCGTCCATCCGGTGTTCGAGCTGCTCGGCCTGACCCGAGGCGCGGCGACGACGCTCGATGCGGTGCTGGTGATCGGCCTCTATGTCGGGCTCGGCCTGGTGGCGCTGGCGATCGACCGGCGGGCCTTGCTCGTCTCGGCGCTCGCCTATGTGCTTTTCGCGCTGAACAGCCTGTTTCAGACCTATGGCGCCGTCGAATTAAGCGTGGCGCTGACCGCTCTGGTCATCGGCTCGGCCCTGCTGCTGCTCTCCGCCTTCTGGGCGAGCGCCCGCCGCGCGGTTGTGACGCCGCTGCCGGACGGCCTGCGCGGCAAGCTGCCCGTGCTCGACCGCAACAAGGTCGCTGTCGCAGCGTGACCCTGCCCTTCCCTCCCCGCTTTCTTGCGGGGAGGGACTGGCGGGCGACGAGACACGCCTCTCGGCCTGGCGCGCTGCTGCTTTGAGAGGCGAAAACAAATGCAGCTGTAATCCAGGTCCGAATAGATTTGATTTGCATCCGGAACGATCTCCGCTCCCATGCGCTGAGCATTCGTAAATGTAAAATGAGTGGGGCGGGTATTATGACAATCATTAATGAAGGACGAGAAGCATATCTTCTCGGAACTGACGCACGCGATGTGCCCTATACCGATATAGAACGGCGTATACTGTGGGTGACTGGCTGGTCGCATGCCAAAATGGAAACCCAAAATGGCGGAAACGTCAACGTGGTTACCGAGAGCGCCCAGGCGATCTATTTGTGAGAGCGCCGGCTGAGCGCAACGAGCCGGCCGCACCGAAAACAGGAAATCCAGGAGATTCCGCATGACCCATCGCTGGTTGTCGTCCGCCTTGCACGGACGCTGGTGTTCGAGCGTCGATGAAGCCCTGTTCGACGCCTTGCGCGCGGGCCAGGCCGTCAGGCAGGCAGAGGAGGATGACGCGGTTGTCCTCAAATCCTTCGCTTCGATCGAGGTGAGAGAGTTCAGGTCCAGCGCCTACGCCTGACGTCCGGACCCAGCGTCAGATCACACCCGCGGCCAAGGCGAGGCGCACCGTCTCCGCCGTGCCGCGCACGCCGAGCTTGTCGAGCAATTGTAAGCGATAGGCTTCGACCGTGCGGATGCTGAGGCTGAGCTCATAGGCGATGATCTTGTTGGGCTGGCCCTTGATGACGCCGCGAAGCACCTGCAGCTGGCGATTGTTGAGGGTGCCGATCCTCGCCACCGCGCCTGCGTCCCGGGCACCCGCCTTCCGGTTGGGCCCCGAGGCCAGCGCGCGCGTGACGGCCTCCAGGAACGAATCCGCCGGATAGGGCTTTTCGAGGAAATCGACGGCCCCCAGCTTCATCGCCGCGACGGCCTCGGGAATAGTGCCGGGGCCGGTGAGGATGAGCACCTGCGGCATCGCCACCCAGGCGGCAAGCGCCTTCAGCAGGCCGATCCCGTCCTTGCCGCCCACGCCCATGTCGAGCACGACACAGTCCACGTCGCCGGGGCGCGGAGACGCAAGGAAAGCATCCCCGCTCTCGAACAAGCGCACGCTGAAACCGGCCCTTTCCAGGAGGGCGGCGGTCGAAAGGCCGGCCGCGGCGGCGGCATCCACGATCGCAACGACATGCTCACCCGACACGCACCACTCCCGGCAGGTCGGCGATCCTCTCCGAATGAAGGGGGCCATAGCAATGGCCGACGCTGCCCGAACGCTGTCTGCCCAACCCGGGGATTAAGCAATGACCGTGACGACTTATGAGCCAGGGATCCCCGGCAACGATCCTGCCCGATCGGGTTCGAACCTAGCTCGAGACCAGTTTGAGGAGGCGCCGCTCGATCGGCGCCAGGATCGGGCCGAGCTCATGGCCGCGCTTCAGCACCTGGCCGGCCTCGCCGATCAGTGCCCACATCCCTTGGCGACCGCGCAGATCGGGTCGTTTCTCGATCCTGATTTCGGGGCGCTCGGCGGTGCGGCGAAAGGCCCAGAAGGATGCGGTGCCGGGCTCGAACGCGATCGCATAATCCTTCCACATGCCCGCGGCGACCATGCGGCCGTAGAGATCGACGATGCGCTTCAATTCGCTCCGTTCGAAACTGACCTGCTGTGCCTGCCCTCCCGGGACCGCGGATGGGAACGGGAGGACCGTGCCCATCAGGCGCGGCTCCGATCACCGGCTTTGCGCCCGGTGGGCGCACTCCCCTCGATATCCGCCCGCTCGACCGCCAGGCCGCGCTCCTCCACCAGCTCGGCGAGGCGGGCGCGGAGCTGCTCGACCTCGCACTGGAGCAGTTCCAGCTTCTGGGTGGCGGGATCGAAGGTCTCGGCGCAGGTGCCGTAGGGAAGGAACGACTTCGAGCTCTGCTCGGCCGCGACCAGGGTCGAGCGAGCCGGTATGCCGACCATGGTGGCGCCCGGCGGCACGTCGCGGGTGACCACCGCATTGGCGCCGATCCGGGCGCGCGCGCCGACGATGATCGGCCCCAGCACCTGCGCGCCCGAGCCGATGATCACGCCATCGCTGATCGTGGGATGGCGCTTGCCGGGGACGCCGTCGGTCGGGTTCGTGCCGCCTAGGGTCACTTGCTGGTAGATGGTGACGTCGTCGCCGATGGTCGCGGTCTCCCCGATCACGACGAAGCCGTGGTCGATGAAGAAATTCTGGCCGATCTCGGCGCCGGGATGGATATCGATCGCGGTCACCATCCGCGACCAGTGATTGACCAGGCGGGCGAGGAAGAACAGCTCTCCCTTGAACAGCCAGTGGGCTAGCCGATGATAGGCGAGCGCCCACACGCCGGGATAAAGCAATATCTCCCATCGCGAGCGCGGCGCGGGATCGCGCGCCTTGATCGAATCCAGATAGGCCAGCAGGGCCGACGCCATGAGTGACTTTCTTGCCGTTACGGATGAGAGATAAGCCGGTCCGGTCCGGATTTCCAGATGGTCCGTTCAGATCGGCAAAGACAGTCCGCAGTTGGACAAGAAAGGCGATTGGGTTATGCCCTTCTCGTTGTGACTTGCCCGGCGTTCCGGCCTCGGGCTGCACGGGGAATGCGATGAGAGCGCGTGGCTGGGCTTATGCCCTCTTCCTCTGGCTGTCGCTGGCCACGGTGCTGGTGCCGGCGCTTGGATCCTCGGGATCGCCGCTGCGCATCACCGAGGGCTCGGCGTTCAGCGCCTTCACCAGCGATGTCTCGCTCGGCCCGAGCCGCCCCGCCCCGATCGAGCAGGACGAAACGACCCAAAGCGTGCCGGGCGACGGCGCGGACGGCGCCATCGTTCAGGCGGCCGCTGCTTCCTCGCTGTCGATCCCGGCGATCTTCCGCCCCGCGCCAGGCCGCGGCTTCGCCGATCCGCCGGCGCCTCGCCTTGCGCGCATCGCCGCCGGGCCGATCGGCGCGCGCGCGCCGCCCCTCGCCTGAACGCAGCCGGGCGCACCGCGAAGCTTCTTCGCCTCGTAAGTTGACGTGCGCCCCGCGATCACGACGATCAGGGGAATAGACATGAAAACGACCAGAAGATTGACTCGCCGATCCTTTCTCGGACGTGTGGCCGGCGGCGCGGTCGTCGGCGGCGCGGCGCTCGTGATCGGTTCACCGGCCGAAGCGCAGGTCACCGACAGCGATACCGGGCGCTACGCCGATCCGGCCGGCCGCGGCCGGGGCGGCGTCACCGACAGCGATCGCGGTCCCAATGCGGATCCGGTCGGCCGTGGCCGCGGACGAGGCGGCAGCGGCGTCACCGACAGCGATAGCGGGCCCAATGCCGACCCGGCCGGAAACGGCCGCGGTCGGCGCGGCTCCGGCGTCACCGACAGCGACAGCGGGCGCTATGCCGATCCGGCCGGAAACGGACGCGGACGACGCGGCACCGGCCTCACCGATGCCGACAACGGCGCCTGGGCCGATCCGGCCGGCAATGGCCGCGGCCGCGGTCGGCGCGGCGGCTGCACCGGCCTGACCGACAGCGACAGCGGAAGCTGGGCCGATCCGGCGCGTTGCGGACGCGGTCGCCGGTAGCGGAAGCCTGATGCAGATGGGCGCCCCGTCCCAAGGGGGGCGCCCGATCGGGGACGGCGCGGTGTGGCGCCGTCCCCGATCGTTCGACTTCTCCATGGCGCCGTCGACGCGGCAACATGGGATCGACGTTCACCCTTGGTGCATGGCCACGCAGCAGGCCCGCCTAATGCGGGTAGAGGAAGATGTCCTCGGGCCTGGTCAGCGTGATATTCTGGTCCGGATCCTCGACCTGATAGCCATGCCGGGTGGCGAAGCCGGGGGCCGCCATATCCTCGCCGGGATGGCAGGTGCGCATGTAGAGGCTCGCGCTGCTCTCCATATAGGATGGCGGACCGGTCACGAAATCGATCACGTCGGCCTGCCAGCGGCTCTCTACCCGCAGGATGACGGTCGGCAGGTTCGACGAGCAGAAGATGAAGACATCGTGGGGCTGCCGCTGCCAGCGTATCCGCCTGCTTCCCTCACCTGCCGTGCCGCCGAGCAGCGACAGACGATGAAGGATGCCGGTTCCGTCCTGCCGGACCAATGTTCGGGCACGCGTGATGCTCCACGAGCATATTCCGCCGTGGCAGCTGTTGAGCTCGGGCGCCGCAGCCGGCGCGGCGAGAGCCGGCCCTCCGCCGGCCAGGGCAATCGTCGCAGACACGATCCAATGCCGCATTTCGATCTCCTCTTCGGCCGATGGGCAATGAAAATGGCCAGGCCATCTGCTCTTATGCTGCGCAGCATATGAGCAGCCGACAAGAGATATTGTCCAGCGTGCCGGTGCCGGATAACAAAGGTGTCGAGAGGAAAGGCCGATGCACCATTCGGACGTCGAGACGCTCGACGCATCGAAGATCTGGTGGGTGCCGAGCGTGCGCGCGCCGGCCCGCAACTGGCCGGGCGCGCCGGGCTGCAGGCGCGGGGCGCGCTTCCTAATCGACGAGGGATCCCGTCGGCCGGCCCGCGACAATTATCCCTGCTTCGAGAATCGCGGCTCCTGTCTGGAATGGATCATGGCGCATCGCGCCGAACTGGCCCGCACTGCGCCCGGCGTGGCGGTGGCCCCGGTCAGCCTCGCCAAATGGCTGCTCGGACTCGCCTGATCAGCGCCGTCTGACGAAGAGGGCCAAAGGCACCGCCTCCGCCATGGCACGATAGCCGGCGATCGAGGGATGGATATGGTCGCCATTGTCCATCTCGGGGCGCATCCGATCGGGATGGGCCGGATCTCGCATCAGGGCGTCGAAATCCACCACCGCGTCGAAATGGCCGGGCGCGCGGATCCAGGCATTGACCGCCTGGCGGTCGGCCTCGTTGAGCGGGCCGGGATGATAATAATCGAAGCCGGCGAAGGGGATGATGGTGCCGCCGATGGCAAGGATGCCGCGCTCGCGTGCGCGCCGCACCATCTCGGCATAAGCGGCAATCAGGCGGCGGACGAGATCGGCGTGGGCTTCCGGCGTCGCCGGCGCGTCGCGGGTCAGCATGCCGAGGTCGTTCACGCCCTCGAGCAGGATCAGGTAGCGGACGCCCGGCTGGGCGAGGACATCGCGCTCGAAACGGGCCAGCGCATTCGGCCCTGCGCCGTCGAGCAGCACGCGGCCGCCGCCGACGCCATGATTGAGCACGGCGAGATGGCGGGTGCGCGGATCGGCCTGGAGCCTCTCGGCGAGCACGTCCGGCCAGCGCGTGTTCTGGCTGTGGGTGACGCCGCGCCCGTCGGTGATCGAATCGCCGAGGGTGACGATGGCCGCGGCGCCGGCCGGCGCCTCGACGTCGATGCCGGACAGCAGGAACCAATGCTCGGTCCCCTGCGCGCCCGGCAGATCCTCGTCGGCGACGTGACTGCCGTGCAGCAGCCAGGAGGTGGCGCGTGAGCCCGGGTGGCTGGTCTGCTGCGCCGGCGGTTCGGGGACGTGCATCGTCACCGCGACGGTGGCGAGCGGCGGCAGCGCCAGGGCGACTGGATCGGAGGTGATCTCGGCGCCGGCGGGAATGACGACGTCGGCCCGCCCGGCGAAGGTCACGGCCGAACCGCCGGCGAGGATGCGGGCGCTGTCGCCGCCCGCGGTCCGCGCGATATGGACCGAGTCGATCCTGAGCGGCGCGGTGCCGAACGTGTTGGCGAGGCGGATCCGCAGCCGCGGTCCGCCGAGGCTGACCCGCATCAGCTGGCGCAGGGTGACGTCGCTCAATTGCTCCGGCCGCAACGCATTGTTGGGCTCGGGGATTTGCTGCGACGAGGCCCAGCTGCCGACCCAATGCTGCGCAAAAGCGGGCCGGGGAACGAGCAGCAAAGCCGCCAGTAAAAATGCCAGCCGTCTCGCCATGCCCGATCTCCCAGCGTTCATGTGAGCGCTACCATGGCCGTGCCGCCGGTCATTGCCAAGCCCGCACCGCAGCGATCCGCGATCGGCGGATTGCGCCTGCCTAGCGGCGCCGCTCCGATTCCAGGGCGATGTTCAGCCGCTGGACCTCGCTGATCCGGCCCCCGGCGATCCGGCCTTCGATCAGCTCGGTTCCGGACAGGCCGAAAATCCGGCCATCGGTGAAGATCGGCCGCGAATTGCCGTACCAGTCGATGCACGACACTTCGCATTCATAGCCGGGCACCCCGTCTTCATCCTCGGCGCGGGTCTGCTCGTCATATTGGTCGACATAGTCGAACCGCCGTTCCAGCTCGCCGATCGGGCGAAGCCGGCGGTTCGAATCCATGGCGAGGAAGCTGAGGTCCGAGGCATGGCTGCGCCAGGAATAGCGTTGGCTGTCGCTGAGTCGTCCGACGGTCGGCAGGCCCATCAGGCCGCTGCCGTCCGCCGCCACGATGCTGTTGAAGGCATGGCTTCGGCCCTCGCTTTCGTACCGCCCGGCGAGCAGGGCGCTCGATGCGACGCGCGGGCGGGCGGCCAGGTCGATCAGGGTCACGCTGAGGCCGCGGCCGTTGCGATAGCCGGTCAGCACGATGTCGTCCGCCACGCGCTCGGCGCGAATGACGCTGTGGCCGATCTCTATCGTTCGATAGCTGTCGGGGCGCGCGATCGGGACGACCACGGCCGGCCTGGGCCGCAGATCCTCCATCATTGCCGCGATAGAGCGGCGCCGATACTCCTCCGGAAAATCCGCATAGGCGGAGAAGTCCGGGTAGCGCCGGTACCGGCTCAGTCCGCCATAGACGAGATAATGATCGGTAAACCGGCTCGCGACCGAAAAGGTCGAGGTGCCGGGAAGCTCGGTGAACATGGCGGGCGTGGCTTCCGTGAGCCGCGCCCCGAGGCGCGCGAGCGGGATGGTGTAGAAGCCGAGACGCGCCGGCGATCGGTAGGATGGACCGCATTCTTCGGGCACGAGCCGGACGAGGGCATGAAGCGCGCGGGCATCGGCCTGCATCGCGAACTGATCCGGCGGCATGCCGTGCGCGGCGATGAAGTCGGGCCGGGCGCCCGAAAGCGGCATGCGATAGACGAGGGATGAATTGGCATCGCCGGCCGCAAGCGGCGTATCCGCGCTGCAGGCGCCACCGTAGTTCCGGCCCCAGGACGTGGTCCAGAGATAGACCGAATCAGGAGTCACATAATATTCTGTCTCGCCCGGCCCGATGACGGCGCTGGTCCTGCAGGCAAGGGTGCGGCCATTATCCGCCGACGCCAGCGGGCACACCGAGATGGTGTGGATCGCCGGATCGGCGAGCAGGCGCACGGGCCGATAGATGCTCGCCGCATCGATCATCGCCGGCCCGGTCGCCGGCCGGTCCTCGCGTTGCAGCCGCCAGTCGCGCGCGCGGCGCACCTGAAAGGCCGCTTCGCGGGAATCGTCTTCGGCGAGCCAGCGCCGGACGATCGGCCATTTGAAATCCGTGCCGGCGATGTCTTCGACGCCGATCGGCGTATAGACGATCAGATTGCCGTCGATCAGCCGCGTCGCATAGCCGCGGTTATTGTAATAATCGTTGGACGAGATTCGAAACACGCCCTCGCGACTGAGCCGACCCTGGTCGTCGAGGCGAAAAACCGCCATTTCCGTCGCGGCCTCCTCATAGGAATAGCCGGTGATCATGACGCGGTCGCCAAAGACGAGCATCTCGTCATACCAAATGCCGGAATCGGGATTGCGATAGACATCGACCCGATCGGTCAGCGCCAGCCGCCCCGCCCCGCCGGCCTCGATATCGGTGACGAAGATGCGTCCGTCCTGAAGGATGAGCAGGAAATGGTCGATCTGCTTGACGATATCGCCTTCCTCGACATTGCGCTCCTGATTGTTGGTGATCGACGGGTTGCGGGGCGGTGCGACGCGGCTGCCGGTGACCACGATGCTTTGGCGGTCCTCCAGACAGGATTGTTGCGGCGTCGGCACGCAGGGCGGCTCAACGGCGTCGCTTTGCGCCGCGCTTTGCCCCGGCGCCTGTGCCTGCGCGAACTGAACGCCGGAGCCGGCCGAATAATAAACATCGCTCCGAGTCCGGGCATATTTCCGCACTGCCGCCGCATATCGCCGGAACTCGGCCTCGTCGGCGAAGCGGGTCAGGGTGCGCGCGGTAAAGCGGTCGAGCTCCGCCGCCGCGGCCCGCCGGTCAGCCTCGGTCACGGGTCGGAGGTGCGAATTCTGAGCCGGCGCTTCGCCGGCCGCCGCCGCCAGCGCCGCGGAGATCAGGACCATGCGCAGAAGCCCCATCCGCCCCCTCCCGTCCGAACCTGAAGAGGCTATTGCAAATCCTCCGGAAAGCAAGCGCGCCTTGCCTTCGCGCGCCCATCGTCTAGCCTTGCGCGCATGACCGATCTCGACACCTTCATCGCCGGCCTGCCCAAGGCCGAGCTGCACATGCATATCGAGGGCAGCCTCGAGCCCGAATTGATGTTCGCGCTGGCGAAGCGGAACGGGATCGAGATCCCCTATGACAGCGTCGAGGCGGTGCGCGCGGCCTACAGCTTCTCGAACCTGCAGGACTTCCTCGACATCTATTATCAGGGCGCCGACGTGCTGCGCACCGAGGAGGATTTCTGCGATCTCGCCTGCGCCTATTTCGAGCGCGCCGCTGCGGACAATGTCGTCCACGCCGAGATCTTCTTCGATCCGCAGACCCACACCGCGCGAGGCATCGCCTTCGACGTAGTGATGCGCGGCCTGCTCGCCGGCATGGCCGATGCCGAGGCACGGCACGGCATCAGCGCCAGGCTGATCCTCTGCTTCCTCAGGCACCTCGACGAGGCCGATGCCTTCGTCACGCTCGAGCAGGCCCGGCCCTGGCTCGACCGCATCGCGGCGGTCGGCCTCGATTCCTCGGAGCTCGGCCACCCGCCGGAGAAGTTCGCGCGCGTGTTCGCGGCAGCAGCGGCCCTGGGCCTGAAGCGGGTCGCCCATGCCGGCGAGGAAGGGCCGCCGGACTATGTCTACGAGGCGCTCGACATATTGGGGATAGACCGGCTCGACCATGGCAATCGCTCGCTCGAGGACGAGGCGCTGACCGAAAGGCTGGTGCGCGAGCAGATGACCTTGACCGTCTGCCCGCTGTCGAACCTCAAGCTCTGTGTCGTGCCGGACATGGAGGCGCACCCGATCGACGCGATGCTGCGCGCCGGCCTGCGCGCCACCATCAACTCGGACGATCCCGCTTATTTCGGCGGCTATGTGAACGACAATTACCGGGCGGCGGCGGCCGGGCGCCGGCTCGGCCGCGACGATCTCGCGACGCTGGCGCGCAACTCCTTCCTGGGCTCGTTCCTGACCGAGGCGGAGAAAGCGGCGCACATCGCCCGCCTCGACGCCTATCTCGCCGCCAATTAGCGCGGGATGCGTGAAGGCAACCCACGCATCTGACCAGGCTGAAGGGCGGAGTTGACACCAAATCCTCCCCCGAGGGGGGAGGGGGACCGCCGCCGAAGGCGGTGGTGGAGGGGTGTCAGCGCAAGAGGACGTCCTCGGACGCTGATACCCCTCCACCAAGCTGCGCTTGGTTCCCCTCCCCTTTCAGGGGAGGATTTTGCGCGGATATGATTCGACCTGACCCTCCCCGCTCTAGTGCTGGCCCTGGACCTGCTCGGAGGCGGCCGCGGCCGCCGCCGGCCGCTCCCGCCGCGACCAGTCGACCGGACCCTGCTCGAACCGCCGCCTCAGATTGGCGAGGGTGTAGGCGTCGCCCCATTCGAACTGGCGGTAGAGGCGGTCGAAGCCCGGGCCGCCGCCATAGCCGCTATTGGTGAGAGTGACGCGCGTGCGGCCGGGGCCGGCCGGCACGAACTCGATGATCGTGACCGTGTGCTGGAACAGCTCCGGATCGACGAAGTCGCGCGGCGCCTGGACGTTGCGGATGACGAGCAGCCGGCCGGGAACATAAGCAAGGATCTGGTTGCGGATATTGTCGCGGTCGCCGATCCGGGCGGCGGCGTTGTAGCTCGCTTCGATCATGCCGCCGGTCCGCAGGTCGACCTGCGCCACCGGCACCGCCCAGCTGCGAAAGCCTTCGGTGGTGGCGAAGGCGTCGAACGCCGCTTGCGGCTCGGCCGCCACCTCGATCGACAATTGGATGGCCCTGTCGCCATTCGGCTCGACGAACGCGCTGCTCGAAACGCCGGGGAAGTCGCGCCAGCTCGGCTCTGCCGATGCAGGGGGCGCTGTGCAGGCCAGGGCAAGCAGGCAGCAAAGCCGGACGATCAATCGGTTCAGGGCCATCAATTTCCTCGCTTTCGAAGGATTTTTATCGCCACTTGATTGATCATTCAAGTGGGTTCATGTCCTTGGCTCCCTCGTCAAGAATTCTCCGCTTCACGCCTCGGACGCAAAATCACCGCTGGTTCACAGCGTCAGGACGCCGCCATTTCTGGCCGCAACCCCATCTTCGCTGCGGGCAGGTCGAGCCGCCGCCCGACCGTCTCGCCGGGCAAGGCGGCGTCGCGCCTGCCGATCTGGAACCGGCTTTGTGGGCGAGTCACTTCTTCGCGGTCGGTGGCGGCATCGCTTCGGCGAAGCGGTAGGTCGCCTGCCGCTCGGTCATCCAGCCGGGATATTCGGGCGTCAGCCTGCTGACCGCGTCGAGGGCGGCGAGATCGTCCGCGTCCAGCGCCACGTCGACCGCGCCGAGATTGTCCTGGAGCTGCTCGGGCCGCTTGGCGCCGATGATCACGCTGGTCACGGCGCTCTGGTGGAGCAACCAGGCGATCGCGACCTGCGCGACGGTGGCGCCCTTCGCCTCGGCGATCGCCTTCATCGCATCGATGATGTCGTACGCCCGCGCCTTGTCGATCGGCGGGAAATCGAAGCTGGCGCGGCGGCCGCCGTCGCCCTTCTCGTCGTCGCGGCTGAACTTGCCCGAGAGGAAGCCGCCGGCGAGTGGACTCCACACCATCAGGCCGACGCCCTCCGATTGCATCATCGGCACGAGCTCACGCTCGAGGTCGCGGCCGGCCACGGTGTAATAAGCCTGGAGCGAGGTCGGCCGCGCCAGGTTGCGGCGCTCGGCGATGCCGACCGCCTTGGCGATCTGCCAGGCCGCCCAGTTGGAGAGGCCGACATAACGCACGATGCCACGGCGGACGAGGCTGTCGAGCGCCTCGATCGTCTCCTCGATCGGCGTCGACGGATCGACCCCGTGGATCTGGTAGAGGTCGATATGGTCGAGCTGGAGCCGCTTCAGGCTGTGCTCGACCTGGTCCAGGATATGGCCGCGCGAGGCGCCGGCGGCATTGGGCCCCTTCCCCATCCGCCCCAGCACCTTGGTCGCCACCACGACCTGGTCGCGCGCCACGCCCAGATTCTTCAGCGACTGGCCGAGGATCGTCTCGGACTGGCCCTCCGAATAGACGTTGGCGGTGTCGATGAAGTTGATGCCGGCGTCGAGCGACGCCTTGACCAGGGCGTCCGCCTCGCCCTGCTGGAGCTTGCCGACCACCTGCCACATCCCCTCGCCGCCGCCGAAGGTCATGGTGCCGAGACAAAGCTCGGAGACGATAAGGCCAGAACGCCCGAGGTTCCTGTAGCGCATCGAAAGGCTCCTTCGCCCGCGCGTTTACAAGGTCGCGTGCACCGTCGCCACCGCCTTGATCACCGCGGCGATTCGCGCGGCGGTCTGGATGGTCTCGGGCTTGACGCCGTGCTGGCTGAGGACGCGCTCGTGGCTGTCGATGCACATGCCGCAGCCGTTCTGGGCGCTGACCGCGAGGCTGAACAATTCGAAATCGGCCTTGTCGATGCCCGGATTGCCGATGACGTTCATCCTGAGACGCGCCGGCAATGTTTCGTAGACCGGATTCGAGGCGAGATGGACGAAGCGGTAATAGACGTTGTTCATCGCCATCATTGCGGCTGCGGCGCGGGCTGCATTGGCATAGGCCTCGTCGAGCTTGCCCGCGACCTCGGCCTCGGCCGCCTCGACGATCGGCTTGTAGCCGGTGCCGTGGGCGCAGGCGAGAATCAGGCCGTATTTGCGTTGGTCGCCGATGGTCTGGTCGCCGAGCATCGAGCTGAGATTGAGCCTCAGATCCTTGGCGTAATCCGGCAGCGCGTCGGCGAAAAGCTTGAGGGACATGGTGCGAGTCCTTTTCGATTCCTCCGCACATGTGCAGCGGAGACGTTAACAAGAAAAGGGCGCGGCGAGCCAGGCCCGCCGCGCCCTTCCGAGATCCTGATGCGGTTCGGAGCTTTAGGGGGCTTAAGCCGCGGGCCTCAGGACCTCTTCGCCGGCAGACCAGTTGCAGGGGCACAACTCGTCCGTCTGCAAGGCGTCGAGGATGCGGAGCGTCTCGGCAGGGTTGCGACCGACATTGAGGCCGTTGACCGTGACGTGCTGGATGACATTGTCGGGATCGACGATGAAGGTGGCGCGGAAGGCAACGCCCTCGTCCCTGTCGAGAATGCCGAGCGCGCCCGACAGCTCCTTCTTGTTGTCCGCGATCCACGGGAAATCGGCATTGGCAAGCTGCTCGTCCGAGCGGCGCCAGGCGAAATGGACGTGGGCGGTGTCGGTCGAGGCGCCGATCAGCACGGCGTCGCGGTCGGCGAAATCGCCGAGCAGCTCGCCATAGCCGGCAATCTCGGTCGGGCAGACGAAGGTGAAATCCTTCGGCCAGAAGAACAGGATCTTCCACTTGCCATCGCTCTGGGCGAGGTCGATCGTTTCCCCGGCCGGCAGCGCCGAGGCGCCCTGCTGAACGGGAAGCTTGAGTTCGGGAAGCTTGTCACCAACGGTAAGCATGCAGTTCGTCTCCTGTTTTGTGCACTGCGTCAAAATGTTTGTGCACCGCATATAAGTGCTGGAAATCATCGTTCCAATTGATTAAATCGGCGACATTGATCGAGTAGAACGATGATCAAACGGCTAGGCGCGAAGGATCGATGAGCACCCATTTGCCCACCCTGAAGCAGCTCCAATATCTGGTCGCGCTGAAGACCCACGGCCATTTCGGTCGTGCTGCGGAGGCCAGTTTCGTGACGCAGTCGACGCTGTCGGCCGGGATCAAGGAGCTGGAGAACCTGATTGGCGTGACCCTCGTCGAGCGGACCCGGCGCGTCGTTCGCTTCACCCCGCTCGGCATCCGCGTCGCCGAAAAGGCGCAGCGCATCCTGCGCGATACCGAGGACCTCGCCGACATGGTCCGCGCCGCCGGCCAGCCGCTTGCCGGCGAGCTGCGCATGGGCGTGATCCCGACGATCGCGCCATTCCTGCTGCCGACCCTGCTGCCGCGGCTGCGCAGGCAATGGCCCGATCTGAAGCTCTATCTGCGCGAGGAGACCAGCCAGGCCGCTTGCGACGGCCTTCACCGCGGCCAGCTCGATTGCGTGCTGCTCGCCCTTCCCTACACGTGCGGCGACGTCGAGAAGGCCGAATTGTTCGACGACCGCTTCCTGATCGCCTTCCCGCCCGGCGCCGCAGACGACCTGCCCGAGCTCGTGCCCGCGGACGCGATCGACGAGAGCAAATTGCTGCTGCTCGAGGACGGCCACTGCCTCAAGGACCATGCTCTGTCCGCCTGCAACCGGCCCGAGCTGCGCGCCGAGGCGGCCATCCTCGGCACATCCCTGCACACGTTGGTGCAGATGGTCGATAATGGCCTCGGCATGACCCTCATCCCGCAAATGGCGGTCGAGGCGGGCATTCTTGTCGGAACGCGCGTCGTCGCCCGCCGCCTCGACGCCGATCATCCCTCACGCCGCATCGCCCTGGTCTGGCGCCGGGGTTCGCCTCGGGAGAAGGAGTTTCGAATGCTGGCCGACGCGCTCAAGGCGGCGGCATAGCTCGAATCCTCCCTGTCCGCGAAGCGGATGGGGAGGGGGACCGCACGAAGTGCGGTGGAGGGGCACGAGCGAAGCGAGTTCTTCTGATAGGCGGCTGCGCCGCCGCCCCTCCACCATCCTGCCGGATGGTCCCCCTCCCCACGGCTTCGCCGCAGGGAGGATAGTTTCAATCCATATGCTTCAGTCCGACCCTCAGATAATCCCAACCGGTCACCAGTGTGAGCGCGGCCGCGCCCCACAGGCTCGCCAGCCCGACCGTCAGAACCCAGGGGAATTGCGGCACCGCGCCGGCGAGGATCAGGGCGCCCAGCGAGACCAGTTGCAGCGTCGTCTTCCATTTGGCGAGCGCGCTGACCGGGACGGAGACCTGAAGGCTCGCAAGGAATTCGCGCAGGCCCGAGACGATGATCTCGCGCAGCAGGATGATCAATGCGGGGATGAGATGCCAGTCGGCGATGATCGTCGCGCCGGCTCGCGACGGGCGCGCGAGCAGCATGACGATGACCGCGACCACCATGATCTTGTCGGCGATCGGGTCGAGGAACTGGCCGAGCCGCGACACCGTGCCCTGCGCGCGGGCGAGATAACCGTCGAAATAATCGGTGATGCCGACCAGGCAGTAAAGCACGAAGGTGACGCCATATTCGAGCGGGCTCGCATTCCACAGCAGGAACACCAGCAGCGGCACCGCGAAGATGCGCGACAGCGTCAACAGGTTCGGCAAGGTGAGCATGGCCAGGCTTGCCTCTAGTCCCAATGCGGGAGGATTGGGAAGGGCATGACCCGCTGTGAATATCAGACCGGGCTTGTGCGCCTTCGCGCGGCCCGTCTATGAGCATCGCAAGGCCTTGGCCGGGAATGACGAAGGATGCCGAAGAGCGTGATTGAAGGCTGGGCATCCACCGCGGGAAAAGTGTTTTCGAAAACCCGATGACCGGCGCTTTCCACCTTCTGCGCACGCGTCGCTTCCTGCCTCTGTTCGTGACGCAGATGCTCGGCGCCTTCAACGACAATCTGTTCAAGAACGCGATGGTGCTGTTCGTCGTATACGGCGTCTACAACGACGAGAGGGCGGAAACCTGGTTCAGCGCAATCACCACCGGCCTCTTCATCCTCCCCTTCTTCCTGCTCTCGGCCTTGTCCGGCCAGCTCGCCGACGCCGCCGACAAGGCGCGGCTGATTCGAATCATCAAGGCGTGCGAGATCGCGATCATGCTGGTCGGCGCGACGGCGCTGCTGCTCGCCTGGAAAGGCATGTTCATCACGTCTCTGGCGATACCGCTGATGCTTGTCGCCCTGTTCGCGATGGGAATCCACTCGACCTTTTTCGGCCCGATCAAATATGCGATCCTGCCCCAGCAATTGCGATCCGACGAGGTGCTCGGCGGCACCGGTCTGGTCGAGGCCGGAACCTATATCGCGATCCTTGGCGGCACCCTGCTCGCGGGCGTGATCTCGATACAGGCCGCCGCCGCGGTCGTTCTGCTGACCGCGATCATCGGCTATGTGAGCGGCCGCCAGGTTCCTCCCGCGCCCCCCATCGACAATGGCCATGTCGTCGATTTCAACATCGTCCGCTCATCGATCCGCCTCGTCGCGGCGACCCTCCACATTCCCAGGCTCTACCTCGCCATTGTCTCGATCAGCTTCTTCTGGACGATCGGAGCGGTGCTGTTCATCCAGTTTCCGCCGCTGGTGAAGAACGTGCTGACCGCCGACAAATCGGTCGCCAGCCTGTTCCTCGCCGTCTTCTCGGTCGGCATCGCGATCGGCTCGGTCGCGGTAAACCGGCTGCTGAAGGGAGAAGTCTCGGCGCGCTACTCGACGCCGGCGGTGCTGGTCATGGGCCTTTTCGTGCTCGGCTTCCACGCCACTGCGGTGACCTGGATCCCGGCACCGGAGGGAATGCTGTACACGATTCGCGACTTCCTCCACCACAAAGGCATATGGCCCCTGCTCGGCTCCCTGCTCGGCATCGCCGTGGCCGGCGGCATGTTCGTGGTGCCGCTCTACGCCTTCCTCACCACGACGGTCCCCAAATCGCAGGCGGCGCGCACCGTGGCGGCGAACAACATCGTCAATTCCGGCGCGATGGTGATCGGATCGCTGATCGCGGTCGGCATGACCGTCGCCGGCCTGCCGGTCCAGAACCAGCTTCTCCTCGCCGCCGCCATGTCCCTGGTCTCCGCCTGGCTGGCCTGGAAGCTGCACAAGGCCTGCGACGACGTCGTCTGCGCCGATCCGGAGATATTGCCGCCTACCGTTTAGGAGCTCTGGATTGGGGATTGGGGACTAGGAGATCAATGTCCCGAAGAAGACCAGGCCGCCGACCCAGCCGACCGCGAAAAGCTTGAGGTCCTGAAGCCAGGCCGCGGGCTCGGCGCCCTCGAACGGCGCATGGTCCTCGACCGGCAGCGCGGCGGCCCACGGGCCGGTGCGGCGGGTGATGAGCGGCGACAGGCGATTCATGGCCGCTATTAAGAATTGGTTTACCACGATTTCGCAAGGGGGGCGGGAGGGTTAATATCGCCGGCGCCGTCCCGCCCGGGGACACTGCGGCTCCCCTCCTCACTGCGCCGATCGGGCCGTCGGCAAGAACAAGTCCGTCGTCGTCACCGGCCGCCCCGAGAAGAAGTCCGCAAGCAGGCCAGGCACGGCGGGATGGGCTTCGAACAGATCATGGCCGCCATTGTGGAGGATGATGCGATGCAGATTGGCGAGTCCGGCCGTCGCCACCGCCTGCTCCTCCAGCGGCGTGCGCACGTCGAGATCCCCCTCGAACGCCAGTACCGGCAGGGTGGAGCGGATCTCGCGGCGAAACCCCTCGCCCAGGTCGAGCCCGGCAATGGCGCCGCGCAGCTGGGGCATCGGGAAATTGGTCGCCGTGCCGAGCAGGGATCGGGGCGCCTGGCGCCGAACCAGCGCGAGCCGCGCGCTGGAGATTCCCGACGCGCCGTCCATCAGCTCGGCCATCCCGACCGAAAGCGGCCGGCGATAGAAATAGTCGTAGAGGTTCGGCGCCAGCGCCTGGCCCTGCCCCGCCTCCAGCGCCGCATAAGCGCCGGCGAGACGGGGGATTCCATCCGGATTCTTGGGAAGGATACCGGCCATCATCCGCAGCGCGAACGAATCGGCGCGAATGACGACGCTCGCGCCATCGGGGCCGGCGCCTTGTATCGTGAAGCTTTGCGGCTCGGCATCAAACCGGTCGTGGACGCGGCGCATCCGCGCGATCAGCCCGGCGCCGGCGACCGCCTCGATGCGGGTGAAGACGGCGTCGACATGGGCGGGGAGCTTCACCGTCTGGCTCATCCCCTCCATCGACGACAGGGCCACGCGTCCCACCGACGTCGGATGCCGGCGCATCATCGCCATCGCCAGATGCGTGCCATAGGAAATGCCCCACAGATGGACCCGGGCCGCGCCAAGCGCGCGGCGAAGATCCTCGATATCGTCGGCGCTCTGCTCGGTATCGTAACCGCCGACCGCCACGCCGGCCGCGCGCCATCGCGCGACGCAGTCCTGCAATGTCTCGCGATAATAAGCGGTCAGACTCTCCTCCGAAAGGACGGGCGCCGGATCGAGCCGGTGCGCCGCCTGGCATTCGGGGATGTGGTTGGACATGCCTGTGCCGCGCTGGTCGAGCGCGATGACGTCGGAGACGGCCCGCAATGCCAGGAAGATCGGCTGGCGGGGGCCGTTGGCGGCGCCCACGCCCGATCCGCCGGGGCCGCCGGCAAGGTAGACGATCGGCGCGCCGGGGTGCGGATTGGTCGAGCGGAAGCGGACGAACCCGATGTCGATCCGGCGCGAGGCGGGATCGTTGCGGTCCTCCGGCACGGAGAATGTCCCGCGGTCCGTCTCGAGCTCCGAGCCGTCGGCCAGACGGAACATCAGCGGCCGAAGCTGAAGCGCTGGCGCCGGCGGCGTCGGCATGGCGATCGCCGCGGCGGGGCAAAGCAGCGCGCACAGGGTCGCCATGCGCATGAACGAGCATCTCATCTTCATCTCCCTCGCTTTGCCATTCCGCTGGACGGGCGCCCCGGCCGGGTCGAGCGAGGCTCGGCGAACGGCCGCCTGCCTCGGTGAACGACAGGGACAAGGCGCCGGCGTCCCGGCTATGAAAGGGCAATGAAGCGCGCCTTCGCACTCCTTGCCTGGCTTCTGCTCACCGGCGCGGCGCCGGCGGTGCTGAGCGGCCCCGTGCGCCTCTGCGCCGATGCAGGCGCCGCGCGGGACTGCCGCCCGGTCGACCTGACCGAGGTGCGGCTCACCGCGCCCGAAACCCTGCTGGTGCGCACCGTGCGAGTCGATCCGGCGGCGATGCCGCTGGCTCGCCCGCCGATGATATGGCTGATCGCGCTGGCGAGCGCCGAGGTGCGCTGGAACGGTGTCCTCATCGGCCGCAACGGCGTGCCCGGGCCGGACGCGGCCAGCGAGGTCCCAGGGCGCTTCGTCGCCACCTTCGTCGTGCCGCAACAGCTCGTCCGTCCCGGCGACAATCTCGTCTCGGTGCGCATGTCGGCCCATCATCTCTGGCTGCCGGTTCGGCGGCCGGTGCACCTGTTCGAGATCTGGCCCTACGAGACGCCGGACCTGCCAGGCCTCACCGATTATCTCCCCACCTTGCTCGCCCTCGGTGCGATCGCCGGCGCCTTCATCTACTTCGCCGCCGCTGCCTTGTCGGACCGGCGCGAACGCGAGCCGCGCCTGCTTGCCCTCATCGCCGGCACGGTGATGCTCCAGCTCGTCGCGGAGGTCCTGCGCACCTTCATCTCCTATTCCTATCCGTGGCACCTTGCGCGGGTGACCGCGATTGCGATCCTTGCCGCGCTCACCGCGACACTGGTCGCGGCCTATGCGGCGCGCCGGTTCGCGCCGCGCTGGCAGCGCATCGCGCCGATCGCGACCGCGGCCGCCGCCGCGGCGGGCGTCGTCATCATCCCCTGGTTCGACATCAAGGCGCTGGCGGCGATCCTCGCCGGCGCCGTCGCGCTGGGTGTCTGTGCGGGCGCGGGGCGGCGCGACCGCCGGCCGGGCGCGGCAGCAGGTCTCGCCGCCGCTCTGACCGGTGCCGGGCTGATGGCGTGGCAGCGGACCGCCTTCCTCGACCGCGCTTACTATCTCCTGCTCGCGGTGGCGCTGGTCGCCCTCGTCGCCGAACAGGTCAGCAATTTGCGCCGGGCGCGGGCCGAGCGCGACCTCGAAACCGCACGCGCAACGGCACTGGCGGATCGCCTCGCCCGCGCGGAACGCCGGGGCGAAGCCATCGTCCAGCTCAAGGACGGCACGCGCACCCATCGAGTCGCGGAGGGCGATATCCTCTCGATCCGCGCCGCCGACGATTATTGCGACGTCCGCCTCGCGGATGGGCGGGTCCTGCTGGTCACGCTGACCCTGGTCCGCCTGCTCGAGTCGCTCCCCGACCGGTTCGGCCGGGTCCACAAGAGTCACGCGGTGAATCGGCCCCATGTCGCCGGAATGGCCCTGAGGCCTGGCGGCGGCCGCGAGCTGATTCTGAGCGACGGATCGAAGGTTCCTGTCGGCCGCGCCTATGGCGCCGCGGTGGCGGCCTGGCTCGCGTGAGGGCTGTCATCAAAGCTTCATGTTCGTCATTAGAACGTCATATGATGTTCTCATTTCCGTCACCCGATCCCGGAATCGAAATCACCGCCTTCAGCCAGGGCATGTCCAAGGGCCTGCGCCAGACCGAGGGGCTGCAGATCCTGGTCCGGCCTGAAGTGGAGATCGGCCCCGCATTCGTCGGCGCCTTTTACAAGAACGTCACCTCGCCGACCGCCGACGGGGAGGCAGCCGTCCTGGGCGGCCTGCGCCGGCGCGTCGGCGGGTTCGAGCTCGCCGCGACCGCCGCCTACAAGTGGAACACCGGGGCGCGGACCCAGGCCGATCGGGATTGCATCGAGTTCATTGCTTCGGCCAGCCGTCGGTTCGGGCGCGTGACGCCGCGGGTCAGCCTTACCTGGAGCCCGGACGATCTCGGCGGCACGCGGGCATCGCTCTACGCCGAAGCGGGCGCCTCGTTCAGCCTGTTCGAGGGCGCCAGCGTCAGCGCGAACCTGGCGCGGCGCTCGCGCGATGGCGGGCCCGATTATACCGCGTTCAACGCCGGCGCGAGCTACGCGATCACCCGCAACATCACCGCGGAGCTGCGCTATTACGACACCGCGCAAGGCCGGCTCGGCGCCATCTATGAGCCCCGCGTGGTGGCCTCGGCCCGGGTGCATTTCTGATCCGCTTGTGAGCCGCGCCCGCCCCGCATAGGCTGGACGCATGGACGCCAGCGGGACCGTGGCCGAAGCCTTGCGACAAGGCGCGCTGCTGATGCGCGAGGATCCGCGGCTTGCGGCGCTGCAGGCGCGCGCGATCCTCGGCGCATCGCCGCGCAACGCCGACGCCTATCGCCTGCTTGGCGCAGCCCTGCGGCGCACCGGCGACGCCGAGGAGGCGGAGCGGGCCGAGCTCGACGCAATCGCCGCCTCGGTCGGCGACCCGGTCCTGATGCGCGCCGCCGAGGCGCTGCTCGACAACGATCTGCCGACGGCCGAGCGGGTGCTGCGGCCGCGCCTTGCGGAAAAGCCGACCGACGTCGCCGCGATCCGGATGATGGCCGAGCTGGCCGGTCGGCTCGGCCGCTATCCGGACGCCGAGACATTGCTGCGCCGGGCGCTCGAGCTCGCCCCGGCCTTCGCGCCGGCGCGGGCCAATCTCGCTACCGTCCTCTACAAGCAGAACCGCCCCGCCGAGGCGATCGACCAGCTCGATCTGCTGCCGAAGGACGATGAAGGTGCGACCGGACAGCAGAATCTCAAGGCGGCGGCCCTGGGCCGGATCGGCAGCTACGAGGAAGCGATCGGCTTGTACCAGCAGGTGCTCGCGAAGGTGCCGGGCCAGCCGAAGGTGTGGATGAGCTACGGCCATGCCCTCAAGACGGTCGGGCGGCAGCAGGACGCCATTGCCGCCTATCGCCGCGCCCTGGAGCTGGCGCCGACCCTCGGCGAAACCTGGTGGAGCCTCGCCAACCTGAAGACCGTGACGTTCGGCGACGAGGACGTGGCGGCGATGGCGGAAGCGCTGGGCCGCGAGGGTCTTGGCCCGGAAGACCGCCTTCATCTCAATTTCGCGCTCGGCCGCGCCTTCGAAGAGCGCCAGAGCCACGAGCGCAGCTTCGGCCATTATGCCGAGGGCAACCGCATCCGCGCCGCGATGATGCGCTACGACGTCGGCGAGGTGGAATCGTTCGTTGCCCGCGCCAAATCCCTGTTTACGTCCGCCTTCTTCGCGGCCCGCGCCGGCGCCGGCTGCGCCGCGCCCGATCCGATCTTCATCCTCGGCATGCCGCGCGCCGGATCGACCCTGATCGAGCAGATCCTCGCCAGCCACCCCGAAGTCGAAGGCACGATGGAGCTGCCCGACATCCCGGCGCTGGCGCGGCGGCTCGGCGGCGCCAGGACGGGCAGCGACGAAGCGCTCTATCCCGAATGCCTGGCCGATCTCGACCCGGCGGCGCTCGAGGCGCTCGGCGAGGAATATCTCGAGCGCACCCGCATCCAGCGCAAGACCGACCGCCCCTATTTCATCGACAAGATGCCCAACAACTGGGCCCATGCCGGCCTGATCCGCCTGATCCTGCCGGCGGCGAAGATCATCGACGCCCGCCGCCACCCGCTCGATTGCTGCTTCTCCAACTTCAAGCAGCATTATGCCCGCGGCCAGGGCTTCAGCTACAGGCTGGACGACATGGGCCGCTATTACGCCGCCTATGTCGATCTGATGGCGCACCTGGGTGAAACGATGGCCGATCCGCCGCATCTCGTCGTCCACGAAGATCTCATCGACGATCCGGAGCGGGAGGTCAGGCGGCTGCTCGCCTGCCTGGGACTTCCCTTCGATCCGGCCTGCCTGCGCTTCCATGAGAATGAGCGCGCCGTGCGCACCGCAAGCTCCGAGCAGGTGCGCCGCCCGATCAACCGCGAAGGCCTCGATCAATGGCGGCCCTACGAGGCCTGGCTCGATCCGCTCAAGCAGGCGCTGGGGCCGGTTCTCGACCAGTACAAGTAATCGAAGCGTTGCAAATCGATCACATCCGCCGGGGATTTCGTTTCGGCCCCAAAAAGGTTTGACGCGCCGCGAAAAGGGGCGGATTCTCATCCCAAAGTCGCAATTGGGGGTGAAATATGTTCCTTAAGCGCGCTGCCCTGAGCCTGTTCGGCTCGACCATGCTTTGCACCACCGGGGCCGCCTTCGCCCAGCCCGCCCAGCCGGCGCAACCCGCCCCCGCGGCGCCGGCGGCGGCCGAGGACAATGGCGACGTGATCATCGTCACCGCGCAAAAACGTTCCGAGAATTTGCAGAACGTGCCGATCAGCATCCAGGCGCTCGGCACCCAGCAGCTGCAGGATCAAAATGTCGCCAATTTTCAGGATTATACCCGGCTGCTGCCCAGCATCTCCTATCAGACGCTCTTGCCGGGAACGACCAACGTCTACATCCGCGGCGTCGCCAGCGGCGGCGACGGCAACCATTCGGGCTCCCTGCCCAGCGTCGGCGTCTATCTCGACGAGCAGCCGGTCACCACGATCGGCGGCACGCTCGACGTCCATGTCTACGATATCGCCCGCATCGAGGTGCTGCGCGGCCCGCAAGGCACGCTCTACGGCGCTTCGTCCGAAGCGGGCACGATCCGCATCATCTCCAACCGGCCCGATCCCGCCGGCTTCTCCGCCGCGGTCGACGGCGAGATCAACACCGTCCGCCACGGCGGCATCGGCGGCTCGCTCGAAGGCTATTTCAACGCGCCGTTGAGCGACACCGCCGCGTTGCGCGTCGTCGCCTGGTACAACCACGATGCCGGCTATATGGATAATGTCCCCGGCACCCGGGCGTTCCGGCCGTTGCCGGGCGGCATCGTCGTCAACAACAACGCCGTCGTCGAGAATGACTATAACGACGTCGACGTCATCGGCGGCCGCGCCGCTCTCGGCATCGAGCTTTCCGAGAACTGGACGGTGACCGCGAGCCTGCTCGCCCAGGACCAGCGCACGCACGGTTCGTTCGGCACCGATCCGAGCGTCGGCGATCTGCGGGTCCAGCATTTCTTCCCCGAGCGCAGCCATGACCGTTTCGCCCAGGCCGCGCTCACCATCGAGGGCCGGATCGGCAGCTTCGACATCACTTATGCCGGCGCCTATCTCGAGCGGCGGCTGAACACGTCGAACGATTATACCGATTATGCCGAGACCTATGACGATCTCTATGCCGGCGCCGGCGGCATCGCGAACTACTTCTATTTCTCGGACAATGCGGGCAACGGCATCGATCCATCACAGCATGTCATCGGCCGCGATCGTTTCACCAAGATGAGCCACGAGCTCAGGCTCGCCTCCCCATCCACGAACCGGCTGCGCTTCGTCGGCGGCCTGTTCTACCAGCGCCAGTTCCACTTCATCCATCAGGATTACCAGGTCACCAACCTCGCCGCGAACCTTTCGGTGAACGGCTTCCCGGGCACGCTCTGGCTGACCCAGCAGGACCGCATCGACCGGGATTATGCCGCCTTCGGCGAGCTGAGCTTCGACGTGGTGCCGACCGTGACCCTGACCGGCGGCCTTCGCGCCTATCGGTACGACAACAGCCTGATCGGCTTCTTCGGCTTTGGCCGCAATCCGGCCGGCCCGCCGTTCAACGCCGCCGGCAGCTCGCGCACCGGCGTCGCGGCCTGCTACACCACCACCGGCGCGCAATTGCGCGACAATCCCGGCGGCACCCTGCTGCCGGCCGCGGTCTCGGGTTCGCCGTGCACCAATCTCGGCACCTTCAATAACGGCGAGGTCGATCCCAAGTCGACGGCCGGCAACGGCATCACCTACCGCGCCAACGCGACCTGGCACATCACGCCCGACCACATGGTCTACGCAACCTGGTCGAGCGGCTTCCGGCCGGGCGGCATCAACCGGCGCGGCACTCTCGATCCCTACCAGAAGGACACGCTCACCAATTACGAGGTCGGCTTCCACACCCAATGGGGCCGCGGCTTCCGGCTGAACGGCGCCTTGTTCTGGCAGGAATGGCGCAAGTTCCAATTCTCCTTCCTCGGCGCGAACAGCTTCACCGAGATCCACAACGGTCCGGACGCGCGCATCAAGGGCGCGGAGATCGAGATCAACTGGCGGCCGGTGCCGGCCTTCAACCTGGCGGCAAGCGCCGCCTACACCGACGCCCAGACGCGGCGGAACCTGTGCCTGTTCGACGATCCGACCTTCACTTGCGCCGGCGCGCCGGCCGCGCCCAACATGATCTCGGCGCCGGCCGGCACCCGCCTGCCGGTGACGCCGCGCTTCAAGATATCGGCGCAGGCGCGCTACGAATTCCAGCTCGCCGGCGGCACCGGCCATGTCCGGACCAGCGTGACCCACCAGAGCTCTGCCTCCGCCGATCTGCGCACCGCGATCGTCCAGTCGGGCACCGGCAACATCGTCAACCCCGCGGCTCTGCTCGGCCGGCTCCGTCCCTACACCACGGCCGATTTCGGCTTCGGCGTGGAATGGAGCCGCTTCACCGCCGAGCTGTTCGTCGAAAATGCGTTCGACGAGCGCGCCCAGCTCACCCGGTTCGTGCAATGCGGCCAATGCTTCCAGCGGCCCTATATTATCACCAACACGCCAAGGACGCTGGGCCTCAGGGTCGGAACGCGCTTCTGACCGGCAACGCGATCGTCACCGGCGGCGGCAGCGGCGTCGGCCGCGCCACGGCCTTGGCCCTTGCCGCGGCGGGCTGGCATGTTCTCGTCGCCGGGCGCCGCCGTGAAGCACTCGACGCGGTCTGCGCCGATGGCGGCGACGCGCTCAGCGCCGAGACTTGCGATGTGTCCGACGAAGCATACGTGGCCGCCTTGTTCGCGGCGGCTGCCGAGCGGTTCGGACGGATCGACCTGCTGTTCAACAATGCCGGCGTCGGCGCGCAGCCCGCCCCCGTCGCCCAGGTGTCGCTGGACGACTGGCACAAGGTGCTGGCGACCAACGTCACCGGCGCGTTCCTCTGCGCGCGCGAGGCCTTCCGGCACATGGCGCGACAGGACCCGCAGGGCGGGCGGATCATCATCAATGGCTCATTGTCCGCGCAGATGCCGCGCCCCTGGTCGACCGCCTACACGGTCTCGAAACATGCCGTGACCGGGCTCACCCGCATGCTCTCGCTCGAAGGCCGCGCCCACAATATCGCCTGCGGCCAGATCGACATCGGCAACGCCGCCACCGACATGACCCGCCCCATGGCCATTGGCGTGCCCCAGGCCGACGGCTCGCTCGCCACCGAGCCGACCATCGACGTCGCCAACATCGCCGCCTCCGTGGTCCACATGGCGAGCCTGCCGCTCGATGCGAACGTCCAGTTCATGACGGTGAAGGCGACGAAGATGCCGTTTATCGGGCGGGGCTGATCCCTGCCCAGTCGAGGCCGAAGCGGGCCAGATATTTGCGCAGCCGGTCGGCATCGTTGGCGCTGCTGCGGCGCAGGCGCGACGCCGCGAACAGGGTGCGGCCGGCCTCGGACAAGGAGCGGCTGGCCCGGCAGATGCGGATCGTCTCGATCAGCTGGACCCGGTCGAACGGATCGATCGCCGCCGCCGCCTCGTCGCCGACCAAAGCGACGAGCGGGTCGTCCGCCGCGGCCCCCGCATTCGACCAGAGCCGCTTCAGCCGTGCGATCTCGCTTTCTACGCAATCGACGTCGATCCGGCCGCGCGGGCTCAAGGTCGCCATCCGGGTGACGCTGGCGGCGAGATCGCGGAAATTCCCCGGCCAGCGCGCCTCCGGCGACATGGCGAAGGCGAGGTAAAGCTGCCGCGCCTCCTTGTTGAAGCTGACCCGATCCCCTTCCCTTTCGGCGAAGCGGTCGAGCTCGTAATCCAGGTTCGGCTCGATATCCTCGCGCCGCGCGGCGAGGCCCGGCAAGGCGAAGGTCCACAGGTTGAGCCGCGCGTACAGATCTTCCCGGAACAGGCCGGCGGCCACGGCCTCGCCAAGGTCGCGGTTGGTGCCCGCGATCAGCTGGAAATCGGAAGAGGATTCCTTGTCGGCCCCGACCGGCAGGAACGCTTTGTCCTCGATCGCGCGCAGGATCATCGCCTGCTCGTCGAGCCCGAGCTCGCCGATCTCATCGAGCAGCAGCATCCCCTTGTCGGCGGTGCGCAGCAACCCCGCCCGGTCGCCGACCGCGCCGGTGAAGGCGCCGCGGCGATGTCCGAAAAGGGCCGACATCGCGCTGTCGCCCTTGAGGGTCGCGCAATTGACCTCGACGAAGGCGCCGCCGACCTGGTGCTTGAGCCGCTTCAACTCGTAGACCCGCCTGGCCAGCCGGCTCTTGCCGGCGCCGGTCGGCCCCATCAGCAGCATCGGCGCGCGCGAGCGCAGGGCGACCTGCTCGATCTCGTCGATCATCCGGTTGAAGGCCGCGTTGCGCGTCTCGATTCCCGATTTCAGGAACGACTGGCTCTCCGCCGACGCGTCCGCGAATCGGGTCGCGATGCTGTCGTAGCGGGAAAGGTCGAGATCGATCGTCGTCCAGGTCCCGGCTGCGCTGACGCTGCCGCGCTCCGGCTGGGTCTGGAGCAGGCGGCCGGGCAAATAACGGGCCTCGGTCAGCAGGAAGAGGCAGATCTGGGCGACATGGGTGCCCGTGGTGATGTGGACGAGCACATCCTCGGCCTCCGGGTCGAATGGCTCGGCCCGGGCGAAATCGAGCAGCTTGCCGTACACCTCCTCGAAGTCCCAGGCGTCGTCGAAGTCGAGCCTGCGCAGCTCGACCGTCGTTTCCGGCGACACCGAGGCGATGTCCGCGGCGACATATTCCGCGAGCCGAAGATGCGCCGTGCCGTGCAGCATGATGAAGCGATCGACGCGCAGATCCTGATGCATGGTGAGACCGACGCTCGGCCGCCACTTGTTCCAGCGCGAGGAATCGAACTTGGCCCCGTCGAGCGTCGAGCCCAGGAACCCGATGACGGTAAGCGGTCTCATACCCTATATTCTGGGATAAAATCTGATTATTGTCGATAGGAATTGTGAGCAATGACCTCAGCGGTGGGGCGCGCCGCGCAATGCGCCGCGCGAGAACCCTCTAATGATTCGAAGTGGTTACGTGATTCACCCCGGCCTGGATTAAAACTGGCACGACCACTGCAATGACCTAAGCGTCCGGCACAGTCGGCCGGGCAAGGCGGAGACGGGGCGGCCGGAATGGGCCGGCCGCCCCCAGGGACCCGCAGCGCTTGTCGCCCCGGCGCCAGGCATTAGAGATAGTGAAAAGGACGCCGACATGACCGGACAGAATTTCGAATATCTGCACGTCGAGGGCGGGTCGCCGGTCAAGATGTGGACTCGCGGCGTGCCGGTCGACGACAAGGCGAAGGACCAGCTCTCCCGCGCGGCAAAGATGCCGTTCATCTTCAAGCATGTCGCGGCGATGCCCGATGTCCATGTCGGAATCGGCGCGACCGTCGGCTCGGTGATCCCGACCAGGGGCGCGGTGATTCCGGCGGCCGTGGGCGTCGACATCGGCTGCGGCATGATGGCGGCGCGCACCTCGCTCAACGCCAACGACCTTCCCGACAATCTGGAAGGCGTCCGTGCCGCGATCGAGCGCGCCGTGCCGCACGGCCGCGACATGACGCGCGGCAGCCGCGACCCCGGTTCGTGGGGATCGCCGCCGCCGGCGATCGTCGAGGCCTGGGCGACGCTCGCCGAGCGCTTCAAGCGGATCATTGCCAAATATCCCAAGCTCGAAAAGGCGAACAGCCTCGTCCATCTCGGCACGCTCGGCACGGGCAACCATTTCATCGAGTTGTGCCTCGATACCGAGGCGCGCGTCTGGGTGATGCTCCATTCGGGCAGCCGCGGTGTCGGCAATGCGATCGGCAGCTTCTTCATCGAGCTGGCGAAGCGGGACATGCGCAAATGGTTCGTCAATCTGCCGGACGAGAACCTCGCTTACTTCCCGGAAGGGACCGACCATTTCGACGATTATGTCGAGGCGGTCGGCTGGGCGCAGGATTTCGCCGCCTTGAACCGGCGCATGATGATGACCAACGTCATCGCGGCGCTGCGCGGCGCGATCGCCAAGCCGTTCGACGCGGAGCTGGAAGCGGTCAACTGCCATCACAATTATGTGGCGCGGGAAAACCATTTCGGCGAGAACGTGCTCGTCACCCGCAAGGGTGCGGTGCGCGCCGCGAAGGGCGTGATGGGAATCATCCCGGGCTCGATGGGCGCGAAGTCGTTCATCGTGCGCGGCCTCGGCAATGCGGATTCGTTCGACAGCTGCAGCCACGGCGCCGGGCGCGTGATGTCGCGCACCCAGGCCAAGAAGGAGGTGTCGCTCGCCGAGCACATCGCCGACACGGCGGGCGTCGAATGCCGCAAGGACGAGGGCGTGATCGACGAGACGCCGCGGGCCTACAAGCCGATCGAAGCGGTGATGGCCGCGCAGGCGGACCTGGTCGAGATCGTCCATACGCTGAAGCAGGTGGTGTGCGTGAAGGGGTGATCCGGCATTCGGACCTCCCCTTCTCGCCACCATCGGGAGCCCACGATGAAGGCACTATACTGCAATCGCTGCCGCGCCCGGCTTACCCGGCAGCTCGATATCGTGTCGGGCAAGGACCCGGCAGTCACGCTTCCGGAACTCAAGGATCGCGAGCCGCCCGTCGAAAGCGGTGTTGCCTTCAAATCCTGGAAGCCGCTGGTCCGGTCTTTCTCAAGTGAACCGGCACCGCTCGAATTCACGCCGCAATATTGGCTCAACCCAGACGATCTCACCGGCCTCGTGAGTCCTTTGCACAGTCGTATGAACGGCTGCTGCGGCCCGTCGGGTCACGATGGACCCAATCAGCTATGCCGCTGCAAGGCGGAGATCGGGACGTATCAGAACGATTGCTTCACGCCGCGCATCTTCATCCCCAATCCGGAAACTACGACCTGGGTCGGAGGCGCCGACGATTTTTGGAACCATCCTCAATGATCACTATAGACGGATCGGAAGGCGAAGGCGGCGGGCAGGTGCTGCGCAATGCGCTCGCTTTGTCCCTGGTCACCGGCCAGCCCTTCCGTGTCACCAACATTCGCGGCCGCCGCGAGAAGCCGGGGCTGATGCGCCAGCATCTGACCGCGGTCGAGGCAGCCTGCACGATCGGCAATGCCGAATGCGAAGGCGTCGCGATCGGGTCGGGCGAGATCGCCTTCCGCCCCGGCGCCGTCCGCGCCGGCGACTATAAATTCGCGGTCGGCACCGCCGGCAGCACCGGGCTCGTGCTCCAGACGATCCTGATGCCGCTGCTCGCCGCCGGGGGGCCGTCGCGCCTGGTGCTGGAGGGCGGCACCCACAACATGATGGCGCCGCCGTTCGACTTTCTCGAGAAGGCCTATCTGCCGATCCTCAATCGGATGGGCCCACGCGTCGAGGTGCGGCTGATCCGTCACGGTTTCTATCCGCGCGGCGGCGGCCGGGTGGAGGTCGACATCGCGCCCGCCCCGCTCGCCCCGATCGACTGCCTCGATCGCGGCGCGCTGCGCCGCGTGTCGGCGACCGCGATGTTCGCCGGCCTGCCGTTCGACATCGCCGACCGTGAGATCCGGACCGCGCGCAAGCTGCTCGACTGGCCCGACGAGGCCTTCACCGTGCGCCAGCTTCCCGAGGAGCTTGGGCCCGGCAACGTCCTGCTGCTCGAAGCTGAATTCGACAAAGTTGCCGAGATCGTCACCGGATTCGGCAAGCTCGGCGTGTCCGCGGAATCGCTGGCGAAGACAGCCGCGCACCGCATGGCCGGCTACCTCGCCTCGCCGGCCTTCGCCGGGCCCTATCTGGCCGATCAATTGCTGCTGCCGTTCGCGCTTGCCGGCGGCGGCGCCTTCACGACGGTCAAGCCAAGCCAGCACGCCCGCACCGCGGCCGACATCATCGCCTTGTTCACCGGCCTGCGCTTCACCTTCGCGCAGCAGGCGGACGGCACCCACCTGGTCGCCCCCGCCTGACGCTGAGCCGACGTCAGCCGAGTCGAGACTGGACCGCCGGGGCAAAGCGCGCCGGGTCGTCGACGCGGACGGAGACGCTCTCGATCATCCGGGTGCGAACCAGGGTGCGGCGCGCGACAGGGCTTCGCAGGCAAAGCAGGAAATTGGGATGCGCAAGCGCCGTCCGCCGCCAGTTTCCCTTTCCCTTCGGCTCTGGACTGAAGGCGATGTGGCGAATCTCCGAGATGTTTTCAAAGGTGAGCAACGTGCCTGCCGGCCCCGCGCCTGGAATGAATATCCCCTCCCCGGTGAGGACCAGGGGCCGGAGCACCGCCCACATTCCAAGATAGCCGATTGCAACCAGCGACAACGCCGTGATTGCGGACAAGGCGAAAGCGATTGGTACGCTCCAGGCTGAAACCAGCCAATGAACGACGAGCAGTTCGGAAATTGCCAGGAAAGCAAAGATATAGAGAAGCGGCAATTCTCCCTTGTGCGTGGAGAATCGTTCGCCCAGTGCGCGCGAGTCGGTCAAAGTCCGCCGCGGATCACGCGGCGTTCCGGCCCGGGCCGCAGCGATCGCTGGCGCGCGCGGATCGGCCGATCGTGCCGTGGCTCACATACCGCCTTTCTGCCGCGCATAACCGGCATGGACGAGGTCGGATCGCACATAGGCGTGCACATCCGGCGCGGCGCGCATCCTGAATCTCTCGGACTCGTCCGGCTCGATCGCTTCGAGAACACTGAGCGCCTGGCCACGCGTGCGAACGCAGGGATGCTGGTCCAATATTCGTTCCAGGATGTCGACCGAATTGCCGTCATGCATGTGCCGGAAAAAATCGAGCAGGAAAAGGCGGCTCCCCACCTGGTCCGACACGCCGGCGACGATCTTCCTGGCCTCAGGGTCGAACACGAATTGCGGGGCCCTGACCAGCCGCTCGAGGATGGGAATGAGGTTCAGCGAGATGGACACCTGCTCGGGCTCGAACTGGGTGTGGATGTCCCGATTGGCCTTGTATGCCATCACCCGGCCGGGGCCGAGTCGTTCCCGGCCGAGATCCTCGAGCTCGACGGTCTCGCCGATATATCCGACCACCTTCGTTATATCGTAGGAATAGAGATCCGTCGGATAGCCGCAGCCCGCATAGCCGACCGTCACGAAATCGAAATTGTGATCGTGCGGCAGGTCATAGGCGTAGAGCTTCCTCTCATTGTCGCGCTGGCTGGCGTCGGAATTCTGAGGCATCCAGATATTCGCGCGCATGAAGAAACGGGGGCAGCGGAAGAACACCATCGACTGCGGCGACAGGAGGTTCGGCGATTTGCCTTCCGAAAGCTGGCGAAGCTCGCCGTGGTAGAAGTCGATCAGGAATTGTCTGTCATTGGCGAGGGCTCTCAGGCCCCACGCGCTTTCCACCAGGCTGTCGAAATCCCGCAGGTTCACATTGTCCTCGATGAAGGCGGTATAATCCTCCAGGGACATTGTCGTCGTGACGTCGATGTCGAGAATGACTGCCATTGGCCCCACCCTTGTTTCAGCACCACCCGCTCGAGGCTTCCTGTCCCGCTTCGAGCGTCGCCCGTGCAGCTCCGCGAACATGAGGATGCTCGTCCGCGAGCGCCTGATGGGCCAGCACCATTCCGTGCTGGCGATCGAGCCTGCCCACCGTCTGAACCGCCTTCCAGCGGACGAAATGCAGAGGATGCGTTGCGAAAGCGGCGACGAGATCGATGCTGTCCTCGTCGCCATAGCCGCCCAGCAGATCGAACAGCGCGCACAGGTTGCTCTCGGCGAGCCGGATCGTGCTGTAGGAATGCGCACGCAGGCTCGAACGGTCGAACGCCCATTCGAAATCCCTCTCCGGCGCCTGCGCCACCCGCAGGAAAATCGCGGGAGAGCGGGTGAAATCGTGCAGGTCGATCACGTCGTCGAGATCTTTCGACACGATCCGACCGCTGGAAATCCGTTCCGAGGACGAAAGCGCAAGCACGACCGACGGATCGAACAGCGGCCCGCCGATGCAGGCCGGCCCGGCATAATGGTCGCAGGTGAAGGACACGCCCGAAACCTCGATCTGCACGAACCGGTTGGGTGAGCTGTATATGTGCGACATCGAGGCCGGATAACGGATCAGGGTCAGCTCCACCGTCCCGCATTCCTCCAGGACGAGGAAGCGACCGGAGGTGAAGATCTGATTGTCGGCCTCGGTGTCGAGCTGATCGGCCAGCAGCCTGTTGAGTGCCGAGATATAATGCCTTCCGGCCGCGATCTCGGCGAACAGGTCGGTCCCTTCAAACAATCCGCCCGAGGGGTCTGCCCGCACCTTTTCGTTCATGGCCTCGAGCAGGCGGCGCAAATCGGTCATATGGTTCGCCTTCGGATGATCGACGATTGGTGGACGCAACCGCCTCGAAGCGCCCACCAATCACCGTTTCAGACCGCTGCCACGACGACGCGGGCAATCCACCAAATGACCGAGATGATGGCGACCGAGTCCGTCGTTCCGGCTTTGCCGACACTGACCGGCAGGTCCGCAAAGTCTGCACACGATTCTCTGTTGCAAGTCCAGTTCATGGATGTTCTCCAATCATCTAGAAGCGGCGCAGAATGACGCCAAGCAATCTTCACATGGTCCAAAGCGAATTCCAACAGTCATTCCGGGAAAGCCGCCAGTCTGGCGGTAATTATAGGCGCTGCCTGGGACGAGCTGTCGATTCACGGATTTCACTGCTGTGAAATGCGCGGCTTGATTCATTCACTCATCTTTAGTACGATTATGATCAAGAATAGATTTCATTGCTGAGATGGTTTGCGGAGTAAGCGTGACGATCGTTCGACGCCCGTCGCTCTTGTCCGGCGTCCGCGTCAAATAGCCTAGGGCGGCCAGTTTTCTGATCCAGCGAAGTGCCGTCGTCGCGGGTACGTTTCCCGCCAGCCCGATGCTGGTCAAGCTTACTTCCGCATTTTCCTCATAGGCAATGTAGAGGTCCAACAGGAGGTCCCAGACCGTGTCGGAATCAGCCGGCGCGCCCAGTATAAGGCGGCGCATTTCTCGCTGCCGCACTATCGCGCGGGCCGCGGCCAGCTCATCGGAAGTCCGGTGAGCGCCGGATACATTGCTGATGGACGAGCGCGATGACATGAACAAGTCGTGTCTCCCCGAATCGTCATGTTGGACTCATTTTTCATGGATTTCCAGCACTATCGGACGAAAAATCTTGCTGATCTGATTGTCGCTGATAGGAGGTCGTGCTCAAGACCCATCGTGCGTAGGTAATCCGATCGAATGCGATGGCCAAGAAACTATTGTATGTTGGCGAAACGACTCTAATCTGCCCCTTCGTGACGAATTGGCGCGGGACAGTGAGTTTATTCGGGCGCCTTCGGGCCCACTGGTTCTATCCGGTCTTCGCGGCGGCTGTCGCGCTTTCGTTCGCGCTCGGCCGGGTCGAAGGCCTGGCGTCGCCGCCGCTCGAAGCGGCCATCCTGTTCCTTCTCGTGCTGCTTTCGCCGCTTGCGTTCTTCGCATGCTATCGTCGACGATTGAACCGGCGGCAGCGCGTCGTCGGCTGCCTGGCGGCCTCCTGCTCCGGGCTGTTCATCGCGGGGTGGGCGATCCCCGCGCCTTCACAAGATATCCTGCCGCATCTGTGGTGGGCCAGGATGGCGGAGCTCGTCCTGATCGCGCTCCTCGAGATCGCAATCCTTTATCGCCTGCTCGGGCTGATGTTCCGCGGCGACCCCACGGCGGAGCAATTGTCGAAAGCGAGCGGGGCGCCGGCCTGGGTGGCCTGGATCATGCTGCTCGAAGCGAATTTTTGGAAAGCGGTCTGGAATGCCCTGCGGCGTGGTTCAGGCGCCGCGGATCGGGATGGATGAGGCGATGAACACGCCATCGGAGGCCCCGACGGTTTGGGCTTGAGCCCCGCCGACACTTCTGATCATCTGCGGCATGACGCGCCGCTCCGACACGCTTTCGCTGGCCGCCGCCCGCCGGATCGCGCTCGCCGCACAGGGCTTCGGCGCTCCGCAAGCCGCCGTGACCGGCTGGGCGCCGCTCGGGCGGACTCTCGATCGGCTCGCGCTGCACCAGATCGACAGCGTCAACGTCCTGGCGCGCGCCCATTATCTTCCCGCTTTCTCGCGGCTCGGGCACTATGACCGCGCCCTGCTCGACCGCGCCGCCTGGGGCCGCAGGCGGGAGCGGCGCCTCTTCGAATATTGGGCGCATGAGGCATCGCTGCTGCCGCTCGCCATCCACCCTTTGCTGCGCTGGCGCATGGCGCGGGCCGAGCGCGGCGAGAGCGGCTGGGGGATCATGCGCGCCTTTGCCGGCGAGCGCCGCGGCGAAGCGGACGCTATCCTGGAGCGAATCCGCGCCGATGGGCCGATGGCGGCCTCGGGCTTCGAGCATGGCAGGAGCCGCAGCGGCTGGTGGGAATGGGGCGACACCAAGCGGGCGCTGGAATGGCTGTTCCTGGCCGGGCACATCACCACCGCCACGCGGCGCGGCAGTTTCGAGCGAGTCTACGATCTCAGCGAACGCGTGATTCCGCCCGCGATCCTCGCCTTGCCGACACCGGACGAGGCCGAAGCGCATCGCCGCCTGGTCGCCCTTTCCGCCCGCGCCCTGGGACTCGCGACGGCGGGGGATTTGCGCGACTATTTCCGGCTCGGCGTCGAGGAGACGAGGAACGGGATCGCGGACCTCGTCGAGGCGGGCACCCTGCTCCCGGTCGCTGTCGAAAGCTGGCGCCAGCCCGCCTTCCTCCACGCCCAGGCCCGCCACCCGCGCCGGATCGCGGGACAGGCCCTGCTCGCCCCGTTCGACCCCCTGATCTGGGAACGCGCCCGGGCGGAACGCCTGTTCGGCTTCCGCTACCGGATCGAGATCTACACGCCCGCCGAGAAGCGCGTGCACGGATATTATGTGCTGCCGTTCCTGATGGACGAGAAGCTGGTCGCGCGCGTCGACCTCAAGAGCGACCGGCAGGCCGGCCGGCTGCTGGCGCGCAGCATCCACCTCGAGACGGACGCGCCGCCGGATACGCGGGAGCGGCTGGCGGCCGAGCTTGCGGCGATGGCCGAATGGCTCGGCCTGGAATCAGGCTGATCGCAGGCGGCGGCCGGCGCCGCCGCCCGGCGCGCGGCCTCAGGGGAAAGGCGTGCCCTGATAGGCGACCATCGTGTTCCCGTTCTCTTCATAGGCGCGCAGGTAGATGGTCCCGGTCGAACCGTCGCTCATCGTGGCAGTGCCTTCGCACCGCGCATCGGTCGGCGTGCGCGAGGTCTCATGAGCGTTCGCCACCGACTGGATCTTGAGCGTCTGGCCCTGGGAAATCGTCTTGGCCTGCTCGGAAATCGCGGCGCAATCCAGGCCGGAGACCTTCGGCGTGCAACCGGCGAGCAACGGCGCGGCGGCAAGAGCCAGAACAGCGGAACCAAGCTTCAATCGCGAAACGCGCATGACGACCCCCATCGAAAAGCCGGTCCGAAACTGGACCTGATGCCAAACTTCACCGATGGCGCCTGCGAATGCAAGAGGTTGAGGTCTGGATGATCGAAAGGATCGAGACTTTTCCCGGTCGCGCCCTGCAAGCCCTTGTGGGATGGGCCTACGCCGAAAATTGGGGCGGACAGACCAAAAAAAGGGCCGGATAACCGGCCCTTTTTCGAATTGGTGGAGCCGAGGGGGATCGAACCCCTGACCTCTGCAATGCCATTGCAGCGCTCTCCCAGCTGAGCTACGGCCCCGAACCTTGTCTTCCGACCTGGGCGCCGGGAAGAATTGAGGCGCCGCCTTTAGGCAAGGCCGCCGCGCCACGCAAGTCAGTTGAACGCCCTTCCGAGCCGCTCAGACCTCCTCGTCGTCCCCGGCCGCGCCGGGCACGCCGATATCGTCGTCGCCGCCGAGATCGACCTCGTCGTCCGGATTCTCCTCGGCTTCCTCGTCGACGTCGATCTCGAGATCGTCGGCGGCGAGATCGGCATCTTCCTTCTCGACCTCGATCTCGGGCTTGGCCGCCTCGAACGGCATCGGCTGCTTGGATTTCAGCACCGGCTCGGGATGCCAGTTGATACCGCAGGCGACGCACGTGATCGGATCGTCCTTGCCGAGATCGTAGAAGCGGGTCGCACATTTGGGGCAGGTCCGCTTGGTGCCCCATTCAGCTTTCACCATGGGTGAAGTAACTCCATATCAGATTAGGATGAGGCCGCCGCTGGCGGGGCCGGTCGGCGGGCGCATTGCCACATGGGTGCGGCGCTGTCAAAAGCCAAGCTCAGACCACAAAGATGGGCCTCATGGCTTCGATCCCCCCCTCCTCTTGCGGCACCGTTTCGTCCTACCGGGCGTTGGCCCGCTCATGATCATCGCAGTCGACGGACCCGCGGCAAGCGGAAAGGGCACGATCGCGCGGGCGCTCGCCGCGCATTTCGGCCTGGGCCATATGGATACCGGCCTCCTCTACCGCGCCACCGCGAAGAACTTGCTGGAGATGGGCGGCGATCCGGAAAGCGAGTTCGCCGCCACGCGGGCGACCGATCTATCCCAGATCGATTTCGACGATCCCGAATTGAAGAGCGAGACGGTGGGCGGCGTCGCCTCGCGAATCTCGGCCTACACCCATGTGCGCGAGGCGCTGCTCGAGCGGCAGAAGCGCTTCGCAGCGCAGGACGGCGGCGCCGTGCTCGACGGCCGCGACATCGGGACCGTGATCGCCCCCGAGGCCGATGTTAAATTGTTCGTCACCGCGCGGCCCGAAATCCGCGCCCGGCGCCGCTTCGATGAATTGAAGGCGCGCGGCCTCGATGTCCATTTCACCGACGTCCTCGCCGACATCCACGCCCGCGACGAGCGCGACACCGAGCGCGCGGCGGCGCCATTGGTGATGGCCGACGAAGCCGTTCTGATCGACACCAGCGACATGGACGTCGCCGCGGCGATCGCTGCGGCGATTGAAGCGGTCGAACGAGGGACCACAGCGGGCGCGTCCCGATAAATCCAAGAAATAGCTTGCATATTTTCCGTCGGGGCCGCAGGCGCCCGGCGCACTTCACGCAGGAGAGAGAGATATGAAGCCCACCCGCAAGCTTAGCCGCCGCTCGTTCCTCGGCACAGTCGCCGGAGGCTCGATCGCCGGCGCCGCCGCGATCGCCTTCACCGCGACCGCCGCCGAAGCCCAGGTCACGGACAGTGACACCGGCCGCAATTCCGATGCCCCCGGTCGTGGCCGCACCGGCGTGACCGACAATGATACGGGCGCAGGTTCGGATTCGCCCGGACATGGTCGCCGTGGCCGCGGCCCGGCCCGTTCGGGGCTCACCGACAGCGACAGCGGACGCGGTTCGGATTCGCCCGGCAACGGCCGCGGCAGGCGCTCCGGTGTCACCGACAGCGACAGCGGCCGAGGGGCCGATTCTCCTGGCAACGGCCGCGGGCGCCGCGCCTGCAGCGACAATGACAGCGGCCGCAATTCCGATCCCGCCAACCGCGGCCGGCGCTGCTAGACCATTTTCCGGTCGGTCTGGGCCCGACAGCTCGGAAATTCGGCAAGTACCGATCACCTTGGCGCCTTGAGCGAATCGATCGCTCCTGGCTCCAGGGCGGAACTGCTTCTGCGTCCCGAACCGGTCGCGCGGATCGCGCCTGTGTGGCATTTTTGCCGCCGCGTACGAATCCGGGCGCCGATTCGCCCAAAGCGAGATTGATCACTCTGATTTCTCGTGCCAAATAGTGCAGCAACGAGCGATGTCGCGTGGGGATAAGGCGCGGTATCTGCCGGAAGGGCAATTATAAATGGCGTTACTGAGTTTCCGTCGCGGCAACATCACGATCAACGGGATCAATGACGCGGAGCAATTCGGCCTCCGCTGGCACAGGTTGCTCTTGCAGAATGCCGCCGTGCCGGCCGTTCACCTCAATGCGGTGGCGGCCCCCCATCTCGCACCGGCTTTGGCAAGCGACGTGAACCCGGCGCCGACCAATCATTCCGAGCCGATCCTCGACAGGCCCATGGACGCGGACTCGCCGCTTGCCGCCGACCAGGTGTCGAGCGCCCCGGCCACGGATGCCATCGGCGCAGCGCCCGCCCAGGACGCCGCCGCCCCGGCCGGCGAGCCGGCCCCTGCTTCGCACGCGCCTTTTTCGGTACCGGCCCCGCTCACCGACTCCACCGCCCTTCCTGCGCCACAGCCGGCCGACGCAGCGCCTCCGGGTGGATTCATTCCAAGAGCCGAAGCCATCATCTGGTCCGGCCCGGCGATCATGGCATTCCCCACCGAAGCGCGCGACACGGGCGGCGACACCGCATCGGCGGACGAGGGTAGCGCCGCGGCGCCTGACGTTGCGGCAGCGTCGGATCTCCCGGGCAATCCCGACACCACGGCGCCCGATTTGGCCGTCGCGCCGGGCGCGGTCACCCGCGATGACCTCGATCCTGTCCTCGCCGCGATGGGATCGGGCGCGGATCACGCCGCCCCTTCGGGCGCAACCGTGGACATCAGCGCCGTCTTCCTTCCGCCGGGCAGCAGCGATCTCGGCTTTCCGGGCCATGGCCTGGATCCGGGCTTCGCCTTCACCCCGCAGCCCCTGCCGCCGCCACCCGACTTCATCTAGCATTCGGTACGCGTGGAACGGATCCACAGCCCTCTTCCGAGTCGGGCAGCGATCTCATCCCGCCCGACCGGGACCCAATGATTTCGTCGCAAAACACGCTTTTCGCCGCGCAAACGCCAATTGCTGGCGGGCAATACTTCGCTCTCCACCGGTAACTGTGGTGCAACGGCCACATTAACCAGAATTTTGATTGCAGCTCATTTGCTTAGGCTTTTCATCCAGCCCTTATTCGCCCACTGAGGGCCATCCATCAAATCCAGCCTTGGGGGGCTCAAATATCATGAAGCTTTCGCGCACCCAGCGTCTCGTGTTCGGCGCAAGCGTCGCCGCTATGGCGACCTCGTTCATCTCCGCTCCTGCGGTCGCCCAGATCGCCGACGGTTCGACGCCTTCTCTGCGCAGCCTGATCGACATCAGCGAGGTCGAGCGCGAGGCCCAGGCCCGCAGCTACGCCCGCTCCTCGGAGTTCGAATCGTGGAGCCGCCCGGATGTCAGCACCACCGAGCTCACCCCCCAGATCGTTGTTTCCGCACCCGACACGCCGACCACGGCGCGCGATCCCGTCAACGTCACCGGCGTCGGCCAGATGGTCGTCGACCAGCAGGACGGCTTCATCGGACTTTGCACCGGCACCCTGATCAATCCCCGCACCGTGATCTTCGCCGCGCACTGCGTGAACGAGCGCCCGGCCAGTGCTTATGGCGAGAATTCGGGTGGCCAGCCGATCGGCTTCGGCTTCTCCAACAACAACAACACCGCCGGCGCCAGCGCCTTCGGGATCTGGCTCAACGGCAACGCAAACATCGCCCGCTATTCGACCAATCCCGGCCTGTTCATGTACGACGCCAATTACGTGTCCTACAATCCGCGCTCGCTCGAGCCCGACGCGGCCGGCTTCCTTTATGCCGATATCGCCATGGCCTCGCTCGACACCCCAGCGGCCAACGTCCCGACCTGGGCCCTGCTCTTCTCGGCGCTGCCGGCGGTTCCGATCACCGCCAACGGCACGGGCTATCACGTCGACATCGTCGGCTACGGCAATAACGGCACCGGCACGACCGGCTCGACCGGCGGCATCGATTTCCGCCGCCGCATCGCCGAGAACACGATCGGCGCGCTTGCTTCGCTCGACGAGTTCGAGAATTTCCTGTTCGGCGGTGCCGCCAACGCCAATTCGCAGAATCTCTACTGGATCGATTTCGACGATCCCCGCCGCGGCACGGCCCAGGCCAGCCCGTTCGATTTCAACGCGTGGCGCGACAATGCGGTAACTCATGAGGGCATCACCGCGAGCGGCGATTCCGGCGGCCCGCTGATCATCGATCAGACCTTCGCCCGGTCGGTGGTGATCGCCGTCCTGTCCGGCGGCTATACCCGCTTCTTCAACGGCCAGCCCGCCAACGGTTACGGCACCGCCGCATTCTATCAGCCGCTCTATCTCTATTGGGACTGGATCGCGGCCAACAATCCCTATCATTATGTCGGTTCGGTCGCCGGCAACGCCAATTGGAACGACCCGACCCACTGGGTGACCAACCTCGATCCGAACTACCAGATCATCGGCCCGAACGGGCAGCTTGTGAACGGCATCCCGACCAGCCCGGGCCAGCAGACCGCGGATCTTCCCGGCTTCGGCCAGGCCTGCTTCCAGGCGGGCGGCGTCAGCGACTGCTACGACGTGGCAACCGGCCAGGAGACGATCGAGGCCAGGCCGATCGGCACTGGCGGCGCGACCAGCGGCCCGGCGCTCGTTTCGGCCGACCTCGGCACGCCCGGCGTCGCCGGCGATGACAAGGGCACCGTCGACACCGCGTCGCTCGGCACATCCAGCCAGGGCTCCGGCACCGGCACGGCCACGGCGGACAATTCGTCCGGACCGGCCGGCCCGTCCGACGTCCTGCCGCCGGCGACCCTGGTCAACGGCCTGCCCGGCGCGACCAATTTCGTGCCGAACAACAATGACGGCAATCGCCTGACCAGCACCCTGCCGCGCTATTTCGACGTGACGCTGGCCGCCGCCGGCACCACCACCCTCAACACCGCCGTCACCATCGACCGCCTCACCCTTGCCGGCGCCACCGCGGCGCTCGACATCACGGCGGCCGGCTCGCTGACCAGCCTGATGAGCATCACCCAGGGCACGGGCACGATGCAGGTCAACGGCACGCTGACCACGCCGGGCGACTATCTGATGATCGCCGGCGGCCTCAACGGCACCGGCACCATCACCACGCCGTTCTTCACTTCCATGGCGGGCACGATCGCGCCCGGCACGGCAGGCGGGGTCGGCACGCTCAACTTCCGCGGCAACGTCATCCTCGCCTCGGCCACTGCGTTGCTGATCGATCTTGGCGCCAATGGGGTCTCGGATCGGCTCGCCGTCGCTGCGACGACGTTCAACGGCACCACGCCGACCAACGGCATTGCCAATCTCGGCGGCGTCGTTGCCTTCTCGGCCCAGCCGGGCTTCGTCGTCCGCGCCAACAACGTCTACACGATCCTGACCGCGCAGGGCGGCCGCACCGGGACCTTCTCCGGCACCGCGGCGCTCAGCGCGATCCTGACGCCGATCTTCATCTACAATGCGAACTCGGTCGACGTGCGGATCCAGGCCGGCCTCTACGCCAATGTCGTCGACGGGACCTCGGCGGTGCAGACGTCCTTCGCCTCGCTGCTCGACGCCAATCGTGCCAGCAACAATTCGCTGCTCAACGATCTTTATGGGCCGCTCGACCTGCAGAACCAGGCGACGATCCGCGCCTTCTTCGAAGCCAGTGCGCCGCGCTTCGAAACGACGCGGACCGCGCTCGGCATCGTTTCGACCGAGAACATGTCGCGCTTCTACCGCCAGCGTCTGAACGAGATCGATCCGGGCCATGCCACCGGCACGCTCGCGATGAGGGGCCAGCCGCTGCAGCTCGCGCAGAACAGCGCGACGCTCGGCACGGCCGCGGCGGTCGAGATGGACGCTGCGCAGAACATGGTCGAGACGACGACGGCGCTGCCCGACAATATGAGCGGCTATGTCACTGCCGGCTATATCGACGGCACTTCGCGGCCGATGCCGGCGGCGGCCTCGGCGGGACGCGACCAGTTCAACGGCTGGTACGTCGCGGTGGGCCTCGAGCGCGAGCTCGGCGCCAACGCCACCGGCGGTTTCTCGATCTCCTATACCGATCTCGACGGCGAGACCGGCGGTCTGCAGCAGCAGGTCGGCGGCAAGCTGATGCAGGGCACGCTCTACGCCGCGGTGCGGACGCCTTCGGGCCTGCGCCTCGACGGCCAGCTCAGCGCCGGTCAGCTCCAGACCACCACGCGACGCAACGTGAACCTGGTCGGCACGAACTACGATCTGCGTTCAAACGGGGACGCGTTGGCATTCAGCGCCGAAGGCGGCATCGGTTTCGACCTTGCCAAGGGCGGCAATTTCTCGATCGTCCCGCGCGCCTCGCTGCGTTACGGCGTGGTCGATTTCGGCCGGTCGCAGGAGCGTGGCGGTCCGATGGCTCTCACCATCACCCGCGAGAATTCGGAGAGCCTCGACGGGCGCGTCGGCGTAAGCTTCAGCGGCCACACGGGTGCGTTCCGTCCCTATCTGTCGGCCAATTACGTCTACGCCTTCATGGATCGTCCGACCGTGTTCGGCGCCGGCTTCGTCGGCACCCAGGCCATCGCGCCCTTCGCTTTGGCCTCGACCGACAATAGCTGGGCCGAGATCGGCGGCGGCTTCTCCTTCGTCACCGGCGCGGTCACGATCGGCTTCGACGCCGACACCACGCTGATGCGCGACGACGTGCGCAACCAGAGCTACCGGGGCCGCATCGGCATCCGCTTCTGATCTGGCAAGACCTGAACATGAGAGGGGCCGGGCGGGAAACCGCCTGGCCCTTTCTCTTTGCGTCCTTTGAAATCCGGCCGGCTTGCCGATAACGTCCCTGCCGAAGCGACTTCAGCATCGGAGGCGGGGATGGGATTGTTCGACTGGCTGACCGGCAGCAAGGCCGCGCCGCCGGGCGTGGAGCGCAAGAGCGTCGCGAACCTGCGCGGCCAGCTTCTCGCCGTGAACCGCGCTACCGCCCCGTTCACGGTCCGCGACGGCGCACCGGAAGGCGTCGACTTGGTCGCCGAATGGAAGATCGTCGACGCCGACTGGTATGAGGTATTCGCCAAGGCCGGTCTCGAGCGGACCTTCAAGATATTGATGAAGTTCGATGAATCGAAAGGCGAGGTCCGCGCGGTCGATCAGGAATGGCAGGTCGAATGGCGCGCCGGCGTGCCCAGCTTCTCGCTCGCCGCGAGCGGCTTCCGCGGCCAGAAGGCGGAGATCAGCTTCGGCACCGCCTACGCCTTTCGCGAGGATTGCTCCTACGGCCGGGTCTTCGACTTCAGCTTCAAGACCAGCGAGCTGAAGGATCCGCTGATCGAGGCCGCGCACGCGGCGGGCTGGGGCTGGAAAGGCGTGGCGTTCGGGAAGCTTTGAGAGTACGCTTCGCTCAATGCCCGCTAGGCCTGAGTCAATTTGGAAGCGCTCCAGTCCTGCCGGCCAGCCGCGGCCACGATCAATTCCGGCACACCACCGCCCAGCGAGCTCACCTCCACCGCTTCAGCCGCGCGCCGGACCTAACTCCGCAGCCTCGGCAGCAAACCTGAGATTGTCAAGCAGCAGGCGGTCTAGGCTGGGCGACAATCGCGTCGCTCCCGTTTGCACGCACGCACTTACCCACGCCGCAATCGACAAGTCACAATTTAGAGACAATACCGGTAGTCACACCGCAATTCGCGCTCATGCGTGGATTCGATACAATGCCGCGGGCGATGTTCAGGCCCTCTGAACCTTTATTTCCTTGAGCGACGACCGAGCATCAGTGACGGGCAAGTGCTGAGTCAGACTCGGCTGCTTTCTCGAATACGCCGCCTCATACAAATCTATAGTCGTTCCTTGATCTGAATAATCGGTGTTCCACGCAAGGACAAGTTGGTCCCCAGACTCGACACCTAGAGTTCGAAGAAGTGACTTATACAATTCGGAATGTTTGTCGCGCAAATAAATCCAAAACTTAGCTCTCCCCGACAATTTCGAAATCACAAATGCGGCCGCACGCTGCGGAGATAAGATAGCCCTCTCCAGTTCGCCGGAAATATCCTCTGCCGATACGTGGGCCGAAACTGCCGCAAGCTCACTCCCAGCAAGCCCCGTCAACCAATGGCATTTATTGAATATCGGGCGCCGCGTGCCAACGATCACTGCTACCGACTGCCATTCATCCGGGAACCTGACGGCACCGCTTCCAACTGTCCCGTCGTAGGGTGTCATTTCCGAACTAGCGGCCCATCGTATCCCTATGAACCCGTATCCGCCGCTCATTGCGTAGTGTACTAAGTCTCCACCGCCGTAGAGCTCATAAAGCCTGTGAGATAATGAGCTGTACTGCCCAGAAGTCCACCATCCCGCCTCGTTAATGGGAACGTCATTAAGGCTAAACAAGTGGGTATCATTTAGGTAGAATGATATCCTGTCTAAGTCAAAAATTGGATATGCGATCTTTCTCCACTTCTTCTCTTTGGACAGTCCCATTCGTACTACCCAGTGCGGCTTTCTCCTAATTTTGGCCTTCTTGAAATGCGATCCAAATGGGGAATGCATTACATTGAACTCATGATAAAGAGAAGTCGCATGTTCCTTTATGAACCGTCGCCATATTCTTCCAGCTGCCGAAGACATTCCTTCTGGATTTTCTTTCTCGTCATCGCCAACAAAGGAGTGGCGATCAACTGAAATGGTTTTCCCAACTCTATAGTCCACCTCCGCTATACATCGAAATGGGTTATAAGCCGAACCAGGTACCAGGATTCCCTGCCACGACCGGTGGGTCGAATAGCGAGGAATATAGGCGCTACTCTGATTTGTACTATCCATCTTAAATCGGTCATCCACGGGCAGGAACGCAAAGCAGGCGCCGCCCGGCAAGTCGAAATAAGGTAGCCAAACTCGGCCCGCACCAACATGACCATCAACATCAAATTCTTCTGGACCCATCCAATTAACGACCTCCCGGGCTCTTTCTCGCAACATGAGATTACGCTCGATAAGGGCGCTTCTCTTCATTTCTTCCTCGGAGGTAATCACTTCCTCTACCTCCGGCAGAGCGGGAATAAGGTTTCCTAACGCCTCTCCCTCAAGGTCTTGGGGCAACCAAGCCCAGCCTGGGCCCCTCGAGATACTCAGGCCCCTGATCTCGTCCTGCAATTCCAATCGACATGGTAGCCATCTGACCACATCCGAGACGTAAGTCGCCATTGCGTCGAACCATTGGGCTGGCTCCCCTTCTACTATTTCGGATCTTAACTGTAATGCGACCTCGGTGCCGTGACTTCCTCGACTTTCCTTCCTTAACTCTCCAAACCCTCCAATACCGGTGGTGACGAACCTCCAAGCAGTCTGATCAACGTCACCCGCTTCGCCACTTCGGCGAGTTAAAACCACTATTTTTTCCGCAATCATGAAGTAACTAAGAACGCCGATTCCAAACTTTCCGGTTCGCCCTACGGAAAAGCCTGCAGAAACACTATCGCGCTCCAATGTGGTTAGGTCAGGTCTTGTTTTTGATCCGCTGATGAGCAAGCTTGACTCGACTATTGCCTTCGTCATGCCGCTTCCGTCATCCTGGCACCGAACCCAGTAGCCCTCATCGTCGCGATAAAACGTCAGTCTTATCGTATGTACATGACAGAGAGCAGTGGCTATCTCTAGATCGGAAGCGTCTCGAGAGCCCAACCTCTCGTAAGCTATCTGTTCCTTAACTGCATCAATGGCGTTCTGTAGTAGCTCTCTAATGGCGACAATTGGGGTACCGTATAGGGCAGTTCCCGAAAGGAGTTTTAAAACTCTCCTGTTATCTGGGCGAAATGATCCATCGATATAGACGAAGCTATTATCTCTCTCACGGATATCTGTCGTCAAACGAGCGGCCCAGCGCCACTGATACTTGCTTCGTTCCGACTCCGGGATTGTGCCGCGCTTAAAGGCCCCCTCTTGGTCGAGAGTACTGCACGTCGCTAACTCACGATCGACCCATTCGGCTGTCATAAGGACTGCCTTATGAATCACGGCGGAGGGCGTAGCTGCCGAAAAAATGATGGACCCCGACTCATTGTCGAGGGAGAATGCGATAGAGTGGTCTTTATACCAATATATACGACTACTTGGAGACACTTCTCGATGTTGAAGAACGACTTCCGGAGTCCGCTCGGGCGCGAATTCCATGACATCGGCTGTACGCAGCAAGGCGGCAATAAAACGCAGATTGAGTGGAAGAGAGGGAGACCCAACTAAGCGCGCGTCAAATCTCTCATGCCTCAGTTGCGCCAATCCTTCATGATGGCTCCGGCAGAGCGTCACGAGGTCCTCGACCCAGCCGGCATAGAGGCTCGCGTTTGACCGATTAAGTTCCGTCCTTATCCAATCCTCACTCCAGTCGTTGTGTCGACTTCGGCAATAATAGGCATTCACCTCTTCTGCGAGGCTAAGCCCAGAAGACGTCAGGCGTGCTTCAACCGGTGGCGTTAGGCCATCCCAGTTTTCGTCAAGCCATTGCTGCAAATCGCGTTGTTCAGTTGATGTCAGTAGATCGTTGCTCGCAGTAAGCAGAAAACCCATGTGGTTTCGGACCTTGGCGCGATTTGGGACCATTCCAATGTCGTGACAGTAGGCCGCAAGGAGAAGAAGGCAGATCTCGGTGCTGCTGAGTTTTCTCAGCGTGCGCTCGCCTGCTAGTTTGGCCGCTAGCTGCGCTACCCGGAATCCGTGCTCATTGTCATGCAGCGTGAAGCTAGGCGACGAGGGCACCCCTGCTCTGAGCGTCTCTTCGACTACTGGCATTAACGTTGAGAGGACGATGTAATGTTTTGTGCCGGCCCCCCTCGCAGAAACCTCCCGCCACAAATCCGTGTCTTGCCAAGCCTTCACTGCAGCCCCTCCATCTGACTAGCACATCATCTCCTTTTTCCGCCAATGTCTAGCCGTCCCCATTATTGGCCTTGACGTAGCTGACGCGCTTTGTGATTCCGACAGGGCCGGCATCCTTGTGCCGACGCCCTTTTGCTTCTCTTGCCTCTCCCCTCTCTCTCCCCTATATGCGCCTCGTCCAGCGGGCGGTTGCGCCCGCGGAAGCCAGGATAAGGCAGTGCGCTTTTGGGGCCGGTGAGCCGATCCCTGAGGCGCCTTTTTGCTTCTCCGCTTTCGCGCAACCATCCCAGGACGCCGCACCGGCATGAGGCCGTTGCGGCACATGACTCTGGCCCGGCCCGCGCACTTTCAGTCCGCGGTGCGGACCGGTAAGTTTTGAAGGACTCAACGTACATGGCCACAACGGCAACCCCCACGCGCGACGATTTCGCCGCGATGCTCAACGAATCACTCGGCGGCGAGGACCAGGGCTTTGAAGGCCGCGTCGTCACCGGCACCGTCACCGCCATCGAGAACGATCTCGCCGTCATCGACGTCGGCCTGAAATCCGAAGGCCGCGTGCCGCTCCGCGAATTCGCCGCCCCCGGCCAGAAGGCCGAGCTGGCCGTCGGCGACAAGGTCGAAGTCTATGTCGACCGCATCGAGAACACCCATGGCGAAGCGATGCTGTCGCGCGACCGTGCCCGCCGCGAAGCCGCCTGGGACAAGCTCGAGACCGAGCATACCGCCGGCAACCGCGTCGAAGGCGTGATCTTCGGCCGCGTGAAGGGCGGCTTCACCGTCGATCTCGGCGGCGCCGTCGCCTTCCTGCCCGGCAGCCAGGTCGACATCCGCCCGGTCCGCGACGTCGGTCCTTTGATGGACCTGCCGCAGCCCTTCCAGATCCTCAAGATGGACCGCCGCCGCGGCAATATCGTCGTCTCGCGCCGCGCCATCCTCGAAGAGACCCGCGCCGAGCAGCGCTCCGGCCTGATCATGAGCCTCGCCGAGGGCCAGATCGTCGACGGCGTGGTCAAGAACATCACCGATTACGGCGCCTTCGTCGATCTCGGCGGCATCGACGGCCTGCTCCATGTCACCGACATCAGCTACAAGCGCGTCGGCCACCCGAGCGAGCTGATCAACATCGGCGATACGGTGAAGGTGCAGATCATCCGCATCAACCGCGACACCCAGCGCATCAGCCTCGGCATGAAGCAGCTGGAGAGCGATCCCTGGGAAGGCGCCGCGACCAAATATGCGGTCGGCGGCGTGTTCAAGGGCCGTGTCACCAACATCACCGAATATGGCGCCTTCGTCGAGCTCGAGCCCGGCATCGAGGGCCTGGTCCACGTCTCCGAGATGAGCTGGACCAAGAAGAACGTGCATCCGGGCAAGATCGTCTCGACCTCGCAGGAGGTCGACGTCGCGGTCATCGAGGTGGACGAAGAGAAGCGCCGCATCTCGCTCGGCCTCAAGCAGGCCCAGGCCAATCCCTGGCAGGCGTTCGCCGACAGCCACCCTGTCGGCACCGAGGTCGAGGGCGAGGTCAAGAACTCGACCGAGTTCGGCCTGTTCATCGGCCTGGACGGCGACGTCGACGGCATGGTCCACATGTCGGACATCGCCTGGGGCGTCACCGGCGAGGAAGCGCTCAACCTGCACCGCAAGGGCGAGACCGTGAAGGCGGTCGTGCTCGACGTCGACGTCGAGAAGGAGCGCATCTCGCTCGGCATGAAGCAGCTCGAGCGCGGCGGAGTCGCCAAGGGCGGCGCCGGCATGGCGGGCGGAACCGGCGTGAACAAGAACGAGACCGTGACCGTGACCGTGCTCGAAGTGCGCGACGGCGGGCTCGAGGTGCAGGTCGGCGACGACGGCGTGACCGGGTTCATCAAGCGCACCGATCTCGGCCGCGACCGCGACGAGCAGCGCCCCGAGCGTTTCCAGGTTGGCCAGAAGTTCGACGCCCTGGTGTCGGGCTTCGACCGCTCGAAGAAGCCGAATTTCTCGATCAAGGCGCTGCAGATCGCCGAGGAGAAGCAGGCGGTCGCGCAATATGGTTCGTCCGATTCCGGCGCTTCGCTGGGCGACATCCTTGGCGAAGCCCTGAAGCAGAAGAATGGCTGATTGATCTGAATCAGCCTTGGTTACACCCTTTGGGCGGGCGCCGGCGCGGTGCCCGCCCATATTTTTTACGTCGCCATTAACCTAGCTTGTTGAATTGCTCCGATTTTCGTGAGCGGCCCGATATTGATTTTTGTTTGTTTCGGTGCGAGGGTTTTTCCGCGTGCTGGCGTTTCGCGTGGGGGCGCGAGATGCCGATCCGGCCCGAGCCGGTTCAATTTTCGTGAGAAGGGGGATGCCGTGATCCGATCCGAACTGGTCCAGAAGCTCTGCGACGACCATCCGGACCTGACCTTGAAAGAGGTCGAGCGCGTCGTTTCGGCTTTCTTCGACGCGATCATCGAGCAATTGCAGAGCGGTGGCCGCGTCGAGCTGCGCGGCTTCGGCGCCTTTTCGATCCGCGGCCGCGACGCCCGCAAGGGCCGCAACCCGCGCACCGGCGAGCCGGTCGACGTCTCCGCCAAGAGCGTGCCCTATTTCAAGCCGGGCAAGGAAATGCGCGAACGCCTCAACGTCGCCTGAGGCTTCGCGCCCCGCGATCGTGATCCTGAACTCGATTCAGGATCCATGGACACGGAGCGCGTGGACGAACTCGGTTGGCGGGATCGGCCTTCCCTTGAGCCTCAGGCAGGCTTCCGCATCCCGGCCTAAGCTGGCATGGGAAAACAACGCGGACGTGGCGAAATCGGTAGACGCAGCAGACTTAAAATCTGCTTTCCCTCGGGAAGTGTGGGTTCAAGTCCCGCCGTCCGCACCAAATCCGGAGCCAACGGCCGATCGGCGCCGGCGCTGTCCGCGCCTGGATCGATCCCCGCTTGACAGCGACGGGAACAAAACGTAAACAGACGAAATTGATGCTTGAAATCGCGCCCGCGGCAGATGTCCGTCCGGGCGCTTTTTCATGCCCGGCTCAGAGCCGCAGCTTCGGTCGCTCCCTTCCCTCTCCCGCTCGAAAAAGAGAAATCCATGGCCCGTCTCCCCTCGACCGAAATACCACCCGCATTCCGCACCGAAAGGCGAATCGCACCAATGGCGATCGTGCTCGCCATCATCGAAGCGATGCTCGCGGTCCTGGCCAGACGACGGACCGGGCTGGAAAGGTGGGCTGGCAGTCTCGATAAAGTGCGCGGCAGCGTCGCCTTCGGAGACGCGGCGCCCGCCTTGCGCTCCCGAAGCATCCCTGCGTGGCGCCGCAGCCTACCTCCCGCCTCGAGCGCAGGCGAAGTCGGATGGCGGATTACGGATATGCTCAGTGGGGATCTCGCCGTTGCGCGAGCGCCCCTCTCCGCCGCTTGTTGATGAACCCCCAAGCCACTGTGATTCCAGGGGGAAATACTAGTTACTCCACTTATTGCCTGTTTCTATTTTCGCCTACTTTAGTAATGACCCCCGCTCTCTGAATCTCGTTCAGAAAGCGGTCGGCGGGGCGGCGAACGCGCTCGACTTCCGCGGCGCAGGGCCACCCCGGAGCGCGTCAAGATGGTCGGCTGACCGGCCCTTCCCCACCCTTGGCCGCAAGCTGCGCAGCCTTTCCCGCGCGCGTCGGTTTCCCCGGTCTCGAGTAACCGCGTACCGGAAGGATGATCAGATGTTTGCGAAACCCTCGGCCCTGCTCGCCGCCTTGTCGCTGGCCGCCAGCCCCGCTCTGGCCCAATCCTCGGCTCAGCCGCTGTCGATCCAGCGCGCGGCCGCCCCGGTGCGGGACGGCTCCGAGCTCGACGGGCAGAATCTCCTGCCCGCCATCCTGTTCCTGGCGGTCATCGTCGGCGGCGTGCTGCTTGCGACCGGCGTCATCTTCGACAACGATCATCCGCCGGTCAGCCCGTAGGTCCGGAGTCAGACCGCCTCGGCGGATTCCGCCTTCTCGGCGGTCCATTCGCAGCGGGCGAGGCTGATCGGGTCGAGGAACATCCCGCCCATCCGCTGCCCGATCTGCCAGCGGATCTGCGCCTCGACCGGGCCGATTCCGGGTATCTGCATCGAAACGTAGGAGCCGATCCGTACCGGCGCCGTGCATTCCGCCATGAAACCGGCGGCCGAGACGTTCTGCACCTTGATCTCGACAATGTAGACGTCCCGGGACAGTTCCGCATCGACGTCCGCGACGTCGACGCGCGCCGTCCTGCGCGGTCTGAAGTCGGCAGCGTCGTCGCTGCCGCCCTCTGCATCGGCTTTTCTGGTCATGATCGCCCCCTATCCGGCAGACGTGAAAGAGGGGTAAAGGCGGGTCCTCTTTTGCTGACCGGCGGCGAGGCTGACGATCGTGACCCCGATCAAGATTCGAAGATTTGCCCGCCTCGCGCTGGTTGCGGCGGCGCTGTCGCTCGGCGCCTGCGAGCGCGAGCAAAGCGGGCCGGTCAGGGTCAGCGCGATCGGCGCCGCGCCGCATCTTTACAATCCCAATTTGCAGCCGCTCGATCCGCCCTCTGCCTTCCTCACCGAGGCGCTCGCCCAGGGGCTGGTCCGCTTTGACGCGGCCGGCGAGATCGAGCCGGCGCTGGCGCAAAGCTGGGTCGTGTCCGACGACGGCCGCCGCTATACGTTCCGCATTCGCCGCGCCGCCTGGGCCGACGGCAGTCCGGTCACTGCCCAGCAGGTCGCAGCGCGGCTGCGCGCGGCGCTGAGTCGGGCGAGCCGCAACCCGTTCAAGCCGGTGCTCGGCGCGATCGAAAACGTCACGCCGATGACCGATCTCGTCATCGAAATCTCGCTGCACGGCCCCAGGCCCAATTTCCTGCAGGTGCTTGCCCAACCGGAGCTCGCCATCGTCCAGAACAATGGCGGTACCGGGCCCTATCGGCTGGCCCGGGTCGAGCCGGACGGCGTCCGCCTATCCCTGCCACGGACCGAGGAAGAGGCTGAGGACGTCGATCGCCAGAGTCCCGATGTCCTGCTGCGCGGCGAGCGGACGGCGGTCGCGGTCGCGCGTTTCGCCGCGGGTGAAACCGACCTCGTCGTCGGCGGCAATGCGGGCGACCTCGCCATCGCGCGCGCCGCCGATCTGCCGGCGGCCCGCCTGGTCTTCGATCCGGTCGGCGGCCTGTTCGGCCTGGCCTTCGCCGGCAATCAGGGTCTGCTCGCCGACGCGGCCCTGCGCCGCGCCCTGACGATGGCGATCGACCGCGACGGCCTTGCCGCCGCGATCGGCGTCCCCCGTCTTCCCGGCCGCTCCAGCCTGGTCGCGCCCGGCGTGCAGGAATTGCCCAATCCGGCGTTGCCCGACTGGGCGGCGATGCCGCTCGCCGAGCGCCGCGATGCGGCCGCACGGCTGGTGGCAGGGCTCGCGTCGACGGAGCGCATCCATATCCGCGTGGCGATGCCGGATGCCCCCGGCCATCGGCTGATGTTCGCCTATCTGCGGCGCGACTGGCGGCTGATCGGAGTCGAGCCCGAGCGCGTCGCGATGGGCGCGCCCGCCGATCTGCTGCTCATCGACCAGGTCGCGCCGACCAACGTCGCCAGCTGGTACCTGCGTCATTTCACCTGCGACGCCAGCGCGATCTGCGACGCGGAGGCGGACAAGGCGCTCCAGGCCGCCCGCATGGCGCCGGTCACTGCGGACCGCCAGGCGCAGCTCGCGGCGGCCGACCGGATACTTACCGCGCTTGTACCGTTCATCCCCCTGACCGCGCCCGTGCGCTGGTCCCTGGTGTCGCCGCGGCTGACCGGTTTCCGGCCGAATCCGTTCGCACGGCACCCGGCCGTCACCCTGATTGCGGAGGAGCCCTGATGCCGGTCAACCAGAGCCAGTTCGAAAGCATCGCCGCCCGGCTGCCCGTCGGCCGCGACCCCGCCGCCGTGCGGCAGCGGATCGAGGCGATGGAAAAGCTGCTCGAGCGCGCCTTCACCCTGCCGGGCACCAGCTATCGCGTCGGCTTCGACGTGCTGCTCGACATCATCCCGGTGGTCGGCTCCACGATCGCCGCCGCGATGGGCGCGTGGATCGTGTGGGAGGCGCGCAATCTCGGCATGTCGAAATGGCATATCGCGCGGATGGGCGGCAATGTCGGCTTCGACTTCCTGCTCGGCGCCATTCCCTGGGTCGGCGCCATCCCGGATTTCTTCTTCCGCTCGAACACCCGCAACCTCAGGATCGTCAAGCGCTGGCTCGACAAGCATCATCCCGCGACGAAGGTGATCGAGGGCCAGGTGCTGGAGAGCCGCGAGATTTAACCGCGCACAAGCTCGGCAAGCGGCACCGCGCCGTCGCGATCCGGATCGCGTGCCGCAATGATCCCGCGTGCCATCAGCCCGACCCCGGCCGCCGGATCGGCGAGGCCCGCCGCCCCGCGGGCGCTGGTGAGATAGGCGGCAAGCTCTCCTTCAG
>Ga0070665_100000499_pt1 | contig 56184 bp, 48 predicted proteins | sample KBSS13metaG_FD_65862 | JGI IMG/M metagenome (GOLD analysis project Ga0070665, IMG submission 65862) | Switchgrass rhizosphere microbial communities from Kellogg Biological Station, Michigan, USA - KBS S1-3 metaG | ecosystem: Host-associated > Plants > Roots > Rhizosphere > Soil ...
CCAGCCGGTCGAAGGGCGCCGAGAGGGTGCCTCCCGCCTGCGCCCCGACCTGGCTGACGGCCGTGCCCAAGAGGAGCAGGACGCCGGCCTGGAGGACCAGGAAGCCGGGGGAGAGGAATCTTCGGAAGCGGGAGGGACGGGGGGACGTGTCTGTTGAAGCCATCAACTCCTCCTGGTTGCCGTTGCCCCGGCGCCGCGAAGCTCCCCCTCGAGGAAGCGCACCGCCGGGATAGCTATAGAGAAGTTGGACAGCGAAAGATTACAGACGGGAACAACAAATCGTGGAGCGATTTTTCGCGTGCCGTACGGCGAGCCCGTAGCCCGGGCCCGCCGCCGTGCTCACGCCTCAGCGCTCACACCTTAGCGATAGACGGTCACGAAGTCGGAGAGGGTGTTCCCCCCCGGCCAGAGATCCTGGCAGGCCCCGCCGTTGACTCGGGCCGAGCGGTTGGTGACGGTGCGGCGGATCGTGCCGCACTGCCCGGTGCCGTTCCAGGTACGGCAGGAGTAGGCGTAGCCGTCATACGGGAGGTAGTACGACTCGGTGCCGGTGCAGCCGGCGCCCGAGAAGTGGCTCACGTACATGCCCTGCGACGGCACGCAGCTCGCCTCCCCGCAGGCCGTGGGCGCCGCCGTGACGCCGCAGAGGCCGACGGCCTCGCTGCGGTCGGCGATGCGGACGCGCGACACCTTGCCGTCCAGGCCGTTGCTCGGGTAGTAGCAGACCCGCACGTCGGCGGTCTCGTAGGAGCGCTCGAAAGAGCCCACCGTAGTCTGCGAGATCGTCCGTTTCGGCACGATCAGGGTCCAGTCGTCGCCCCGGCTCCCCCCCGACTCGTCGTAGACGAAGAGGACCTTGTCGGCGGGGAAGTCGTAGAGCGTCAGCGAGCGTGCCTCGTCGTTGTTGCAGTAGGCGTCCGAGGTGAGGACGATGGTCCGCGGACCGCTCACCCGGTTGGAGCAGACGAGGTTCTGCGAGCCGTCGTTCCCCTCGTAGAGGTCGACCACGGGGCCCGCGGGCGCCGTCGCCACCTCGGCGGAGGAGATCTTGCCGTCGAGCCCGTTGTCGCGGTGGAAGATCACCTTCACGTCCGCGTCCTCGAACGACCGCTCGAAGGTGTCGACGTACTTGCGCGAGACCGGCTGCTTGACGAGGATCTCCGTCCAGTCGTCGTCCTGGTAGCCGCGGCCGCCGTCGTCGTAGAACCGGAGGACCTTCCCGGCCGGCACGTCGTGGAGCAGGATCGACCGCGCCTCGTCGTTGTTGCACGGGAAGTCGGCCCCTCCCCAGAGGTCCGAGAAGGCCACGTTCTTGTTCTGCTTGAGGAAGATCGGGCAGAGGATGTCCTGGGTGGCGCTGTTCCCCTCGTAGAGCTCGGCGTAGCTCCCCGCGGCCTTGTTCCAGTCGGGCAGGAAGAGCGAATTCTCGAGCTGCGAGGTGAGCGCCGCGTCGTCGATCAGAAAGTTGAACTCGTGCGAGAAGTTCCAGGACGGGGTGTCGTGATTGCCCGAGCCCACGACGGCGACGCGGTTGTCGACGGCCATGTACTTGGTGTGGCTCGCGTAGTTGCCGTTGCCGGTGACCGGCTCGAGCGCGTCGCGGCTGTACCAGCGCAACTGGAAGCGGTCCTGGTACCAGGGGGTCGAGGCGCGGATCGCCTGGCGCATGCGGCCGACGACCTCCATGTTGTCGCCGCCGACGGTGGGAAGGTCCTCGGTGGTGTCGTTGAACCCGAGAGAGGTGATCAGTCGGACGGTGACACCGCGGGCCACGGCGCGCTGGACGGCGGCCTGGAACGCGTCGTCGTTGATGTTGGGAGTCTCGATGTCGATCACCGACGTGGCGTGATCCATCGCCTTGAGCCAGGCGACGTCCTGCGGGCTGTCCGTATAGTTGTCGAGGTTGCCCCCCTTGATGCGCCCCACCGCCAGCACCGGGAGGTTGCCGGGCCGCTGCGATCCGAAGGCCGGCAGCCAGCTCCGCGACGGCTGCGGGAAGTGGCTGGAGCGCTTGTCGCAGTCATAGCTGAGGGATTGCGGGCTGCAATCCCAATGGATCGCGTCGCCGGTCCACGTGTGCTCGAACGCGGCCAGGGCCGACTGCGCGGCGTCGCCTTCGAGCACGTACCCCGAATCGTGCCAGCCGGACCGGTAGGCGGTCGTCGCCGGATCGGAGTTCTTCTGCGGCTGGGACCCGGTCACCAGGACGTACCGCGAATCGACGACGATGATCTTGTCGTGGAGCACCGGCTGGATCCAGTCGCCGCGCGGCGAGGTGGCGAGCTGCAGGCGGACGCGCGACAGATCGAGCCCCATGCCCACCCACATCTTCTGCGAGTCGTAGAGGCCGTTGATCTTCCGGCCCGGATCGGCGTAGTTGTCGACGTCGTCGACGACGATGCGCACCAGCAGCGGGTCGGCGGCCGTCCGCCGGGCCTGCGCGGCGATCAGCCCCTCGCCGATCCGCCGGGCGCCCTGGCTGTCGGCCTCCCAGATGTAGAACGAGATGTTCACCTCGTGATCGGCGAGAGAGATGATGTCGCGGGCGTTCTGGAAGACCGCCGGGCCGTCGATCGCCAGGGAGACGAAACGGTTGCACGTGGAGAGGAGGAGCGGTACCGGCACCGGAGAGTCGACCTGCGACGCGCCGTTGGTCTCGATGCTGCTCAGGACGTCCGTCGCGATATCCGAGAGGCTCGACCGGCCGGTCCGGGAGCACTGGCTCCAGACGGCCGACGGCAGCGCCATCATGGCGAGGAGCAGAAAACAACGAAGATGAAATTTCACGTGGGAGGGCCTCCTGTTGTCGTGCGAACGGTCCGCTTCCCTGTCGAGCGCGAGCTCGCCTGATGAAGTCCGTGGAAGTCAGCGGAGCGATCCTTCTGTTCATTTCTATAACATGAAATATGGATCAGGAATTCCTTTACCATCACCGGACGTATCCCGGAGGGTCCGGGCTGCGTAGAGGCTGATATGGATCTGGAGAATCGACACGAGATGACTGCCCCCGGCCCCTTCGAGGCACGCTACCTGGCGTTCCTCGGGACGATCGCCAATCTCCGCCCGAGCCTGCACCGGTACTGCTCCCGGATGACCGGGTCGGTCCTGGACGGCGAGGACGTCGTCCAGGAGGCGCTGTTTCAGGCCTACCGGATGCTCGACAGCTTCGACGACAGCCGCCCCCTGGCACCCTGGCTGTTCCGCATCGCGCACAATCGATGCATCGATTTCCTGCGCCGCCGCGGGGTCCGCCAGGAAGCGGAGACGGCGGTCGTGGAACCGGACCTGGTCCTGCCGGCCGATCCTCCCGGACCGGCCCTTGGACGGGCAGTCGAGCACCTGGTGCTGGCGCTGCCGCCGAAGGAGCGCGCCTGCGTGCTGCTGAAGGACGTCTTCGATTATTCGTTGGAGGAGATCGCCGAGCTCGTCGACTCCACGGTGGGCGGCGTTAAGGCCGCGCTCCATCGCGGCCGCTCGCGGCTGCCGGCTTCGCCGGAGCCGGGAGCGCCGCGGCGGGCGAAGAGCGCGGACGAGGCGCGGCTCCTGCACCTCTACGTCGAGCGGTTCAACCGGCGCGACTGGGACGGCCTCCGGGAGCTCATCGCCGCCGACGCCCGCCTGCGCGTGGCGGACCGCTTCACCGGCTCCGTGGCCGAGTCCCCCTACTTCGGACGCTATGAGGGCTGGCCGGTGCCGTGGCGGCTGGCGGTGGGCGAGGTGGACGGCGAGCCCGTGGTCGTCATCCTGATGAATCGAGGCACGGAAGAGTGGAAGCCGGAAGCGGTCGTCCGCCTCGAGGTGATCGATCACCGAGTGGCGCGCATCGCGGACTATATCCACTGCCCCTGGATCCTGCCGGCGGCGGCTTCCTTCGCCGTCGACCGTTCCTTATCGAACTGATCGCGTATCCCGGCGCGCCCGGGAGCCGTACTACAGATCAGAACCGCAACTCGACAAGGAAAGGATCGATCATGAATACACAGATCGCCGGAGTCGGAGCAGGACGGATCGTTTCACCGGAAGAATGGGTACTGGCCCGCAAGAAGCTGCTGGCGAAGGAGAAGGAGCTCACCCGGCTGCGCGACGAGCTGAGCCGGCAGCGCCGGGAGCTGCCCTGGGAGAAGGTCGAGAAGAGCTATGTCTTCGACGGTCCGAACGGCAGGGAGACGCTCGCGGACCTCTTCGGCGGGCGCAGCCAGTTGATCGTCTATCACTTCATGTTCGGCCCGGACTGGCAGGAGGGCTGCCCCAGTTGCTCCATGGTGGCCGATCATCTCGACGGCAGCCGCGTCCACCTCGCCCAGCGCGACGTGACGCTGGCGGTGGTCTCCCGCGCGCGCTTGGCTCAGATCGAGGCGTTTCAGAAGCGCATGGGTTGGAGCTTCAAGTGGGTCTCGTCGTACGAGAACGATTTCAACCGCGACTATCACGTCTCGTTCACAAAAGAAGAGATGGCCCAGGGCAAGATGCCCTACAACTACGGCCTCAACGCGTTTCCGAGCGAGGAAGCCCCCGGCGTCAGCGTCTTCGTCAAGGAGGGTGACGAGATCTTCCACACCTATTCCGCGTACGCGCGAGGCGTCGAGGAGCTGCTCGGGGTCTACCGCTTCCTCGACTTCGCGCCGAAGGGGCGCGACGAGGAGAGCCTGCCCTTCCCGATGGCCTGGGTCCGCCATCATGACCGGTACGAGCCCGAGGCCCCGCTGAAAGCGGCCTCCGCGTGCTGCGCGGGGGAGGAGCGCGCGTGAGCCAGCCGCGGTGCTGCGAAGCGGAGACTCCGCCGGCGCGGCGGGGTCTCAGGATCGCCGGAACCGTCATTCCGGCCGCGGTGCTGGTGCTGCTGCCGAAATGCCCTGCTTGTATCGTGGCCTATATCGCAATGGGGACCGGCATCGGGGTGGCAGTTTCTACCGCGTCGCATCTGCGGACTCTGGTTCTGGTCCTGTGCGTGGCGTGCTTGGCCTGGGTCGTGGCGAGACACGCCTTTCGCCGGATCGCGAGTTGACAGGGCCTCGCGGAGGCGGCCGCCGGCCGGCCGTCTCCGCGGAGCTTTGGAATGCCGGTCAGCCCTTCTTCTTCGCCTTGGCGCTCTTCGTCGACGCCGCCGCGAGCGGTTTCAGGCCGAACTTCGCGAGCATCAGGTCCGCCGTCTGGAGGGCTCCCTCGACCCACCCCTGGGCGTCGGAGTAGGCCTCGCCGCAGATGTGGAGGTTCTTGTCCGCGTACGGCTGCACGATCCGCTCTTTCACTTTCCAGCTCTTGACGCCGATGTTCCAGTTGTTCCAGCCGCCGCCGAAGGGATCGTCGCCCCAGTCCTTGAACGCCGCGTCGACGACCGAGGGGACGAAGCCGAGACCGTGGATCTGCTGGAGCTGACGCTCGACCTCGCCCACCATCCGGAGGGGGGCGTGATACTTGCGCCATTCGGGGTCGCTGTTCTCGCGATCGGCCTCGCCCTGGAACATCTCGAGCTCGGTGGCGTTGGCCGCCTCCTTGCGCCACCCCTGGCCGCGCTTCGGGCGGAGCCCGTCCCAGAAGCTGATGTTAGAGCCGTCGTCGTAACTGGCCATCAGCATCGCCCGGCCGGAGAGCGCGGGCTTGCCGTCGTTCTGCGGCCAGTAGTAGGTCTGGCGGACCGGCAGGTCGGTCACCGTGCGCCCTTCCTGCACGCCGGCCGCCAGCCACCAGGGGCTGGTATAGGTGGTGAACAGCTTGAAGAGCGGCCGCGGGGTGACGCTCTTGATCAGCCGCGTCACCTCCGGATCGCTGAGCAGCGGGCTGTTGATCAGCTCGAGCGCGCGGCGCGGCATGGCCAGGATCAGCGCCCGCGCGCGCTGGATGGAGCCGTCGCCGAAGCGCAGCTCGAAGGCGCCGGTCTTCTTGTCCTCGACGAACGTCTCGAGCTTGGCGTTGAAGACGATCGAGCCCCCCTTGGCGGACTCGACGAGGCTCGCGAGGGTGAGCGGCACCTGCTGGAAACCGTTCTTGAAACCCTCATATTTGGGACTGACGCCGAAATCCGAGAGAAACCAGGGGATGGCGTCCGCCGCGTTCCAGTTGCTGAGCGTCGAGTCGTAGCCGCCGGCGTCGACGCCGAGCTGGAACGCCTCGCCGCTCATCACGCGCATCAGCACGTTCCAGAACCCCTGCCGGTAGAGCGGCACCCCGGCGAAGGAGGCTTCCTGCGCCATCCGCTGGCGCTGCTCTTCGGTGAGGTCCGGGTTGGTGATGCCGGGAATGATCTGTTCGATGGCGCCGACGATGATCGTTCCCGAGGTCTTTCCGAACTCCTGGAAAGTGAGGCGGTAGGGCACGCGCTCGGGGTGCAGGGTGAAATCCGCGAGCCGCAGGTAGACCCCGCGGAGGTACGCGAGGTTCTTCGGCTCGTCGACCGGGAAGGGGTAGGTGACGATCTGCTGGGAGCCGCGCAACTGCCCGTTGAGCGCGTTGATGAGATTGGTGATGCGCGGCTGCACCGCCGGCAGGATCCGCATGCCGCCGAGCTCCGCGACCATGTTCGGGATCTTCGGCGCCGGCACGGAGAGCAGCCGGCCGCCGATGTGATCGCTCGCCTCGAACACCGTCACGCTCTTCTTCTTCCCCTCCGTGAGAAGCCGCCAGGCCGCGTAGACGCCGGACACGCCGCCGCCGACGATGGCTACATCGAGAGTGTCATCCGCCATCTCTGTCCCTCCGATCCTCAAATGTCAAAAGAGTGCTTGGTGAGCTTACGCCGCCCTGGTGCATTTGAAAAGAGAAGACCGAGCCGGTGTACCATACCGGCCACCATGTCCAATCCACAGGCGATGCGGCGGGTTCGCGGCGAGCTGTATGAGTTGCGGGAGCCGGGGTCCGATCCCAGTTTGTGGAACGCGGACCTGGCTCCCACCCGCGTCGAGCAGCGGACGTGGACGACCTACAACATGGCTTCGCTCTGGGTGGGGCTGTCGGTCTGCATCCCCACCTACATGCTGGCCGCCGGGCTGGTACAGGGGGGAATGAGCTGGTGGCAGGCGATGCTCACCATCCTGCTCGGCAACCTGATCGTGCTGGTCCCCATGGTCCTGATCGCGCATCCCGGGACCCGGTTCGGGATCCCCTTTCCGGTGCTCGCCCGCGCCTCGTTCGGCACCCGCGGCGCCAACGTGCCGGCGATCCTGCGCGGGCTGGTCGCCTGCGGCTGGTTCGGCATCCAGACCTGGATCGGCGGCCAGGCGATCCACACCATGCTGCGCACCGCGTTCCCCGCCTGGGAGCGGGTGCCGGGCGCCGCCTGGATCGCCTTCTTCGCCTTCTGGCTGATGAACATCTACATCGTCGTGCGCGGGAGCAACGCGATCAAGCGGCTGGAGGCCTGGGCGGCGCCGTTCCTGATCGTGGCCGGCCTCGCGCTGCTCGCCTGGGCCGCGGTACGGGCGAACGGGCTGGGGCCGATCCTGGCGCAGCCGAGCAAATTCCGCACGGCGGGCGAGTTCCTCGCCTTCTTCGTCCCCTCGCTCACCGCCATGGTCGGCTTCTGGGCGACGCTCGCGCTCAACATCCCCGACCTGTCGCGCTACGCCCGCGATCAGAAAGCCCAGATCCGGGGCCAGCTCTACGGCCTGCCGACGACGATGACCCTCTTCTCGTTCATCGGCGTGGCGGTGACCTCGGCCTCGGTGCTCATCTTCGGCGAGGCGATCTGGGACCCGGTGGTCCTGCTCTCGCGGCTCGGCCACCCGCTGGTGATCCTGATCTCGCTGTTCGCGCTGCTGATCGCGACGCTCACCACCAACGTCGCCGCCAACGTGGTGGGGCCAGCCAACGACTTCGCCAACCTCTGGCCGTCGCGGATCAACTTCGCCACCGGCGGCGTGCTCACCGGCATCCTGGGGATCGTGATCATGCCCTGGCGGCTGCTCTCCGACTACGGCACCTACATCTTCGGCTGGCTGGTCGGCTACTCGAGCTTCCTGGGGCCGATCGCCGGGATCTTCATCGCCGACTACTGGCTGATCCGCCGGGCGCGGCTCTCGCTGCCCGATCTCTACGCGTTGAACGGCATCTATGGGCGCTGGAACGGCAAGGCGATCGTCTCCCTGATCGCCGGCGTCGGCGCGGCGCTGATCGGCCTCGTCGTGCCCGGCCTGCGCGCGCTCTACGACTACGCCTGGTTCGTGGGCTTCGCCGTCGCGTTCTTCCTCTACTGGGCGCTGATGCGGGGGACGCCGGTGGTGGATCTGGACGGCGTCCCGGAAGCCTGACGAATCGATCAGCCCCCGCAGGAGCGGGCGAGGAGAAAGGCGAGGATCGCCAGGAGGGCGAGCCCGACGCCGATCACCCACGGTCTTTTCTCGGCCGGCACCAGATCGCGGGCGACATCCCCGGCGACACGGGCGGCGACCTCGGCCTGGGTGGGCCGTACCGGCGGTGGGGCGGGCGGGACGGGAGCGGCGGACGGGACGGGAGCGGCGGCGGTCTCCTCTCTCACCGTCTCCTCCCCCACCGGGTCCGTCATCGCCGCGAGCTCGCGCGCCAGCCCTTCGAGCCCCTGGCGGGTGATCGACTTCGCCGAGCTCTCCACGAGGCGTTGGCCGAGCCCGGCGATGCGGCCGCCGATCTGGGCGTCGAGGTCGTAGCGCAGGGTGGTCCCGGCCGGCGCGTCGGCGAGGCGCAGCTCCCCCTGGCCGTTCATGAAGCCGGAGGGGCCGCTGCCGTCCAGCTTCATGTGGTACCCCTCCAGCGGCAGGATGTCGGCGAGCTGGAGCGTCCCCTGGAACTGCCCCTTCACCGGCCCCACCTGGACGTTGAGGACGCCGCGGTACTCGTTCTCGCCGGTCCGCTCCAGCCGCTCGCAGCCGGGGAGCGTGCGCGCCAGCACCTCCGGGTCCAGCAGGGCCCGCCAGACCCGCTCGCGCGGCGCGTCGAAAGTGTGCTCGCCCTGGATCTTCATGGCCGGGCTCCTTCCGCCAGCTCCCAGAGGCGGCTCGGCTTGAGCGGGATCTCCAGGATCTCCAGGCCCGGGATCGCCAGCGCGTTCTCCACCGTCTGGGCGAACAGGGCGCCGACCGGGATCGCCCCGGCCTCGCCGGCCCCCTTGGTGCCCAGCGGGTTGAGCGGCGACGTCGTCTCCTCGTGGCCGACCTCCACCCGCGGCACGTCGAGGGCGGTGGGGAGGAGGAAATCCATGAAGCTGGCGTTGAGGAGCTGGCCGGTGTCGTCGAAGACGAGTTGCTCGTAGAAGGCGTTGCCGATCCCCTGCGCCACGCCGCCGTGCACCTGGCCGTCGACCAGGAGCGGATTGATCACCACGCCGCAGTCGTGGACCACCACGTACTTCAGGATCTCGATCTGCATGGTTTCCGCGTCGACCTCCAGGATGCAGGCGTGGCAGCCGCTCGCCGTGGCTCCCCGGTAGGGGCCGAAGTAGCGGGTGGCCTCGAGCCCCGGCTCGGTGCCCGGCTTGACCGCGCCGCGCATCGGATTGGCGATCCTCGCCAGCTCCCCCAGCGGGATCGATTTTTCCGGATCGTCCACCACCCGCGCCTGGCCTCCCACGAGCTCGATCCGCTCCGCGGCGACCCCGAGGCGTTCGGCGGCGAGCAGGATCGCCTTCTCGCGCACGCTCTTCGCCGCCTCGTGGGTGGCGTTGCCGGCCACCACCGCGCCGCGGCTGGCGAAGGTGCCGGTCCCCCAGTGGAACTGGTCGCTGTCGCCGGTGACCACGTGGACGTCGTGAATCTCCACTCCGAGCTGCTGGGCGGCGACCTGGGCGAGCACCGTGAAGTGCCCCTGCCCCTGGGTGCCGATGCCGGTGACGACGGTCACCTTGCCGTTGGTCTGCACCTGCACCCGCGCTCCCTCGAACGGCCCGATGCCGGTCCCCTCGACGTAAGAGACGACGCCGATCCCGACGTGCCGCCCGGCGGCCCGCAGCCGCGGCTGCTCCTCCTTCAGAAAGCTTTCCCAGCCGATCATCCGCAGCGTCTTGTCGAGCACCGGCTCGTAGTCGCCGCTGTCGTAGTAGAGAGGTGCGAAATCCTGATAGATGATCGCGTGATCGTGCGGGAACTCGTCGGGCTTCAGGAAGTTGCGCCGGCGCAGCTCGATGCCGTCGATCCCCAGCTCGCGGGCGGCGAGATCCATCAGCCGCTCGATCACGAACACGCCGTGCTGGCGGCCGGCGCCACGGTAGGGGGTGACGATCGTCTTGTTGGTGAACACCGCGCGGAACTCGCTCTGGTAGGCGGGCACCCGGTAAGGGCCCACGACGGTGCACTGGCTGTTGAGCGGCACGGTGAGGCCGTAAGGGTCGTAAGCGCCGGTGTCGTGCAGGAAGGAGTCCGCGATGCCGAGGATGATGCCGTCGCGGGTGAGGGCGATCTCCGCGTCGTGGATCTGTCCGCGCTCCTGGGTGGTGGCGACGAAGTTCTCGGCGCGGTCCTCGATCCACTTGACCGGCAGATCGAGCTGGAGGGCGATCCAGGGGATCAGCACCTCCTCTGGATAGAACATCATGATCTTGGGGCCGAAGCCGCCGCCGATGAACGGCGTCACCAGCCGGACCTGGTGCTCGGAGAGGCCGAGCATGGCGGCCAGGCCGTTGCGCACCGGGATCGGCGCCTGGGTGGTGTCCCAGATGGTCAGCTTCTGCGCCCGCGCGTCCCACTGCGCCACCACGCCGCGGTTCTCGATCGCCGCCGCGGCGCCGCGGTCGTAGTGGAAGCGCCGGCGGATCACCACGTCGGCCTTCGCCTTCGCGGCGGCATAGTCCCCCTTCTTCTGGGGCACGTACGCGGCGAGGTTCGAGCCCACGTCCTCGTGCACCAGGGGGGCGCCGGGCGCCAGGGCCTTCTCCAGATCCACCGCCGCCGGCAGTGGCTCGTAGTCGACCATGATGTCCGCCAGGGCATCCTCGGCGACATAGCGGGAGACGGCCACGACGATGGCGATCGGCTCGCCGAGATGGCGCACCTTGTCCTTCGCCAGCGGCACCTGGGTGCGCTGATTGAACGTCATCCCCTCGACCGGCGGCGGCGGCACCAGCAGCGGCCCGTGCTGCCAGTAGTCGCCTAAATCCTCGGCGGTGTAGACCGCGACCACCCCCTCGCGCTCCCGCGCCCTGGAGACGTCGACGCCACGCAGGCGGGCATGGGCATGCGGGCTGCGCAGGAAGGCGACGTGCACCATTCCCGGCAGTTCGAGATCGTCGATGAACAGCGCCCGCCCGGTGAGCAGGCGGGGGTCCTCGTTGCGTTTGGCGCGGGCGCCGATCATTTTTCCTCCACGAACGCCACGATCCGCGCGAAGGCGGCCTCGCCCCCCTTGAAGCGGAAGGGGAAGCAGCCCAGCCAGACGCGCTGATCGAGCACCTCGTCGATCTGGCCGCCGACGTTCTCGGCGTGGAAGACGCCGCGCGGGAAGAGCTTGACGTGCATGCACTGGTAGTCCGCGGGCCAGGGGAAGGCCTCGTCGATCGACATGCCGATCACTTTCTCGACCTCCGGGATCAGATCCGGGCGCGCCTTGCGCACGTTGGTGTTGAAGGGGTGGTCGGCGGCGATGCAGTCCACCGCCAGCCAGCGGATGCCGCGGTCGAGCACCCAGTCGACGAAGCGGCTCTGCGGCCCGGGGTGCTTCAGGAAGCAGCGCGGCAGGTCGGCCTTCTCCTGGTTGTGGACCTTGTACCAATCCTCGTTGTAGAAGTGGTGATAGCCGGTATGGATCACCAGGATGTCGCCGCGCTGGATGGTGATGCCGGTCTTGCGCTCCCACTCCTCGAAGTGCTCGGGGCCATAGATCTGGTAGTCGCCGATGCCGAACTGCGAGAGGTCGACGATGCACGCCGGTCCCACCAGCGTCTCGATCGGGATGCCCGAGATGTCCGGCCCCGGATCGTAGAAGTGGATCGGCGAGTCGAGATGGGTGGCGATGTGGTTGGTCGTCGAGAGGAACTGCGCGTTCACCCCCTCGAAGGCGAGCCGCTTGACCCACTTGACGGTCGGCCCCTCGTAGAACGCGAACGACGGGGAATCGGCGCTGAAGTTCTGCGACAGGTCGAGGATCCTCACCTTGCTCATGTCATAGGGGACGTACACGGCTCCTCCTTTCGGTCATATCTCGTAGTGCTCCGCGAAGGCGACCAGCGCCTCCTCGAAGATCTCCATCGGCGGCCGGACCAGTCCGGCACCCACCTGGCCGACGCCGGCCTGGCGGTGGGCGATGCCGGTGTTGACGCGCGGCGTGATCCCGAGCTCCACCACCCGGCGCAGGTCGATCCCCACCGGCGTGCCGCGGAAGCCGAGGGCGGGGATCGTGAACTGGGAATGCTCGGCGGCGGTGATCTCGTACATCTCGAGCGAGGCGTTCAGGGCGTCCTTCGGCGTGCCGCCGATGAAGGTGACGATCGCCGGGGCGGCCGCCATGGCGAAGGCGCCGATGCCGGCGGTCTCGGTGATGGTGCTGTCGCCGATGTCGGGGTTGGCGTCGGCGCTGGAGAAGCCGGGGAAGTAGAGGCCGTCCGGAACCTGCGCCGGAGCGGTGAACCAGCGGTCGCCGAGGCCGCTGACCCGGATGCCGAAATCGGTGCCGTTGCGCGCCATGGTGGAGACGATCGTGCTCCCCTCGACGCCGTGGGCCGCGTCGGCCATCGCCTTGCAGCCGGCCATCACCGGGTTGAGCACCGAGAGCGGGTTGTCCCCCAGGAACCTGAGGATCTCCGGCTCCGGGTTCCTCGGCGCGAGCGCCGGCGCCAGCAGCTTCAGGAAAAGGAGCGAGCCGGCCTTGTTGCGATTGTGCCCCTCGTCGCCCATGTGCAGCGCCTCGGCGATCAGCGTCCGCAGATCGATGCCGCCCAGCCGCTCGAGCGCGCCGGCGAGCGCGGGCGCCATGACGTCGTTCATCCAGCGCAGCCTGGCGAGGACCTCGTCGCTGAAGGCGCCGTAGCGCAGCACCTTGCCGTACCCCTCGTTGAGGTTGGAGAAGGTCCGGTGGCCGTGGACGGCGTCCTCGACCACGTAGACCCGCATCGAGGGGGAGATGACGCCCGCCATCGGGCCGACGGCGGCGTGATGGTGGCAGGGCTCGAGCCGGATCTCGCCGCGCTCGACGAGGGCGGCGGCCCCGGCCTCGTCGCCGGCCAACCTCTCGAACAGAAGGGCGCCGATCACCGCGCCGCGCAGGGGGCCGGAGGCCCGCGCCCATTCGATGGGCGGGCCGGCGTGGAGCAGCAGGCCGTCCGTCAGGCCGGGGATGACCTCCCGCGCCGGGGCGACCCCCTTGAGGACCGGCCGGGCGGCCATCATGCGCTCGACGGCGGTGCGGTTGGCCTGGTCGATGTCGATCATGAGCGGCTCTTCATCCTCGCCAGAATCCCCGCCAGCTTGTCGTCGCCTCCGGCCGGGGGTTTCCACTCGACCTGGACGGCGGCGGCGCCCTGGGCGACGAGGCTATCGTAGAAGGACTCCAGTCCGGCGTTGACGGCGGCGACCGGCCCCCGGATCGCCTCCAGAGGCACTGGAGCGCCTGGGGCCTCTTCGCTCGCCGCCAGCCGCTGTACCGCGGAATCCACCAGCTCGCCGACGGTGCGGAAGACCCGCGCTCCGGCCCGCTCCAGAGTCTCGATCTGCTGCACGAGATCCTGCGGGTCCTCGTCGGTGCCGATCACCAGGGCGGCGATTGCGAGATCCGGCCGCCGGGCCCGGACCTCCGCGATCGCGGGGCCCAGCTCGCCGGCTGGATCGGCGTGAGCGCCCTCGCCCAGCACGACGTCGAGCAGGATCAGGGAGATTTCTGGGTCGGCGGCCTCCTGCCGCAGCCGGCGGAGGCGGAGATCCTGATCGATCATCGGATGCAGGCGCCCGACGGTGAATTCGTCCGCGCCGAGGTCGATGATCTTGAATCGGCCGGGCGGGAGCACGGCCGAGAGCCCCAGATGAGCCTCATAGGCCAGCGTGCCGCCCGAGAACAGGCCGCGCAGGGAGCCGGAAGAGACTGCAGGGACTCCAGGGACATCAGGGTTTTCTTCTTCCTGGAGTCCCTGAGGTCCCTGCAGTCCCTGCCGTCCCTTTTCCACCGCCAACTCCGCCGCCTCGCTCAGACTTGCCGCAAAAAGAAGATTCCCGAGCCGGCGCGCCGGGAGCGGCGCCCCCAGGAAGTAGACGACTACCGGCTTGCCCGCCGACCGGGCAAATCCGAGCAGGCGGGCCGCCACCTCCGGCGCCGGCGGCTTGGAGACCAGCACGATCGTCCGCGTCTCGGGGTCCCGGCGGAGAAGGTCGAGCGCCTGGATCGCGGTGGTACCGCCGATCTCCCCGGACAGGTCGCGGCCGCCGGTGCCGATCGCCTGCGAGATCCCGCCGCCCAGGGCGTGGATCTGGCTCGCGATCGCCTGCAGACCGGTGCCGGAGGCCCCGACCAGTCCGATCTCCCCGCGGCGAACCCGATTCGCGAAGCCGAATCCGATGCCGCCGACGATCGCCGTCCCGCAGTCCGGCCCGAGGACGAGCAGCCCGCGCTCCCGAGCCTTCCGCTTGAGCGCGGCCTCCCGCTCGACCGGCACGTTGTCGCTGTAGAGGAAGACGTTGCGGCCATGATCGAGCGCCTCCTCCGCGAGACCGGCGGCGTGGCGGCCCGGCACCGAGATCAGCACCCAGCGCGCCGCCGGCAGGAGCTTGAAGGCGGAGGCGAGGCTGCGCGGCCGGAACTCCTGCTCGCCGTCGCTTCTCCGCACCTGGAGGAGCGAGTCGACGCGCGCCAGGGCCTCGCCCGCCGCCGCCGCGCTTTCGGCCTTGACCGCGATCAGCAGGTCGTGGGGGCCGGCGTCCATCTCTTCTCCTGGAAGCAGGCCGCTCGTCGCCAGCAGCTCGCGGTTGGCCGGCGTCGCCATCATCACCCCGGCGTCGAGCACGCCCGGCAGCGCGGCGAGGGCCCGCTGGAGCTGCATCAGCACCACCGAGTCGTAATAGGACCCGGGACGGACGGCGCAGCGGACGGTGGCCTCGCCGCTCATTCGCGCAGCAGGGGCTCCATCTCGGCCGCCCAGTGGAGCAGGTCCTCGTCGTCCCCCATCACGGCGGCCACCTGGAGACCCATCGGCAGGCCTTCCGGATTCCGCCCGGCCGGCACGCTGACCGCCGGCATGTAGCCTTGAGTCCAGGGGAGGTTCATCACCGGATCGCCGGTGGCGTCGAGCCCCCGCGGCGCGGCGCCCACCGCCGACGGCGAGATCCAGAGATCGATCCTGTATTGATCCATGAACCCGGTGATCTCGTCCCCCAGCCGCTCGCAGCCGGCGAGATCCCGGGCCAGCTCCGCGTCCGTGATCTCCCGCCCCTTGCGGATCAGCTCGGCCGTCCGCGGATCGTAGCGGTCCTCGAAACGCGCGAACCAGCGGGCGTGGACCCGCGCCGCCTCGGCCGCGACGACCCGGTAGTGCCGCGCCACGACCTCGTCGAAGTCGGCCATGGCATGGACCGGCAGGATCTCGTATCCGGCGTCGCCCAGGCGGTCGCAGACGGAACGGAAGTGGATCATCCCCTCCTTGGAGACGCGGGAGAGGTAGGGGCCCACCGCCACGGCCAGACGGGGCCGGCGCTCCGGGGGGTAGGGGCGCCAGCGGTCGCAGAGCAGTTTGCCCACCAGGCTTGCCATCTCGAGGTCGCGCGTGAAGAAGCCCACCTCGTCGAGGGAGGGGGAGAGCGGGACCATGCCGCTGGTGGGGATCTGCGTCCTGGACGGCTTGAATCCGACCACGCCGCAGAACGCTGCGGGGCGGAGGACCGAGCCGATCGTCTGGGTGCCGAGGGCCAGCGGGCAGAGGCCGGCGGCGACGGCGGCGGCGGAGCCGCTGCTCGAGCCGCCCGGCGTGTGCTCCGGGTTCCAGGGATTGCGCGTCGGTCCCGGGGCGAAGTAGGCGAACTCGGTGGCCACGGTCTTGCCGAGGATCAGCGCGCCGGCGTTCTTCAGCGCCGTCACGCTCGGGGCTTCCGGGCCGCGGAGGACCGCCGGCGGCAGGCGGCTGCCCGCCCGGGTCTTGAAGCCGTCGACGTGGAGGACGTCCTTGACGCCCACCGGGACGCCGAACAGGGGGGGCCGCCTGCGGGGATCGGGCCAGCGGGCCTGGAGCTCCTCCATCTCGCGGCGCAGGCGCTCGAACCTCCCCTTCTCGGGAAGAAAGGCGCGGATCTCGGGCTCGCGCTCGGCGAACCGCGCCTCCAGCTCCTCCAAGGTGCCGAGATCGATCACTCCGCCGCCTGCCGCCGCCTCTCCGCGGCGAGCTTCACCGCGTCGACGATGTGCTGATAGCCGGTGCAGCGGCAGAGGTTGCCCGAGATCGCCTGGCGGATCTCCGCCTCGCTGGGATCGGGGTTTTCCTCCAGGAAGGGGACCAGCGTCATCAGGAAGCCCGGCGTGCAGAAGCCGCACTGCAAGCCGTGGCACTCCCAGAAGGCCTGCTGCAGGGGGTGGAGCTCGCCGGCCGACGGGGCCAGCGCCTCGACGGTGGTGAGGGCGTGCCCGTCCGCCTGTACCGCGAGCAGGATGCAGGAGCGGACCGGCTCGCCGTCGAACAGGATGGTGCAGGCGCCGCACACCCCGTGCTCGCAGCCGACGTGGGTGCCGGTCAGGGCCAGATCGTGGCGCAGGAAGTCGGAGAGCAGCAGGCGCGGCTCCACCTCCCGCTCGTGAGTGCGGCCGTTGACGGTGACCGAGATCTTGTGGTTCATGGCTGTTGGCTCCGCGCCCGCTCGCCGGCCTTTTCCAGGACCCTCCGGGTGAGCACGCGCGCCAGGTGACGCTTGAATTCCGGGGTGGCGTGGATGTCCCCCAGCGGATCCATCTCGTCGCCCGCCGCCTTCTCCGCGGCGGCCGCGATCGCTGCCGGCGAGAGCTCCTGCCCGGCCAGCAGCCGCGCCGCCTCGCGGGCGACGACCGGCGCGTCGCCGACGCTCAGGTAGACCAGCCGCGCCTCGCGGCAGCGGCCGGAGTCGTCGAGGGTCACCCGCGCCGCGACGCCGACCTGCGCGTAGTCGCCATGGCGGCGGGCGACCTCCAGGAAGGCCCAGCCGCTGCGGGCGGGGGAAGGCGGGATGGCGGCCTCGACCAGCATCTCGTCCGGCTCCAGGGCGGTGGCGAACAGGCCGGCGAAGAAGTCCTCGGCCGCTACCCAGCGGTCGCCGCCGGCCCGCTGGAGGCGGAAGCGGGCGCCGAGGGCCACCGCCAGCGTCGGCAGCTCGGCGGCCGGATCGGCGTGCGCCAGGCTCCCCCCGAAGGTGCCCCGATTGCGGATCTGCGGATGGGCGATGAAGGGCACGGCCTCGTGGAGCAGCGGCGCCATGCCGGCCACCAGTGGGTCGCGCTCCAGCCGCCGCTGCCGCGCCATGGCGCCGATCCGCAGCTGCCCCTCTTCGTCGCGGCGGATGAAGTCGAGCTCGGCCAGCTTGTTGATGTCGATCAGCAGCGCCGGCTCGGCGAGCCGGAAGTTCATCACCGGGATCAGGCTCTGGCCGCCGGCCAGGAGCTTGGCGTCGCCGCTATGCCGGGCGAGCGCGTCGAGGGCGGCCTCCAGCGAGGCCGGCGCCTGATACTCGAACGGGGCGGGCTTCATGGGTGATCCCTCTCCTCGAAGATAACCCGCGGATTGTATCTCTCCGGGCGGGCAATCCGGGTAGTCCCGGCGAAAGGAGCGTCCTGGGAACGGATCGTGCTTCCCTGGATCAGACGATAGAGTGAACGTAGTTGTAAGGCATGTAAAACATTGGGGGGAAAGGCGCGATCCGGGAAACTTCGACCGGGGGCTCGCGTTAGCAAAGCCATGGACCCACTAGACAACAACCACAAGCAGCGGCGTTACCTCATCATCGCGATCGTCGTGGTGCTGGGAGTGCTGGTCGGGCTGTTCTTCCTGCGGCGCGGCAAGGACAAGGGCGGGGATCAGTACCGCACCGAGGCGGTCAGCCGGGGGAACATCTCCGCGACCGTCAACGCCACCGGGACTCTGTCGGCGGTCACCACGGTCCAGGTCGGCAGCCAGGTCTCCGGGATCATCGCCAAGCTCTACGCCGACTTCAACAGTCAGGTGAAGCAGGGGCAGCTCCTGGCCGAGCTCGATCCCACCCCCTTCCTCCAGCAGGTGGAGCAGCGCCAGGCCGACGTCACCAAGTCGCGGATCGACATGGCCAACAACCAGCTCAACTACAACCGCCAGAAGCGGCTGGGCGCCGCCGGCCTGGTAGCGCAGTCCGAGGTGGATTCGGCCAAGGCGGCCTACGACGCGTCGCGCGCGCAGCTCGCCCAGTCGATGGCGACGCTGAAGCAGGCGCAGACCAACCTGAACTACACCAAGATCTTCTCGCCGATCGACGGCCAGGTGGTCGCCCGGCAGTATGACGTCGGCCAGACCGTCGCCGCCTCGTTCTCGGCGCCCACCCTGTTCACCATCGCCAAGGACCTGACCAAGATGCAGGTGCAGGCCGACGTCGACCAGTCCGACATCGGGCAGATCAAGCCCGGCGAGCCCGTGCAGTTCACGGTCGACGCCTATCCGGAGGAGCAGTTCCGGGGGCAGATTGCGCAGGTGCGCCTGAACGCCACGGTGACCCAGAACGTCATCACCTACCCGGTGATCATCGAGGTGCCGAACCCCGAGGGCAAGCTGCGTCCCAGCATGACGGCCAACGTCACCATCCAGGTCGACACGGTGCGCGACGTGCTGCGGGTGCCCAACTCCGCCCTGCGGTTCCGGCCGGAGACGGCGCCCGGGCAGCAGGCGGGCGGCGGCCGGAGCGGCGGCTCGCGGTCCGGCTCCGGCGCCTCCGGAGGGAGCGGATCGGGCGGCTTCCAGCGGCGTTCCGGAGGAGGGGACGGACAGGCCGGCGGCTCGGGAGCGGGTGGCTCCGGTGCCGGGCGCGGCGGCCGGCGCCAGCCCGGGCAGACCGTCTACGTCCTCAATCAGAGCGAGGACAAGAAGAGCGCGCTGCGGCAGGTCCGCATCGCGACCGGCATCACCGACGGCCGCTACACCCAGGTGACCAAGGTGCTGTCCGGCGCGCTGAACCCCGGCGATCCGGTGGTCACCGGCGTCGCCACGGTCAAGGTCGAAGGCACCGCAGGCGCGTCCAATCCTCTGGGAGCTCCCGGCGGGGGCCGCGGCGGCGGCCGCCGGCCCTTCTGAGGACGATGACGATCGCCATGGATACGCCAATGGACGCACCGGTCATCGAGATCCGCGACCTGACGAAGGTCTATCGCATGGGCGAGGTCGAGGTCAGCGCCCTGAAGGGGGTCAGCCTGACGGTCGAGCGCGGCGAGTTCGTGGCCATCATGGGCCCTTCGGGCTCCGGCAAGTCGACGCTGATGAACATCCTCGGCTGCCTCGACCGCCCGACCGCGGGCACCTACCGGCTCGACGGCATCGACGTCTCGCGCCTCGACCGCGACCAGCGGGCCGAGATCCGCAACGCCAAGATCGGCTTCGTCTTCCAGAGCTTCAACCTGCTGGCGCGGACCCGCGCCACCGAGAACGTCGAGCTCCCCCTGCTCTACGGCAACCTCGGTCTCACCGCCGACGAGCGCGCCCGACGCTCGCGCGCCTCCCTCGCCCGGGTGGGCCTCGCCGGCCGCGAGGACCACTACCCCTCGCAGCTCTCCGGCGGCCAGCAGCAGCGGGTGGCGATCGCCCGCGCCCTGGTCACCGATCCGGCGATCGTGCTCGCCGACGAGCCCACCGGCAACCTCGACTCGCGCACCTCGGAGGAGGTCATCGCCATCTTCCAGGAGCTCAACGACGCCGGCAAGACCGTCGTCCTGATCACCCACGAGCCCGACATCGCGGCCCACGCCCGGCGCGTCGTCTACGTGCGCGACGGCCTGATCTGGCGCGACGAGAAGATCGTCCAGACGCGGGCGAAGCTGGGGGGGCCCGCCGCCGGCGAGGCCGAGCCGGCGATCGCCTTCCCCTTCACCATCGCGCCCCCGGCGGAAGAAAAACTGGAAGAGGTGGCCCGATGAAAGTCGCCACGCTGCGCCTGTGGAACATCACCAAGGTCGGCCTGCAGGCGATCCTGCGCAACAAGATGCGCTCGCTGCTCACCATGCTGGGGATCATCATCGGGGTGGCCTGCGTGATCACCATGGTAGCGGTCGGCACCGGCGCCTCGAGCTCGATCCAGGCGACGATCAACTCGCTCGGCACCAACTTCATCATGCTCTTCCCCGGCGCCTCGACGCAGGGGGGCGCGCGCACGTTCAGCGGCGAGTCGAAGATCACCACCGAGGACGTCGACGCGATCAAGGCCGAGTGCCCGGCCGTCGCCTACGTCTCCCCCTCGGTGCGCTCGTCCGCGCAGGTGGTGGCGGCGGACCTCAACTGGGGGACCACGGTCTACGGCGTGGGGGTGGACTGGCCGTTCATCCGCGCCTGGAACGTGGCCGACGGCGACTTTTTCACCGACGTCGACGTCCGCTCCGCCGCGAAGGTGGCGGTGCTGGGCGCCACGGTGGCCGACAGCCTCTTCCCGGGCGGCAACGCGCTGGGCTCGACGATCCGCATCAAGCACCTCCCCTTCAAGGTGGTCGGCGTGCTCGACCGCAAGGGGGGGAACATGATGGGGCAGGACCAGGACGACCAGATCCTCGCCCCCTACACCACCGTGATGAAGCAGCTCCAGGGCACCCCCCGGCTCGGCCAGGTGCTGATCTCGGCCCGCTCGGCCGGCGAGGTCGCCGAGGCGCAGACCGAGATCGACGCCCTGCTGCGCCAGCGCCACCGCATCCAGCCCGGCGAGGAGAGCGACTTCAGCATGCGCTCGCAGGAGGAGATCGCCTCTACCTCGGCGCAGACCTCGAAGACCCTGTCGGTCCTGCTCGGCTCGGCCGCCGCCATCTCGCTGCTGGTGGGGGGGATCGGGATCATGAACATCATGCTGGTCTCGGTCACCGAGCGCACCCGCGAGATCGGCATCCGCCTGGCGATCGGCGCCAAGGGGCGGCACGTCCTGCTGCAGTTCCTGCTCGAGGCGATCGCGCTCTCGGTCGTCGGCGGCGCCATCGGCGTCGCCCTCGGCCTCTTGATCCCCAACCTGGTGACGCGGTTCGCCGGCCTGCCGACGCAGGTGAGCTCCGGCTCCGTCCTCCTCGCCTTCGGCTTCGCCGCGGCGATCGGCATCTTCTTCGGCTTCTACCCGGCCCGCAAGGCCTCGCGGCTCGATCCGATCGACGCCCTGCGCTACGAGTAGAGTTTGACGATCGGCTCGGAGCGCGGTTAGAGTCCCCCTCGAACCGCCCTTCAAGCCGATCATGCCCGCGCCCACCCGCACCGACCCGGTCCGCGTCGCCCGCTGGGGACTGTTCGTCCTCACGCTGGTCAACCTCTTCAACTACCTCGACCGCTTCGTGGTCGCGTCGCTGGTCGAGAGCCTGAAGCGGCCGTTTCCGGAAGGGCTCAGCCTCTCCGATAGCGAGCTCGGCTGGCTCGCGACCGGCTTCATCCTGGTCTACATGCTGACCTCGCCGATCTTCGGCACGCTCGGCGATCGCGGCGGGCGGCCGCGGCTGATCGCGGCCGGGGTGGCCGTCTGGAGCCTCGCGACCGCTCTCGGCGGCTTCGCGCGGGGTTTCGTCAGCCTGTTCATCGCGCGCTCGACGGTGGGGGTGGGGGAGGCGGCCTACGGCACGGTGTCGCCGGCCCTGCTCGCCGACTACTTCCCCGTCGAGCAGCGGGGCCGGGTGTTCGCGGTCTTCTCCGCAGCCATCCCCATCGGCTCGGCCGCGGGGTACGTGCTCGGCGGCGCCGTCGACCACTGGCTCGGCTGGCGGGCGGCCTTCTTCGTGGCCGGCGTCCCCGGCCTGCTGCTCGCCTGGCTCACCTCGCGGCTCTACGATCCGCCGCGGGGGGGGCAGGAGGGCGTGGCGGCTCACGCCGCGGGGCATGGAGCGATCGGCGGGCAGGCGCGTGCCGCCTACGCCGCGCTGCTGCGCAACGCTCCCTACGTGCTGATCGTCCTCGGCTACGCCGCCTACACCTTCGCCCTCGGCGCGCTGGCCTTCTGGACCCCGGCGTTCCTGGAGCGCGAGCGGGGGCTCGCCCGCACCGACGCCACGGTGCAGTTCGGGGTGATCGTGGTGATCACGGGGTTCCTCGGCACCTTCATCGGCGGCTGGCTCGGCGACCGCCTGCTCCCCCGTCTCCGGGAGTCCTACCTCTGGGTCTCAGGGATCGCCACGCTCGCCGCCGTGCCGTTCGCCTGGATCGCCTTCACCGCCCACGACCGCTGGGCCTACACCGCCGCGTTCGTGGCCGCCGAGATCCTGGTCTTCGTCTCGACCGGCCCGGTCAACTCGGCGATCATCAACGTCGTGGAGCCGGACCGGCGGGCGACGGCGGTGGCGCTCTCGATCCTCGCCATTCATCTCCTCGGGGACGTCCCCTCGCCGCCGCTGATCGGCTTCGTCTCCGACCACTCCTCGCTCGGCCGCGCCCTGCTGATCCTCCCCTTCGCCTTCGCCCTCGCCGGCCTGATCTGGACCTGGGCCGCCTGGCGGGGCGAGCGGGCGGGGCGCCGCCTCTAGGTCAGGGCTTATCTAGGTCAAGAATTTGGCGAACGCGTCCGGGTGGATGTTCCAGCCCAGGAAGCCGGCGAGCCCCAGCACCACTCCGAACCCGGCGACCAGGACCGCGAACACCACCAGCCACCGGCTGCGGGTCAGGGCGCTGACGCCGAGCAGCGCGATCGCGATGCTGAGCAGGGCCTCCGACATGTCGAACTGGTCGTCGTGCACGTTCAGGCGGTCGTAGTCCTTCTCGGCCGCTTCCGCCGCGCGCTTGATCTCCTCCTTCTCCCGCGCGTACTTCTGGACGCTCGCCGTGTAGATGGCGATCTCCTTGTCGAGCAGGGCCGCGGCCTCGGGCGCGAGGCCGGGCTCCGCCTTGCGGATCTGGAGCTGGTCGAGCACGCTCTCGGCGAGGTTCTGCTTCGTCCCCTTCGCCTGATAGTAGGACCACTGGTCGACCGCCTTCGACTGGTCCTGCGACATCGCCTGCACGATGTTACCGTCCTTGATGTTGCCCAGCGCCATGAAGGTGGCGAAGACCGCCACCAGGATGGCGATCCAGTTGTTGAGGGCGTCGCGCGACGCCTCGGCCTTGTCCACCGCCTCGGCGATGGTCTCGCTGATCTCGCTCATTGTCTGCCTTTCGGAATTGGGAGCTCCACGCTAAGCCAGCTCCCCGGCCGCCGTCAATACGGCCCCGGCGCTGTCCCCATCCCCTCTCCGGCGAGCACTAGGCTTTTGAGAGCACGCCGTGATTCTGATTCTCAGCCAGTCCGCGTTGGAGTCCACGACCGAGGAGGTCATGGACTGGCTGGAGGCGCTCGGCGGCCGCTGCGCGCGCCTCAACGGCGACGACATCGAGGGGCGCGCCGCCCTCCGCTTCGAGATCGCGGACGGCGAGGCCTCCCTCGGCTTCGCGGCCGGCGGGTTCGAGCTCCCCCTCTCCGAGATCGGCGCCGTCTGGTTCCGGCGATGGCTCTACGAGCGGCGCCACGAGCGGGTGGACCTGCTCGATCCCGCGGCGGACAACCACACCCTGCACCACGAGTTGCGGCGCCACCTCAGCCTGGAATCCCGGCGGCTGAGCGACTTCATCTACTCGCGCTTCGACCATCTCCCCTGGCTGAGCCATCCGCGCCGTTCGAGCCTCAACAAGCTCGACGTGCTCCAGCGCGCCGCGCGGGCCGGCCTCGCCACCCCGGCAACCCTGGTGACCACCGAGCGCGAGGCGCTGCGCCGCTTCTGCGCCGAACGGGGCACAGTCATCACCAAGCCGATCGGCGAGGTCGACGCGTTCGTCGAGGGGGAGGTCTCCCACTTCCTGTTCACCACCGCCCTCGGCCTCCCCGAGATCGACGCCCTGCCGGAGCGCTTCGCCCCCTCGCTCTTCCAGGAGATGGTGGACAAGGTCTACGAGCTGCGGGTGTTCTATCTGGCGGGCGAGCTCCACGCCATGGCCATCTTTTCCCAGAACGACGAGCAGACCCGCGTCGACTTCCGGCAGTACAACCGGCAGCGGCCGAACCGCAACGTCCCCTACCGCCTCGCCCCCGAGCTCGCGGCGCGCCTCCGCGCCCTGATGGATGATCTCGGCCTCGAGACCGGCTCGATCGACCTGCTGGTGGCGCGGGACGGCCGCGAGGTCTTCCTGGAGGTCAACCCGGTCGGCCAGTTCGGGATGGTGTCGCACCCCTGCAACTATCGACTGGAGCGCAAGGTCGCCGAGCTGCTGCTCCGCAAGGAACGAGATGGAAAAAGACCCTGAAGGCCTCTTCTCGCGGCTCTCCCCCGAGGGGCAGGAGCTCTCGCCGGTGATCTACCGCAACCTGCATCCGCGGATCACCCGCGCGACCGTCCTGCGGATGGCCGAGAGCCGGCCCTACCGGGCCACCGGCTACGTCTGCGGGAGCTTCCGCAAGCCGATCTCCCGGTGCCTCGGCCCGGATGAGCCCCGATGATCCCTGAAGCCGGCGGCGGCGAGCCCGTCTTCGCCCTCTTCGCGTGCTGCATCCCGGTCAAGGGGGCGCGCCGGAGCACTCTCTGCGACTTGCAGCGGGGGTCGTTCCAGTTCATCCCCAACGGCCTCTACGAGATCCTGACCGAGCACGCCGGCAAGACGGCGGCCGAGATCAAGGCCGCCTACGATCACGAGTACGACGAGGAGATCGACGAGTACCTCGAGTTCCTGCTGCGCCACGAGCTCGGCTTCTGGTGCGACGATCCCGCGAAGTTCCCGCCGCTCGACCTCACCTGGGAGTCGCCGGAGCGGATCACCAACGCCATCCTCGACGTCGACGCGCGGTCGGACCACGACTACGCCCGGATTCTGGTCGAGCTCGACGACCTCGGCTGCAAGGCGCTGGAGGTCCGCTGCTTCCACGCCTGCGCCCTGGCGGAGCTGCGCGCGATCCTGGAGGCGGCGCGCTACGGACGCCTGCGCTCGATCGACCTGCTGGTCGGCGACGGCCCGGAGCTCACCCCCGAGGCCCTGGCGGATCTCGCCGCGCGGCACGGGCGGGTCAGCGGCATCGTGGTCCACTCCGCCCCCGAGGCGCGGCGGCTCCCTCCCTCGCGCACGGGCGTCGTGGTGGAGTACCGGACCGAGAAGATCGATTCCCCCTCCTGCTGCGGCAAGGTCCACCCCGGCTACTTCGTGGTCGAGCTCGAGACCTTCGCCGAGGGGCAGCGGCACAACACCTGCCTGAACCGCAAGATCTCGGTCGACGCCCGCGGCGAGATCCGCAACTGCCCTTCGATGGCGCGGTCGTTCGGCAACCTGCGCGAGACGTCGCTCCATGGCGCCCTGGCGCACCGGGACTTCGCCGCCCTCTGGTCGATCAACAAGGACCAGATCGAGATCTGCAAGGACTGCGAGTTCCGCTACCTCTGCATCGACTGCCGCGCCTACCTGAAGGACGAGCGGGACCTCTACTCCAAACCGTCCAAGTGCGGTTACGACCCTTACACCGCCGAGTGGCGATCACCGGCGGAACGGCCGGCCCTGGCCGGCATCCCGAAAGGAGCACCCGAATGAAGAAGAGAATGGAAAGGCTCGACGACAAGCTGTTCCAGCCGCTCGCCGAAGCCGAGCAGAGCCGGATCACCGGCGGCCTGATCAAGGATCCACCGCAGACCTACACCGCGATCACGATCTTCGAGACCTACGATCCGGCCCCCGACTGGACTCGCGACGGCGACAACGAGTAACCCCGCGGCGACGTCTCCCGGGAGGAGGGCATATCCCGCCCGCCCTCCCGGGCTTTGAAAGCTCCCTTTCAAAGCGGACTGAGCTTTGAAAGAAACAGGCCATTTTCTTTAAAAGCTCCCCGAGCTTTGAAAGTCCCCTTTCAAAGTGGACCGAGCTTTGAAAGAATCAGGCCGATTTCTTTCAAAGCTGCCAGAGCCCGCCATGAACCCCTCCGACTTTCGAGACCCCAGCGCCGGCCGCGTGATCCAGGCGCCCGGAGGGTACGCGGCCTTCGTACCGGCTCCCCTGCCTCCAGACCTGGCGTACGACTCGGCTCTGGTCCGCCTGCTCTCCCAGGCCGACGCCGCCCTCAGCGAGCTGTCGGGCCTGGGCCGGCAGCTCCCGAATCCCCATCTGCTGATCGCTCCCTACGTCCGGCGTGAGGCGGTGCTCTCCTCGCGCATCGAGGGGACCCGGGCCAGCCTCTCGGACCTGCTGCTGGACGAGGCCGAGCCGGAACGGTCTGGAGACGGCGACGTGCGGGAGGTGCGGAACTACGTCGCGGCCCTGGAGCACGGGCTGGAGCGCCTGCGGGAGCTCCCCTTGTCGCTGCGCCTCGTCCGCGAGCTGCACGAGCAACTGATGCAGGGAGTGCGCGGGGATCAGGCCACTCCCGGGGAGTTTCGCCGTTCCCAGAACTGGATCGGACCGGCCGGCAGCACGCCGGCGACCGCCCCCTACGTGCCGCCGCCCCCCGACGCGATGATGGACTGCCTGGCGAACTGGGAGGGGTTCCTCCACGACCGCGAAGGGTTCCCGGACCTGGTCCAGTGCGCTCTCATGCACGAGCAGTTCGAGGCGATCCACCCCTTCCTGGACGGCAACGGGCGGGTGGGCCGCCTCCTGATCACGCTCTTCCTCGTGGAGCGTGGCCGCCTCTCCCAGCCGCTCCTCTACCTTTCCGACTACATCGAGGCTCACCGCCAGGAGTATTACGACCGCCTCCAGCGGGTGAGGACAGAGGGGGACTGGTCCGGCTGGCTCCGCTTCTTCCTGGCCGGGGTGGAGGAGACGGCGCGGTCGGCGATCCGCCAGGCGAGCCGGCTGATGGATCTGCGGGAGTCCTACCGCCAGCGGCTCAGCCGGAAACTGAACGCCCTGCGGCTTCTGGACGAGCTCTTCGTGAACCCCTACCTGACCGCCGCGCGAGCTGCTCAGGTCCTGAACGTCTCCAATCCGACCGCCCGGCAGGCCATCGCCCTGCTCCAGGGAGAGGGCCTGCTCGCGGAGATGACCGGCCGTTCCTGGCGCCGGATCTACCTCGCGCGTCCGATCCTGGAGGCGATCGAGGACCGGAGTTGACGGCCAGATCGCGGAGCTACCTGGCGATGATCAGGAAGTTCTCCAGGGCGTGGGCGAGGATCACCGGCGTCGCCCGCCGCGTGTAGGCATAAAAGACCGCGTAGGTGAAAAACGTCCCCGCGTGGAGCAGGACTGCCGGCCCCCCCTGGTACAAGTGATAGAAGCACTGGAACCCGGCGCTCACGATCACGGCGAGCGCCATGCTGCCCGACAGCGCGGCGACCTCGGTCATCAGGTAGGCCCGGACGATCAGCTCTTCCCGAGCGGCGGAGGGCACCACCGCCAGCCACGTCAGGAAACCGCCCCATTCCGGAGGGTGGGCCTTGAATGCCGTAACGTGGTAAACGACGAAGAGGTTTTCGATGCTGCCGGCCAGCAGCTTGGAGCAGAATACGACCGCCAGGGTCCAGGGAATGTCCGAGGCCTGGGCCGTAAACCCGATCGTCCGCAGGCTTCGGCCCTGCCGATAGAGGACATAGGCGAGCACCGCTATCGAGACGGCGGAACTGATGATGCGGCTCAGACTGCTGAAACCGGTCTCGGGGGATAGGGGAGCGTCGGTCCACCAATCTAATAACGAGTGGATCGTGGGCGACAGGAAGGCGCCGCCCACCACCAGCGCCAGCTCGTAGAGACGGAGCTTCCGGGCCTCCGGCGTCAATGCCGGCGTCGAGGCGGAGACCGCCGCGGCCGGCTCTTCCCTGGGCAGGGGCAGGATTCGCTCGGCGCCCACCATCTCGTCGCCGTTCATCGGAACCGAACCTTATTGCCCTTGTGGCGGTTGCCAGAGCTCCACTTTGTTGCCCTCGGGATCCATGACCCATCCGAATTTTCCGTACTCCGAGTCGTCGGTCTTCTCGAGCACGTCGCAACCTTCCTCGCGCAGTGCTTTGAGAAGTGCCGCCAGATCTTCGACTCGATAGTTGACCATGAAGGTCGACTTGCTCGGAGCGAAGTGGTTGCCGTCCGCTGGACTGACCGACCAGATCGTAGTTCCCTGGGTCGGGTTGCCTTCGGAGTCGGTCCAGGTGAAGGCTGCTCCACCCCAGTCCTGAACGTCGATCCCGAGGTGCTTCTTGTACCAGGCGCCTAGCGCCTTGGGGTCCTTGGCGCTCATGAAGATGCCGCCAATGCCTGTGACTCTTCGCATTCGAACCTCCGACGTTGGGTGAGATCTCTGAGGGTAGCGCTTCAGGCGTTCGACGTCTCGCCGTTCATTCGGGTGCCGCGGTAAGGTCCGGGTCCTCCATCTCGTCCGGCACAGCCTCTTCGAGGATCTGAGCCGCGGCCTCCGCGTGCTCCTCTGGGACCTGGATGCTCACCGGACCGGCCACGGCGTTGTAACCGCCGATCGCCCCCAGGGCGAACAGGCTCTGCAGGTGATCCCCCTTCGTGGAAAAGGGGATGCCCGCGCTCCGCAGCAGAGATTCCACGAACGCCAGCTCGCCGGGATCGCTCGTCTCCAGCACCGTGACGAGCTCCCCGGCCGGTGCCTCCTCGGGAGACGGGAGACTCTCGACGAGATCGACGTCACAGTCCGCGCAATGGGTGAATCCTTCCCGGTACTCGCCGCTGCACTCGGGGCAATACATAGGCGGATCTCCTTTGGAAGAGCTGGGGTGATGTCTCCTGTCATTCTACCGCCGAAGTCAGGTCACATTGTGCGGTGCGGAGGATCGAGCTCACCTCACGCAGCCGCTGGCCAAGCCGGCGGCCGGAGAGGCGAAGCCGAAGAAGGTCAGGAAGGCGTCGAGGAAACTCTGAGCAGGGTGGGTGCCGGCCGGCACGGCGAAGATCCCCCTTCTCTCGCCGCCGGCAGGTTTGCGGGCTGGCACCCGATGCTTCAGTTGTCAAAGAGCGTGCTTGCGGCGAGCCGTCGCCGGCTTGCGCGCTTCCCTTCAAAGTCCAGCCGTCCCCGGCGTAGCCCGATTCACGGCGTCCAGGCTCGAGGCAGCGCGCTCCGAGCCTGGCACGCCCCGGCTCTAGCTCGCGCCGCCCCGCCCAGGCTCGCCTCGTCCCGTCCCAGGCGCGGCCCTCCGCGCTCGGGCTTGAGATGAACGGTTCCAAGCTCGCGCGAGGCTGGCCAGGCTTGCCCCGAAGCCGCCCAAGCCGGGAGCGCAGCGTCCAAACCCTGGCCGCTCCGCTTCAAGCTCGCTCGGCCTCGTCGCGAATCCCCCCTCGACCGTCCAGGCTCGGCTCCACCCGTCTCAAGTGCACTCGCTCCCTTGGCAAGCCTCTGTGCGGATAAAACAAAGGGATTGACAGGATGTGACTAATGATGTCTATAATAGCAACACAGTAGCGCAATGAGACGAACACGCCAGAGTGAGGCGGAAAGATTTAGCGGAATCGACAGCTAGTTGTCTGAAGGTCCGCTAGGAAAGGAAGGTGTACAGGACCCGGGGACGAGTCCCATCAGAAGGATGTTTGCAAGAAGTATCGCATTGACCGGCTCGAGCGCTGACCCTGGGGGTGTTCCCCGAGCGCGCCGAGCCGGACTGCCCGGACGGGAATCCGGGTCAACCGAGTTGGGCCTTCAAGGAGAAAGATCATGGCCAAGCAGCAGAAGCGGTATTCCGATTTCGTCACCGAGTGGGAGCACCTTCTCAACACGCTGGCGGTCAACACCGCCGAGCTTCCCCATCTGGAGGTGCCGCGGGCGAAGCTCCAGGGGTTTCTGGAACAGGTGCGCTCTCTCGCCATGCAGCAGGACCTCCATGCCGCCAACAAGCAGATCGCCTCTCAGGGTCTCCGGCTGGCGCTGGCGAACGGCAAGAAGCTGACGACCTTCCTGCGCACCGGCCTCCGGGAGCACTACGGGAACCGCAGCGACAAGCTGGTGGAGTTCGGCATCTCGCCCTTCCGGCGCCGCAGCAAGAAGGATCTGGTGGTGAAGCCGCCGGAGGGAGGGGCGCCGGCGGGTCCGGCCGCGAAGCCCGGAGTGTAGTCAGTCCGGGGAGTTGTGCGTTCTTTGAAAACTGAATGACCATATCCGCCACGGGCCCTCTGGTGGGAGGGCCCGTGGCCCTTTTTTTCGCGGGCCTAGCCGGACAGGAACAGCCCCTCGATCGTCCCCTGGATCTGCAGCGCGGCCTCGTAGGGGTCGGCGGCGTTACGGATCGGGCGGCCGACGACGATGTAGTCGGCGCCGTTGCGTAGCGCCTGCTCGACGGTGACCACCCGCTTCTGGTCGTCCGCCGGCCGGTTCTCGGCGGGGCGGATGCCGGGGGTGACGATCAGCGGCTTCGGTCCCAGGCTGGCGCGCAGGGCGTGCGCCTCCAGCCCCGAGGCGACCACGCCGTCGCAGCCGAGCTCGACCGCTTGGCGGGCCCGCGCGAGCACCAGCTCGTGGACCTCGGTCTGGATCCCCATGTCCCGCAGATCCTCCTGGCTCAGGCTGGTCAGCACGGTGACGGCGAGGATCTGAAGGTTCCCCTTCTCCCGGCAGGCGGCCTCCAGGATGGCGGCGCTGCCGGCGTGGACGGTGGTGAGCGTGATTGGCCACTCACGGAGCCGGCGCACGGCGGAGCGCACGGTCTCGGGGACGTCGAACAGCTTGAGGTCGGCGAAGACCTTCTTCTCCCGCTCGACCAGCCACTCGATCAGCTCGAAGTAGCCGCCGGTGCCCAGCAGCTCGAGCCCGACCTTGTAGAACTGGACCGCGTCGGACAGGGTCTCGACCAGACGCTTGGCCTCCTCGACCGTCGGCACGTCGAGGGCGAAGATCAGCCGATCTTCCGGGGGGATGGTCCGGGTGGAGAGGAAGTAGGGGTCGCCGGTTTCGGGGTGCTTGGATTCGTCGAAGGTGCTCATCAGGCGTTTTAGCCCTCCGAGGGCGCAACGCTAGCACAGAAGAATAAGATATCCCCCACATGCTCGAACGCATCTTCCACGTCCGCGCGGCCGGGTCGACGCCGGGGAGGGAGGTCCTCGGCGGGGTGACCACGTTCCTCACCATGGCCTACATCCTGGCGGTGAACCCGGTCTTCCTCACCGCCGCGGGGATGCCGCTCGAGGGGGCGATCCTGGCGACCGCCCTCTCCGCCGCCTTCGCGACGCTGCTCATGGCCTTCATCGCCAACTACCCGATCGCGCTGGCGCCCGGGATGGGGATGAACGCCTTCTTCGCCTATGGCATCTGTGTCGGAGCGGGAGTGCCGTGGCAGGTGGCGCTGGGGCTGGTGTTCTGGGCGGGGATCGTCTTCCTGCTGCTCACCGCGACCGGCGCCCGGCGGGTGCTGGTGGGGGCGGTGCCGGAGGTGATCAAGCTCGCCGGGGCGGTGGGGATCGGCCTGTTCATCGCCTTCATCGGCCTCCAGCACGGCGGCCTCGTGCGCGCGGACAAGAACACGATGGTCGCGCTCGGGGATCTGCGCTCGCCGGCCGCGCTGCTGACGCTGTTCGGCCTCGCGGTGTCGCTGATCCTGATGGCGGCCGGAGTGAGCACCGCGATCTTCTGGGGGCTCGCCGCGACCCTGATCGCCGCTCTCGCCACCGGCCAGATGGCGATGCCGGCCGCGCTGGTCTCCGCGCCGCACTTCGCGCTGCCGGGGCTCCAGATCGATATTCTGGGGGCGCTGCGGGTCCAGTACCTGCCGCTGATGCTGGTGCTCCTCTTCTTCGCGCTCTTCGACACCCTGGGGACTTTGATGGGACTGGCGCACCAAGCGGGCCTGCTGCGCGGCGGCGAGCTGCCGCGGATCGGCCGGGCGCTCACCGTCGACGCCCTGGGGATGGTGGGCGGCGCGCTGTTCGGCACCTCGCCGGTGACCGCCTACATCGAGAGCGGCTCGGGGATCGGGGTGGGAGCGCGGACCGGGCTCGCCAGCCTGGTCACCGGAGCGCTCCTGCTCCTCTCGCTCTTCTTGACGCCGCTGGTCGGCCTGATCAGCCACGCCGACGCGGCCGGCCTGACGCCGGTCACGGCGCCGGCCCTGATCCTGGTGGGGACGCTGATGGTGCGCGCCGTCAAAGAGATCGACTGGGCGGACATGACGGAAGCGGCGCCGGCCTTCTTCACCGCCCTCCTGATGCCGCTCACCTTCAACATCTCGCACGGCTTGGCGGCGGGGATCATCGTCTACGCGCTGACCAAGCTGGCGGCCCGGCGCGGGCGCGAGGTGCACTGGCTGATGTACGCGCTGGCGGTGCTGTTCGTGCTGCGGTACGCGTTTTTGCCGGCGTAGGGCGCCTTTTTCCTCCCCCTTCAGGGGGAGGTCAGGAGGGGGCCCGCCCCAGACAAGGAGCGGTCCCGCGGACTCCGCAAAGCCCCCCTCCTGACCTCCCCCCGTTCCGGGTGGAGGAAAAAGACCTCAGCCCCCCTGGAGTAAGATGCCAGTGTGAGAGGAACAACGCCGTGGTAACCCGCAATCCGCCTCCCGCGCGCTTGGATATGGGCAGCTTCGGCCTGGGGGGGCCAGCTCCCCGGGATGTGCTGGCCATCCTCGCCGTCCTGTTCGTCACCTTCTCGCTACGCTTCTTCCAGTCGACGAAGATCGTGCCGGATCTGCTGGAGCTCACGCCTGCCGCCTGGCAGTGGGGGTGGGTCTGGCAACTCGTCACCTATCCGTTCATCGGCACCGCGGGATCGGGATTCTTTTTCCTGCTGAACCTTTTGATCCTCTACATGTTCGCCCGCGACGCCTACATGGGGCTCTACCGGCGGCACTTCTGGCGGCTGATCCTGTGGAGCTCGATCGGGGCCGCGCTGGTGGCGGTCGGCGTCCACGCTCTGCTCACGCTCACCGGGGCGCTGGACGTGCCCGGCCCCTTCAGCATCATGCAGGGGCAGTGGATGCTCACGGCGATCTTCATCGCCGCCTTCGGCACCGCTCACCGCGACGCCACGATCTATCTCTTCTTCGTGCTGCCGGTCCCGGCGCGCTGGATGCTGGCGGTCGAGATCCTCTTCGCCTTCATGGGGTTCCTCTTCTCCCGCGACCTTCCGGGCTTCCTGGGGATCTGCACGGCGGTCGGGCTCTCCTATCTCTACGTCCGTTCGAGCGGCTCGATGCGCGGTGGCAAGCGGACGCTGCGCGAGATGCGGCTGCGCCTGGAGAAGTGGTGGATCCAGAAGAAGCTCGACCGCGCGCGGCGCAAGCGCGGGTTCACGGTGATCCAGGGTGACAATCGGGGCGGCAAGGGCGGCCCGAACGTGCGCAAGGGGCCGTGGGTGAATTAACCCGCCGGCCCGACCCTTTTCGGCAGCAGCACCCAGAGCTTCCCCCGGTGTTTCATCCGTCCGGCGCCCGACTCGGCTTCGGGGCCGAAGCCCCAGAAGAGGTCGCCGCGCACCGGGCCGCGGATGGCGCCGCCGGTGTCCTGGGCGACGACGAGACGGTGGAGCTTGCGGTCGGGCTCCCCTTCGTTGAGGCCCGGCATGCCGCCGGAGAGCCAGAGGGGGACGCCGAGCGGCGTGTATCTGCGATCGACGGCGAGCGAGCGGCCGGGAGTCAGGGGAACCCCTTCGGCGCCCATCGGGCCCTCCCCCTTCGTCGGCTGAAAGAAGATGTAGGAGGCGTTCTTCTCCAGCACGCCGTTGGTCTCTTCCGGGTGCTCCCGCAGCCAGTCGCGGATCGACTGCATGGAGACGGTGTCGGCCCGCAGCGCGCCGCGCTCGATCAGCGCCTTGCCGATCGAGCTGTAGGGGTGGCCGTTCTGCGCGGCGTAGCCGATCCTGATCTCCCCTCCCTCGGCGAGCTGGACGCGGCCGGAGCCCTGGACCTCGAGGAAGAAGGCCTCGACGGGATCGTCCACCCAGACGATCTCGAGCTTGCGGCCGGCGAGGGCTCCCTTGTCGATTGCCTGGCGGTCGGCAAAGGGGACGAGCGCCCCGGCCTCGATCCTGCCGGCGATCCGCTTCCCCTTGAATTCGTCGCGGAAGCGGCCGAGATCCACCATCACCAGCTCGGGCGGCCGGCCGTAGAGCGGCACGGTGTAGCGGCCGTGGCGCTTCAGGCTGCCGTGGAGGAGGGGCTCGTAGTAGCCGGTGAAGAGGCCGAGGGGATTGCGGTGGTTGCGCGCCGACCAGGGGCGGAAGCGGGCCTCGAAGAACCGCCGCGCGGCCTCGCGGTCTCCGGGCGGGAGCTGGGCCGCCTCGGCGCAGACCGGTTTCCAGTCCACGGCCTTGCCGGCGAACGGTTCGCCGGTCGCCGCGTTGCCGAGGGTGGAATCGTCCGGCAGCGCGGCGATCCGCCCGCAGGAGCGCAGGAAGGCGGGAACTGCCGCCTCGACAGCGTCGTCGCGCCACCCCGGCAGATCCTTGAACCCGGCCGGCTCCAGCGTCAGCCCGTCCTCCGAGGGGAAGATCTCGAGCAGGTCGACGATCCCGTCCTTGTCGGCGGCGTGCCGGGTCGTCCAGAAGCCGAGAGCGAGGGCGCCCAGAACCAGGAGGATGACGACGAGGAGGACGATCGAGCGGCGGGACATACGAGCTATCTGAGAACGGTCAACATACCCATGTTGTCGATCGGCGGCAATATATGTCGGGGTGTCCGGTAATCAAAGCCGGGGTAGCCAAAGCAACCTCTTCTACACATCTCCCTCGGCGGTTGGTGCGTCCTGCCCTCCGAATCCTCACCCTCGATCCCTCTCCACTCCGTGGAGAGGGAGGGCCCTTCGGCGCAGGGTTGCCGAAATCCAGCCGATTTCGTTGAAGCCGCATTTTCCCCCTCTCCACTTCGTGGAGAGGGGGCCAGGGGGTGAGGATTCGGAGGGCAGGACGCACCAACCGCCGAGGGAGATGTGTAGAAGAGGCTGGTCATCAAAGCCGGGTCATCTCGTCCAGCCGCGCCAGCATGCGCCGGACGTGGGTGCCGCGCCAGTAGACGCGGCCGCAGCCGGGGCAGGCGCGGAACCGGTCCTGGGTACGGGCGACCCAGGGTGGGACGCGGGCGCGGGCCAGCTCGGGGTCGATCGGCGTGAGCGGAGTGTTGCAGCGCAGGCAGCGGCCGAGGAGGCGGTCGGGATCGGGCTGGAGGCCGAGCTCGTCGAGCACCTGCCGGAGCTGCTCGGCCACGTCGTCGGAGCGGATGAGGAGATGGTTGCGGGCGAGCCGGCGCTCGGTGAGGCGGCGGTCGCGGGTGAGGATCGTCCGCCCCTCGGCGGCGGCGTGCTCGACCAGCTCGGGGTCGTCGAGCGCCGGATCGTAGGTGACGTCGACGTCGAGCGCGCGCAGCCAGCGGGCGAGAGCGCCGAGCATGGCGTCGGCGAGCAGCCGTGGGGGCTCGGAGGGGAGCGGAAGGCTCAAAATCGAAAAGCCCGGCAGGGCCGGGCTCCGTGAGGTGCTGAAGGTTGGTAGCGCATACGGGATTCGAACCCGTGTTACCGCCGTGAGAGGGCGGCGTCCTGGACCCCTAGACGAATGCGCCACATGTCCAATGAGAACCTCCATCGGACCCGCGAAGGGTACCACAGACGTTCCGGGGCGTTCAACCGTAGAAAAGAGGGGAAGTATTCCGTTCCAGGGCGGAGATGCGCCTGGGGAATCGCGAGGGCGTTTGTAGTACCTTTAGTGAATCCGGACTCGTGACATCGCGGTCCCTGGAGAAAAGGCCCTTCTTTGATCTTGAAGCTGGTCGCCGCCACTGGAAGCCCCTCGGTCCTGATCACGGGCGGTCGTCCGCTCACCGTGGGCCGTGTGGCGTCGTGCGACCTGCAGATCCAGGACCCGACGGTCTCGCGCCACCACGCCGAGCTGGAGCTCGCCGGGGCCGGGGTGCGGGTGCGCGACGTGGGGTCGACCAACGGCACCTATCTCGACGGCGTGCGGGTCATCGACGCGCTCGCCACTCCCGGCTCGCGGGTCGCCTTCGGCAAGGTCGACTTCGAGGTGCTGGTGGTCCAGCCGCCGGCGCTGGAGGAGGAGAGGTTCGACGGCGAGGGGTCGCTCGACGCGACGGTCCTTCGCCAGGTGCCGGTGAGCGGCCGGTCGGACATCGCCTCGCAGCTCGCCGAGGCTCCCCCCGGCTCCTCGCTGCTCAGGATCGGCGGCCAGACCCTCGCCGACCGCCAGACGCGCAAGCTCAACCTCCTGCTCGACATCGCCAAGGAGCTCTCGCGGCAGACCGAGGTCGACCGGCTGCTCGACAAGGTCGTGGGGCTCATCTTCCAGGTGATGAACGTCGACCGCGTGGCGGTGATGACCTCCGAGGACGGCGGCGAGCTGGTGCCGCGGGTCTGGCGCAGCCGGGTCGAGGCGCCGGCCGGGAGCTGGCGGGTGCCGCGGGCGATCGCCCGCAAGGCGGTCGAGGAGCGGGTGGCGGTGCTCTCGGAGAGCCTGCCGGCCGGGGAGGACATTGGGGCGGAGATCGAAAGCGCCCTCTGCGCGCCGCTGCTGGGGAGCCAGGGGACGGTGCTCGGCATAATCTATCTCGACAGCGTGGGGATCGGCCACTCGTTCAGCGAGGAGGACCTCGAGTTCTTCACCGCCTTCGCCGGCATGGCGGCGGTGGGGATCGAGAACGGCCAGTTGATCGAGCGCATGCGGCGCGAGGCGGTGGTGCTCTCCAACTTCCAGCGCTACTTCGCGCCGGACCTCGCCCGCCAGATCGCCGGCCAGGAGGGGGAGATCCAGCTCGGCGGCGCCAAGCGGCGGGTGGTCGTGCTCTTCTCCGACATCCGCGGCTTCACCTCGCTGTCGGAGCGGATGAACCCTGACGCGATCGCCAGCCTGCTGACCGACTATTTCACCGAGATGGTGGAGATCGTCTTCCGCTACGGCGGCACGCTCGACAAGTTCATGGGCGACGCGCTGATGGCGCTCTGGGGGGCGCCGATCTCCCGGGTCGACGACGCCGACCGCGCCGCCCGGGCGGCGATCGCCATGCAGCAGGTGCTCGGGCGGCTCAACGAGCGCTGGGGGCTGCTCGGGCGGCCGGAGCTGTCGATCGGCATCGGCCTCAACGTCGGCGAGGTCTTCGCCGGCAACATCGGCAGCCAGCGGCGGCTGGAGTACACGGTGATCGGCGACGCGGTGAACACCGCCGCGCGCCTCTGCTCGGAGGCCGGGCCGGGGGAGATCCTGATCGCCGAGCCTTTCTACGCCGCGCTCGGCCAGCCGCCGCCGGTGTCGGCGCTCACCCCCTGGCCGCTGCGGGGGAAGGCGCGGCCGGTGCCGGTCTACCGGATCGAGTGGGAGGGCGTGGTGGTCGACGACGAGGCCACCGGCAGCCGGCCGGTGATCAAGACTCAGGGAATCGGCTTAGAATGATCGCCGATTCGTCCCTGCGAACGCCTGAAGGGAGAGCAGAGAATGGCCGAGCCTGAGATCCCATCCATCGCCGTGCCGGACAACCACCTTCCTCCCAGGGCCGCCGCGCAGGCGGCGCCGGCCAAGGCGCCGCGGCAGAAGATCCGCGAGATGGAGCTGATCATCACCGAGGTGATCTGGGAGACGGCGGACACCGTGACGCTGAACCTCTTCGCCGGCGGCGAGCGGCTGGAGTACCAGGCGGGCCAGTTCATCACCATCCGGCCGCAGCAGTTTCCGGCGCTGGAGAGCCTCTGCAGCTATTTCGAGGACATGAAGGGGAAGAAGGAGCCGGGGCGCGCCTACTCCCTGACCTCGGCGCCGCACGAGAAGCAGCTCGCGATCACGATCAAGGCCGAGACCTACGTCAAGGGGCAGACCAAGTATCCGCCGCTGCTCTCGCCGTTCCTCACCTACAGCGTGCGGCCGGGGATGAGCATGAAGGCGACCGGCATCGGCGGGCCGTACGTCCTCTCCCCCGACGTCGAGACGCGCACCGACCACCTGATCCACGTCTGCGCCGGCTCCGGAATCGTGCCGAACTACAGCCTGCTCAAGTTCTGCCTGGAGACAGGGATGAGCCTGCGGCACACCCTGATCTACGGCAACAAGACCTGGGACGACATCATCTACCGGCACCAGCTCCAGGCGCTCGCCGACCGCTTCCCGGACAAGCTCCGCATCGTCCACGCCATCTCGCGGGAGAAGCGGACCGCCCCGGGGCTGGACATCCGTCATGGCCGGGTGAGCGAGGAGCTGCTGCGGGAGTTCATCCCGGACCCCACCGCCGTCGAGGTCTACACCTGCGGCCCGGGCCTCTCGAACTTCGACAAAGCCGGGGCCCGCGAGCGCGGCGAGGAGCCCCAGCCGCGCTTCCTGGAGACCACGCTCGCCGCCCTGAAGACGATCGGCGTGCCCCCCGACCGGGAGCACCACGAGAGCTACGGCTAGGCGGTTCCGGGCTCCCGGAAGACCACCCGGATGTTGTCCGGGTCGTGGGTGACGAAGGTCAGCCGACCCTGATCGTCCTTCTCCAGGCCGCCGGGGATGTTCTTCTCGCGGAAGGAGATGTCGCGGAAGGCAGCCTCCGCGGAGGCGACGTCGAAGACGAGGGTCGCCTGGATGCGCGGCCCCTGGGCCTTGAAGCGCTCGTCGTTGGAGCGGGGGTCCTCGTTGACCGGCGGGCCGACCACCTCGACCACGGCCGAGCCGGCTTGGTAAACCGCCCCCCGCTCGTCGTCGCGGTTCCAGCTCTGGAGCTGCGGCAGCGCCAGGGCGCCGCCATAGAATTTCGTCGCGCGCTCGAAGTTCGAGGCGCGGATCATCACCCTGAACTGCCGGATCTCCATCGCATTCCTCTCCTTGGGATCAAAGCTCACGCGGCCTTCCGGACCGGTGGCGCACCAGCATTTACCACACTCGGCGAGAGAGTTGTATACCATTCAACTCGCCATGAAGGTCCTGGTCCTCAACTGCGGCAGCTCGTCGCTCAAGTTCCAGCTCATCGAAACCGATGAGTCGATGGCCCGCGAGGGGCGCGACCGGACGCTGGCCAAGGGGCTGGTCGAGGACGCCGGCGGGACGGCGGTCCTCCACTACGAGGCGGAGGGGAAGAAGCCGGTACGCGACGCGATCGGGGCGTTCCAGCACCGGACGGCGGTCGAGCGGGCGCTGGCGGTGATGACGGACCCGGAGACCGGCGTCATCCCCCACAAGGACGAGATCGGCGCCGTCGGGCACCGGGTGGTCCATGGCGGCGAGCGGTTCCAGTCGTCGGTGTTGATCGACGAGGAGGTGATCGAGGGGATCGAGGCCAACATCGCGCTCGCGCCGCTGCACAATCCCGCCAACCTCCAGGGCTACCAAGCCGCCAAAGCCGTGCTGCCGGACGCGCCCCAGGTGGCGGTGTTCGACACCGCGTTCCATCACACCATGCCGGAGGCAGCCTATCTCTACGCGCTCCCCTACAGCCTCTACCAGCGCTTCGGCATGCGGCGGTTCGGCTTCCACGGCACCTCGCACCGCTTCGTCGCCGGGCGGCTCGCCGCGCTGCTGGGCCGCGAGGGGGACCCCGGGCTGCGGCTCATCACCTGCCATCTCGGCAACGGCGCCTCGGCCTGCGCCGTGCTCGGCGGCAAGTCGGTCGACACCTCGATGGGCTTCACCCCGCTGGAGGGGCTGGTGATGGGCACCCGCTGCGGCGATCTCGATCCGGCGGCCCTGCTGTTCATCATGGGGCGCGACGAGCTCGGCGCCGCCGAGGCGAGCGCGCTGATGAACAAGCACAGCGGCCTGCTGGGGATCTCCGGGCTGTCGTCCGACATGCGCGCGCTGCTGGAAGCCGAAGAGAAGGGGAACGAGCGGGCCCGCCTGGCGATCGACATCTTCTGCTACCGGCTGCGCAAGTACATCGGCTCGTATGTCGCGGCCCTGGGCGGGGTGGACGCCATCGCCTTCGCCGGCGGCATCGGCGAGAACTCCCCGGCGGTGCGCGAGCGGACGATGCATGGCCTCGACGCCCTCGGGCTCGTGATCGATCCGGCGCGCAATGCGGGGGCCAAGGGGACCGAGGCCGAGATCTCGCCGGGGGGAGCGCGGTCGCGGGTGTTCGTGGTGCCGACGAATGAGGAGCTGATGATCGCGCGGGATGCGGCGGGGATCGTGGGAGGGTAACCCCTACCCCTCCACCCGCTTCGGATCCGCGTCCTCGCCCGTCTCCTTGCCGCCTCGCGAGGGCGCGCCCTTGTTCTGCCAGGCCCAGTCGCGAATCTCGGGCATGTCGTCGCCATGCTTGCGGATGTACTCCTGGTGCTCGATCAGCTTGTCGCGGGTCATCTGGCTGAGATAGGCGGCGCGGGAGCCGAGCTTGGGGACGCGCTCGATGACGTCGGACACCAGGTGGAAGCGGTCGAGGTCGTTGCGCACCACCATGTCGAAGGGGGTGGTGGTCGTCCCCTCCTCCTTGTAGCCGCGGACGTGGAGGTTGTCGTGGTTCTTCCGCCGGTAGGTGAGCCGGTGGATCAGCCAGGGGTAGCCGTGGAAGGCGAAGATGATCGGCTTGTCCTCGGTGAACAGGATGTCGAACTCCTTGTCCGAGAGGCCGTGCGGGTGCTCGCCGGGGGGCTGCAGGGTCATCAGGTCGACGACGTTGACGACGCGGATCTTGAGGTCCGGCAGCTCGCGCCGCATCAGGTCGACCGCGGCGAGGGTCTCCAGGGTGGGGACGTCGCCGGCGCAGGCCATCACCACGTCTGGCTCGCCCCCCTGGTCGTTGCTCGCCCACTCCCAGATGCCGATGCCGGCGGTGCAGTGCTTGACCGCGGAGTCCATGTCCAGCCACTGCGGGGCCGGCTGCTTGCCGCAGACGATGACGTTGACGTAGTTGCGGCTGCGCAGGCAGTGGTCGGTCACCGAGAGCAGGCAGTTGGCGTCCGGCGGCAGATAGATGCGTACCACCTCGGCCTTCTTGTTGGCGACGTGATCGATGAACCCCGGGTCCTGGTGGCTGAAGCCGTTGTGGTCCTGCCGCCAGACGTGGGAGGTCAGCATGTAGTTGAGCGAGGCGATCGGGCGCCGCCAGGGGATCTCGCGGATCGTCTTCAGCCACTTCGCGTGCTGGTTGAACATCGAGTCGACGATGTGGATGAACGCCTCGTAGCAGGAGAAGATACCGTGCCGGCCGGTCAGCAGATACCCCTCGAGCCACCCCTCGCACTGGTGCTCCGAGAGCACCTCCATGACCCGGCCGTCGTGCCCGACGTTCTCGTCCGTGGGGAAGATCTCGGCGACCGACTCGCGGTCGGTGCAATCGAAGACGTCGTTCCAGCGGTTGGAGGCGGTCTCGTCCGGGCTGAAGATGCGGAAGTTGCGGGCCTCGGCGTTGAGCTTGAGCACGTCGCGCAGGAGCTTGCCCTGAACGCGGGTGGCCTCGCCGAGGGTGGCGCCGGGGAAGGAGACCTCCACCGCGTAGTCGCGGAAGTCGGGCATCCGCAGGTTGCGCAGCACCACGCCGCCGTTGGTATGGGGGTTGGCGCTCATCCGCCGCTCCCCCTGGGGCGCGAGCTCGGCGATCTCCGGGCGGAGCCGGCCGTTCTCGTCGAACAGCTCGTCCGGGCGGTAGCCGCGCATCCACTCCTCGAGCAGCTTGACGTGCCCGGGGTTCGCGGCCATCTCGGATAGCGGCACCTGATGGGCGCGCCAGGTCCCCTCGACCGGCTTGCCGTCCACCACCTTGGGACCGGTCCACCCCTTGGGGGAGCGGAGCACTATCATCGGCCAGCACGGCCTTTCCGTGAAACCGTTCGTCCGCGCCTCGGACTGGATGCGCCGGATCTCGTCGAACACCTCGTCCATCACCGCCGCCATGCGCTCGTGCATGGCCGCGGGGTCGTCCCCTTCCACGTAGTAGGGCTTGTGGCCGTAGCCCCGCATCAGGCTGTCCAGCTCCTCGTGAGGAATGCGGGCGAGCACGGTGGGGCCGGCGATCTTGTAGCCGTTGAGGTGGAGAATGGGGAGCACGGCGCCGTCGTGGATCGGGTTGAGGAACTTGTTCGAGTGCCAGCTCGTGGCGAGCGGGCCGGTCTCGGCCTCGCCGTCGCCGATCACGCAGGCGGCGATCAGGTCCGGGTTGTCGAACACCGCGCCGTAGGCGTGAGAGAGGGCGTAGCCGAGCTCGCCCCCCTCGTGGATCGAGCCGGGGGTCTCGGGCGCCGCGTGGCTCGGGATGCCGCCGGGGAAGGAGAACTGCTTGAACAGGCGGCGCATCCCGTTCTCGTCCAGGGAGACGTCGGGGTAGATCTCGCTGTAGGTCCCCTCGAGATAGGCGTTGGCCACGATCCCCGGGCCGCCGTGGCCGGGGCCGGTGATGTAGATCATGCTGAGGTCGCGCTGCCGGATGATCCGGTTCAGGTGGACCCAGAGGAAGTTGAGGCCGGGGGTCGTGCCCCAGTGGCCGAGGAGCCGGGGCTTGATGTCCTCGATCGTGAGGGGCTTCTTGAGCAGCGGGTTCTTGTACAGATAGATCTGGCCCACGGAGAGATAGTTCGCCGCACGCCACCAGGCGTCGATCTTCCGCAGGATTTCAGGGAAGAGCGGTCCTTCAGGCATTCAACACCTCCTTCCACCGCGCGGGGCTATCCTGACACAACTCGGCGGAGTCCCATCCCCTCGGGTGCTATTCTTCCCTTCCTTCCAGAGGGAGAACTGGCGATGGCGGCGATTCCGTTTCAGAACGCCGTGGTGGTGGTGACCGGCGGAGCCTCCGGGATCGGCCGGGCGCTGTGCGAGGAGCTCGGACGGCGCGGGGCGGTCGTGGTGGTGACGGACGTTCAGGAGGAGGGCGCTCGCGACGTGGCGGCGGGGATCACGGCCGCCGGCGGCCGGGCTTCCGGCGCGGCGCTCGACGTGCGGGACGCGGCGGCTTTCGAGCGGCTCCTGGACGAGACGATCGCCGCTCATGGCCGTCTCGACTATCTGTTCAACAATGCCGGGCTCGCCGCCGCGGGAGAGGCCCAGAAGATCCCTCTCGAGATCTGGCGCAAGGTGATGGACGTCAACCTCTGGGGGGTGATCCACGGCGCCATGGCGGCCTATGCCCGGATGGTCCGGCAGGGCTCGGGGCACATCGTCAACATCTCCTCCCTGGCCGGGATTGGCGGCATGGCCCTGGGCTCCCCCTATGCCACGACCAAGTTCGGCGTCGTGGGGCTCTCGCTCACCTTGCGGGCGGAGGGGGCGGACCTCGGTGTCAAGGTGAGCGCCGTCTGCCCGGCGTATATCCAGACCCGCATCTTCGAGAACGGCGCCTACGCCGATACGAACCGGGAGAGTCTCCTCTCGCTGATCCCCTTCAAGTTCGTGGACGTCGACGTCGCGGTTCGAAAGGTGCTGCGCGGCGTCGAGCGCAACCGGGCGATGATCGTTTTTCCGTTCTACGCCAAGCTGCTCTGGTGGCTCACCCGGCTCAATCCCGAGATCGCCGTGAACGTCAACCGGAAGACGGCGCGGGCCTTCCGGCGGCGCGCGGTGCGCGGGCGGGCTGCGGAAAAAACAGGGACATAAGGGACTGCAGGGACAACAGGGACTGCAAGCCAAGGATTCTTTTGTCCTTGTTTGTCCTTGCAGTCCTTGTTGTCCTTTAAGTCCTTGTTCTAGCGCGGCACCAGCGGCCAGATCAGCGGCAGCAGCCCCACGATCAGAGCGAAGAGCAGCACGGTGAGCGGCAGGCCGGCGCGGAAGTAGTCGCGGAAGCTGTAGCCGCCGGGACCCATCACCAGAACGTTGACGGGGCTGCCGAGCGGCGTGAGGAAGGCCACGGAGGTGGCGAGCGCGACGCCCATCGCGAAGGCGTGCGGGTCGGCGCCGATCCTCTGCGCGGTTTGAATCGCGATGGGGGCCACGATGGCCGCGACCGCCGCGCCGTTCATCGCCTGGGTGAGCAGGATGGCGAGGGCGACGAGCCCGGCGAGGATCGCCAGCGGACCCGCTCCTCCCAGCACGGCGAGCAGACCGTGGGTGATCAGATCGGCGGCGCCGGTCTTGATCATCGCGGTCCCCAGCGGCAGCATGCCGGCGACCAGGAAGACGCTCCGCCATTCGACGGCCTGATAGGCGTCGTCCATCGAGAGAACGCGGGTGAGGATCATCACCAGCGCGCCTCCGAGCATGATCTCGCCGACGCCGAAGCGGTTGGTGGCGGCGAGCGCGAGAGTGACGATCATGATCGTCAGCGCCAGCCGGCTCCGGCGGCGCGACGGCGGCGGCTCGTCGAGCCCGCGATCGAGGACGATGAGGTCGGACTCGGCGCGCAGAACCGGCAGCCGGCCGCGCTCGCCCTGGAGCAGGAGCCCGTCGCCGAGCTGGAGAGGGAGATCGGTCAGCCCCGTGCGGAGCGACCGGCCGGCGCGCCAGATCGCCAGCACCGCCATGCCGTAGCGGTCGCGGAAGCGGGTCTCCCGGAGGGTGCGGCCGATGAGGTCCGAGCGCGGCGAGAGGACGGCCTCCACCAGCACCACGGAGCGGGATTCGAGGTCGCGGTCGCGCCAGTGGCGCGGCGGCAGGGGGTCGAGGTCGGACGCGAACCCCGGGCCTTCCGGCTCGCCGGCGAGGATGAGGACGTCCTCGGCCTGGAGCTCCTGGTCCGGAGAGGGGGCGCGGACGATCTGGCTCTCGCGCTCGATGGCGAGCACGTTGACGCCGTAGGTCTCGCGCAGGCGGCTGCCGGCGAGGGTCTGACCGACCAGCGGCGATCCCGCGGGCACGCCGGCGCGCGAGAGGGTCTCGCCCAGGTGGTAGACCTCGGCGAGATTGGCCTCCTGGCGCTGCAGGTCCTCATAGAGCTGGACGGGCGAGCGCGCGGGGAGCTGGCGCCGCCCCCAGAGCGCCATGTACGCAACCCCGACCGCGATGATCGGCAGGCCGAGCGGCGCGAAGTCGAGAAGGCCGAAGCCGGCCATCCTGCGATCCTGCAGCAGGCTGCTCACCACGATATTGGTGGTGGTCAGCAGGGTCGCCATGCCGCCGAGGATGGTGCCGAAGGCGAGCGGCATCAGCAGCCGGGAGGGGTTCACGCCCGAGCGCTTCGCCGCCCCCGAGACGGCGGGCAGCAGCACGGCGGCGGCGGCGATGTTGTTCATGAACAGGGAGAGCAGTGCGGCGGAGAGCATCACCACCACGACCAGTCGCTGCTCGCTCCGGCCCGCGACCCGCACGAGAAGATCCCCGACACTGTGAGTGACGCCCGCCCGCTCCAGCCCCGCGGCGAGGATGAAGATCGCGAGCAGCGTGATCACCGCCGAGCGGCTGAACCCCGAGAACGTCTCCTGGGAAGTGAGCACCCCCGTCGTGCCGAGCGCGACGACCACCAATAGCGCTACCAGATCGGCGCGCAGCCGTTCGGTGAGCAGGAGCGCGATGGCCGCGCCGGCGATGATCAGGGTGATGAGGAGGTGGGGAGTCATGGGGGAGTCAAATGCCCCGTCCCCGAATCCCCCATCTCCACCTTCCCCCCGGGAAAATACTCCTTCCAGCGCCGCGTCACGGTGGCCGACGTCTCCTCGTCCGCGAACAGCTCCTTGGGGTACCAGGGCTTCATGCGGGCGTCGATCAGGATCGGCGGCGTGTAGGAGACGTGGTGGCGGACCAGCCCGGTGGCGGCGGCGTGGATGTCCGCCGCCGGCTCGAAACGGGTGAAAGTGGTCCAGAGGAAGTTGATCGGGCTGGCGGCGGCGCGGCGGGGCTCGTCGGTGAGGACGACGAGCGGCCAGCCGGCGAAGGCCGGGTGGGCGGCGAAGCGGGCCGCGGCGCCGGGATCGTCCGCGTAGGCGGGACCGCCGACCACCAGGCAGCCGGGGGAGAAGACCTGGACGTCCGTCGTCCCCTGCGGGATCTCGGGAGCGGTGAAGGCGCGCGAGAGCTCGCGGACCGGATCGCCGAGGCCGAGCCAGACCCCCTTTGAGCCCTCGTTGACCACCGGGCCGGTGTAGTCGAGCGTATCCATCGAGAGGTTCGAGAAGACGTAGAGGTCGGTCTCGGGATGGGTGCGCTCGAGGATGTGGGTGAGCGTCGCGCGGAAATCCTTGAGGTCGACGGCGCGGTCGGTCACCAGCAGGAACTTGGTGAGCGAGAGCTGCCCCTCGCCCAGGATGCGGAAGGCCGAGGCCATTGCCTCCCGCTTGTAGCGCTGCTTGACCACGGCGGCGGCCAGCGAGTGATATCCCGTCTCGCCGTAGGACCAGAGCTGCTCGACGGCCGGCATGACCAGCGGGAAGAGCGGCGAGAGCAGCTCCTGGAGGAGGTCGCCGATGAAGAAGTCCTCCTGCCGCGGCTTGCCGACCACGGTCGCGGGGTAGATCGCGTCCTTGCGGCGGGCGATCGTCTCGACCTCGAAGACCGGATAGTCGTGCTGGAGCGAGTAGTAGCCGTAGTGATCCCCGAACGGGCCCTCCGGCCGGCGGACGCGCGGCGCCACCTTGCCGATCAGCGCGAACTCGGCCGAGGCGACCAGCGGATACGGTCCCGGACCGGGGGAGACCAGCTTCAGCCGCTCGCCGGCGATCAGCGAGGCGAGCATCAGCTCGGGGACGTTCTCGGGCAGCGGCGCGATGGCGGCGAGGATCAGCGCTGGCGGGCCGCCGAGGAAGACAGTCACCGGCAGGGCCTGGCCCCGCGACTCGGCGACCGCGTAGTGATAGCCACCCCCCTTGCCGATCTGCCAGTGCATGCCGGTCGTCCTCGCGTCGTGGACGTGGAGGCGGTACATGCCGAGATTGTGCCCCTTGCCGTCCGGATGCTCGGTGTAGACCAGCGGCAGGGTGACGAAGGGGCCGCCGTCCTCCGGCCAGGTGGTGAGCACGGGCAGGCGGTCGAGCCGGACGTCGGAGGTGACGACGTCGGCGACCGGTCCCGAGCCGCGCCGGTTGGAGCCGATCCGCAGCGCCTCGCGGCCGATGTCGCGGGCTCCCCAGAGCTTGGCGGGGGTGGGCGGCAGGAGCGTCTCGGCGAGATGGACGAGCCGCTTGATCAGCCGCAGGGGGCGGGTGCCGAAAGCCATCTCGGCCCGGCGCGCGGTGCCGAAGAGGTTGGTGACGAGCGGAAAGTCGCGGTCCCGGACGTTAGTGAACAGCAGGGCCGGCCCGCCGGCCGCGATCACCCGCCGGTGGATCTCCGACGCCTCCAGATGAGCGTCGACCGGCGCCTCGATGGTGACGAGATCGCCGTCGCGGCGGAGCTGATCGAGAAAAGCGCGGAGGTCGGGGTAGGTCGAGTCGGCCATGGCGGGGAGAGTCTATCCGAGGAGCCCCTCCCCGTCGGCCGCAAAGAAAGCGAGACGCCTGGGGTCAGGCGTCCCGCGATAATTCCTGGTCCTTACGGTTCGATGCAGGTGGAGCAGGTGGTGAACACCTTGTGGTTCTGGATATAGGTATTCACCGTTGCCGAGGTCTTGGATTGGTTGGCGCTATCCGTCACGGTGGCGTAAGACGGGATCGTCTGGAGCAGGTTCGTACCTGTGTTGCAGTAGGTCTGCGAGTAGGTGGAGACGTTGCCCACGGACGCGCCGTTTACGAAAATCTTCGTGGTGTAGGGCGAGCTGCCACCGGAAGGAGTCGCGGTCCTGGTGACTGTCACGCAGTCGGAGTCATAGAGGTGGATGGGGGCCGTTGAGCTCGACGCCGGATTCACCGAGAACGCGAGGTTGAGCGGTGTCGTCGTTACCGGGCAGTTGTTGTTGGTCGCCGAGATCGAGTAGGAGGAGGGGCTCAGGTTGCTGCTGGTCATGCTGGCGTAGGCGTAGGACTGACAGCTCGGCACACCGGTCTGGCTGGTGAAAGCGCTCGCGGTGACGCTCGCGCCACTGCGGGGGCCGTCCGTCAGCGTCTGGGTCGTGGAGGCGCCGTTGACGGTCGCCGTGGAGTAGGAATAGGCGTAGACCTCGCCGTAGAAAGCGCAGTTGGAGCTGAAGTTCGCGCTCGCGGTTCCCGTGACGCCCTGGGAAGAGGTCAGGGCGGAGGCGCTCGCGCTGTATCCGAAGTTGATGCTGCAGGAGACCTTTTCGGTCAGAGCCTCGCCCTTGGCCTCGGCGGCCTGGGCGAGCGTGATCATCTTCTGGGTGCTGGCGATCTCCCGACGGTGGCTGAGGATGGTCTTGCGCAGCTCCGGCGTCGGGGTCGCCAGATAGGCGAGGCGCAGATTGCGGAGCTGGTTCTGGAGATCCTGAAGCTTCCAGGCGAAGCCCGGCGAGCCGAATACGAAGGTCTCGACCTGGTGAGCCCCACGGTCGCGCTGCAGAACGCCATCCTGGACGATCTTCCACCCCTGCCTCAGCATCTGGGCGATCGGGTCGTTGGACCGCGCTTTGGCGCCCTGAGCGAGGCTCGGGTGCGTCGTACCCAGAATCGAGAGACACAGCATGAGGGAGGCGAGGAACAACTTCTTCATGAAACTTCTCCTGCACAGGTTGAGACACTGGCTTGCATCGCCAGGTCACCAAAGGTTGAAAGGAGTTTTTGCTACGGTAGAGTTACGTCTTCGGTGTTGCGGAAGTCAGGGATATTGCGGACTCCATACAGCGTGGGATGGAACAGCGCCGGTCTACTGGCGTATGCAAAACGGTAAATGTTAAAGACTGACTTTTATTCTTCTCGGAACGGCGAGGATTCTAGGCAGCCGGTTACGGATTGTCAACAAGAAAAAACGAGGCGGGGCCGCCGGAGCGGCCCCGGGATCAGGCTGGTGGCGGCTGCGGGATCACGGACACTGGACGGCCTTCGAGCCGTCCGGACTGGCGACCACGAAGCAGCCGCTGCCGATCGGGTCTTTCTCGACGTCGACGGCCTTCGAGGTGCTGCCCGTACGGCTGCCGCTGTCGGTGACCGTCAAGCCCAGGGTATTGGAGGTGTAGTTATAGAAGCTGCCGGCACAGGTGGAGCGGGAATAGCTGCTCCCCGTGCCGACGGCGGCGCCGTTCCAGGTCCACTGGTAGGTATAAGGCGATGTGCCGCCGGTGACGGAGGAGGTCCAGGTGGTGGTGACGCAGCCACTGGACACGTAAACATAGTTTGTCCCGTTGATCGTCGGCACGGGATTCGTTGCTCCCGGGCAACTGTTGTTGGTCGCCGAGATCGAGTAGGAGGAGGGGCTCAGGTTGCTGCTGGTCATGCTGGCGTAGGCGTAAGACTGGCAGGTCGGCACGCCGGTCTGGCTGGTGAAAGCGCTCGCGGTCACATTCGCGCCACTCCGGGGGCCGTCGGTCAGGGTCTTGGTCGTGGGAGCGCCGTTCACGGCCGCCGTGGAGTAGGAGTAGGCATAGACCTCGCCGGAGAAAGCGCAGTTGGAGCTGAAGTTCGCGCTCGCGGTCGCCGTGACGCCCTGCGAGGAGGTCAGGGCGGCGGCGCTCGCGCTATAGCCGAAGTTGATGGTGCAGGAGACCTTTTCGGCCGGAGTCTCGCCTCTCGCCTCGGCGGCTTGGGCGAGCACGAGCATCTTCTGGGTATTTGCGATCTCCTGGCGGTGGCTGAGAATGGTCTTGCGCAGCTCCGGCGTCGGGGTCGCCAGATAGGCCAGGCGCAGGTTGCGGAGCTGGTTCTGGAGGTCCTGGAGCTTCCAGACGAAGCCCGGCGCGCCGAACACGAAGGTCTCGACTTGATTGACCCCGCGGTCGCGCTGCAAAACGCCATCCTGGACGATTTTCCACCCCTGCCTCAGCATCTGGGCGATCGGGTCATTGGACCTTGCCTTGGTATCCTGCGCGAAGCTCAGTTGCGTGCTGCCGAACAGCGAGAGACACAGCATGAGGGAGGAGAGCAACCACTTCTTCGTCATGGAGACTCCTTCAACCGCGTAAAGATCGCTGGCCATAATAGCCAGCGATGTAAGAGGTTCTGTTCAAGATGAGAATCTTCATCAAAACATTTCGTAGTGGCTGTGAATCTGTCACCCTTCCTGCCGCTTGCAGAGAGCAGGGGTGGTCGAGGAGACTTGAAGCCTTGAGCCCGTAGCTCCGGCAACAGGAGGAGACCCCGTGTCCGAACCCATGCCCGCCCCCGCCTACACCTCTCGTCCCGGTCCTCGCCCACGCCGGCGGCGGCGCCCCCTGCTCCGGGTCCTGCTGGCGCTCGTGGTGCTGATCGGCCTGCTGGTCGTCGCCGGTGGGGTCTGGCTCAACGACCGGCTGACGGCGAGCCTGCCGCGGCTCGACGGCGAGCGGCGGATCGCCGGGCTCTCGGCGCCGGTCGAGGTCGAGCGGGACGCTCTCGGGGTGCCGACGATCCGGGCGGCGAACCGTCTGGACATGGCGCGGGCGCTCGGCTTCCTCCATGCCCAGGACCGCTTCTTCCAGATGGACCTGCTGCGGCGGCAGGCGGCGGGCGAGCTGGCGGAGATCATCGGCCCGGCGGTGGTGAGGGTGGACCGCCGGCACCGGGTCCATCGCTTCCGGGCGCGGGCGCGGCAGATCCTGGCGGCGTCCCCGCTACAGGAGCAGAACCTCCTCGCGGCGTACGCCGACGGGGTGAACGCCGGGCTCTCCTCTCTCGGCGAGGTCCCGTTCGAGTACCTCGCCCTGCGCGCCGATCCCGCGCCGTGGCGGCCGGAGGACTCGATCCTGGCGCTCTACGCCATGTTCTTCGAGCTGCACGACACCGGGGAGCGGGAATCCGCCCTGGGCGTGCTCCGCGACACGCTCCCGGGCCCGATGTTCGAGCTCCTCGCCTCGCCCGGCACGGAGTGGGACGCCCCGCTGGTGGGGCCCGCCTACGCGACGCCGCCGATCCCCGGGCCGGAGGTCTTCGACCTGCGCAAGCGCCAGATCGACCGGCCGGCGCTGCCGAAGGCGGCCTCCCTGGATTCACGGGATTCCGGCGGAGATGAGGAGCTCGCGGCCGCCGCGGCCGGCAGCAACAACTGGGCGGTGGCGGGCGCGTACACGGCGGATGGCCACGCCCTGCTCGCCAACGACATGCACCTGGGAATCCGGGTGCCGAACACCTGGTACCGGGCGTCCATGGTGCGGCCGGACCCCGCCGGGGGTTCCCTGCGGGTCACCGGCGTGACGCTGCCCGGGACGCCTTCGCTCTCGGTGGGCAGCAACGGCCACGTCGCCTGGGGGTTCACCAACAGCTACGGCGACTGGACCGATCTCATCGAGCTGATGATCGATCCCAAGGATGCGAACCGCTATCGCACGCCGGACGGCTGGCGGCGCTTCGCGGCCGTGAAGGAGCGCATCCTGGTCAAGGGGGGAGCCGACGACGTCCTGGAGGTCCGGGAGACGATCTGGGGCCCGGTGATCGACGAGGACCGCATCGGCCGCCCGCGCGCGCTCGCCTGGACCGCCCACCATCCGGAAGCGGTCAATCTCGAGCTCGACCAGCTCCAGACGGCGCGCACTCTGGAGGAGGCGATGGCGATCGCCAACCGCTCGGGCATCCCGCCGCAGAACTTCACGGTGGCGGACGAGACGGGGCGGGTGGGCTGGACGATCATCGGCAGGATCCCCCGCCGCGTCGGCTTCGACGGGCGGACTCCGACCTCCTGGGCCGACGGCTCCCGCCGCTGGGACGGATGGCTCTCTCCCCAGGAGGTCCCGCGCGTGATCAATCCCGCGTCGGGGCGGATCTGGACGGCCAACGCCCGGGTGATGGACGGCGAGAGTCTGCGGTCGATCGGCAACGGCGGCTACGACCTCGGGGCCCGGGCGCGACAGATCCGCGACTCCCTGATGAAGCTGGAGCGCGCGACGCCGCGCGACCTGCTGGTAATCCAGCTCGACGACCGCGCCCTGTTCCTGGAGCGCTGGCGCGACCTGCTGCTGCGGACCTTGAGCCCGGAGGCGGTCCAGGGGCACCCCGGACGCGGCGAGCTGCGCCGGCTGGTGGAGACCCGCTGGACCGGCCATGCCGCCGTCGACTCGGCCGCCTATCGCGCTGTGCGGGGGTTCCGTCTCCATCTGGAGGACGCGGTCTTCGTATCCCTGACCGGCCAGGAGAACGTGCCGGAGGAGGACCGCGTCCGGCCGACCTCGCAGTTCGAGGGGCCGCTCTGGAAGATCGTCGCCGAGCGGCCGGCCCACCTGCTGGACCCCCGGTACAAGAGCTGGGACCAGGAGATCCTCGCCGCCGTGGACGGCCTGCTGGAGAGCGGCGAGCGCCAGGGGGTGAAGCTGGCGGACCGCACCTGGGGGGAGCGCAATACGACGCGCATTCAGCACCCCTTGAGCTTCGCGTTGCCGTTCCTGGGCCGCTGGCTCGACGTGCCGCCGCGCCAGCTCCCGGGGGACGAGAACATGCCGCGCGTGCAGGGCCCGACCTTCGGCGCCTCGGAGCGGATGGTGGTCTCCCCCGGCCACGAGGAGGCCGGCCTTTTCGAGATGCCGGTGGGCCAGAGCGGGCATCCGCTCTCGCCGTACTACCGGAAGGGGCACGAGGCCTGGGAGGAGGGGAAGCCGACGCCGTTCCTGCCGGGGCCGGCCGTGCATACGCTGCGGCTGGTGCCCGCGGGCTGACGCTATATACTCCCGCGCCGGACTGATCCGTACCGGGGAGGGGATTTCATGCCGCAGGACACCGTTCACGTGATCGCGATCTTCTACGCCGAGATGGGCAAGGAAGACGAGATGGAGGGCGCGCTCCGGGAGCTGATCGAGCCCACCCGCCGCGAGACCGGGTGCATCCGCTACGACCTGCTGCGCTCGCTCAAGGGGGAGCACTACGTCGAGTTCGTCTTTGTCGAGGAGTGGGCGTCGGAGGAGGAGCTGGACGCGCACGGCCAGTCGGAGCACCTCAAGGGCCTGCGCGCCCGGATCAAGGGCTCGATGGGCTCGCTCCCGCGCGTGATCCGCTATCGCCAGGTCGGGTGAACGGCCCGGAACGACAAAGGGGCGCGGTCTCCCGCGCCCCCTTTCCCGACTCACCGCTGTCTTCGCCAGCTCAGCGCGTCTTCGAACGGCCCGCCAGGATCATCTCCCGTCCCGCCATGTAGAGCAGCACGGTGAGAACCGCGAACGGGATCAGCGACAGCAGATCGGAGTAGTTCCCCGAATAGAAGGCATTGCTCGCCTTCATGAGCTCGGTCTGATGGTTGTCGAAGTTGGTCAGGATCCCCTGGCTGAAGGCGATCGCGATGCCGGCGATGGCGCCGCCCGCGATGTAGCCCGACGCCATGAGGACGCCGGGGCTCTTGTCCCCTTCGGCCGTCAGCTCCTCCTCGGTGAGATTGCGGTGCGCGAGCTTCTTCGCCAGATGGCGGTCGACCAGCCAGCGCACCATGCCGCCAATGAAGATCGGGCTGGAGGAGGAGAGCGGCAGGTAGACGCCCACCGCGAAGGCGAGCGAGGGGATGCCGGACATCTCGAGGACGATGGCGATCATCACCCCCAGCAGGACCAGCCCCCAGGGGAGCTGCCGGTTGAGGATGCCCTTGATGATGTAGGACATCAGGGTCGCCTTGGGGGCGTCGAACTTGTTGACGTTCGTCGTCGAGCCGTTCAGTCCCGGCCGCTCCTTGTGAGTGCCGTTGATCCCGGGATCGACCAGGTAGACCGGCACGCCGGCGTCGTTGACCAGGTACCGGCCGGCCGGGCCGCCGACGTCGTCGGTTTTCTGCCAGGAGTGGTACGTGGCGCCGTCGATGGTCGCCTGGGGACCCTTGAGCCCCTCGGTCCGCAGCGTCGAGAGCGTCCCCGGGGCGACCCGCAGATCCGGCGAGTACCCCTCGGCGATGATCTGGCCCGCCGGATTGGCGAGCGGCACGTAGACGGTGGCGGAGTCGTTGAGCTTCAGCAGGATGGGGCCGAGCACCAGGGCCGAGGCGAGAGCGCCGAACAGGATGGCGATCTGCTGGTTGCGCGGCGTGGCGCCGACCAGGAAGCCGGTCTTCAGGTCCTGCGAGGTGGTGCCGCCGTTGGAGGCCGCGATGCAGACGATGGCGCCGATCGACAGCGCCGTCACGTAGTAGCTCGGGCCCGTCCAGCCGATGGCGAGGAAGACCAGGCAGGTCAGCAGCAGGGTCGCCACCGTCATCCCCGAGATCGGGTTCGACGACGAGCCGATCTCGCCGGTGAGGCGGGAGGAGACGGTGACGAACAGGAAGCCGAAGACGATGATCAGGAGCGCGCCCAGCAGGTTCCACTGCAGGTGGAGCTGGGGGACGACCATGATGATGGCGACCAGCGCGATGATGCCGCCGACCACGAACTTGAGCGACATGTCCTGGTCGGTGCGCAGGACCGCCGGACCCTGGGCCACTCCCTTGCGGCCGCGGAAGTCGGCGAGGCCCCCCTGGAGGCCGTGCCAGATCGTGGGCAGCGAGCGGAACAGGCTGATGATGCCGCCCGCGGCCACGGCGCCGGCGCCGATGTAGAGCACGTAGGCGCCGCGGATCTGGTTGGGACCCATCTCCGCGATCGGCATGGTGCCGGGCGGAATGATGCCGGTCGCGACGCCGCCGAAGTACTTGATCGCCGGGATCAGCACCAGGTAGGCGAGCACGCCGCCGGCGCACATGATCGAGGCGATGCGGGGGCCGATGATGTAGCCGACGCCCAGCAGCGTGGGGTTGATCTCGGCGGAGATCGAGCCGGCCTCGAAGGGCTTCCCGAAGATCTTCTCGGGGGTGTCCTTCCAGAGCTTGAAGACCACCATCGCGGTCTGGTAGACGAGGCCGATCCCGAAGCCGGTGAAGATCGCCTTGGCGCCGGAGGCGCCGGCCTCCATGGCGGCGGGAGCGTCCCCGGCCTCGCTGGCGGCGCGCGCGGCGATCGCCCGTTCCTCGTCCGAGGCGCCGGCCTTCAGCACCTCGGCGCAGGCGGTCCCCTCGGGGTACTTGAGCAGGCCGTGCTGCTGGACGATCAGGGCTCGGCGCAGCGGGATCATCATCAGGATCCCCAGCAGGCCGCCGAGCACCGCCACCAGCATCACCCGCGTGATCTCGAGATCGAAGCCGAGGATCATGATCGCCGGCATGGTGACGCCCACCCCGAAGGCGATCGACTCGCCGGCCGACCCGGCGGTCTGCACGATGTTGTTCTCGAGAATCGTCGCCCCCCGGAACCCGAACGTGCGCAGCGCCCGGAAGATGGTCAGCGAGATGACCGCCACCGGGATCGAAGCGCTCACCGTCAGGCCGACCTTGAGCACCAGGTAGAGCGACGAGGCGCCGAAGATGATGCCGAGGATGGTGCCGAGAATGAGGGGGAAGATGGTGAGCTCCGGCAGCCGCACCGAGGCCGGGATGAACGGCCGGAACGCGGCGGCCTGGGGCTCCTCCGGGTGCGCCCCGACGATGTCGGGGTACTCTTGCGGTGGAACTTCGTGAATTGCCATGCGGGATGACCTTTCTGGCAAAAAAGTTTGGGTCCGTACCCTACCACACCGCCGCCGCCCGGACCGGGTCCTGACCCGGGGTCAAGCAAGAACGGCACCACCGCGCGGGAATCCGGAAGCCGGGCCGCTCTCGTAAGCTTCCATGGGAGGCCTTTCGGGCTCCGGGAGGAAAGAGATGATTCGAAGCAAAGCGTTCTGGTTCGCCGCCGTCCTCTGTGGAGGCCATGCCTGGATCCTCGCCGCCGCGACGGCGCCGGTCCCGGCGAACACCGAGACCGCGGTCTTCTCGATGTACTGCTACTGGACCGGCGAGGCGACGGTGGGCAAGGTGCCGGGCGTCGTCCGCACCCGCATCGGCGAGTTCGGCGGCGAGGTCGTGGAGGTCACCTACGATCCGGCGCGCACGGACGTGGTCCGGCTCGCCGAGGCGCTCAAGCGGCAGGGGTCGTTCTATGCCCTGATCGCGCCGGACCGCGCCGCCGCGGCGCGGTCCGGGCTGCCGGCCTCCGACGTCAAGGTCCGCTCCGGCCAGCCGGACTTCATCGAGCCCAAGCACTCTCTGCGCGTCGCCCACCCCGAGCTCTACTACCTCGACCTCACCGAGGCGCAGGCGATCGCGCTCAACACCTGGAGCCACTTCGGCGGCTCGAAGCCCGCCGTGCTCACCCCCGAGCAGGAGCGCATGGCCGCGAAGCTGAAGACCCGCCTCGCCGCCGGCCGTGCCCCCGGCGAGCCCGCCCGCACCGGTCCCGAGCGCGAGCGGTACCGGCAGACGCTGATGGCCTGGCTGGGCGAGTAGGAAGGGCGCTGATTTCTGACGTTCGATCTCCGGCGGCTGGCTCGCCGGAGCCGGCGGATGACTCGCCGGAGCCGGCGGACGACTCGCCGGAGCCGGCGGACGACTCGCCGGAGCCGGCGGACGACTCGCCGGAGCCGGCGGACGACTCGCCGGAGCCGGCGGATGACTCGCCGGAGCCGGCGGATGACTCGCCGGAGCCGGCGGATGACTCGCCGGAGCCGGCGGATGACTCGCCGGAGCCGGC
>Ga0070665_100000503_pt1 | contig 55977 bp, 51 predicted proteins | sample KBSS13metaG_FD_65862 | JGI IMG/M metagenome (GOLD analysis project Ga0070665, IMG submission 65862) | Switchgrass rhizosphere microbial communities from Kellogg Biological Station, Michigan, USA - KBS S1-3 metaG | ecosystem: Host-associated > Plants > Roots > Rhizosphere > Soil ...
ACTCAAGTAAGCGATCGCATCCGAGGCTTGCTGACAAAGATCCACCCGACACTGGAGCTCATTGCTGGAACTCACCGGGATCATCAAGCGATGCTGGATCGGCTCAAGCGCTACCCCCCGCCCGCACAGCCGGCTGCACTGCCTCAGAAGCAGTTGGCAAAACGGCTCGTCAAAATGGCTCCGCGTATGGGGAAGACCTGGGCCGCAGAAATTCTCCAGGCGCTCTCTGCGCAGACTGCCGTTGCCTTGGGGACTCAGTATGCCACCATCGTACTGCCACGCCTGGCGCAGCAATTGGCGGAGTTGCGTATCCAACGCGACGAGGCAGCGAAGGAATTTGAGCGGCTCGTTCTCGCTCACCCGCTTCATCCGGTCCTGACCAGGCTGCCAGAAGTCGGCGTCAAGAGGACCGCCGCGAATTTCCTGATTAACGTTGTGAGCCGAGTCCTCGCTTCTGCGGGGGCACTTGGCCGCATATGCAGGGCTGACTCCAGTCACACGCCGTTCGGGTTCGTCCATCCGAAGTGACTTGCCTCCGAGGCGGGAAGCAGGTAACTGAAACACGCAATGCTCCTGTCGGCTTTCGCGGGTCTGCGTAATCTGGTCTCCAGCGCCTACTACACCCGCAAGATCAGTCAGGGAAAGCGACACAACCAGACCCTCATTGCACTCGCTCGCCGGCGCTGTGACTTCCTGTTCGACAGGCTGCGTGATGGGACGATTTACACCCCACCGCAGCCTTATTGATCGTTGACAAGAATACTGGGGCGCTTCCTTGGGAACAACCAAAGAAAAATGGAGTGCCGAGGTTATGAACCTGGTAGGTAGTCGCCACTGCTTTCCGATTGACGCCGTTAAACGAGCTGATCGATAGTCGTAGTCAACCACTTGTTAGATCCCATAGAGCTAAGGCGCCAGGATCTTGTTGATTGTCATGCCGCGTGTTTGTGGCCACTATCACGTACCCGCGCTCAATTCCTCGCGGCATTTCTGCATAGTTGAATGCTCCACCTAGGCCGCTACTCCCAACTAACTACTTCAAACTTGCGTTCCAAGCCGTCCACACCCGCATCAAATTTGCCCCAACCGGCCATTCGCGCGGTAGCGAAGTAGGTCTGACTTCCGTTTTCAGCCCCTCGGGAAGCGCGCTCCTTGCCTCAACCTAGGCTTGTTAAATTCAGCACCTCAAAATTCCTAAGACGGTATCTCCACAAACGACGAAGTGTGAAACATTCTGTTTGCATCGATTCGCGGAGGTGGTTTACAGCAATAGCTAATATTGGCTCGGAGATGACGGACGCAGGTATGAAAAGCTGCCGGTCTCTGTTTTTGCATCACCGCGCCTTATCCACGCAACGCACCAGGCAGCCTGTATTCCCTTCGGATGCTGGTAGACGTCCGAAATTCGAAATTGCGACAGCATCTCACACAGCTGCCCGTCCGCCCAAGCCCCAGGGCGGGCCCAATTTACGCGCTTGTGCCGATTCAGCTCCGTGTGAACCGAGGCGCAATCAGGTGATGAAGCAGCGGATCTCCGGCTCTTACCCGTGCGGAAAACGGGGCAAGGTCAGAAATCCTTACAATCCAAACATTGAGGTGTCCACGAAAGCGGCTTAAGTCCACCCTTGATCTGGTTAGAGGGTTGTAATTCTGAGAGATTAATTGACTGCGACCCCGATTGGCCTTTTTAGGCACGCGATTCCAGAATACGATCAAGATCGCTCTCGGCAAGCGCCCGGAAGCACCGGCATTTGGCCTCAAGCAAGGAGACGGTTTCATGAATGGTCGGCATTTCGCCATATTTACCCAGCTCGGTAATGGGCATGTATACCCCACGCTGTCTTTGTGTAGGGAGTTGGTGCGACGCGGACATCGCGTCACGTACGCCACGAACGATCACTATTCTCCAATGATAGTTGCCACGGGTGCAGAGCCCGTCGTTTTGAGGAATATGAGACTGCCGGATGATATTAAGGAAAAGGTAAGACATGGGCGAGGATTGCCCATCACCGATCCTCGATCTCAGGCGGCATTCAGATCTTGGCGCTCATATGCCTTGGCCGATGCCGCCGCGCTGCTTCCTCAGATTCAGTCAGTATACAAAAATGACGCCCCGGATCTGGTTCTTTACGACCATTACCACATTCCCGGCCGATTGTTCGCCAAGATGTGGAACATTCCAACAGTCCAAATATCTGCGCACTTCGCTTACTACAACGGCTTGGCGCTACGAAGGAACGGTATTTCTGAGAATCCGGAAGCGTTGATCGAATGGTCCCATGACGTTGACTCATTTTATATGAAATACGGAATCTATTCGAGAGGCAGCTTTTGGCACCTTGAGAAATTAAATATCTACTTTATTCCAAAAGAGTTTCAACACAATTGCGAGTCTTTTGACGATCGTTTTTGCTTTGTCGGATCTATGTTTGATCGTCCATTCCGCCATATTTGGAAAGATTGTAGTAACGGAAAGCCTATCATACTGATTTCTGGGCTTTCTCAGTTCAAGGGAATGGGCGCTAGCGGACTACGCGACTTCGACATCTTCACCGCAGCGCTGTCAGAATCTCCGTATCACTGCATACTATCAATTGGGGATGAAGACTTTGACAGAGATATTCCTCCGAATTTCGAAATAAACCGTCACGCATCTCATTTGGAGATTCTGCCGCACGCCGCCTTGTCTCTATGCCACGGTGGCACGGGGAGCACTCTCGAAGCAATCTACAACGCAGCCCCGCCCCTTATGGTTCCTCAAACTGAGTTCTGCGACGAAGTTGCATATCGTGCAGAGGAACTCGGCATCGGGGTCCGGCTTCCTAGGGCTGAGCTATCAGTGGAGAATGTAAAAAACACTATCGCCAGAATGTTGGACGACACCGATCTAAAAAATCGAGTGATAGGCATGCGGGAAGTATTTATGCGCTCCGGAGGTGCGAAGATGGCAGCCGACCGCATTGAAGGTTGCGTGGCTTGATCTAAAGATCGACTCGGTCGCCAGCAGCATCATTCACTCCTTTCTGAGTGTAGTTGACCCCGTGAAAACCGACAGGTCGCTGAGCTTATTCTAAGTCGTTTTCCTCCCTCGGATGGGTGAACGGTATTTCAGGGCGCTGTGAGGATCACCGGTGTTGTAATTACCGGAGGCTCACTAGAATGCGTAGTCCAAACTAACCCCAATGGTACGAGGCTGAACCGGAACGAACCTTGGGATTCCTGGTTCATTTGTAGCTTGAACGCCAACATACGAGCGATTATTAAATACGTTTGAGACGTACAGCTTTGTTGATATTTTGTTGATCGAAATCCCCCAATACATATCAACGATATTTTGCGGCCCCATGGGAAATGAACCTACAAGACTTAAATTGTTAACGATAGCATCTCGATACCGGTACCCTCCGCCCGCCAGGAACATCATACCGGCATCAAGCGAGCGAGCGTAGTCGACTGTTAGCGATGCCGTCCAAACCGGGGATACAGGCAATCGGTCGCCAGACTTACCGCCTCCCGCCGGTGCTCCATCCGATCCCGGTATATCCTCTTCCAATTTGGCATCGGTGTATGCAGTGGTCGCGTTAAACCTCAGTGCTTGCGTCATCCGGAACTCTAACCCGAGTTCCAGTCCTTTACTGCGCGCCTTTCCACCATTGCCGGCGTACGCAAATCCCTGAGAGGTTACTGTTGGTACCTGGATATTCTTCCAATCGATGTAGTACAACGCTGCATCGAGCTGCAATCTGTGGTCGAAGAACTGACCCTTTACTCCTGTCTCATAGTTAGTTGTTCGATCCGGGTTGAAAAACCCTGGGATTCCTAATGATGGAATGCCGCAGGGTGTACCATCACTGTAAAATTTGCATCCGCCACCAGGCCGGTATCCGGTAGCTACGCGCGCGTACATCGTCGAGTCTTCACTGAGATGATAGCGGGTGTTGGCCATCCATGTTGTTACACCGACAGACGGCAACGTTGTGTCGGGAAGGACAGTGTAATCGTTTCCGAAGATGACTCCTGTCTGGTAGGCATCAAAACTCCTTACGTTATATGCGGAGTGGCGTACACCGCCGCTGATGTCGAATTGACGAGTGATCTGGTATGTGAGATTGGCAAAGCCAGCTAACTCTTCGTAACGACTGTCGCTGGCTGAAATGAGCAGATTGTCCCTGTCCGGGAGGGGGACTACCGAGGGTGTAAAGGTCGGAAAACTGTATGGCGTGTACGTCGTTTCTCTTGTATAGAATCCGCCGAGCATCCACTGAATTCGTTGTTGCTCAGGTGAAACCAGACGAAACTCTTCAACCAATTTGGACGTGTTGCCAGCATATTTGAAGAGAGCTACCGCATCGGGAAATGGGTAGTCAACACAGCCGGGGTTCCCGGGCGAGAGTATCCCGGGCTTGCAAAAGGCGCCGAATGGGTAAGAAAGGTCGTTGGCCCGACTCCAATGCACTCTCGACCAACCTGTTGCACTGGTCAATGCGGCGAAGCCTAAGTCCCAATTGATATTCAACGAATAGTTCTGGGTCTTTAATTGAAACGGCTCCGCCATCCTGGTGCTGTCGATCTGAGGCCCATACAGCGGACGCCCAGTAGAGCCATTTATGGCGACGGACGTCACACCGTCAACCTTGTCTCTTTCTACCAAGGCGGTCGCTTGAACGGAGAGAGTATCGGATGCCCGCCAACGTAATGCAGCGCGACCGCCTTGCTGACTGGATGCGTTGGAGCTTTTGATTCCAATGTCATCGATATAACCTGCGGCACGTTTGTCAAACCCACTGACTCGCACGGCGAGTTTGTCGGCCACAAGCGGAAAATTGACGACCCCTCGCACACTCCAATTGGGCCCCATAGCATCGTTCGTATAGCCCAAATCGGTACCAACGCGCGCTTCGAACTGCTCCAGATCGGGTTTACGTACAACGTATTTGACCACTCCGCCAAGAGTGTTCGCCCCATAAAGCGTGCCTTGAGGCCCCTTCAGGACTTCTATTCTTTCGATCTCATAGGGCGGTAAATCGACCCCATACTGACCGCCGCGCCCAATCGTACCCGAGGGGCCAACTGGAAGATCGTCTATGTATGTAGCGACCGTAGATGCGACAGTATCATTATTAAAGCTGGTATTGAGGCCTCGAAGAACAATGCTTCTCGCACCTGGTGCACCAAGATCTTGGATGGACAATCCGGGAACGTAATTTGCCAAATCGGAGAGCGAGTTAACATTCATCGATTCCAGACGATCGCCGCTGACGGCGCTGATTGCGGTTGGTACGTCCAAAAGCCTCTCAGAACGCTTTTGAGCGGTGACGAGGATCTGTTCAAGGATGTCGTCGTTGGGAGCAGAGCTATGCGATTCGGCGGATTTTTTGTTATCTCCCGTAAATCCGGCAGCCGGATGCTGTACCTTTCCCGTGGACTGATCATTTGAGGGATTATATTGCGCAAGCGGCTCGCCCTGCGTAATCGCAATGGTATTACCAACCCGCTTGTAATTGAGTTTCGCTCCTTGGAGCAATAGAGATAGAGCTTCCTTGGCCTCAAAGGCTCCATTTACAGCTGGTGCAATGCCACCCTCATTTGGCGAAGTATCCATTTCCAACTGGATGCGGGCTTGCCGCGAGAATGCCAGCAATGCCTTTTCAAGTGGTTGAGGTGCGATATGGAAGTCAACCACTGTGCTGAGACCATCAGCATCGGAACTCGAATGTGCCTCCACCGCAGTTGCTGAAAGGCAAACACTCAAAAGTGAGAGTCCTGCCCAAATACGGCTACTCCTCAACAAGTCACTCGCGCGCGTCAAATCGCTCATTACAAGGCCCCCCCTCTTCAGCTCGTTTTTGTGTCGACATTCACCTCACGGCTGACATCTGATCTGGAACGTGTCGCGAACTCGGTCTTCAGCGCGTTCGAAGAGGTATTCTGTTGTATGACGCCCGAGCATCGCAATCGCGACACCGATTGATTGCCGCTATTTTCTGATTGCGTGCGTCGCGTTCTGGCGTAAGCGCGGTACAAAGCCCCTTTTGACGGCTATCGTCGCGTGCGGTGCCTCGTCGCATGGTTACGTTGTGCGGTTCTGAGTTTGGACCCTACTGCTTTGCAGCCGGACGCTAGGATCTTGTAATCGGTTTCGACCTTCCGATGCATGGCATACGAATCGAGCTCCTCGATAGCTTCGGCGGAACGGTCAGTGATTGGCTTCCAGTTGATCTTCTCTCGCGCCTTGGGAAGGTAATTGAAGCATGGCCGCGCGGCCACCTTCATCTGATTGAGATTCAACGTCACACGGCGGATTGCCGAGCAATAGTTGCCTGGAACAGCGATATCGGGATTTGCGTGCGCTCATCAGTTGGCATCTTCCTGGACTTCGAGCGCTAATACCCAGTCTTGGGAACTAGTGAATCGCTCGAGACGGTAGGCGTCGAGCAGTATTACTTTTCTCCGGCCGAAGTCATCCGCTGGCCCACTGAATTCACCACGATATCTGCCGCGCGTCGTACAGTTTTCTATCCAGGTGCGCATCCGGCTTGATAGTCGGACTTCGGCGCACTTCGAAATATGTGAACGACTGTGTCTTCCATCATCCTGATGCAGCAATCCCATCGCACCAGCCTCCAGTTGGTCCCGAGGTTTCACGTTCTCGCCGCCCGCAATGTCCACGATTGGTGTGGAATATGTTGTCTTGCCGTCGGTGAGGGAGGCCGCTCCCCAACTTTCGCGCACCTCATCAACGAGATGTACATCTGTGCCTATCGCATGACCGGCATGACGCCCATTCGGCCGGTGTCGACGCCTCGCTTTCGGGTCGATAAATACAGAACCTTGTCGCGGGCACAGTAGATAACCGCTACATAGTTATCTGCGTCTTGATACCGCAGCAGGAGACCCGCCGAGGAATCACTGCGCGCATCGACTGAGAGAACGCTGTCCCGTATGCGCACCGTTGGACGGTACTCAAGGTTTCGCCGCTCGCGAGAAACTTTCCGGTATCACGCCGGGCTTTCGCAGTTGCGTACGCCGACCCATGACGGACACGATTCCGGAGTGATGGCGGACAGTATTCCGGCGGCATGACGGACACGGTTCCGATCGGATGACGGACAATCTGGCGGTCGCGCGGAATGCTGTCCGCGATGACCGGAACGCTGTCCGGCATGCTCCCGGAATGAGTGGGCTGACTGCCCGCGGCGACTCGACGCAAGCCTTATCTGTCGCCCACCCTTCGTCCCTTTTTTCCAAGGGAGCGACGAGGTGGCGCAAGCGAGGCTGAGCGTGAGGAAGATCAAAGATTTACTGAGGCTGCACTGGGTGCGCGGCGTGAGCAGCTGTCGCCAGCTGGGCCTGTCTGTGGGCTGTGGCAAGACGGCCGTCGCCGACTGCCTGCGCAGAGCCGCTGCGGCGGGTCTGACGAGCTGGGAGGCGATCGCGGCGCTGGACGAAGAGGAGTTGGAGAAGCGGCTGTATCCGAGCGCTCGCAGCGGCGGGGCGCCGCCAAAAAGCGTGCAGCGGCCGCAACCGGATTGGTCAAAGGTGCGCGAAGAGCTCGCCCGCCGCGATCATCAAGTAACCCTGGCGCTGCTGTGGCAGGAATACAAGTCCGAGCACCCCGAGGGCTACCAGTAGTCCCAGTTTGCCGAGTTATATCGGCGCTTCGAGAAGAAGTTGTCGGTGGTACTGCGCCAGCCGCACCGGGCCGGCGAGAAGGTGTTTGTCGACTTCTGCGATGGTCTGTGGCTGACGGATCCGAACACGGGCACGATGATCTCAACGCAGCTGTTTGTGGGAGCGCTGGGTGCGAGCCCCTACACGTTCGCAATCGCCACGTTGACACAGGAGCTGCCGATCTGGCTCGATTGCCACGTGCGCCTGTTTGAGTTCCTCGGTGGCGTCACCGGACTGGTCATCTGCGACAACCTTCGCTCCGGTGTGAAGCATCCGGATCGGTATGAGGCTGAACTCAACGCCTCCTACCGAGAGCTCGCCACGCACTACGGCACCTGCATCATCCCAACACGGGTCAGAAAGCCCCAGGACAAAGGAAAAGTGGAAGCGGCCGTGCTCGTGGCACAGCGCTGGATCCTGGCCGTCCTGCGTCATCGCCGATTTTACCACCTGGACGAACTGAACGCAGCTATTGCTGAGTTGCTCGCCAAACTCAATGATCGGGTCATGCGCCACGTCAAGCAATCGCGGCGTCAGATGTACGAGCGGCTCGACCGACCGGCCCTGAAGCCCTTGCCCGCCCAGCCCTACGAGTATGCCGAGTGGAAACAGGTCGGTGCTAACATCGACTATCACGTCAGCTACGACGATCACTTCTACAGCGTGCCGTACCTGCTCACCGGTGAGACCCTGTGGTGTCGTGCCACCCAACACACCATAGAGCTCTTCCACAAAGGCAAGCGCATCACCAGCCACGTGCGCAGCTTCGTCAAATACGGCTACAGCACCCATCCGGAGCATCGACCTGCGTCCCACCGGGCGCATCTCGAGTGGACGCCATCCAGGCTGATCAACTGGGGAAAGAACATCGACCCGCATACCGCCGCGGTGGTGGAGCATGTGATCCGCTCCAAGCCGCATCCGGAGCAAGGCTACCGCTCGGCGCTCGGCCTGCTGCGCCTGAGCGACCGGTTCAGCTCGGCGCGACTGGAGAAGGCCTGCGAGCGCGCTATCACGATCCGATCGGCCACTTACCGTACGGTGAAAACCATGCTCAAAAAGGGCATGGAGGCAGCCCCACTGCCCGATCAAATCCCAGTGCAGGACTCACTCGAGAACCTCGGCTCGGTCAACGTACGTGGACGTCGCTACTACAACTGACAGTTGAACCGGACATGCGAGAACTCCTGCCTCTCACGCGGCAGGCCGCACTGCGGCTGCGCCACTACACGCGGAAATGAGCATTTATTTAAATGCAAGATGAGGAATATCCAGACACAGAAACCAACACGACCGATATGCCTACTCGACACCCAATCACTGAAGGACATTGATATGTTGCTCGAACAAACCCTCGATAAGCTCAACACCATGAAGCTCTTCGCCCTGGCCAAATCCCTGCAGGAGCGCCTCGAACGCCAGGACCACCAAAGCCTGAGCAAGGCGGAGTTCATCGGCCTGCTCGTAGATGATGAATGGCTGCATCGGGAAAATCGCAAACTCAGCGCACGCCTGAAAGTCGCGAAGTTTAAAGACCGCGCGGCCTCCATAGAGGGACTCAACTGGCCGGAATACGCAGCAGTACCCCGCTCCAACGAGTCGTTAATACAAAACACTCCTCCGGCGCGTCAACCGCTGGCGGCAAGACGCTCGCGCCAGAGGCGTGACCATCGGTCCAAAGACCTACCGACGCCTGAGTGACAAACGTCGCGGCCGCCGAGCCGATATCTTCAAAGACCACTGGAAGGAGATGGTCCAATGTCTAGAGGAAAGCCCGGACCAGACGGCGCTCGAGCTTCTCGTAGATCTCCAGGCTCGTTATCCAGGCCGATACACCCTGCGCAGCTTTACGCGCTGCAGGGGCGCGTCAGGGCATGGCTGCAAAAATCTGTGCAGGGGCTGATCTGCGAGATGCACTAGCACACGCATGATGTCTCCACGGCCCAAGCTGAGACATCATGATCGTCACATGCCCAGACGGTACTTCTGCCGCCAAAGGCGGCAGACTGCCTCGCGCTTTGACGTGGACATTGATTACGGAGGGGGACCCGGCAGACCTTCGGTAACATCCTCAATGGGGCAACGGGTAACAGAATTACGTGAGGCAACACGACAGCTCGAACAGCGCGCGAAAAGCGGCCAGCTTGCGCCGGCCCATCAACCCACTGCGAGAGATGGCTCTACCCGGGTCACCCTGGCGCATGCGTATCAGGATCTGTCGTTACTGGAATATCTCGAAACCCCTGCGGGCCACCGCCTTCTCCCTGCGCCAGGGCTGTTGCCCTGCAGGGTGGCGGTGCCGTCGCGTCGTTCGAGATGCCCGTCTCTACGCTCCAATATGCCGTGTATGGCTCCTTTACGGTGGAAGATGACAGCCGGAGAGTGCGGTGGCCGGGAACTCGGCCTGGATGTCTCGTGCTCTCAAGCCGTGCGTATCGCTGATTCTCCGTCTAGTGTCTTCGCATAAAAGTCTGCGGTTTCAGCGAGGAGAGCAGGTAGTCGGTGGCTTTGAATTTTCCGGAGCGCATTTTGGAGGCTACGATCGATTCCAACGTTTCGAGCTTCACGGACGGATCCACGCGTGTAAAAATCTCGGTCGTCTGCATGTTTGCATGTCCGAGCCAGAGTGCCACTTTTCTGAGATCCTTTGTTGCCCGTAATGCTACCAGGGCGGCGCTATCTGCAGACATTGGATGGCGCAAAATTCAATAACGGAAATCCTTCCGACAAACGACAACGTCCATGAGAGCTGTGTCGCGAGAGATATAATAATTGAAGTCATTCGCAAGAACTCAGTCGCGTCGGAGCGTAGTTAGTGCGCTCGCTGGGTTGATCTGTCATTCGAAGTTCGGACGTTCCGACGCGGCAGCTAAAACGGGCGGAACACTTACCCAGGAGAAGATAGCGCGCGCATGCGAAGAACTAGATTTTGAATACTTGACAGAACTGACAGTCAAGTTAGCCGCGATAAACAGTCCACTGGGTCGAGAGAGGCCTGTTGCGGAGTTGCTTTGCAACGAGATGGATATTTGCGGTCTTATGGCTAAACTCCAACCGATATCACGCGACCGCAGCAATGCAGTCGGAACATTGCCAGGTTCTGGTGGTGGACGCTCCCTAATACTAAACGGTCATTTGGAGACAAGTGGATCACAGACTCCGACTCCATTTCCAACACCACGCATAGTCGATGGAACATCGATTACCGGAAGGGGTGTCTGGAACATGAAAGGGGTGCTCGCAGCCTATGTCTGCGCACTCAGAGCAATTAGGGCAGCCCAAATAGAATTGGCTGGAAATGTTGTAATCGCGGGCGTTGCCGGCGCCTGGGATGAAGTGGACATTCAGACAACATTCTCGGTGAGAGGCGTCCAGGGATACGGAATTGGTACCGAGTATCTGCTAAGTCATGGCACCACTGCCGATTTCGCGATAGTTGGAGAACCAACGTCGTTTCGCATCGTTTCGGAGCACGTCGGAATGACGTGGCTGAGAGTTATAATTCAAGAGTCACGCTCGGCACGGGTGGCGATAACTGATCTCATAGAGTTTCAGGCCGAGCCCGGCCATTCTGTGTCCGAGGTGTTCGGTGCCGACGATGTAATCGAGGTGGCTGGCGAGATCGCTGACACACTTCGGCGATGGATTCCAATGTACAAGCATCGATACGCTGCTCGGGGCATAACCCTCTTCGCCGAAGTTTCTGGGATTGAAAGCGAGCCGCCGTGGAGCGCGTCACTACACCGTAGATGCGCCGTCCACTTTCGATTCTCAACGCCTCCGGGCCTTCAGGCCAACGATGCCATTGGAGACATCGAGGAGTTGCTCACCGACGTTCGCACAAAGCATTTGAAGTTGGAGATTAGTACCGACGTCTACTACTCGGTTGTTGGGCCCTCCGTGTCGAAGGATAACTATCTGGTTAAGCAGCTCGCCCGCGCACACAAGGATTTCCTTTCTGGGCCACCTACATTCGCCATTGCCCCTTGGTATACAGACGCGGCGCAGCTGAATAAATACGGAATTCATGCCATAAACTATGGCCCACCAGGTCGGTATACTGCAAGCTCAGAGACAGTCGAAATTTCTGACCTCATAAAATGCTGTAAGGTATATCTGGATTTGATCATTCGAACGTGCTCTGGGGAAGAATGACGTAGTTTCACGTACCCACGCCGCTACGGTGTTCTCACAACCTTACCGACGGATTCAATATGGCAGTATTGATGTCGGAATACCTGATATTTGGCAAATTGCCTCTGGCCCACGCCGCGGCTTCCGGACCGCCTGAACAATCGCTTCCGCCCTTTGACACTGAATCTGAGCTTTGGTCTAGTCGTGCCTTGGACCCTTGGACCGTCGGCCCGACGATTTCCGTCAGCAATGCTCACTCGTCTTGCAGCTCCCAGTTAGATAAGCTGGGCCACATCCGCAGGTGTGTGGGTGCCTGAGGGCGAACGCCTGAACCTCACGCATTGATCTCCGTGCATGACGCACGTCATTAGATCGAAAGATGGCGGAGCGACTCCAATGCCACTCGTCCCCACAGTTGGCCGGTAAACCCCACACCCACAGAGTTCGACCCGAGATGCCGTAAGTGTGCTCCTTGAAAGCAGGCACTCTCCAACCCGGACCGAGCACGAGATATGCTAACGTCAGAGTTGCGCAGGGCCCCAGCGCCCTGTGACCAACGTGGGAAAGCAGCCGGCATAGCGGAGTCTACTGTCATCCCAATCGCAATGGCGATTGAAGACCCCTTCTTCAGACTTGATCATCGCGCCGATTCTCGGCAGCATTGGCTATGGCGTCGATTGAGGCGCTCGCGTAATTCCCAGAAATCATGCCCGATTAACTTTCTATTATACGGACCACTTCGTTGCTCGCCGTTAATCGCAGTTCTGGCGAGAAAATCCCGGAGATATAGCTTTATCGAGCTGCATTGAGATATGCCGCTGCAATCTGGAGGTTAATACCAACACAGCACACATATCACCTCTGAGGCTCCGCCAGTACCGTTGGCGCCTCCGTGCGCCGAGATGCCCCGAGGCTGACTTCGCAGAAGGACGATTCGTTGCGCAGGCGAGGGATGACGAGATCTAACAGCGAGATTTCACGGCGCGCGTTCGTGACATTGGGCGCGGTCTTCGCGTCTACAGCCATCGCCCCACTCCGGTCTAAATCGGCTCATGCCAAACAGGAGGCTAGTATGACAAACCAGGAATCCTGGCTCAGGATAGCAAGTGCTGTCGATGTAAATAAGGTAATCAGGTGGGCACTTGAATTGGCAGAAATATACAGCCCCACAGGAAGTGAAAATGCAGTCGCGGAATATCTACATGGGGAGTATCGCAAAATCGGACTTCATAGCAAACTCCAACCTGTCGCGCCACAGCGATGCAATGCTATCGCGCGCCTGCAAGGCACAGGAGGCGGATATTCCCTAATGCTAAATTGCCATCTAGACACTTTTCTCCTTGGGAATCCACAGCGACGATTTCACTTCGCAAAGCGAGGAGGAAAGGACGGTGTAACTGACCGACCCATAAAGGCCCTACAAATAGACGAGCATTGGTTAACAGGTCAGGAAATCGGAAATATGAAGTGCGCGATGGCTGCCTATCTTGGTGCCATTGATGCCATCATTCGAAGTGAGTTGGATTTGAAGGGCGACATCATATTGGCGGGCGTTGTAGGAGCTGACCCGACACCCGCTTGGGCAGAAAGTACCTCGAATGATCAAGGTGATCAAATCGGGGTCGGCACTAAATTCATGTTAAATAACGGCATTTACGCCGACATGTGTATTTTAGGCGAACCGACTTCTTTGGGCGTGGCTCTCGCACCTTTCGGTCGCGTTCGCCTGAAAGTGACCTCCATCGGGACCGGAATAGATCAATTCGAACTCACATCCGAAATCGTCTCCGCATTCGAATCTTGGCGCTCGGAATACGGAAAGGCACACACCTTTCACAATTTGCAGCCTAGCCTCTCGATTGCCGGAGTGCATTTCCAACCGGCATCATCTGAAAGCAGTGTCTACTTGGAACTTCGGACGACCCCTCATCAGAATTCGCTTGCAGCTGTTGATGAGGTTAGGGAGGTTTTATCGCGACTTCAAAAGCACAACTCTCCGGTTGAGACAATTGTGGAGCCGCTGATGATTGAACCTTCCACAGTCGTGGCTCCCGATCAACCGGTTGTCAGGTCGCTGTTCCAAGCCCATACTCGTGTCTGTGGCACCCAACCTCAGATTCTTTACGTCCCCTGGAGTGGAGATGCGAACCGGCTAAACCAAAGTGGCATTCCCACGGTAATCTACGGCCCAGGGTGGAACATCGGAAGCAAAGGTTATAAAGGCGACACCAGCTACAACGCTATGAACTATCAAAATATAGACGACCTAGTTTCTGCCACGCGAGTTTACTCCCTAATGATGGCAGATATTGCGACTCGAAGTAGAGCTGGCACGAGGCACCCAGATGCTGACTAAAGCCATCTTGAGGCAAGAGACCTAGGAAACCTGCTGCGGAGTGACCTCGTCCAACCCTGCGAGATCCAATCTTACCTAGACCGACCAATCGAGCGCCCGACCTACAATTTCCTCAGTGCGCTCAACTAGGCCGTGGAAGGCCAAACTCATAATTTGATCACTGTCAGCGTCATATTTTTCATAGCTGCTATTCCGGTGACGAACGGAGAAGTCAAAGTCTCGCGCGGGCTCCGGATCAAGGTCAAGAAATCGGAGTATACGTTGCGTGGTCGCAAGTGGGTCCAACGACAATTCCGCTAACGTTATGGCAAACAATTGATCGCGCCCGAACAGTTTTATATATCGCTCTAACTGTTCGTCGTACATAGTGGATCGGCAGTAGAGGAACTGCCAAAAGTCCCATTTGCAGGTCTGCCAAAATTCTTTAGAGGTGTACCGTGACTCCTCAGCTCTTAGCGCTTCACGGAAAGTTGCAATGTCCTCCCAACCATAACGCCGCATGTTCTGATAGAGGGAATGGGCACGCGCCTTGGGATTTCGAAGCGAAACGATACAGCGAGCTTCCGGAAATAGGCTGTAGAGCACTCGCGGCGTCATCGGATTTATCAAATATGCTGTAGAAGAATCTAAGCGATATCTTTTCGGACTATCGAATTGATGGAAATACTCGATTGGATTTCTCGTAACTTGAAACGGCCAATTAAAAAATGTCGGCTCTTTCGAATAACAGGCATGGATATCTGGGTGCTGGCCCAAAATCTCATGCAAGCTGGTACTTCCACACTTTGACGCTCCAAGTACGAAGAGATTCGGGGTCATTCTGTCCATGCGCACTCCTTGCACCACTCAAATTAAAGGGGTTTCGGACTTTGTTTCGGCTCCACCCTTCCAAACGTCAACGCCCATAGTTCTCCGGAAGCTTACGAACTACGAAGACAACTGATCGTAATACCCATCAATTTGCGACGCAATAGAGTACCGGCGTGCAGGTTCGTAGCGCGCCATTTCTTGAGCGATGCTCCCACAAATTCAACTCGATCAACGAACACGCGCAAAGAATAGATATCCTCGATACATCGCAGTCTAGAAGTTATTTCAAGCATGCCAAGCGCTACATTTCCGTCGTGCATTTTACGAATGCGACTCTATAGAGGTCCCATCGCACTCCCCGTATAAATTCACTGTCCAATTCTCAACTCCACCCTTTCCCAGCAATGTTGCACTGCATCTTTCTTACGTATCGGCTATACCTATCTGAACCACCCGAGTGTTAAGATATGATCGTTCGCTCAATTAGCGATTTCATAATGTGGTGCGCCGCCACCTCCGCATTACCTAGTCGAGTGTCGACGACGATCTCGGCGTTCTCGGGGACTTCATAAGGCGAGCCAATCCCCGTGAAGTTTTTTATCTTCCCGTCCTTGGCGCGCGCGTAGAGCCCTTTCGGGTCACGCCGCATGCACTCTTCCAGCGGAGTGTCGATGAAGATCTCCACGAACTCATCGGCGTCGACAAGCTCGCGGACCATCTGCCGCTCTGCGCGGAACGGTGATATGAACGAGCAGAGAACAACCATCCCGGCATCCACAAACAACCTCGCCACTTCGCCAACTCGGCGAACGTTCTCCACGCGATTGGCGTCCGTGAAACCTAGATCACGATTCAAACCGTGCCGGACGTTGTCGCCGTCGAGCATGTAGGTGTGCACGCCACGCGTGTGCAACTCGCGCTCAAGGATACTGGCTATGGTACTCTTGCCTGAACCTGAGAGTCCGGTAAACCATATTACCGCGGGACGGTGGCCGTTCATGCGCTGACGCGCCAGCTTGTCGACGAGCACGGTCTGCCGATGGACAGTGGTCGCACGACGCAAGCTGAACGTGATCATGCCCGCACCGACCGGCGCGTTTGTGAACCGGTCGATGAGAATAAAGGAACCGGTTGCTCGGTTGTCCCTGTACGGATCGAGCGCCACAGGAATAGATGTCGACAGGTTACAGAGACCGATTTCATTGAGACCCAGCGTCTCGGCCGCGATGTGCTCCAGGTTGTTGATGTCTACCTTGTGCTTCAAGGTCGTTATGCATGCAGGAACGAACTTAGTACCAATTCGCATCAAGTACGAACGTCCCGGAAGCATCTCGTCCTCAGCCATCCAAAGGACGTGCGCGGCAAACTGATCAACCACATCCGGTGGGCTCTCAGATGGTGCGATAATGTCGCCGCGCGCAACATCGACTTCATCTGCGAGCGTCAATGTCACCGCATCGCCCGCCCGTGCTTCGGGCAGGTCACCGTCGGCCGTAACGATACGCGTGACAGTAGACCGTTTACCTGAGGGGACAACCGCGACCCGGTCGCCTGGACGCACCGTACCAGATGCCAATGTACCAGCAAATCCACGGAAATCGAGGTTCGGGCGGTTCACCCACTGGACGGGGAACCGAAGTGCCTTCTCGTCCAGTCCGAGCTCAATATCGAGGCTCTCCAGGTGCTGCAGCAGCGTCGCGCCATCGTACCAAGACATCCTGTCGGATTTTTGGGTGACGTTGTCACCATATCGGGCCGAAACAGGGATCGGCGTGATGGATATGAAGCCCAACGATTGGGCAAAACCGAGATAGTCACCCACGATGGGATAGAAATGCTCGCCCGAGTAGTCAACCAGGTCAATTTTGTTTACGGCAACAATGATGTGGCGGATGCCGAGGAGCGAACAAATGTAACTGTGTCGACGCGTCTGTGTGAGGACACCCTTGCGCGCATCGATAAGAATGACGGCAGCGTCGGAATTGGATGCTCCCGTGGCCATGTTGCGCGTGTACTGCTCGTGGCCGGGCGTGTCTGCGACAATGAATGATCTGCGAGGAGTTGTAAAGAGGCGGTATGCCACGTCAATCGTGATGCCCTGCTCACGCTCGGCTTCGAGACCGTCCACGAGAAGTGCGAAGTCAACATCGTCATCCGTGGAACCATGCCGGCAGCTGTCGCGCTTCAGTGCGACGAGTTGGTCATCCATAATGAGTTTCGCGTCATACAAGAGCCGACCGATGAGGGTCGATTTTCCGTCGTCGACAGAGCCGCAGGCGAGGAACCGCAGCGGGGTTGTGTCGGGAGGTGAGGGGAGAATTGCCACGCTCATCAGAAATATCCCTCACGCTTCTTCTTTTCCATCGACGCCGCCTCATCGTCGTCTATGAGGCGTCCTGATCGCTCCGACGTGCGCAACGACATCATCTCTTCGATGATGTCATCCAACGTCGCGGCGGTACTCTCCATGGCCGCCGACAACGGATAGCAACCCAACGACCTGAAGCGTACCATTCGAATTTCCTCAACCTCCCCCGGCAACAGCGGCATCCGATCGTCATCACGCATGATCAGCACGCCATCTCGCTTAACTACGGGCCTGGGTGCAGCAAAGTACAGTGGAACTACAGGAATGTTCTCCGCGCGAGTGTACTGCCAGATATCCAACTCCGACCAATTCGAAAGGGGAAACACTCGTATCGTTTCGCCCTTTTTGATCCTCGTGTCAAACAACTGCCACAGCTCTGGACGCTGGTTCCTCGGATCCCACACGTGCCCGGCAGAGCGGAAGGAAAACACACGCTCCTTCGCCCTGCTCTTCTCTTCGTCGCGTCGTGCGCCACCGAATGCAGCATCGAAATTCCAACGATCCAATGCTTGCTTGAGTGCCTCAGTTTTCATCACATGCGTGTGAATCTGGGACCCAGAGGTAATGGGATTGATTCCGCGCGCCAGACCTTCGGGGTTTGTATATACCAAAAGCCTCACACCGTAACGTTCGGCTATCTGGTCGCGGTGACGGATCATTGCGTTGAATTTCCAGTGTGTGTCGACGTGCAAAAGTGGAAATGGTAGCTTCGATGGGTAAAACGCCTTCATCGCTAAGTGCAACATCACACCAGAATCCTTGCCGATCGAATACAACATAACCGGGTTACGGAATTCCGCGGCGACCTCCCGAATGATACCAATGGATTCGGCTTCGAGGCGCTTCAAGCTCAACTTCAACGGCATGGGGGATTCACTCAGGCCGCTGCCAGCACGGGCGCTTTCAGCGTCCCCGTGGCAATAAAGTATGTATTGCGAAATTCTGGCTTTGCATACAACAGAGGCATGCCTCTGGGCGCCCAAACGCTTCCACCCGCTGCAACCAGGACAGCGTGACCTGCCGCTGTATCCCACTCCATCGTGGGACCTAGACGGGGGTACAGGTCTGCCTCGCCAGTAGCGACAAGACAGAATTTCAGTGAAGAGCCGACAGACACTCGATCCGCGACTTTCACTTGTCCCAAATAGACATCCGTCTCCGGGGTGGAGTGTGAACGCGAGCTGACGGCAATTACGCCGCTAGCCGAAACCGGACGTACCCTAATCGGACGGCGCGGCGCGTGCTTCGCGCTGTCTGTATTCTCGTCGCTGCGAAACGCCGAATGGGAGGTAACGTCGCCCGCAAACAGGCTGGACTTGGCAGGTGCGTAGACTACACCGAGGACAGGGGAGCGATCGCGAATCAGGGCGATGTTGACTGTGAAGTCACCCCGCTTCTGGATGAACTCCTTGGTGCCATCGAGCGGATCAACGAGAAAGAACTCGCAACCGATTGGGGGCATTCGCCCTGCAGCAATCTCCTCCTCCGCGATGACAGGAATGTGGGGAGCGACCTCCCGCAGGCGCCTTAGAATGACCGCCTCGGCAGCCTTGTCAGCATCAGTAACTGGCGAAGCGTCGGTCTTGCGCTGGACATCGAACGAACCGCGATAGAAATCATGCACGACCTTACCCGCCTCAATGGCGGCGGCAACGATCGCTTCAGAAATTGTATTGTCTTCCGCCTTTTGTGTGGACATATGACCCTCGCAGCAATTCAAGAAAAAAAACATCAATATCATGCGTTCTCTATCGCCAACCAACTCCCAGCGGGATCATCAGAGTCAGCAGGCCTTTGGAAGGAATTGACGCAGGGAAGCAACGGAAATTCCAAGATTGATCATGGTCATTTACGCTTGGTGATCCAACCTCCTATCTCGTAGTTAGCTTTGGAAACGCTTGAATAGATAACGTCCAAATACGACTTCAACGCGGGTGACTTCGAGGATCCTCGTAATGTCAGAGTGACTATATACGTCATTTACTTCATTCCCAACTAATTCATGGTAAGACATAGTCGGAGTTTGTTTTATAGCGGATTGCGCCTCCGCCACCCATGGAGCCGTTGATGGTTTTAGAGAAAGACGCAACCATGAAAGCGAATTTTTAACTCTCGTGTCATGGCCTCGGATTAACCCACGCACATCCCGGCGGATTGGAGTGCCACACCTTTCATCATTGATTTCCGATTCCCGACTTTGACTACCAGGGCAGTCCCCACCGCCTCGGCAACGTTTTCCAAATCCGACCTCAAGGATGGCACAAGTCGGTGTACTGGCGCATGCAACAGCTGTTGCCGCGGATATTCGCCGGATAGAGGTGATTTAGGGCGACCGTAACTACTTCATTGGCCAGCAACTCTCCCCCCTCCTAAAACCCATCGATCGAGGTCAGCACGTTTGAGCGGCGCGCTCGTATGGTCGCTTCAAGTGCTAGTACAAGACAACGCGCCGGTGTAATTGAGCGATCTCATCGACTGCTAGCGCAGAAGATGCTTCAGCACTGAGAGCCGACATGCCAATTGACCGGCCGCCTGAACTTCTTCCAGAGAAGTACTCAGAGTACCGTAATCCGCCCTTCGATCCCGTTGATCGACCGCAATCGCGAGGCTAATAGCCAAGTGCGTCTTGCCAACGCACGGTTGCTCCATGAGAACGACGTTATCCTTGCGCACGATGTCCCAAGCTCGCACAGACTCTCGACCTGTTTGCCGGCACGAATCACCCTGCGCAACTGTCGGACCGACATCAATGTCGCTGACGATGTCGTCAACCGCTTCCGGCGCTTGATGAGATCTACGAGTTTGGCAGCTTGCTGCTGCTCACATCGCGATTAGCGGACATTCGTTAGCATGCTCTGGCAACACGGCTATAAACAATCAGCGTAGGGCGTTCGACACTGGGTGCGCTCGCGCAGCAAAGTCTTTGGCATGAGGGATCGGAGATCGGTAGGGGTACGGAGCCAGACACTGAAGTGTGCCACGTTTATTCCCGCCGAATCGAACCTGAGAGGCACTCGGTTGCGAATTCATGAGTTGATGCGCGAGCCTGCGTGCAAACACCTACATCGTACCGGGTGCATGAGACAACAAGCTAAATGTGCACAAAGCAGCGCTGGAACCGCGCTATCGACAAAAAGAACTTCCACGCTCTCGCCCCGAGCCGCAGGCGCTATCAGCTGTTTGTCCTGACAGTACTCCAGGAATGTGATCAAGATGCGAGCCGCGGTGCCGGGGCGATCCGCAATAGGATTGTCGCAGATCAGATGGTTCGATCGAGAACTCAATCCGAGTCCGATGACTTCCAGGTCTGAAACCTGCAACTTGGGACATCCCGTTCGGGGGGCGTATAGGTCGCCAGTCCCCAGTCACCCTGACGATTGCAATTCCCGGTGAACACTAACACGACCTGACATCGCGAGATAATTCACCGAGGAACGACACCACTGAGGTCCTAAGATTCACCAACCCGAGCTGCTCCTAATGAGCATAGCGCAAGCCAAACCCACTTCCGAAAGACACGGCTTGCGCCAAGACGGCAGAGGCTGTTACTACCGGCGGATTGGATTGCTGCTGATCACTGCGCGAGCGCTCCTCCATCGATAACCAACTCGCTTCCCGTCATATATGACGACTCATCCGATGCAAGAAAAACCACTCCAGCAGCAATCTCTTCCAATCGAGCGAGCCGACCCATCGGCACACGCTTCAGTCTCTCCTTAAGGGAAGCCGGATCAGACAGGAATCGATGCAACATTCCTCCATCCGTCGGCCCCGGATGGACTGAGTTACATCGTATGTTCTCATGTGCATGCTGCGCAGCCGCCACTTTGCTGAACATTCTCACTGCAGCCTTGCTGGTGGCGTATGCCGGCTCCTGAAATTGCGACTGCCCAATTCCGGCAAGCGATGAAATATTCACTATCGAGCCCCCGCCCACCGCGCGCATATAAGGTATCACGTGCTTGGTACCGAGGAAAACGCTGCGCAGGTTCACGGCCATGACTTGATCCCACTCGTCAACGGTCCTTTCTTCTATCGCTACGCGCTTGATGACAATTCCTGCATTGTTGACGAGGACGTTCAACTTACCATGTTTCTCAACTGTGTCACGCACGCAGTCGATCCAATCCTGTTCCTTCGATACATCAAGATGCACGTAGTGAGCATCACCACCTTCCGAGCGAATCACATCCTCAAGGGCCTTACCGTGGGAGTCCGCCAAATCCCCAAACACTACGCTGCCACCCTCTCTGGCGAGCGCCTTCGCCTGAGCCGCACCTAGCCCCTGAGCCGCGCCGGTGATGAGAATGACCTTACCTTTCAGTCTATCCATGGTTAACCTCCGCGCCACCGCCGTCGATGATTCCCGTCATCAGGGAACACAGCGAGCCCCTTGCGAGGCAGAGGTCGCGAGCTTGGCGTATTTTGCGAGAACACCAGTAGTATGGCGCGGCAAAGGAGCGCGAAATTCTCCGCGACGCCTGTCCATCTCCTCCAGAGATACTTCGAGATGCAGGCATCCTCGAGAGATATCGATCTCGATCCGGTCGCCGTCGCGCACGAGCGCAAGCGGGCCGCCTAAGGCCGCTTCTGGAGACACGTGGCCAATGCACAACCCCTTGGTCCCGCCACCAAATCGCCCATCAGTAACGACTGCGACATCCGCCCCAAGGCCTGCACCGACAAGCGCGCCCGTCAGTGCAGTCATCTCTGGCATACCCGGTCCGCCGACCGGCCCTTCGTATCGCAGCACAACAACGTCTCCACGTGAAATCCTCCCATTGCGAACAGCATCCGCTCCCTCCTGCTCTGAATTGAAGCATCGGGCGGGTCCGCTATGTTGCAACTTCGCTTCATTCGCGATCTTGGTGACAGCACCATCAGGAGCGAGCGAACCATGAAGGATCGCGTAACCTCCCCTGCTCTTCACCGGATGAGAAATCGATCGAATGACTGGATGAGGCTGCCCGGCTGGGAATGAGACGATCTGCTCAGCAATCGTCCGACCGGAAATCGTTAGGGCGTCTCCATGAATCAGCCCGGCCGCGACCAACTCACGCATGACAGCTGGCACGCCACCGGCCAGATTCAGCTCCCGCATCATGAATCGCCCGGCGGGCTTCATATCAGCCAATTGCGGTGTACGTCGGCTGACTTTGTCGATGTCAGCGAGGGTGAATTCGACTCCCGCTTCCGCAGCGATGGCGAGCAAATGTAGACATGCGTTGGTAGAGCCGCCAAGCGCCGCTGCAACGGCGGTCGCGTTCTCTAGCGACTCACGAGTGAGTATGTCGGACGGTCGAATCCCTGCGCGAACCGCTCCCGCCAATGTGTCCGCCGCATCATGCAACACGCGCAATCGATCCGCCGAAGCCGCCGGAGGTGCGGCCATACCCGGCACCGTCAACCCCAATGCCTCAGCGACGGAGGTCATCGTGTTCGCCGAAAACATCCCAGCGCAAGTTCCAATACCGGGACATGCCGCCTTCTCCACACGACTTAACTGCTCGTCAGTAATCAGCCCCTGGGAGTGAGCGCCAATTGCCTCATACACGTCCTGGAGCGAAATATCCTTGTCGTCGACACGGCCGGGCGCTAAGGAGCCCCCATACGCGAATACCGAAGGCAAGTTGAGACGAATGATAGCGAGCAGCATCCCTGGAATGGATTTGTCACAACCGGCAATGCCAAAGAGCCCGTCATATCCTTGAGCTCGCACGACCAGCTCAACCGAGTCCGCGATCCAATCTCGCGAAACAAGAGACGCGCGCATCCCATCGCTGCCCATCGAAATTCCATCCGACACCGAAATCGTGTCGAACTCATAAGCCGTCACACCACTTTCGTTCAGGCGTTTGGCCGCCAGGGTGCGAAGCGTATCCAGCCCCGCATTACAGGGTGTCACCTTGTTCCAGGTCGCAGCGACTCCAATCTGCGGCTTCTGAAAATCAGACTCAGTCAACCCGAATGCACGGAGCATTGCGCGCGCGCCGGCTCGATGCGGCCCTTCCAATACCGGCCGGCTGCGGCTGCGCGGATCTACGGGACGATCACTCATGACTCAACTCCCTGCCTTTGCGGAACCACCACAACTTCATCGACGATCATCACCTGAACAGATTCCGCAAATTGCTCGCGTGTACGCATGAGATTTTCCTTGATGTGAGGCACGCTGAATGCAGCCTCGAGTGCTCGTCTCGAATCAAAACGCAGGGTCGCGATGGCTGACGGACCGTCACCACCGCCTTCGGTTACAAAGTCGATGTGGTAGCCGCGGAGTCCCGAAAGTTGCTTGGCATATTCGACGTGTTCACCCAGCCAGATGCGACGGAACTCCTGGTCGGAAAGACCACGACGCTTCCACACCAGGCTCACTCGCTTGATCATATCGGCTGCATCCTCGTTCCGAATGCTGGCACATCCAGCTTGCCGCAGGAGAAGCTCAGCGACTGCGGGCTCGAAGTCAGATTTGCCGCAAGAACTCTGGGCGAAGCATGGCTCTCTGAATTCACGACGATAACGTGTATACCTGCGCGCACCGCGCCATTGAACCTCAGCACCTTAGATCCTGAGCATTCAACGAGAGACGACAGAGATGGCTCTCTTTCCGAGAGCGGCGGCCGCGCCAGTTCCCGGATGACATCGTCTGCAAGAGTTACCGAGCTAACACCGGATAACGCCGCTTCAATTAACGACGCCACCAACCATGAGCGTGCCAAACTCGCGGGAAACTGCCGGCGCGGATCGTGCGAAGGATAGTAGAACGCTAGAGGTGCGAGGACGATCGACGAGGCGGGCAGCAGGTTGCGCGACGTGTCGGCTATGGCGTGGATCGTACCCATATTGTCGAGGATCGTATCTGCATCGTCCGAGTGCACAGTCGCTGTCAGCGGAAATGCAATGCCCGAGAATTGCCGATCCAGGGGCACAGATCTGTTGAATTCGACGAAGTATCCCTGGGTCGCGGCAAGGATGGGCACGTCAACCAGCGTAGGATAATCTTTGAGCACAGACAGCAATCGTTGGAGGTCGTCGCTCGTTGGAACCGAGGTACCGGATTTGTAGATGAGAAGGCGCGCCACTCGCTGTCGGTGCTTGAAAAGTATCGACAATGTTTCACGAAGCTGTTCGGGCTCGTTCGTCTGGAGCGCGATTTCGAGTTGTGTCGAAAGAGGAGCCTCCAGCAACAGCTTCAACTTAGCGAGGCTGCGAACATGGACATAGCGCCAGCGAGGCTCATTGCCTGTCGATGATGGCCATTCGCAGCCGATCAGTGGGAAGGCCTTTGAGACCGATTCGGGGCTGAAGCGAACATGGACGCGATGGGCGATGACTGTGCCGGCCTTCACGGCGCGCGGAAATCCCAGCCTCAGCGGTGTGCAATACGTCTTGAAGGAGGCATCGCCCCAGTTGCGTTGGTCCTCCAGCTCGAATAGATCCCCTTCGAAGCGCAGCTCCAGCTTCCCGAGACCGGGGCGCTCAATATGAAGCGTGGAGAACGGCTGTGTGATTGCACCAGGAATTCCGTCGACAATGGGCTGAGGACCGATACTGTCGGATAATCTCAGGGACTGTTTGGACTGCGAATTCTCGGCACGGATTTCAGCGCCGACCATCCACTCAACGGGATGCAGAACAACGAGGCCCAGCCGACAAACGTCCATGTCCCTCGGTACTTCGCCCGTGAACGAGAACTCCACTTCCCGCCCGTTGCCGCTTACGCGAAGCTCACCACGCCAGGAAAAATCTACTACGTCGCTGGTATGGCGCGCGGAAATCAATGTCCTCCCGGACGCGCTGTCGACCTGCGTGTCCCATTCCCTTGGAGCAATTTCCTGCCAATTTTTGTCGCGCACTGTTACGAAAATGCGCCGGATGATCTCGCGACCCTCACTCCAAATCGGACCGACGCTTCCTTTCGTCATCGATGGGTTCTCGTCGGTATTGGATTGACCGCGGGGCCTGGAGAATTCGACTCTGGGCGCATTCCTCGGCGCTCAAGACGAGCCTGTAGGCGCGACCGACCGCTATCCAGCAACGCCGCCAGAAAGATCACAGACCCCGTGATGACCGGATAGGCGTAAGGGTTGGCATCTATTAGGGCCAACCCATTTTGAACTGTGGAGATGAGGATTGAACCGATTACGGGGGCCCAGACATTGCCGCGACCGCCGAACAAGCTCGTTCCGCCCAGCACGGCGGCGGCGATCGCAAGGAACTCTGAGTTTTGGCCAAAGGCCCCCGACGCTGCGGAGGTCTGACTCAGCGAGATGAATCCGCCTAACCCGGCGAATGCACCGCACAGGATGTAGACACTGAGTGTTGTGGCCCGCGTCGGAACACCCGCACGACGCGCCCCCACGGCATCAGCGCCGATGCTCCGGACGTATAACCCGAACGGTGTTCGGTTCAGCAGCAGCCAGGCAATAGCCGTAGCCACGCCTGCGAGCCACAGCACCGTCGGTATATAGAGAAACGTCCCGCGACCGAAGTCTGCCACTAGCGTGTTCGCATACACGATTTTCGTCGAGGAGAAGTACAGGCCCGTACTACGACCAATGAACAGTGACGCGAGCGTGACAATGAAAGCCGGTAAGCCGAGCCGCGCAATCAGGGCGGCATTGATTGCGCCAAACAAGGAACCGACTGCTAAAGCACCCAGCATGCAGAGCCACACTGGCTGATGCGGGAACAGCAGGCAGACGGTGACTGCGGCCAGGTACATTGCGGACCCTACCGACAAATCGACTCCCGCGGTCAGGAGTACGAAGTTGACTCCCACCGCGACTGCGATAAGCCAGCTCGATTGCGAGAGCACGGCACCGAGATTCGCAACTGTCAGAAACTGCGAGGATAGCGTCGCGAATATCACAATCAGGATCAGGAAGATCGCGAGCGGTATCCAGCGCAACATCTGGATCATGCCGCGTAGCTCTGGCCGAAAGCGGCCCGCAGGAGCACTTCCCGGTCAAATCGTTCGCGGGGGAACTCTGCGCTCAACGCCCCTTGGCGCATGACGTGAATCCGATCGCAGGTGCCGATCAACTCCTCGAGTTCGGAGGAAATCACGAGAATGGCCATGCCTGCATCTGCCAGCTGCGCGAGCAAGCGATAGATCTCCTGCTTCGCTCCGATGTCGACGCCTCGTGTAGGTTCGTCGAGGATGAACACACTTGGGTTACGCAATAGCCAGCGTCCGAGCACGACTTTCTGCTGGTTGCCTCCGGAGAGTGAGCGGACTGGCGTGCTCTTCGCGTCACCGCTTTTGACGTTCAGGCGTGTCATCAAGTCGGCGATTGCCTTTACGAGTCGCCCGCGGTCGATACGCTTGCCCACTGGATGAGTGAAGTTGGGCAGAGCGGCTAGGGCCATGTTGTCGGCCACTGATGCATCCATCATCAGCCCTTCGTGGCGCCGGTCCTCGGTCAGGAAGGCCATTCCCGCCGCCAGCCGGGCCTGGACATCGCCCGGAGGCAGTTGTTTGCCTGAAATCCGGACAACGCCAGCATCGTAGTGGTCCAGGCCAAAGATGGCACGAGCAAGCTCGGAACGTCCGGAGCCCATGAGGCCTGCGATTCCGACTATCTCTCCGCGGCCGACGCGGAGGTTGATGTTGTTGAGTACTCCGAGCTCGGTGATTGCCTCAATGTCCAGAACCGGTGTTGGCTCCGGGCGAGTAGAAGCACGTTGTGGGAACAATGCATCGATCGGGCGGCCGACCATTGCGAGTACCAGGTCATTCGCCGTCATGTTCTTGCATTCCTGGCGCAAGGTAACCTTGCCATCGCGCAGGACCATGACGTCATCTGAGACACTCAGCACTTCATCGAGGTTGTGGCTGATGTAGAGGATTGCCGCGCATTGCTGCCGGAGGCGATTAATCACTTCAAATAGCTTGGCTGCCTCACGTGCAGTAAGCGAGCTGGTGGGCTCATCGAAGATGAATACCTTGGCCTCCCAAGCCAATCCACGGGCAATCTCCACCAACTGCCTCTGGCCGGTCGACAACGTGCCGGAGCTCACGTCCGTGCTGACCTCCAGATCCACACGCCGCAGCAAATTGTCCGCCATCTCATGCATGCGTTGCCGGGAGATGAACGGCAACATCGACTGCACCCGTGGCGGACGCACGAGGAACAGGTTCTCTGCCACCGTCAGGTTCGGGAAAATATTCAGTTCCTGCTGGATAAAGGCGATGCTTGCCTCGTCGGATTCGCGTCGAGATCGAGGATTGAGAGGGCGACCATCCAACAGAACAGTGCCCGAGTCCCGGCGCAGCACGCCGGTGAGCAGGTTCATGGTCGTCGACTTTCCGGAGCCATTCTCACCGACCACTGCAAGCACGCGTCCGGCCTGGGCCTCGAAACTGACATCGTCGAGAACTTTGACACCGAAGAATGACTTGGTCAGTCCCTGAACCGTCAATCGAGGGCCGGAGGTGATCATGCGGGCTTCCAACGACGCGAGCGCGCCATGTCGAAAATCGCAGCCGCGAGAATGGCGAATCCCTTTATTGCCAGCACCGCGAAGAGCGACATCCCGAGCAATTGCAGGGACTTGTCCAGCACGCAGAGAAACGCGACTCCGCCGAGCACCATCCAGATGCTACCGCGTCCTCCGAATAAGCTGACTCCGCCGATAACGGCGGCGCCCACAATGTCGAGCAACATATTCGAGCCCAAGGTAGGTAGACCTGTTTCGATACGGCTCGTGTAGATGACCGCTGCGACAGCGGCGCAGAGTCCAGATGTTGTGAAGGCCGCGATGGTGATGGCCCGAACGGGCACTCCCGAGATTCGGGCCGCCTCAGAGTTGTGGCCTATGGCGTAAAGCCAGCGACCATTCACTGTACGCGACAGCGTATAGTGAATGGCGAGCAGTATTGAAAAGCTCATCAGGAGCGCCAGGGGAATACCCATTGCGGAGCCAAATCCAATGGATCGGAACGCTGCAGGCAGTCCTCCGATGCTCGTGGTGTCCGATAGGGATGATGCATACCAGACGGCGGCGCCGTTGCCTGCCATCATGACTGCCAGAGTTACTATAAACGACGGCATCCTCAGGACTGCGTTGCAAACACCGTTGAAGAATCCGATTCCTGCACCAGCTGCCAGCGCCGCTGCCACTCCGACGGTCGTGGTTCCAGGGTCTCCTAATGCGGCCGCTTTTCCGGTCATGACAGAAGCGCTTACCACGCTCGTGATCGCCATCATGGCTGTCATCGAGAGGTCGATCTGTCCGATGAGCAGTACCAAAAGTTGGCCGGCGACCAGAATGGCCAGAGGCAGGATCGCGAGGAGCACATCGTGAAGAGTGTCTGTTGAGAACAAGACGTGCGCGAGCGTACCGAGCGCCGCAATGGACAGGATCGCCTCGGCCGGGACGCCGGGCGGATTCGCCGGCACTGTGCCTGGAGTCGTCAAAGCCGCCGCAGTGTTGGCGGCCGCGGGGGCGGCCATTTTCGCTTGTGCCGCGCTATAACCCCACATGTGGTCCCGCTTCTCAACAAGGGTCTCGCGCGTAATCACAAATCCAGGATCAATGAGCACTTTGTCGGGCTTCTGCCCGGCCCAGATTTGATCGAGCGCCTTCAACGCCAACTCGACCTCGAAATCCAGGTTCTGGACGCCATCCACGTCCCAGTATCCCGCCTCGAGTTGCTCATAGCCCTTGTCGTCGCCGTCGAACCCAGCGACCAGCACATGACCCGCCTGCCCGGCCGGAAACCACTTTCCGGCCGCCCGTAGAGCCTGCTCGATCTGCGGAGTAAGAAAGTCGGACGAGGTGACGAGCATGTTGATGTCGGGGTGCGCCTGCAAGGCATTGCTCAATCCAGCGAATGCCTTATCTGCGTTCCACTCTGTTGCAATCCGCGCAACAACCTCCACGATGTCGGCGTTCCGCGCGACCGCATCTTGGAACCCGTCCCGACGATGCACGCCATTCGCGTCCGCCAGATCTCCGATGAGAATCGCGGCTTTATAGTGCCCTCCTTGGCGACGACCGACTTCGATCAACGAAGTCACCGTCTGCTCCATTAGCTTCCTGTTATCGGCTACCACAGCGACGGAATAGGCGTCGTTCGGTGCCGGCGGCCGGTTGAAATGTATCAGCGGGATTCCGGCTGCATTCGCTGCCCGAATAGCAGGAATCACCGCTTTATCGTCCGTGTGGACCATGATGATCCCGTCGACACGGCGCTGGATCATCGACTGAACCTGCTGAAACTGGCGGTTGTCGTCCATGTTGGACACCGCCTCGAGCGTCGACCAGCCGCGCATCTGGATCTGGCGACGGAATCGCTCAATCGCCGCAACCCAGAATGGGGAAATCAGGCTGTCAAAGAGCAGAGCAACCGTACGCGTTGGCTCAGCCCTTCCAATAGCCGGCACCGCAGCGGCCGCTGCCAGAAGCCCGATGGACGCTCGCCGGTCAATCAGCATTTCGCTCCCCACGCGACGAATTGGTATGATGGCATGCCACATACCGAAGTCAATTTGCTGCGGCACCTCGTAATCCAAATCCGGTACGATGGACCACTGGATATTTAGGAGGACTAATATTCGTGAATGAGCCTGCTTTGCACGCTTTCAGCGGCGTAATGCGTGAACCGAGCTTGTCCGACCAGGTGGCTGAACAACTCACGGAAGCCATTGTTACTCGCAAAATCAAGGCAGGAGAGCGCCTCCCCTCGGAGCGGGACTTGGGCGACAAATTCAAAGTCTCGCGCACTGTGATTCGCGAGGCCGTGAGATCACTGGCCGCGCGAGGGCTGGTTCGCGTTACCTCGGGTCGCGGCGTCGAGGTGACCGACTTTGGGTCTAGTGGAGTAACCGCGTCCATGCGACTACTAGTTCGCGGACACGACGGGCTCGATTACGGAAAGGTGAACGAAGTGCGCACGGCCGTTGAGGTGCAGGTGGCGGGACTGGCTGCACAGCGCGCGACTCCTGAGGACATCGAACGGCTACGTGAGCTTTGTGACAGTCATCAACGCAGCCTCGAAGAGGGAGATAGCAAATCCGCCTCTGAATTCGACTTCCAGTTCCATCGTGAGCTGACACGCTCTTCAGGCAATGAATTGCTACTGGCGATGTTGGATTCAATTGCAGATGTTCTGCGTGAGGTTCGCAATCAATCGATGGCCGAGCCTCATGTCGGAGAAGACGGGCTGCGCGCACATCGCAGAATTCTCAAGTTTGTGAGTGCCGGCAGAGTCGATGGAGCCCGTGAGGCGATGATCGACCATCTTGCCGAAGCGGAGAGGGTCTGGCGCGGCGGCGAGCAGCGAGACAAAAAGACGGCGTCTGGAAGGACGAAACGAACGAAGTAATGAATCAGCGTAAGGACGAGGGGGCGGTATGGGGCGGCTGGCAGGCAAGCGAGCGATAGTGACGGGCGGTGGATCTGGTATCGGTCGCGGAGCGTCAATCAAGCTTGCGGAGGAAGGCGCAAGCGTCGGTGTCCTCGATGTCAATCTCGATGCCGCACGAGAAGTTGTTGAGGCAATCACCAAAGCCGGTGGCAATAGCATTGCACTGCGCGCAAATGTGGCCGATGAACGCCAGGTGGAGGATGCACTTCGCGAAGCGGAGACTCGCTTCGGCGGCCTCGACACCATCATCGCCAACGCCGGCATCATGCTTTTCGGGCGAGACACGATAGCAACAGAGTTGGATCTCGCAACGTGGCAGCAATGCATCGACGTAAATCTGACCGGGATGTTTCTGACGTGTAAACACGGGCTCCGGGCACTGCTTCGGAACGGTGGTGGTTCAGTCGTTATTACCGGCTCACCCACTGGCACGCATGCATGCGCTCCAACATTCACGGCCTATAGCACGAGCAAGGCCGGCACCATGGGTCTGATGCGAATGTTGGCGATTGACTACGTAAAAAAGAATATTCGCTGTAACGCAGTTTTACCGGGGACTACCAACTCCCCGTTGGTCACGACGCTCATGGAGGATCCAGCCAAGCGCGCGGAGTTTCTGGGAAAGATTCCAATTGCACGCGCGGCTGACGCTCGCGAGATTGCGAATGTCATTGCGTTTCTAGCTTCCGACGAAGCCTCCTACGTTACCGGCGCTTCCTGGTACGCGGACGGCGGATTGTCCGCGATCTAACGAAGCACGGACGGACCAAAGTGCGCCGCACAACGCATCGTTGTGCGTACGAAAATCAACTGTTGACAGCCCTACCGGTTTGGGTGCAGCTTCCGGATGTCCCGGACGAGCATGGATCTAACTGTCAACAGCAAGGAGATCGTCGTGAAAAAACGAGACATCGTTCGACTCGGAACCGCGTCCAAGGAAACTCGGGGACCTCTCTTTCCTCCAGTGTTCTTCGACGGCTTCAGCTTCCAGTACTTTCGGCCAAGCTGACACTACGCGGTAAATCTCGCCGGAAGCTCCTCATGGGGCAGACCGCTTCATGGCGGCGCTTTCGGCGGGATTTTGCGCTTTTCTCGTGCATTGCGACAGGGAACGCTACGTGGCCGGGATCAATTCGCACTCCTACGGGACACTGTGGCTGTCACAACATGTGTACTTGTGCAGGCTTCACTCAACGGTGATCGCTCTCGATCTTGCGCGGGATTCTTATCTCGGGATCGCGGGGCCCACCTTGGAGACCCTGGCCGCAATCGTACCGGGATGGCCTGATGCCGAAGCGGAACGACCCGCTGAGACAGCGCCCATCTGCGAAAATCTTCCGGAAAGCATTTCGGAACTGATCGCCGAAGGCATTCTCACCATCGACAGTTCACGTGGCAAGAGAGCTACGCCGGTGTGCTTCGATGCAAACATCGCAAGCGTCGCTCTGATTCCCAACGTCTCACGGCAGCGCCACATACGTATTCGCGACATCGTGAATTTCCTTTGGGCCTGCCTCTCCACAGCCTGGTTATTGAAGTGTCGCTCGCTGCAAAAGGCCGTGGAAGTGGTGTCACACCGAAGCGGGGCCTGCAATCAAGCGAAGGAATTCGCCATCTCTGACGCGGCCGACCTGATCGCGATATTCAGGCGGCTGCGCTCATTCACCTTCAGCGCACATCATCGTTGCCTGTTTCACTCGCTGGTGCTCGTGAGCTTCTTGTCACGGTACGGTCTGCATCCTCAGTTTGTTATTGGCGTAAAAGTCGATCCGTGGGCCGCGCATAGTTGGGTTCAATTTGGCCGGTACGTACTGGATGGCACCCCCGAACAAGTGCGTTTCTACACACCTATTCTCGCGATATGACGCCGAGCAAGGAAGTGAGTGCATGTTTCGGTACGTCGGACTGATATGGGATCCCGCCGATCCGCAGGGTAAGGACGAGGCCGAGCGTTGTGAACGCCGGTTGATGCATTCGGCATCCGGGTGGAACCGTGTTGTAAGCGCGTCAGGTCTGCGGGTCTACGTCCGCTCGGGACGCGATCACGACACGTTGGTCGCGTATCCGCTGGCTCGCGAATCGGGAGTTGTTCTGGGAACGGTATTCCATCGCGCTGGATCGTGCGATTCTGATGCCGAAGGTGCGGCACACGAACTACTGTTTTCGGACTCTGAAACCGACGAGATTGTCGAGTCCCACGGTCGCTCGCTGATGGATTCCTGCTGGGGGCGTTACGTTGCCTTTATCACGATTGCATCGCAACAGACTGTCTGGATCGCCAAAGACCCGACAGGCCGGCTTCCTTGCTTCTTCTCTCAGCGCAGCCGCCTGACTCTCGTCTTTTCGCACATGCCCGATTGCATCGCGCTCGGAACCGGGCCGCTCGACATCAACTGGAAATTCATAGCCGCACGCATCGCACTCGGCTGCGGTCGCCCCGATGACACCGGCATTGAGAATATTGCCGAATTGTGTGGTGGAGAGTGCCTGGAGATTCGCGGAACACGGTCCACCCGCTGCCTCTATTGGAACCCGCTCAGTCTGTTTGGACGCGGAGTGATCGAAGATCCGAAGTTGCTCGCGCAACGAATTCGATCGACGGCGATGAGTTGCGCCGGCGCCTGGGCCTCAAAGCACGAGGGGCTCATTCATGAGCTGTCCGGCGGCCTCGATTCATCCATCGTGCTGGCCTGCCTGGCTGACGCACCCTCACGACCTCATTTGACATGCCTGACCTGCTATCGGCCGGAAGGTCGCTCGGATGAGCGCCCTTGGGCGAAATTGGCAGCGCAATCCCGGTTCTGCGAGCGTGTTGAGCATCCGCGAAGTGAATTCATAGACTTCTCGCAACTGTCGGCGCTGAGGCCTTCGGCAAGTCCGCCGCTGACACACGCATTCATCGAGATCGACGGCCTCGAACGAAGGCTTGCGGACCAATATCACGCAACGGCCATTAGCAGCGGCGATGGTGGAGATAGCCTGTTCGGATCGCCATCGGTGCGATTCTCAGCTCTCGACTACGCGCGCCGGCATGGTATTCGCCCCGAATTGTTGCGCATCGCATCAGACGTCGCTCTGCTGGGCAATACATCGGCGTGGTCCGTTTTATCAAAGAGTTTGCGTTATGCCCTCTCAAACCAGGATCGCGATGACATCGCCTACCTCCGGGATGCACGCTTGCTGGCATCGGCGGAGGTGCGGGAGCCCATACTAGCCGCCAAATGCTCGTACGCTCATCCGTGGTTTCGGTCAGGCCCACTTCCGCAGGGTGCGGGTGAGATTCTGATGTTTCTGACTCTCCCAGACCCCTTCTACCCGCAACTGGCAGATCCCGATGAGGGTGTCGAAAGAGTGTACCCGCTTTATTCGCAACCGTTGGTCGAGCTCTGCGCGAGCATACCGAGTTACCTTCACTTCGATGAAGGACGTGATCGCGGGCTCGCTCGCCGCGCCTTCTCGAACGATGTCCCCGCGCCAATACTCGATCGTAGCTGGAAAGACCGGGTGCAAGGTTTCCCTGAGGAGATTCTTCGCGCCAATCTCCCCTACTTCCGCGAGATGCTACTGGACGGGATTCTGGAAAAGGAAGGATATCTCGACCGCGCCGCTGTAGAACACACGTTGTCCGGCGAGACAGTCAAAGGCACAGCCAGCGTCGGAGAAATCCTCGATCATGTTCTGGTGGAAGCCTGGCTGCGATCCTGGTCAGCTAAAAGCGCTTTCTCACAATGAGCCAGACCACACGGCCCAGCGCCGAGGCATTGGCAGGATCGTAGCCCTGCGTGGGAGTGACCAACCCAGCAACAAAGGGCGCGGCCTTGTTCGTGATGTTGTTGACACTCAAAGCCGCAGTCGTGTTGTCCAGCAGACCGAGATCGCCATGATCTGCGGTCGTGTACGCGAGGCTCCCGTCGAAGACGAGCCAGGAGGCTACCTCTCCCTGGGTTGTCAGCCAGGTATCACTGTACGATCCCGTGAAATCGGCATGGGCGGAAACTGACCATCCCCATTTTGTCCAGCCCACTCCGGACAGCAATCTCAGCTTGGGTGCGTTGAAGTCGGTGTTGAGCAAGGGCAGGTCGGGACTATTCGGGGCCGACCTGTTGTTGAGCTCAATCAAATACTGGCCCAGCACCTGGAAATCGAAGTCCCCAAAGCGGCTTTGGACCTTCGATCGCGCCTCCATCTGCACCCCGGAGACCTCCGTGGAAACGATATTTTTCAGTCGCGTATCGAAGATGGCACGTACCGAGGACGCCCCCAGATTGTTTGGATCATACACACTGAATCCCTCATACACAGTGCGGATATCGGCCTCGGAAGGAGCCGAATTGATAAATGGCGCGAGCGTCACGGCCTGCGAAAACAGGCTCGACGGATCCCCGGAATTCGGCGGCGCGGCTATTCGGTTGTGGTAATCCACGTGCTCGTAAGTGACGGAAATCGACGAGCCCGGTAGGAAACTCGGTTGGAAATCAACACCCGCGGTATACGAGTGGGCCACCTCAGGCCTGAGAGCCGGGTTGCTGCCCAACAGATAGAGGATGTTGTAAGGTTCACCCGGCGCGCGCGGATTGGGCAGGGTCAGGAGCGCGGCCAGGCTGTTCGATTTCTCCGTGTCGTACAGCGGCGCCGGTCGGAAGGCAGTTGCGTAGATCGCTCGAACCTTCCAATCGGAGAGCGGGCTCCAGAGCAATCCCACCATCGGATTGTTCGCCGAAATATTCGCGATCCTCGACTCGTTGTTGCGATAGTCATCGCGTCGCCATGCAAATCGCAAATCAATCCGCTCTGCCCAGGACGCTTTATTGTCTTCCCCGACAATCGGCACCGACACTTCAGCGCAGGTGCTCCAGACATTGCGCAGGGACCCTGATTCCATTGGCTCCGGGGCCGAATTGGAGACAGAAAAAGCCTCCCGCCGCCACGAGCCGCACCACGACATCTTCACAGATCCACCCGGAAGCGAAAACGCTGAGCCCTCCAGGATCCAATCGACCGAGGCCATGGTCGAATGAGTCCGAAAGGTTTGCGAATTCGAAGGAGCCGATGTGGTCACCGTATCCACTTCCTGCACGAAGGCTCCGGCGATGCGGGTGCTCCAATCCGGCGCGAGCGCGATGTCCGCAGTGAAAGCGCCGTCCCACATGCTGGCATTGCCCTCACTCCGTGTCGTGATCGGCGGAGTCGTCAGATAGGTCTGCCCAAAGGCCCGCCGTGAATAGAATGCGTCACCCGAGATCTTCGATCCGTCTTCGAACTTCTGCATTGCAGTGCCCACGAGGGTATCCAGGTCTTGCGAGGGAATCACCTCAGAAAGTCCTGATGGGTGCACGAGGGTTCTGCGCTGAGAGGCAGCAACCGCCTCCGACTGTTGGTGCTCATATGCCAACATGAAGCCGCCGTTGCTCGACCATTTGTTGCCCACTTTCTGCGCGACTCCTCGTATCGCGCCCCCGCCACCGGTCACGTCCCCGTAAGTCAACGTCGTTTCAGCGCCCTTGAAACCAAAGGTGGGGACGAGATTCACAACGCCCGACACCGCATCCGATCCGTAGGTCGCCGATGCGCCGCCTACGAGCACTTCGAGATGATCCATCGCGATCCAAGGCAATAAAGAAGCGCTTACAGTGGAACCATTGAAGCCCGCGAACGCGAGCCGATGGCCATTGAACAACACCAGATTCGCGGACGGGCTGAGGCCCAGCAGATCGAAGGCATCGTCCCGGGTGAAGTTGTTGCCCGCCACGGGATTGATGCTCCCGGCGGTGCTCGTTTGTGAGTTGACCAGCGGGAAGCTCTGCGGAACCCGCCGTATCAACTGATCGGTAGTCGTGGCTCCGAAGGTCATGTCGAGGTCCCCGACAGAGAAGGTTGTGAGCGCCGCATCCTCAACCGGTTTGTGGCTGATGATGGTCCCTGTGCTGACCACGACCGTATCGGGATTTCTGGTTGAATCTTCGGGCTGTGCCGGCTGACATCGGGGTGCCAGCCTCGCCCCCGCGGTCACTGAGTATGACCGCGGGTACTTTTTGTCTTGAACCATCTTCAATCCCGTGCACGCGAGCATTCGACTGAAGGTTTCTTCCAGGGTGTACTGACCTTTCACGACCGGGCTCGTGAACTTCTTGGCGCGATCCACCGCCAGGACCGTAATGTCGATGTTGGCCTGTCGGCTGAGGTCGTCAATCAACGCGAGGTCGAGACGCTTGGCGCCGATATCGAAGTTGATTCGTGCCGCTCCGGAATCGAGAGCTTGCACCGCTCTCGAGCCAATGAGTAATCCACAGCCAATCACAAACGCTGCGCGCATTGTCAATTTCCGCTGCCGTCGCTTGCATGTTGATCGGGGCCCTCCGTAAGCCGCCGTCCTTACCTTGGAAGGCATGCGCATGCAGCAATCTGGGTATGGATGATTCGGGACATTGTCGCAACAGAGTGTCCCGTCTCCGGCGCGGCTGCCGGAGTCATCGGGTGCGTAGTCTCGACAATAGTCGACTTCACGGCGGCCGCGCTGAAAATATTTTTCGATCGCGGTACCCGGATCGTCGCGCTAGCCTGCCTTAACTCCTAGGAGATCGGAACAATGATGTCCCCGGGCCGTGACCAACCAACCGCCTGACACACTTCAGAAGGCCCTGCTGAGCCAATACGAGCTCTATCGGGCCGCCCTGAAGGACTACTTCGCGAGCCGCTGGCCTATGGAGCATCTTGGCCCGGAAGATCTAGTGCAGAAGGTCTACATGCGCCTGTTGGCGCAGGATCTGTCCGATATTCAGGACCCCAGAGCATTTATCTTCTACCTGGCAGGTTTGGTTGCCAGAAGCTCGATTTCAGTGCGCGATAAGGAGCGGATGACCGTCAGCCTCGATGCCGGACTATCGGACGAGGCCGAGCGGTTCGAAGACCGGATCGACGTAGTGCCTGACAACAGCCCGAGGGATGCCGAGCGCGCCGAGCTCAACCGGATCATCGACACGCTCGAGTCTCACCTGACACTTGTCGTTCGACTTCACCATATCGACGGTCTGACAATTCCCCAAATATCAAGAATAACCGGGATCAAGCGCGATGCACTCAAAAAGCGACTCCGTAAAGCTTTGGTCACTCTCCGAATGCGCTACGGCGTCAGCGCCTTGAGAAACCAGTGATTCACTCGCAGCAAAGGAAAGCCCCATGAACACTCTTGAAGAGAATGACGGCGAGACTGGCTCCCGCGACGAAGCGCTTCTGAATGAAGCCACGGACTGGCTGATTTGCCTGAGCGAAACCGAACCCCATCCGGACGATCCCTACGCGCACCCGGACGTGCGAAAGCAGGCCTTTCTCTCCTGGGTCAGGCAATCTCCCCGACATCTGCATGTCTTTATGGAAGTCCTGGATCTCGACTGCCGACTTCGGGATCTGAGGGCCCATCCGATCCTCGATGTCGTCGAGGACGCTGTGCGCCCGGCCGCCATTGCACCCATGGAGACAGAGCGATTGAGGACACCACGCCACCGCCTGCTGTTCGCCGCCGCTGCGATTTCCGTTGTCGTCGCGGTGACCGTCGGCACTAGATACATGGCTGTGCGAAACATCCCGGTTCCGCCCATCGCCTACAGCACGAGTGTCGGGCAGCAGAAAAGCTTCACGCTGAGCGACGGCAGTGTCATGTCCCTCAACACCGATACCCAGGTCGAGGTTTCCATTTCCAAAAGCGCAAGAGACATCCGTCTGATCCGCGGAGAGACCTACCTCAGAGTTGTGCATGACCCGCGGCGCACGCTCACTGTCTCAACTGACCATGCGTACGTTCGCGATCTCGGAACCGACTTCGGCGTTCAGACTTTGCCCGAGGGTCTGAGGGTAATCGTAGCTTCCGGAGAGGTTGAGGCCGGTATCAACGGGAAAAAGAACGCTTCGAGGGAGGCGAAGATTCTTTCTGCCGGCCAGTCGGCAACGATATCCTCCGGGCAGGTCCATCTCACCGATGTCGATGTCAACAGCGCGCTGGCTTGGAAAGATCACCGTCTGGTCTTTCACGAGGACCAGCTGGCATTCGTTGCCGATCAATTCAATCGCTACAACGTGCCGCAGATGCGAGTCGAGGGCACGACCGCGAAAGGCACGCTGGTGAGCGGCAGCTACGATCTCAACAGTTATGAAGAGATATTGAAGTTCGCCCGCACCAAGCACCTGACTGTCATACAAGACGGAAATGACTGGGTCATCCGGTCAAAAACATGAGACTCACCCATGATCCGCCCGCTGCATAGACTAGCCGCGACTGCGGCTGCCATTTCGCTGGTGGCGCTCGTCGCCGCCACGCCCGTGAAGATCCCTCCGCGCCTGGATGCGGTGCTACCGGCACAATCCAGCCTGGAAAGGAGCATGCAGACGGTCGATGACTTCGATGTTGAGGCAGGACCCCTGCCTCAACAGCTCGGTCGCGTCCTGAACAAGCAACAGGTTGACTACATCTACTCGTTCGAGGAATTGGAAGGCATCAGGGGAAGTGCGGTTCATGGTCGCCTGTCACTCGCAGACGCGCTGGGCGCGATATTGGAAGGGACCGGGTGTAGTCATGAGTTATTTGCCGGTACCATTTCAATATTATGCTCAGGTCGCGCGCATGTCAGAGAGTCCAGGGGGCCGCTACATCGGGATTGATCCCGTATTGCGCGATCGCTTCGACGACAGTACTGCGGGAAATCAGACCCTCATCGGCGAGCGTATGCAGCGCAGCGATCACGATTTGATGCCGGTCTACCTCGAAGAAGCGTCGGAGCGCATCGCGGGTATCACTCCGGCCGAATCCGTCAGTGCCCAGTGACACGAACGGCTGGCGGATGAAGCTACTGATGAGGTCCGGGTAAGCGGCGACGTAGTCCGTTGCCGCGATTACAGGCAGCGGCTCTGCAAGGCACGATGCGAGATGACTCGTTCGCCGCTCTAGTGCCGGATGAAGTCGGTTAAATCGAGCTGTCTCTCGCGCGTCACGCGCCAGTTCACTGAAGCTCGTGACGCTCCAAACATGACTGGCGACGCACCAATCCTTGGCTAACAGCTCTGCGGCAGCGATGACTTCACGGAAGATTGCGCCAGAGCCCAACAGATGGACATTCCCTCGCGGCTCCTTTGGCGAGTGAGATGCGAATCGGTACATCCCCTTGATCACAGCTTCGTACGACCCAGCGGGGAGATCCGGCTGGGCGTAGTTCTCGTTCATTACGGTTACGTAATAAAACACGTCAGACCCCTGCTCCAACATCTCACGCGCACCCTGATCCAGAATCACTGCCAACTCGCCGGCAAATGCCGGATCGTAGGCCCTGCAGTTGGGAACAGTCGCCGCGATCACGTGGCTGGTACCATCCTGATGCTGCAGCCCTTCTCCGCCCAAAGTGGTTCGGCCCGCTGTGGCTCCAAGCAGGAAGCCGCGCGCTCGCTGGTCAGCAGCCGCCCAGATGAGATCACCCACCCGCTGGAATCCGAACATGGAGTAGAAGATATAAAACGGCAGTAATGGGAGGTTGTGGACACTGTACGAAGTTGCCGCCGCCACCCAGGAGGATAGCGCTCCTGCCTCCGTGATCCCCTCCTCCAGCAATTGACCGTCGCGCTTCTCCCGATAGACCAACAATGACTCTGAGTCCTCCGGTTGATATAGCTGCCCCTCCGGCGCGTAGATACCGATCTGGCGGAAAAGCGAGGCCATCCCGAACGTTCGAGCTTCGTCGGCCACAATGGGTACGATTCGGGGTCCGAGGGCTTTGTCTTTCAGCAGCGAGCTGAACAAGCGGACGGCCGCCATGGTAGTGGACATTGCCTTCCCACCGGGCTGCAGTGCGAATTGAGCATAGGTGTCGAGCCGCGGAACATCCACGCGCTGGGTGCCACGTGGGCGGACAGGCAGAAATCCCCCGAGCGCCGCTCTCCGACTCATCAGGTAACTGACTTCCGGAGAGTCCGGAGCCGGTCGGTAAAATTCCAGATTGGCCACCTGCTCGTCTGTCAAAGGCAGGTTGAACCGATCGCGCACATACCGCAGATCCTCCAGCTCCAACTTCTTCTGCTGGTGGGAAGTCATGCGGGATTCGCTGGAGGGGCCTATGCCGAAGCCTTTCTTCGTCTTCGCCAGAATCACGGTGGGCCGGCCTCGATGAGCCTTGGCCGCGGCGAAGGCCGCATACAGCTTCCGCAGGTCATGACCGCCGCGCTTCAACGCGTCCACATCGTCAGGTGAGAGGTGCGCGACCAGCCGTTTGAGCTCGGGATCGGAATCGAAGAAGTGGCTCAGGTTGTATTCTCCATTTTTAGCGCCGAGGGTCTGATACTCGCCATCCGAGGTCGCGGCAAAGCGCCGCAGGAGCGCACTCTCGCGATCCAGAGCAAACAGCGCATCCCAGTTCGAGCCCCAAAGAACCTTGATGACGTTCCAACCGGCGCCCACGAACAGTGATTCCAACTCCTGGATGATCTGACCGTTGCCGCGAACGGGGCCATCGAGACGCTGGAGGTTGCAATTGATGATAAAGGTTACATTGTCGAGGCTCTCACGAGCTGCCAGAGTCAGCCCGGCGATGGACTCCGGCTCATCCATCTCTCCGTCGCCGAACACTCCCCACACATGTCGTTGCTCCGTGTCGGCGAGACCTCGATGCGCGAGATACCTCATGAACCTTGCGTGGTAGATGGCGCTGATGGGCCCGATCCCCATGGACCCTGTCGGAAACTGCCAGAACTCTGGCATCAACCACGGATGTGGGTAGGAGCAAAGCCCCTTTCCAGACACCTCTTGACGATAGTGCGCGAGATGCTCGGATTGCAGGCGCCCTTCCAGGAAGGCACGGGCATACACGCCGGGAGCTGAATGAGGTTGAAAAAAGACGAGGTCCGCGCCACCACGCGAGTCCGGACCTCGAAAGAAATGATTGAAGCCTACCTCGAAGATTTCAGCTGCCGATGCGTAGCTCGCGATATGCCCTCCAAGCTCGCCGTATGCACGATTCGCGCGCACCACCATTGCAAGGGCGTTCCAACGCACGAGCGCAGTTATTCGCTCCTCTAGTTGTACATCCCCCGGATGGCGCGCCTGGTCCGCTACGGAGATCGTATTTCGATAGGCGGAATAAGACTGGGCGGCCGCGGTCAATCCCAGGTACTGGGCGTGGCGGCTGAGCGCCCCAAGCAGATCCAGTCCTCTCTCGCGCCCTGCAAATCGCACAACCGAGCTCAAGGACTCCAGCCATTCTCTGGTTTCTACGGGGTCCGAATCTTCGAAGACACGCATGGTGAGTACATCACTGACACTGGTATGCCATCATACCAGCGGTCTCAGGCTTTTTCTCGAGCCGGCGCGCGCGTATGGTTGCTGCGTCAAGGAAGCGAGGCGGCATAGGAAGTGCGCACAGCAATCGTCAGCGGTATAACAGGTCATCTGGGAACCGAGCTCGCACGGCAGTTGGTCGCTGCCGGTACGGACGTACATGGCCTGAGCCGGTCGGATGCCTCTGCTCATTTGTCCAAGAATGGAATGCGCCTGCATCGAATTGACGGAAGCACAGACAGACTACTCAACATCCTGGAGATGGTTCGGCCCGACGTGGTGTTCCATGTTGCGGGCCTGACTCGGCGCGCCCATCAGAGTGCCGATGTCTCTGCCTTCATTGATGCCAACATTCATTTTGGAACCCAGCTCCTGGAGGCCATGCGTCGATCCTACTGCCCACTTTTAATCACCGCCGGCACCTATCTACAGCACTTCAATGGTGATCAGGGCGGCTCGATGAATCTCTATGCAGCCACCAAGGACGCATTCGAGGCTCTGATCCAATACTACGTTGACGCCTTCGATATGGCGGCTGTCAGGCTGACGCTTTGCGACATCTACAGTGAAGGCGACAAGCGCAGAAAGCTAATGACAGACATTGCAGACGCGTGCGCAGGCGATCGTCCCCTCGCTGTTGTCAATGAGAAGGCACGACTGGATCTGGTCCACGTCGAAGACGCGGCTCGTGCGTTTATACAAACGGCGACCCTCCTGGAGAGTGGCACCGCTGAACGCCATCGTCTGACACGCTATTCGGTAAGTTCCGGTTACGACGTGACCCTGGCTGACCTGATCTGTGCATTCGAGCTCATCAGCGGCAGGAAGCTGACCTTACACCGCACCCATGCACCTGCACTGCCGCGAGACATGGGACCTTGGCGGAGTGCGCTCGTTCCGGGATGGGCGCCGAGGATCTCCCTTGAATCGGGGATCAAGAGAATGCTCACGGCCCGAGGTTATCGGTCCCCGCTCACTGCACCAACACTCCAACACTGACGCCCGAGGTCTAATTTTTGGGCTTACACCTTGACGCAGGCAGCCCTTCATAGTCAGTCTTACGGGCGTAAGGAAGCGCTCATCATTGCCACGGAGGCAACAATGAAGGCAGTCATTCTAGCCGGGGGCCTGGGCACGAGGATCAGCGAAGAAAGCCACTTGCGCCCCAAGCCGCTCATTGAAATCGGTGGCAAACCCATCCTGTGGCACATCATGAAAGGCTACTCTGCCTACAACGTGCAGGAGTTCGTGATCTGCTGCGGCTACAAGGGGTACCAGATCAAGGAATACTTCGCCAACTACTTCCTGCATATGGCAGATGTAACTCTCGACATCCGGAACAACCAGGTACAAGTTCATTATCCGCACGCCGAGCCTTGGCGAGTAACGTTGGTAGACACCGGCGTGGACACGATGACGGGTGGCCGACTACGTCGGGTTCGTGAGTATGTCGAGGGCGAGAGGTTTTATCTGACCTACGGAGACGGTGTCAGCGATGTAAACATCTCAAAGCTGACGGATTTCCATACGCAAAAACACTGCTATGTAACCGTGACCGCGGTGCAGGCCGCCGGTCGATTCGCAGCATTGGATTGTCAGGGCGACCACGTCAATAGTTTCGTGGAGAAGCCGAAGGGAGACGGGCGCTGGATCAGTGGCGGATTCTTCGTGCTCGAGCCGGAGATCTTCAAGTATCTGAATGACGATCAGGATGTCTGGGAGCTCGAGCCGTTGCGGAGGATCGCAGAAGACGGCCAGCTGTGTGCGTTCAGACACGACGGATTCTGGGCGGCGATGGATACGCTTCGGGACAAGAACTACCTCGAAGAGCTGTGGAACGCACGGCGAGCCCCTTGGCAGACCTGGGAGTGAGCACAACATGAAATGTCGCCACTGCGATGCAGCTCTCGATCTTCAGTTTGTCGACCTGGGAAGCGCGCCTCCCTCCAATGCCTATCTGACTAACAGCGCCCTGCAGAAACCTGAATCATGGCTTCCCCTGCGAGTGCTGACGTGCACGCGCTGTTGGCTGGTGCAAACAGAAGACTACGCCGGCGCCGCACAGATATTCACTGACGACTACGCCTATTTCAGCTCCTACTCCCGAATTTGGCTCGATCATGCAGAGACTTATGTAGCTGCAATGGTGGATCGGTTCCGCTTGGGTCCGCAATCACGGGTCATCGAGTTGGCATCTAACGATGGTTATCTTTTGCAGTATGTTGCTGCCCGAGGTATTCCCTGCCTGGGGGTAGAGCCGACGGCAAGCACCGCCGCGAGCGCGCGCGCCAAGGGCTTGGAGGTCGTCCAGGAATTCTTTGGTGTAACGCTTGCGAAGCGCCTGGTCGGTGAACAGAAAAGTGCCGATCTCGTGGTGGCCAACAATGTCCTGGCGCATGTGCCGGATATCAATGATTTCCTCTCAGGAATCTCGCTACTCCTGCGCGATGAAGGTGTTGCAACCTTTGAGTTCCCTCATCTCCTGAATCTCGTCAAATACAATCAATTCGACACCATCTACCATGAGCACTATTCCTATTTGTCCCTGACGGCGATCGTGCAGATCTTTGCGCGCAACGGCCTGTCCGTTTTTGACGTCGATCAGCTGTCGACCCACGGCGGTAGCCTGAGAGTCTATGCGAGCAATTCTCAGCGGCCCCGACCTTCGAGCACCGCGGTAAACGACGTATTGGAGAGCGAGCGATCTGCCGGGCTCGACAAGCCGGAGTTCTACGCCGGATTTCAATGGCGGGTCGACCGAGCCAAGAATGACTTCCTCAATTTCCTTCTGCAGGCGAAGGAATCGGGCAAGCAGGTTGCGGGATATGGCGCTGCGGCCAAAGGTAACACCCTGTTGAATTACGCGGGCGTGCGTCGCGACCTGATCGCCTATGTGGTCGATCGGAACCCGGCTAAGCAGGGCAAGTTTCTTCCTGGCAGCCGCATCCCGATTGTCTCGGAGGAGCGTATTCAACGCGAGCGGCCTGAATATGTAGTCATACTTCCCTGGAACATCAGTTCCGAGGTGACTCACGATCTCGACTACATCCGGGGCTGGGACGGAAAATTCGTCACCGCCATTCCCGAGATGCGGATTCAATGAGGGAACGCTATCGTGAATCTCAACTTCTGGCGCGGGAAGCGCGTGCTGGTAACGGGCCATACCGGCTTCAAAGGCTCCTGGCTCTCTCTGTGGCTGCATGAAGCCGGCGCGATCGTCTCCGGTTATTCGCTTGCGCCCTCCTCGGTGGAGAATCTCTACGAGCTCGCGGAAGTCGGCAGCTCAGTTGAGTCAGTGTATGCGGACATTCGCAACCTGGGCGAATTGAAGCGGCATTTTGATCAGTTTGAGCCGGAAATCGTCTTTCACCTGGCCGCACAGGCGATTGTTCGCCAGTCCTATCAGGCTCCGATTGAGACCTACGAAGTCAACGTGATGGGCACGGCGAACGTTTTGGAGGCGGTCCGTAACTGTGACTCCTGCCGCGTTGCTTTAGTGGTGACCAGCGACAAGTGCTACGAGAATCGTGAATGGGATTGGGGGTACCGCGAATGCGACCCGATGGGCGGCCACGATCCGTATTCGAGCAGCAAAGGGTGTGCGGAGCTCGTCACTTCCGCCTACCGCAGATCGTTCTTTGGACCTTCCTCCCAGCGCAGAGTCGCCGTTGCCAGTGCGCGCGCGGGCAATGTCATTGGAGGCGGTGACTTTGCCAAGGACCGGCTCGTTCCCGATCTGGTGAATGCGATGCGGAAGCACTCGGTTCTGACAATCCGCTATCCGGATGCGGTTCGGCCTTGGCAGCACGTGCTCGAACCGCTATCCGGATACACCCTGCTGGCGGAAAAGCTCTGGTCCTCTCCCCAGCGATACTCCGACAGCTGGAACTTCGGCCCCTCAGCCCAAGACTGCCGGCCGGTCCGATGGATCATCGAAAAAGTAAACGAGTTTTCCGATGACCCTGTCTCCTGGACGGTAGATCCCTGCATCAAGCCCCATGAGGCGGGGCTGCTCACACTGGACAGCGCCAAGGCACGGATGGCGTTGGGTTGGCGCTCACGGTGGTCAGCAGAGACGGCTCTGCGGTCAGCCGTAGATTGGTACAGATCCTACCGCCGGAATGAGCCAATGCGAGGCGCGGTTCTCAGGGATATTGAGCGCTACGAGGCGACACCGATGCGTCACTGATCGAGGCCTCGTTTTCAGCAAGGGTTGCGTCGCACGGTTCCCTTTGGACCTATGGCGCGCCGTCCGACATGCGAGGATACTCCGCTACCACCCTGATAGAGCCTCGGATCACGCCGGAGCACGCACATGGAACGTAATGATCTCGGTAAGGACAATGTGAGCCCCGAGGATCTCAAGCTGGCGCAGGACGTCATAGGCACCCTCAAGCCTCGCCCGCCGACCCCCGCAGAGACCGCTGCCGACGACTACAACGAAGAAGCGCAATCCGTCGAGGAATACCTGCAAAACAAGCAGAACAAAGGACCGTAGCCCTCCAGGGCAATCATCATGAGTTACGGGTTGGGTATGTTTTGCGACGACAGGCCCATCCCCGTTGTGCTTCATGATGACGCCCCGGAGAGTAATGTCGCACAAAGACTTGCCAAAAGCCGCAGACGATAGTCAGAATTATTTCCCGCGTCGCCGCAATATCGAAGCTCACCACTCGACCTCGATTCTCAGGCTCAGCCGCCTCCCCAGCAGGTCGCCATTCTCTGGATCATAAGCCACCATGCCGACGTCATTGTTCAGAAACGGCGGCTGCTTGTTGAAAACGTTGAGGGCATGCAAAGAAATCGTCGCTTTGGACCCGCTCAGCTCATTCAGCGTGGTCGGCTTGTAACCCACGGACAGGTCCCAGGTCGTCCAGGAGCCGACGGGCCGATTCGGGACGCTGAAATTGTCTGTGTAACTGCCCTGGAAGTTGGCCGCCGGCGTTACGAAAAAGTTCCGATTCTCCCATCCCACTACGCCACGCAGTCTCAGGGCGATCGGATTATGGGGCGTGTTGCGATAGTTGATCCAACCTCCGTCCGACGTCGGCTGCCCCTCAAAATGCAGCACATAGGTCGCCTGTAGATTCAGGTTTAGCCGGCCGATCCCCGTATCCAGCGCGTACAGGGCCTTGAGATCGATCCCATCGGTCTTCACGGTCTGCGCAGCGCGCAGCCGCAGGTCCACGATCGCTCCAATGTCAGCTTTCTGGCATTGACCTGGCGAGCCGTAGAAGGTGCTGTGCGAGCAGATGTTGTCGATGGCGGAAGGCGTGACGTCGCGCGTAGACAGATAGCTGTATCGGGGATCGGCGAGGACGTTTGATGCGAGCAATTGCTGCGCAAGCACCTGATGGGAGGACACGATATTGAAGTATTGCGTCTCCAGGGACAGGGCCGGCTGCGAAGGAGGTGAGTACTCGATGCCTACCATCCAACTATGCGCCGTCTCGGGGCTCAGTTGTGCGTTATTTCCGCCCCAGACGAGCGTCGTTGTATAGCCCGTCGGCGACTTCGGATCCGGTAGCGGATACACCGCCGAGTAATTGACGGACTCATCCAGGTCCGACAGGTTGGGCGGTCTGAACATCCTGGCCCAGGTACTCGTGAACGCCAGACCATTGTGGAGCTGGAGTGCCCATCCAAAGGTCGGCATGAGAGCGGAGCCGGCATCGCTGAAATACTCGTAACGCAGTCCGCCGCCCAGGTTGAGACTCAATGAATCCCCTGATAACACTGGGACCGACGCCTGCACATACGCAGCGTTGAGGGTACGATGCAGATCCATATTGAAAGCCTCGCCCACGAAGCTGAAGTCGGGCGAAACGGCTGACCAGAAGGTTTGATAACGGCGCTCATAACCTGCCGTGAGGGTCACATCGCCCGCGGGTAGGAGCGGTATCGATCCCACGAGCTCAATTTCTGCGGTCGAAAACGCGGATCGATAGTCGAGTGTGCCCTGCGAGCGGATCGCTGCCAACGTCGCGGGATTATTGTTGGACCCGTCAGCGAACGGGTTGAAGGCAACGGACGGGTCGGCCATCTCCAGGAAGCTCGTCAGCGCGTCGATGTTGACGAGGTTGCCTTCCAAATCCCGCTGGTCATCAAAGGTAAAGCTGCCGCTGACTCTCAGGTGCCAGCGCTCGCTCAATGCGCTCTGCAGACCTAACGAGAACTGGCCGCTGTTGACAGTGCCGCGCTCCGTGATCGGCCCTAAGTCCTTGCCGAATCCGTAGAGCACCTGCACCGGTGCCCTGTCACCGGCGATGGGATTGACGTAAAAGGGGTTTGAATCCGGAACAGACAGTACGAGCGCCGACGGCGCTGTGTAGGTTTCGATCCGCCGCTGGCTGAACAGGGACTCTATGAAAATCCGGATGTCGTCTGTGAGATCGTAGGAGGCATCGGCGAGTACGCTGAAGCGCTCCTGTCGCGGCAATATCCAGGTGTCCGCATGTCGATCGTAGAGATTGGGCTGCGTCGAGAGCCCCGCCGCCGTGAGCGATCTACCGTCCTGCCCGGCGGGAATCCCCCAGATACGTCCGAAGCGGTCGATGAGGGAAGGCGGATTTCCAAACACGATGTCGAAGTTAGAGCCACCCCACGGCGTCACATTGCTGGTCGCCTGGCTGCGGTCCGAAGCGCGCAGTCCGCTGCGGGTGTAGTGCTCGAACGCGACCACGCCCCGCCAGCCATCACCCGTCCTGGCATACGATTGACTGACCTGGTTAGCCGCGAGATCGCCGCGGGTCAGATGTCCGAACGAGGCGGTCGTCAACGGCCTGGAGTCCTCACTCCGCAGCACAAAATTGACGATCCCGCCGATCGCATCGGCCCCATAAATCGTGGCAGCTCCATCTGAGATCAACTCTATGTGATCGACCGCCGAGATCGGAATATTCAACACATCCGTAAAGCTGCCCGCGGACCCACTCGGTGCCAAGCGTCGATTGTTCACGAGAATGAGCGTCGCACGCTGCCCGATACCGAAGAGATTCAGCCCGGAGCCGTAGGCAATGTTGGTGGGTGCTTCGCGCAGATAGCTGCTGGCCTCGTAGGCTCCGGTTCCCTGGTTCTGCGGCAGGGTTCTTGCCCAATCGGAAACAGTTGTGAATCCCTGCTGGGTGAGCTCCTTTCCGGTTATAACTTTGAGCGTCACGCCCACCGGGAGACTGACGGAGTCACGCGCAGAACGTCCCGATATATTGATTGTTGGCAGGTCGCCCTGCACTGGATGTTTCCGCCCTTTCTCGCGCGGACTGACGGATAAGAAGCCCGAGTGGGTCACGCTGAAGTCGAGTCCGCTGCCGGCCAGCAACTTGCGCAGAGCGTGCGCCGGCTCGTAGATTCCCTTGACCGCATTTGTCTTGAAGCGAGTCAGCCGGTCAGCCTCATAGATGACCGACAGGTCGGCCTGATCGACGAATTTCCGGACACTGTCAGCCGCGGGCCCGGCCGGAATATCGAAGTCGCGCCGCGGCTCCGCCGAATATAAAGGAATACTAAACACTCCCAAGACGCAGATGGTGATAACGACGAGTTCGCGACGGATACTGCTTACGTTGACCAGAGACTGTGCCGCACCGCGGGCTGACGAAAGTCGGCGACGCTACCTGAACTCCACGTTAAAGCCTACCGGAATATTTTTGCATCGCCCCCGTCCCGCGAGGCCAGAAATGGGATCTATACATATAAAGGTCACAACCATCGAGGACGCGTGAAAACAAAGGCGGACAATATCGGTCGGGTAGAGATCCCGGAGACTGTCAAAGCAAACGGTGAGGAGTATCGGCCATGGCTACGTCGCTACTTTGCGAAGCGCACATCAAATCGCACCGACGTGCCAGACCGCGTGCAGGAAGTGCTCGTTCGCTTTCTGGGGCGTCGCAAGACGACGCCCATCAGAGTGTCGAAGGCCTATTTGAGACGAACTGCCGACAGTGTGCTGTCGCGTGCTGCGAAAAATCAGCTTCCCTGCGTGAATGTTTCAGCGGTTGACCCGGAGACCCTCGACACGGCGCTCGGCCAACTTCGCGATGAAGACGACGGAGCGATGGTGGATCACGATCGGGTCTTGGACGCGCTGCCACCGGCCAGCCGCGCAGCGCTTTTGATGAATTGCGTCGATGGCAAGACACACAAACAGATCGGCGCGGAGCTGGGGCTGTCATCGAGCCAAGTGAAGCGGCTGATATGGAAAGCTCGCGAGAGAATCAAGCGTCTGCAATCCGACCATCCCGACGAAGCAATTCACGACCGCAAGCAGGACCGCCGGGGCCGACCGAAGACGGTGGCCTCAATTGCGACTGTGACCTTGTTACTGTCGTCGATGGGCTATCTCCTCCAGAAAACGCAGACCGTATCCATCACTACCAAACCAGGTGAATATCGGTGCGAGACACTCGAGGAAGGGTCCCGTATCTGTCTAAACACCGATTCGCAGGTTCGCTACCAATTCACAGCGACAGCCCGCAACGTGGAGATCCTGCGCGGCGAAGTATCATTCGTAGTCCAAAAGGATCGACGTCCTTTTGATGTCTTGTCCGGCAGCCTACTGGTGCATGATGTCAGCACGGCATTCGACATCTACAGGAAGCGCAATTCGACGCTGGTGACAGTTATCGACGGTCGCATCAAGGTGGTGGCGCCGGTCAACATCTACTCACGGTTCAAATTCCACCATGCGTGGGGGATGCAAAACGAGTGGGAAGTTGCGCCGGAATTCCGGAGATTCCAGCGGGTGGTGTTTGATGAATCGACCGGCAAGTTGCAGCCGGAACCCGCGTTGGGCGAGCACCGGTTGTCGCAACTTCTGGCGTGGCAGCGAGGCCGAATCGACCTGAATGGCCGAACGCTGAGGGACGCGCTCCAGGAATTATCACGCTATTGGCCGGATAGTCGGTTTGAATGCCCGCCCTCACTCGAACATTTCGCCGTCGGGGGCGACATCGAAGTCAAGAACCTGGAAGGCTTCCTGGAGGCCTTGGAGCTCGAGTTCGACATCCACTACACCAGGGCCGTCGTGGGTGGAAAGACGGTGATCACCCTATTGCCTCCCCTGAAGCACGATAGTCATTCGAGGAAGTAACGATCTTGATGCTGCTGCCCAGTTACAGCCCCCGGGGCTCGCTTGCACGGACTCAAATCGCCGGAATCGATGTGCAGGAGTGGAATTCGCTCAAAGCTCACCGATTGGTGCACCGCATGTTTCCCCTTAGTCTCCTATTCAAACCAGTGCCATTGGGTAGATCCTGGGCATGCCGATCCGATCCTGACATCGATCTACTGTTAGGGATAAGGAGAAATGACTATGAAAGTGCCATTCAGAGGAATCGGATTCCGACTGATCGATTGCGGATCTGCACGGAAGCAGACTCGAGGGCTGCCGGTCGGTTTCTTCCGTGAAATCGCGCCCCCGCCCTATAACCTGCAGTTCCACGGAGGCTGAGCGATGATTGCGGCCGCGACCGGGAGGGTCACTCCTGGCCGCGGCTCGCCGGCCACTCGTGCTCAAACCGCAAGCTGACACGCCTGCCCAGCAAATCGGCATTTTCCGGGTCAAATCCGACGAAGCTGACGTTGTTGTTCAGAAAAGGGGGCTGTTTGTTGAATATATTCAAGCCGCGCAACGAGATCGTGGTGTTGCCGTGGATCAGATCATCCAGTCGGCTCGCCTTGTACGCTACAACCAGATCCCAGGTGGTCCACGCCCCCACAGGCCGGTTTGGGATACTGATCGTGTCTGTGTAACTGCTCTGTAGATTCATCGCCGGGGACACGGAGAACCACGGATTTTCCCAGCGGAACACGCTGCGCAGGCGCAATGCGGTGGGGTTGTGTGGAGTATTTCGATAGCTGACGAAGGCGCCGCCCGGGGCCTGCGTCTCCTCGAAGTGCAGGACGTATGTGGCTTGCACATTTGCACTCAACTCTCCGCCGGGAATGCCCCAGCGTCGCAGCATCTTGAAATCGACCCCGTCGGTTTTCACCGTTTCGGCACTTCGCAGCCGCAAATCCACAATGGCCCCGATGTCGGAATTCTGACACTCGCCGCGCCCCCCCAGGAACATGGAATGCGAACAGATATGACTGACGGTAGTGGGCGTGACGTCGCGGGTGTACAGATAGGTGTATTCGGGGTCACTGAACAATGTGAGTGGCAGCACCTGCTGTGGCGGCAACAGCTGGTTGAGCGAGACAATGTTGAAGTATTGGGCGTCCACTGAGAGCCGCGAATCCCATTGCGGCGAAAATTTGATCCCCGCCATCCAGCTGCGAGCGGTCTCCGGGCGCAGATCTGCGTTATTGCCTCCCCAGATGAGCGCGTTCGTAAATCCCGTGGGTGACTTCGGATCCGCCAACGGATAGACCGCCGAGTAGTTAATGGATTCGTTCAGATCGGGCATGTTAGGAGGCCGAAACATCCGGGCCCAGGTACCGAATAGAGACAGCCCGGCGTTCGTTTCAAACGAAATTCCGAGACTGGGTAGCGTGGCCGCACCGACATCACTGAAGTGCTCGTAACGCACCCCGGCAGCCAGTTTCAGCCGGTACGTTGTATCCGAGAACACATAGCCGGCCAGAAGAGGCACGCCTGACTGAAAGTAGAGGGCGTGAAGCGTCCGGTGCCTATCAGTGTCAAAGGGCTGCCCCAACGTATTGAACACCGGCGACACCGTAGAAAGAAAACTCTGCAGGCGAAAATCGTACCCTGCAGTCACTTTCAGGGGACCGGCCGGCAGCCTCAGGATCGAACCCTCCGCTTTGAGGCTCGCGATCCTGAAGGCGGATTTGACGTTATTCGCTCCCTGGGTGCGGATAGCCGCGATTGTTTGCGGGCTCGTATTCGCCCCTGCCCCAAAGGGATTGAACGCCAACGTGGGATCTTCGAGCGCCAGGTGTTCCGACAGAATGTCGTAGTTGACGAGATTGTTTTGAGTTTGGCGTTGGTTTTCGAACGTGTAGCCGGCCGTAGCTTCCACGCCCCAACTGCCGCTGAGCGGATGCCTTACACCCATGATTGCCTGGCCGCTTCGCACAGTGCCCCGTTCGACGATGCGCCCAAGGTCGTCTCCAAAACCATATAAAACCTGTACCGGACTCGTGTCGTCCGGAACCGGATTAACATAAAATGGGTTCGTGTTCGGGACCAGCAGCGCGGTGCCCAAAGGAGATGCATGGGTTTTGGACCATCGCATGTTGAACAGGCCGTTGAACGTTATTTCAGTGCCATCGCGCGTTTTGGTCGATCCGTTGAACAGCCCATTGACCCGTCGTTGCTGCGGCAACACCCAGGTTCCGGAGTAGTTGTCATACTCATTCGGCACCGGAAGCAGATCGCCGGCGCTCAGACGAGTGCCGTTCTGGCCGGACGGAATACCCCAAAGCTGTCCGGTGCTGTCGAGTATGGAACCCGGATTGCCGTACGGGGTGTCGAAGTTTTCACCGCCCCATGGCGTGAGATTGTTGGTCGCCTGACTGCGCTCCGAGGCGGGTAGCGGGTTACGCTGATAGAGCTCGAGTCCCGCCAGAAAGCTCCAGTGATCGCCGGACCTGGCGAAGGAGTGACTGAAATCGTGCTCGGACAGCGATCCCGGCTGACCGAGCGATAACGTCGTCAACGGCTCTGAATAGCCGCCGCGCAGAACGAGGTTGACGATTCCACCCACGGCATCTGCGCCGTAAATCGTCGATGCTCCGTCCGAGATCAACTCGATTCGGTCTATGGCGGAAAGCGGGATGTTGCTGATGTCAGTGAAGCTGCCCTCGGAGCCGCTGGGAGCCAGCCGCTGACCGTTAACCAGGATCAGAGTGGCACGCTGTCCTATACCATATAAGTTCAATCCGGATCCGTAGGCCACGTTACTCAGCGCGACCCCGTAGTAGCCGGTCCCTTCATTCGCCCCGATTCCCTGGTTTTGGGTCAAAGAACGCGCCCAATCGGGCACCGTCGTAAATCCCTGGCCCGAGAGCTCTTCGCTGTTGATTGTTCTGATCACCACGCCCGGTGGCAAATCGAGCAGACTCGATGAGCCGCGGGCCGCGATCTCTACGGTCGGGAGGTCAGGTCCGTCTGCGTCTGAGGAGCCTCGGGTTCGACCTGGACGCACATCGACCAGATGCTTCGATGTCCCTGCAAAATCCAGTCCACTGCCCTCGAGCAGCTTCCGCAGCGCCTCTATGGGTTCGTACTTTCCTTTGAGGGCTCGTGTTCTATAGTTATCGAGGCTGCCGGGTTCGTATAATACGGACATGTGGGCCTGATCGCCGAAGTGCTTGACGGATTCATCGGCCGGCCCCTCGGGAATGTCGAAGTCTCGCAGCTCCACCGCGAGCGCCGGGCCGCTGAGCACCCCTATGCTCAGCGCCAGAATCGCGACGAGTGCGACGTGGACATCACCCCTTATGATACGCCCCCAGCACACTCCGTGCGGTTACCGCGATAACACGTACGCTCGAACGACTTGTCGGCGAGGCGCACTCATCGCGGCATTCTTCTTGACTTGCTAATGACGCGCCTGGTCAGAATCTAACATGTTTGATCATTTATAACACTCTGAGCCCGGATAACGGACTTTTCGTGCTGCAGCGTCTGGATATTGGAGTCGACTAAAGTCGTGAACAATCGTACACGATCCCGAGCTGTTTGAATCCGCGGAAATGCAGGACGCCGAACAGGCGCGCTGACCGCCGGACACCATATGCTCGGCAGTCCTCATGATATTGCGGCGCACCAGATAATCAGACGATCTGGGAACTGTTCGTGTGGCTGTACTGGCTACGGAAACCAGGCTCCCATGTCGTCTATATACAGACTGAAGTCCGTTCTTTCAGCCCGTAGGAAACGATATGGACCCGGGTAACATCCTTGTGTTTCGCACTCGGAAAATTGGAGACGACATCCCAAGGAGGAGGAGCGAGCCGCCTGAACGCCCTGCGCGGCCGGTGTCATTCAGGGTCATCGTTATGATCGCAGCCGCAGTCGTCGGCTGTCTGGTAATTGGTATACATAACCTCGAGGCGCCGGCTCCGCTGACCGTAACAGGATCGTTCTCAACCGCGAGGGGCCAGCACGGTTGCAACACGGCTCCGGATACATCGGTGGTTTGCCTCAACACAGGCACTACGGTTCGCTACCTTCTCAACGGACACGTCCGCCACTTCGAAGTCGATTCCGGCGAAGCAGCTTTCTCGGTGCACACAGAGAACCGCCCGTTGGAGGTCGGTAGCGGGCGCCTGCTGATTCGAGACATCGACACTCGATTTGACGTATACAGGAAGAATAGCTCGACTGTGGTGGTCACTGTACTCGACGGCGCTATCAAGATGTTGGCGCGCAGTAACGAAGGCCTTGGGTCCAGGGAGCCCGAGTCCGCCTGGAAGGCTGCCCCCACATTTCGTCGCCTCGAGCAGATCGAGTTTGATGACACCACCGGAACATTGGTGGCGCGTAGGATTCTGACGGAGCGAGATCTCTCCCAGTTCATGGCCTGGCAGAACGGCGAGGTCGACCTTACTAACAAGCCGCTCAGCGATGCCCTGCAGGAACTGTCCCGATACCAGCCTGCCGATGTGACATTCGCCTACCAGGACAAGGAAATGCGCCGGATGCGAGTGGGGGGACTCGTGGGGAGTACTCACTTGGATGACTTTCTGGTTTGGTTGGAAGTTAAGCACGGCATCCAGCACAAGCAAACCAGCGGCGTTCATGGGGAGGCCGTCATCACCCTGTCACGAAAGCGAAATGCCGAGGCACACCGACAGCCGCATTGAGCTGAGATTCTCGCAATCGCATCCCCCTCAGGTGCCTCCTCCTGGGGCGCTTGTTATTTTTATGCCCTCCCTTGGCGCGATCGGATAGCAAACTGGCATCTCCTGCCACTGCTTCCAGCCTCTTCGCCTCCTATCCTGGCGCCCATGAACAAGACCATCCTCATCACAGGCACCTCCAC